>OGDG01001199.1_pt1 | contig 10501 bp, 9 predicted proteins | sample 1570391 | NCBI WGS metagenome assembly OGDG01 (sample SAMEA2582186, study PRJEB24529) | metagenome | biome: Human gut stool | place: China | collected 2011 | reverse complement strand
CGGCCTCGTTGTAGAAGGTACCGCCCTGCACGACGATCTTGCGGCCCAGCTCTTCGGGGCTGGACGCACGGATGACCTTGTACAGCGCATTCTTGACGACGCTGATGGCCAGACCGGCCGAAATGTTCTGGATGGATGCGCCGTCCTTCTGGGCCTGCTTGACCGAGCTGTTCATGAAGACGGTGCAGCGGCTGCCCAGGTCCACCGGGCGGTCGGCAAACAGGCCCAGCGCGGCGAACTCCTTGACATCATAACCCAGCGCCTGCGCGAAGGTCTGCAAAAAGCTGCCGCAGCCGGAAGAGCAGGCTTCGTTCAGGAAGATGTTGCTGATAGCACCATCTTCGATCTTGAAGCACTTCATATCCTGACCGCCGATGTCGATGATGAAGTCCACGTCCGGCATGAAGTATTTTGCTGCCGTGAAGTGGGCCACGGTCTCCACGAGCCCGAAGTCGCAGCGGAAGGCGTTCTTGACCAGTTCTTCGCCGTAGCCGGTGGTGGTCACGCTGGCCACGTGCAGACCGGGGTGCTCCTGATAGATCTTGATGAGCTGCTCCTTGATGAGGGGCAACGGGTTGCCGAGGTTCGGCTGATAGTTGGTATACAGGATCTGGCTCTTCTCGTCCACAACCACCAGCTTGACGGTGGTAGAGCCGGAGTCGATGCCGATGTGCACGGGGCCGCACTGTGTGCTGAAGGGCACATGCGGCACACTGTGGGACATGTGGCGGGCATGGAAGGCCTCGTACTCCTCCTTGTTGGCGAAGAGCGGAGGCTCGCTGGCGTAGGTCGCCGTAGCGGCGTACTCATCCAGCGCCCCGGCCACCGCGGAGAGGTTGAACTCTTTGTCTGCATAGAGCGCCGCACCCAGTGCCACATACAGCAGGCTGTTCTCCGGGCAGGTGCCGGTGACGCCCAGCGCCTCGTCGAAGCTCTTGCGCAACACGGTGCTGAAGGTCAGCGGGCCGCCGAGGTAGAGAATGTTGCCCTGGATGGGGCGGCCCTGTGCCAGACCGGCAATGGTCTGGTTGACGACCGCCTTGTAGATGCTGGCGGCGATGTCCTCGGTGCGGGCACCCTGATTGATGAGGGGCTGCACATCGCTCTTGGCGAACACGCCGCAACGGGAAGCGATGGTGTAGGTGCGCTCAGCCTTTTCGGCGGCTTTGTTCATCTCGTCAGCGCTCATCTTCAGCAGGGTGGCCATCTGGTCGATGAACGCACCGGTGCCGCCGGCGCAGCTGCCGTTCATGCGGACTTCGGTGCCGTTGGTCAGGAACAGGATCTTCGCGTCCTCACCGCCCAGCTCGATGACGCAGTCCGTTGCGGGAACGAACCGCTTGACCGCCACGCGGGTGGAGAACACCTCCTGCACGAAGGGCACCCCGCAGCTGTCTGCCAGGCCCATGCCCGCCGAGCCGGAAATGCTCAGCAGCGCCTTCTGACCGTGCAGCTGCTCGGCGTCGATCCGGCGCAGCAGCTCCTGCGCCTTTTCCAGGATATGGCTGTAATGACGTTCATATGTCGAATATACAATCGAATCGTGTTCATCCAGCACCACGCACTTGATGGTGGTACTGCCGATGTCAAGACCTACTCTCACGTTTCTCTTTCCTCCTGAAGGAACTTCCTGCCAGTTTTCGGGCAGGGACCGCTCTGCTGTCCTCTGCCAAAAAGTAGTTCGTTAGCGAATCATTCGCAGGACTCGCATACAGTTGTATTATACTCAAAACTGCGAAAACAATCAATTAGTGTTCCCCATTTTACACGCAAAAAATAGTATTTTCCGCTCAGAAAGTTAAACATTTTGTTAATTTCACGGAACTTTCGGCCGTATTTTTCCATAAAACAGCTAAGATTCTTTACTGAGAGTGGATTTTGGCAGACAAAACGCGCTGCGCATCGGTGGGCAGTCCATCCCGCCCGATGCGCAGCGCGTTCATGATCACATTGCAAGATATTCTTCTACCGCCTTGTCCAGCAGCCGCCCCAGGACGGCTTCGTAGTCATCTCCCAAGGACTTTGCCTTTTCCATCGTCTTGGGAGAGACATACACTGTCAGCGGCTTTCCGCTGTACGGCTTTTTTCTGCGAGCCTGACGGAACGCCTGTTCCATCGTTTCATCCAGCTCCGGCGAATCTTCATCGTAAGTGATCGGAAGTGTTCTGGCTGTTTCCAGTTCCTTTTTTTCTTTCTCTGAAAGTACTGCTTCCCGTAGTTCAAAGTTCACCATAATACAGCCTCCTCTCCTTCGGCGTTGCAAGACGCGCTGCGGTCAATTCCCTGCGTGCCTGCGGGTGAGCAGATACAGCTCGCGGCGGAGCTGATGCTGCAGCGCGGTGGTGCTGTGTTCGTCCGGGTGGGACGGCTGCGAGCGGAACTCGACCGTCGTTTCGATGGGGAACGGCCGGGTGGGCAGCGGCAGTGTCAGCTCTGCCCGGACGCCCTGCGGTGTGCGGGGCAGCAGGGCAAGCCCCCAGCCCAGCTGGCGGCAATACCGGCGGCAGAGCAGCAGCCCCGCCTGCGCACCGCCCAGAAAGCGGCGGCGGTTTTCGAGCCAGCTCTCCCCTTCCGGCAGGCCGCAGCCATCGTCCTCGATGGTCAGGCGGATGTCCTGCCCGGTCTGCCGCAGGCACACCTGGATGTTCCCGCCGGGTGCGGCAGCACGCAGGGCGTTCGAAAGCAGGTGAAAGCAGATCTGTTCGGCCATTTCTCGGTCGCCCCAGACAAGGCACTGCTCCAGCCCGCCGCAGTCTACGGTGAGCTTCGTGCTGCTCTGGGCGTCGATCTCGCCGCGCAGCCCTTCCAGCTGCGCCAGCAGGCGGCACAGGTCCACCGGCCGCTTCTGCACCGGTTCCTCCGGAGCCGAAAGCTCCATCAACTCCCGGAACGTCCGTTCCAGCCGGGCTGCTTCCTGCTCCATGTCCTCCAGCGCCTGGGTCGCGCGGGCATCCTTCAGCGGCTGTAAGTGCATCTGTAAATATTCCCGGTTCTGTTCCAGCAGGCGCAGTGAGTGCAGAAACGCTGTTTCCAACTGTTTTTGCGGAAATCCCGCTTCGTCCTGCCTGCACATATCCACCGTTCCTCCTTACCGCTGTTCCCGCACGATGATGCCGCGCCGCAGCACGGTCTGCTGCAGCGAGTAGACCAGCCTGCCGGTGGTGACTTTGAGCCCGGTCAGGCCGTTTTCCGCCTTGAAGTGCTCCCATTCCACCGGGTGCCGTGTCTCCAGCCCTTCGACCAGACGGCGCAGGCCGCTGTCCACAGCGGCCACCGTGATGTGATATTGTTCCGCGACGCCCTGCAAGATCTCTTTGCGGAGTGCCAGTTTTCCATCGGCTGAACAGGCGATCTGTACCGCCAGCGTGAGGTATTCGCAATTGGTGTCCGGCTGCGGGAGCTTCCACAGCTCGTACAGGTGGGTGCAGAACCGCTCGATCTGCATCGAGTTCCGGCCGGGGACGCCCAGCAGCCCCCGCAGAAGATCCCGCAGATGGTCGTGCCCGACGCCGTAAAAACGGCTGCCCGGCTGCATGTGGGCGGCGGTGATGTCGTCGGCCCAGCCGTCGCCCTGCAACAGGAGCGGCGGGTGGCTGGGCAGGCGGTTGAGCTTTTCGAGGAAGGTCAGGCTGTCCATATCCTCCAGCTGGCTGCTCAGCACCAGCACATCAAAGCACCGCTCCTGCCGCAGCGCCTGCAGGACAGGCTCCCCGCTCTGGAAGCAGGTGCATCGGATGATAGTGCTCTGCTCTTCCAGATAAAACTTCCGGATGCGGAGTTCCCGGTCGTCGTAGCTCATCAGAGCGACGCGCAGGTTCTCCGCATCCCGCTCACCGGGCACCTGCGGCACCTCCGTTCTGCTCTGCTTCCAGCACCGGGAGCCAGTCTGCGATCACATCGCCCCAGATCTCTGGCTGCACGGCATTTTCACACAGATATTGCAGCAGCCGGTAGCCTGCCTCCGGATGCAGCGGAACAAACTCGCTGACCTGCTGTTCCCGCTCGCCCTTCCGGTCCAGCGTCAGGTGGCAGCCGCCTTCTGACGCATCCAGCGCGTAGACCAGCGTATACGCGGCCTGATAGCCCTTGATCGACGAGAACTGCCGGATCAGCGGGGCATACGTTCGTTCCATAAAAGACTCCTCCTTGCTGCTGTGGCTGCCATAATCTTCCGGTCTATGGCTTTTCATTCCTATTTTATAGAGCAGCACAGAGAGATGCAATCCCCTAAAAAGCGTCAAAATGTGTCGTTTTGGTGTTTGCTCTGCCCGGTTCATCTCGCGTTTTTCGCCAGAGAAAAGCCGATGGAAACTGCTTTTCTTTGTCAAGGATACCACCTTTTCCGCCCAAAAGCAAGGGACAGTCATTTTCTCTTATCTTCCAGAACTTCCCCTGTCGGGAGCCGGCGGGATGCCACGATTTGTTCACATTTTTCTGATAAAATAAAGTGATATTTTTGTTCCGGCGGCTTTGGCGCTCCCCTCAGCCGTGTTTGCAGAAAGGCAGAATCCATGCTTCAACTCAAAAAGATCCACAAGCAGTACAAAACCGGCGACCTGGTCCAGACAGCCCTTGACAAGGTCAGCCTGAGCCTCCGCGACTGCGAGTTCGTCGCCATCCTTGGCCCCAGCGGCTCCGGCAAGACCACCCTGCTGAACATCATCGGCGGTCTGGACCGGTACGACAGCGGCGACCTCATCATCAACGGCATCTCCACCAAAAAGTACACCGACCGCGACTGGGACTCCTACCGCAACCACACCATCGGCTTCGTGTTCCAGAGTTACAACCTCATCCCCCACCAGACCGTGCTGGCCAATGTGGAGCTGGCACTGACCATCTCCGGCGTATCGGGTGCCGAGCGCCGCCGCCGGGCCACCGAAGCACTGCAGAAAGTGGGTCTGGGCAACCAGCTGCACAAGCACCCCACCGAGATGTCCGGCGGCCAGATGCAGCGGGTGGCCATCGCCCGCGCCCTCGTCAACGACCCGGACATCCTTCTGGCCGACGAGCCCACCGGCGCACTGGACAGCGAGACCAGCATCCAGGTCATGGAGCTGCTGAAGGAAGTGGCCAAAGACCGCCTCGTCGTCATGGTCACCCACAACCCGGAGCTGGCCCACCAGTACGCCACCCGCATCGTCCAGCTGAAGGACGGCGTCATCCGCTCCGACACCGACCCCTACGAGCCGGACACCGCCCAGCTTGCCCCGCCAGTACACAAGAGCATGGGCCGCTCGTCCATGTCTCCCCTCACCTCGCTGAGCCTGAGCTTCAACAATCTGCTGACCAAAAAGGCCCGCACCCTGCTCACGGCCTTTGCCGGTTCCATCGGCATCATCGGCATCGCGCTCATCATTTCCCTGTCGGCAGGTGTCAACCAGTATATCGACGATACCGAACGCTCCACCCTGTCCGAATATCCGCTGCAAATCCTCAGCAGCGGCATGGACCTGACCTCGATGCTCACCTCCGGCTCGCCGGCATCTGGTTCCGGCACGACCGCCGAGGAAGGGATGGTCCCGGTGCGGCAGCTCATCACCCAGATGGTGGCGGGCATCACCTCCAACGACCTGAAGTCCCTCAAGACCTATCTCGAAAGCGACGACTGCACCATTGCCGAGGATGCCACCTCCATCGAGTATTCTTATAATGTGCAGCCCCAGATCTACCGGGAAGACGCCGATGGCTCCATCCGTCAGGTGAACCCGGATTCCTCCCTCTCCAGCCTGGGCATCAGTTCCACAAGCTCCACCAACAGCATGATGTCCTCCATGATGAACACCAGCGTGTTCTATCAGCTGCCCGAAAGCGATGAACTCTACAACTCCCAGTACGAGGTCAAGGCGGGCCGCTGGCCGGAGAAGTACAACGAATGCGTTGCTGTGCTGGGTGCCGACGGCACCATCACCGACTATGCGCTGTACGCCCTCGGCCTGCGGGACAGCGCCGAGCTGGACAAGATGATCCAGCAGTTCGCCCAGAACCAGAACGTCGATGTCCCCACCGACTTCAAGACCTATCGGTACAGCGATTTCATCGGCATCCAGTTCAAACTGGTCAACGCGGCCGACCGCTATCTGCGCGACGATGACCACAACGCCTGGGTGGACAAGTCCGACGACAAGGACTTCATGAAGAGCCTTGTCGCATCCAGCGAGACCCTGACCGTGGTGGGCGTCGTGCAGCCCAAAGAGGATGCCTCTGCTTCCATGCTGTCCTCCGGCATCGCCTATCCGGCCGCCCTCACCCAGCACGTCATCGCCGCCGCAGCCGACTCTCAGATGGTCAAAGACCAGCTGGCCTCCCCTGCCATCAATGTGATGAACGGCGAACCCTTCGGCACCGAAGACGCTTCTGCCTTTGATATGAGCAGCCTGTTCCGCATCGACACCGATAGGCTCAAGAGCGCCTTCCAGTTCGACACCAGCAAGCTGAACTTCGACCTCAGCGGTGCATTCGATTTGGGCAACGGTTCGGTCGATCTCGGCTCGCTGATTGACCCCGACGATTTCCAGCTGGATCTGGACCTGACCGAAACGCCTGACCTGGACATGAGCACCCTGACCGACCTCTTTGCCAACATGGACCTTTCCGTCTCCGAAGACAAGATGCAGGAGCTGGCCCAGAAGGTTCTGGTCGGCTACAAGGATTATGTCATCGGGAACGGCATCCTGAACCTGAACAAGATCAGCTTCTCCCAGTACCTCAAGAGCGATGCCTTCAAGACCCTGATGAACGACGCCATGGGCGAACTGTTCGACCAGGACGCCCTGCAGGCCCAGTTCTCGGAGGCCATGCAGACGGCGATGTCCACCCTCATGGAAAGCTACTCGTCCCAGATCTCCGAGACGCTGCAAACCCAGCTGGGCAGTGCGATGCAGACGGCCATGACCAAGCTGATGACCCAGATGAGCCAGAACATCCAGAGCCAGATGCAGCAGAGCTTCTCCCAGCTGGGCAGCCAGATGGAGAGCGCGCTGAAGATCGACGCCACAGCCTTCCAGAAGGCCATCCAGTTCAACATGAGCGAGGACGACCTGACCGACCTGATGAAGTCGGCCATGCTCTCCTCCACCGCCACCTACGACAGCAACCTGCAGACGCTGGGCTATGCCGACCTCGATGCCCCCAGCCAGATCAAGATCTATCCGCAGGACTTTGACCACAAGGCGTCCGTCGTGGCCAAACTCGACGCCTACAACAACAATATGCGGTCCCAGGGCGCGGACGACAAGGTCATCCACTACACCGACGTCGTCGGCACCCTGATGACCTCCGTGACCGAGATCATCAACATGATCTCCAACATGCTGGTCGCCTTCGTCTCCATCTCGCTGGTGGTCTCGTCCATCATGATCGGCGTCATCACCTATATCAGCGTACTTGAACGCCGCAAGGAGATCGGCATCCTGCGTGCCATCGGCGCGTCCAAGCGGAACATCTCCGAGGTGTTCAACGCCGAGACCTTCATCATCGGTCTGTGCTCCGGCGTGATGGGCGTCGTGCTGAGCGAGATCCTGCTCATCCCCGGCAATATGCTCATCCAGAAGATCTCCAACGGCACCAACGTGGTCGCCCGCCTGCCGCTGAATGCAGCCCTTGTGCTGATCGTTCTGGCCACCGTGCTGACCATCCTCGGCGGCTTCATTCCCGCCAAGGGCGCTTCCCGTTCCGACCCCGTCAAGGCCCTGCGGTCGGAATAAGTCCCATCACAACGAAAAAAATCCTTCCGGCAATTGCCGGAAGGATTTTTTGTTGTTTTGTGATTACCACTCGGTGTCGTCGGCCCCATCCGCACCCACGGTGGTGGCGACTTTGGCGCGGCGGAACATGCTCTCCACCACAGCGCAGTACTTATCGGCCAGGCAGACGATGATGGCTTCGCGGCAGGTGGGCACATGCCGGAAGGTCAGCGGCCACATGTGGCTCTGGATGATGTCCTGCTCCTTCTTCGTGATGTGGAAGTAGTGCTCCGCATTCACGCAGGCCGAGCCGGGGTGCGAAAAGCCGTGCATCTCAAACAGGCGGCGGATGCCATGGAAGCTGCTCGTCTTGTGCCAGTCGTACAGGTAGAAATCGTGCAGAAAGCCGCCCACCGCCAGCGCGGTCTCGTCGGCACCCAGATGGAAGCGGCGGTTGAGCCAGAAGCTGACCAGCACCACATTTTTGCAGTGCTGGTAGGTGGTCACGTCGCCATGCTGGATGAACTCCCGCATCTCCTGCACTTTGGGATGGTGGTCGTACTGTTCCAGAATGGCGTAAAGCTGCTCACGTTCAGTCTGAGAAAGCTGCATTGCTTGGGGTCCCTTTCCTCTTAAAAATCAACATCAGGAGCGGAGCTGGACGGGGTTGGAATTGCCGAAGTTCTCGGCGCTGCTGGGGTTCTCGCGCTTCAGGCTCATGTCCACCAGATACTGCCGACTGCCGTCGCCCGTGGCGTCCAGCTCCGCGAGCTTGGCCTTGGCGGACTCCACATCCGGATACCACTGGATGAGGAAGAAGTTCTCTGCCTCGACGCCGTAATAGATCCACTGGCCGTCTGCCCGGAGCAGGTCGTCCAGATGGTCCACCTCTTCGCCGTCCGGCAGGCCAAGACCTTCCTCTGCGTAGAGGTTTTCCGGCTCCACCTGCAGCATCTCAATGACCTGAATGGAGCTTTGCAGATACTCGTCCTGCGAGGTGCTCTTATCCGAGCGCTCCCAGCCGGTGAGAAATGCCTGCATGAGCAGATCGCGCACCTTGATGCGCGGCAGTGTGGGATCCATAACCATTTTTGTTTCCTTCTTTCGTGGTTTTATCCCCGTTGGACAGTATACGGCATACGCCTGTGCAAGTCAACGGTTTATTTGTGAATTTTTTGTAGGTATGGTCAAAATTTACAAACGCTTTCCCTGTTTCAGTCGGTTATCTCAGGCATGGAAGGAAAAGGTATCGTTCAGCCATTCCACCGCAAGCTGCACCCAGCGGTTGCGGTGGGCGCTGTCGGCGTCCACCTCCGGGGTGGAGATGCTGGTGCCGTGGCGTCCCTTTTCAAACAGGTGTGCTTCGCACGGTACGCCCGCCTTGTGCAGGGCACTGAGCAGCAGCAGAGTGTTTTCCACCGGGACGGTCTCGTCCTCCATGGTATGCCAGACGAACACCGGCGGTGTGGCTGGGGTGATTTTATCCTCCAGCGTAAAGCGCTGGTGGGCGGCAATATCCTGCGTACCGGTCAGCTGCACAAAGCTGCCCCGGTGGGCATATTCCCCGGCGGTGACCACCGGGTAGGCCAGCAGCAGGGCGTTGGGGCGCGGCTGGTCTGCCATGCCGGGGATATCCCACACCGCACCAGACAGCGCCAGATGCCCGCCCGCCGAAAAGCCGCACAAAGCAATCTGATCCGGCAGAATACTCCACTGCGCCGCGTGCTGCCGCACAAGGCCGATGGCCTGTGCCAGCTGCCGCATGGGCAGCGCATCCCGGGCGTTCTCCCCTACTGCGTAGTGCAGTACCGCCGTGTGGTAGCCAGCTGCCGCAAATTGCAGCGCTACGGGGTCGCCCTCCCGAGGGCTGACGTGGTTATAGCCGCCGCCGGGCACCACCAGCACCAGCGGGCGCTGCCGGAAATGCGGCATGGCTTCCACGCTCTCCCGCAGGTAGAGCGTCAGCGTACCGCCGCCGGTCAGTTCCAGTTGTTCAAGCTGCATTCAGGCATCCTCCCTGTAAAATCCGTGCCGTCCCTCCGGGTGGGCTGCAATAAATTCCGCGCATAGGTCGGCACAAATACGGCACAGCTCCGGGCAGGGGCGCTTTTTATAATAGTCTGCAGTGCGTTCCTCTGCCGCCGTGCCACCGGCAGGGGCAGCGCCTGCCTTTGCCAGCAGCTCCCGGCAGATGATGCTGCCGCCGCCGTTGCGGCTGCGGTACTGCTCTGCCGCCTGCTGCACCAGTGCGTACATCCGGGATTTATCCTTGGGGTCGGCGGGGTCTGCATAGACCATGCTCAGCACGGTCACCACGCCGCAGAACGCCCCGCACACCTCCCGCATCCGGCCAATACCCGCGCCAAAGCCTGCGGAAAGGCGCAGCGCTGTTTCCTCGGTCAGGCCAAGCTGGGGTGCAAACGCCGCCACCACGCTCTGACTGCAATTATAGCCCTGCAAAAACCATGCGTAGGCGGCATCACCCTGTTTTGACATTTTCTCACATCCTTCCGGCATACTCGCTCCATTATAGCACAGTCTGCGCAAAAGTGGGAAAGCTTTTCCGAAAAAATTTCGTCCTTCATATAAGAAACGATCCGGGCGCGCCGTTTCGTGCACGGGAGAACAAATTTTAACTTTTTATGAAAAGCCTTGATTTTCCCTGCAAGTCGTTGTATATTAGCACTCAGAAGTTATGAGTGCTAAGCAATCCGGCGTTTTGCCGGACACGGCGCACCAAATATGTGATAAAAGAGGTTTTGTATTATGGCCAAGAAAGAATTTCAGGCAGAGAGCAAAAAACTGATGGACATGAT
>OGDG01001192.1_pt1 | contig 10565 bp, 7 predicted proteins | sample 1570391 | NCBI WGS metagenome assembly OGDG01 (sample SAMEA2582186, study PRJEB24529) | metagenome | biome: Human gut stool | place: China | collected 2011 | reverse complement strand
ACAAAAGATGCATGGGGTAATGAAATCATTTCCCAGTATGGTGTGAAAATTAAGGCTAGCAGCCAAAATATACCGGATGTTAATTTTACTGCTCCTGAACCTATGCCTTACCAAACTACCTATAATTTGGATGAATTGTTTGGTAGTGAATTGGATAAGGTGGTAGCTTATTATTATGAGGTAACTGATGAAGAAGCTAAAAAAGCTGATGCAAAATTTGATAAAGAGAAGAATACAATTCTAGCAAATAAGGAGGGTCAGGTGAAAGTTAAGATTCACTGTCTTCTTGTTGATGGAAGTACTCAAGATCCTGAAGTTGAATTGACGTTTACTTATGTGTCTAAGAAAGCTGAAATCAAAGATATGACTTGGGTCGTAGATGCTAGCAATAAGACAGCTACTTCTGAAATAGTAGGTCCTTCAGTAGATGAGATTAAAGGACAAATTAAACTGTCAGACCCAATAGTTGCGACTATTGCTTATACTGATGATAAGGCAATGATCAATGGAAAGGTGGTTCAGTCTTATATGGATGGTAGTATTCAGTTAAAATTGGTAGGTCTGGATAAAGACGGAAAGCCTGTATCAGGAACAAGTGAAGCTGATATAGCTAAAATTACTAAATTTGTAATCCAAGCTACATTTGACGAAGAAAATGTGGCTGCCGTATCTCATACTGCTACAGTTAAATTCAAAAATAAGGATTCCCAAGCAGGTTTGGGTAATGACTTTTTGTATGAAACTACATTCAAGATTACTGTAGATCAGCAGAATGATAAATTGTTCACATTTAAACGTGCAACTGCTTACTTTGATGGTGATAATGCCAAGGCTTATGGTACAGTACCGACTACTGCAGTTCTTGCTGCTACTGCTGATACAAAGATTGGCTTCGATCTTTACACCCTATATAAAGAAGGTTCTATATCAGCGGATAAACAGAATACTATTACATTCACTGAAGAGAAACCTTCTAGAGTGGTAAGTGGTAAAAAGCAGTTTGCTCCTGCATGGTTGGATGAGACTCTCCCACAACCAACAAAGAATTCAAAAATTAAAGTTTTCCCTTATGTTTCTAAGCCAGCAACTGATGAAAATTGGGGTGGTGCTTATACTGGTCGTTATATTACTGTGTCTTATGCACCATTCGGAAATTCTCGTTTGAAAGCTATTACTGATAGATTCAATTTGACAATACTATCAGAAATCTTTGAAGGTACTTTCGAATATACCAAAGAAGTAGATAAGAAAATTATAGGAACAGAAGCAAATCCGTTCATAATCGAAGGAAATACTGTAGAAATATCAGCTAAAGATTTCAAGAGAATAGATGCTCGTGGTAATTCCTATGAATTCAGCGATAACAGAATAGAGTCTGTTTCAGTTGTATTAGCAGATGATGACGCTACAACTTATTTGGCGAAGAACGATGGTAATCTTACTGATGATCCAAAGAAAGTTGTTATATCTAAGAAGGAGGGTGCCGTAATCCTAACTCCTCCTACTTGTAAAGTAAATGTTAATATTCTTGATAAGTGGGGCAGAACTAAATCTGTATCAATCTACGTAAAAGTAAATAAGTAATCAGGATTAAAGGATTTGTAATTGAGGGCATCCTAATTCTTCTTAGACTTAAGATGCCTTCTCTTTACAAGTTGTAATATAGGATAATAAATCCTTTAAAAAGAAATATGCTAAGAGATAGACTGAAAATTATGCTTGTGAAAGTATGTTTTCTCAAATGTTTGTCTCTTGGAAGGGATACCTCCCTTATTTCCCACAGGTATCCCTTTTCTTTATTTCATAATGTCTCCTTATTTGCACTAGAAACCAATTTGCTAGTCCCTTATTTCCCTATAGATTAAGGAGACGTTTTGAGAATATAGAAAACCCGGGCTTGCGAAAGTCCGGGTTTTCTTATTAGTCTTTATTTATCGGATTGAATAAGATGAAAGTCCTCATCATACAATCCCACGAGTAAGCTTTGCCCTTTATCATCTACTTTCAGTCCGCCATATACGGCTTTTTGATAAAGAGTATCCTGTCCTTCTTCAAAGAAGAAAGATTCGGCGCCGAGGAAGAGGCGTCTATTTATTATTTTATATCTGATGACTAGCTCATTGTCGTTTACAGGTTCCAACGTGTTTTGTAATCGTACAATTTCTCCTACCTGATTACTGTCCGTTCGGAGTATGGCATAACCGCGTGTGTCGGTTTGCTCATCTGGCAGATTTGATGAGGCTTCCTTGTAGTTAAGTCTCATATAGTCTCCTTGCATAAGAGAGCGGGGATCGACGGGGGCTAGCTGCAACAAAACCAACTGTCCGTCTTTCAAGGTTTGCTCTTTCTGATAAACCGACCAGTTGAAATACCCCAATAGCAGTATCAGGTTTACGATAATCAATATTCGGCTATACTTTTTCATGTCTTGTTCTTTTTTGAGTGAAGAAATACCAGGCTGTAATACATGCAATTCCGATGAAGAAAAGCGTTATGGATTTGGTAAGCAGGCTCAAATTCAAATCATAATAATATTTGGAAACAGCATAGATAAAGAGAAGGAGCGAGGCAGCACACTCCGCTTTGTAACCATAATGGAAACATATTAAAATCAGTAACAAACTACCGGATAAATAAGGAGCAAACACGGTAGGCAGACAGATAACAATACAAAGAATGTAGATACCAACCTGATTCACCGGATGATCCACTTTCATGACCTGCATGATTCGTTGAACCATGATAAGAATTCCGATCCATATACAAACAGACAGTATGCAGGACACAAGCCAACTATTTGTTTCTGATATCATGTAATTGATTGATAATCCTCCCAGTGAGACGATACCGGATACGAATAATCCGAAATGAAATGATTTGTATTTGGAAAGGTAATTCTCTGTTCCTATACACTCAAACAACTTGTTTTCAAAGATGTTGGTAAATAGAAATACTCCAAGGATAGGGACTACGGCTATTTGCAAGGGATAAAACGAAGAAAAGACATGGGCAGCTTCTCCGAAGAAAGATATATTAAACAGAATGATTGAAAGAAAGGGGAGAATAAATCCTCTTGATAATAAGAATGTGAGAATACTGATTCCCATAAGTGTAATGAAGAGGAGATTAATGCTGGCATTTATACCGAAGCCAATCAATACACATCCGGCTATGTATAAAGTGATGTTCATTGCATCCTGAAAAGACCGGACTACCATGCGGCTGATTGTTAGCGTAGTGAGAATTAATATACTTCCGGCAATCAAGCAAGAAATATCGGAGCGGAGGATTCTGGCAAGTGCCAGAAATCCCCAAAAGAAAATAGCCGTCAGGATTCCCCCGATAATGGATACGACTTGAATAGTGAGGTTATGCTTCTGTGCCATACCACTGCTTTTTTAGATGAAGAATGATGTAAATGAGCAAAGTTGTTCCGGTGATGACAATAACTCCTCCGTAGAAGAATATTTGAACATCCCTAAGATCGCTTTGTGATATGAATGTAGTCAATAGAATCATTAATGCGGCAAACGGAATGATAGCCAGATAGAACAGGCTTTTTACTTTCCACCCATACCAAAGTCCCGCAGAGAATAGAAGGACGGTGCTTATGAGGGGAACAGACAATATAGCGTTCTCTTCGCAAATTGCCATCATTAACAGAAAACTGGTGTGTATAATGGTAGCCAGTGAAAGAAGACTGACAAACCAACGATTGTTTCTGTCCAAATGACCTTTTGCGCTCATCCATTCCGTGATGAGCGTTGTCAAGGCACATATCCAGGTTACTGCATTAGCCAACAAAGTCATTTCCCAAGAGTTGGTATTAGCTATCTGTATATTGTACAACCATATCGTAGTGCAAAGTAATCCGATGAACGTCAGCCATAACGGAGCGAAACGGATAGCAACCGCCCAGAGAATGGTGAAAAGAGTCCATCCCAGGAAAAGATCGTAAGCATCGGCTCCCGTTTGGTAGATTTGTCCGAAGACGGCGAAAAGCGTACCTATCAGGAACGTAGCTCCAGTCAGGAGAATCTGTTTGACGAGCTTATTCCAACGGGTGAATGTAGCGAGCAGGACAGAAGCTATTAATAACACCTCTACTATTCCTAACTTTGCAAATTTAGGTAATTCATCCCAGTTGTAGGCAAAAAAGAAGATAATGCCTGTCACTGTAAAACCAACGCCCACTGCCAATAAAAAAACAGAAAGAAATTGATTCCATTGTTTTTTATCAGCGTACAGTGCTTGTCGGGATAAAGGCGAAGAGTCGGTCTTTTCCATGTGTTTTTACTTTTTGATGATTACAAACATAAGAAAATAAAATGATAATCACCTTACCCGATAATCTAAAATACCTCCCGTATATGTTTATAGTTAGAATTGATTGTGTCAATAACTTCTTGCGAACGCCCGTTGATTAATAACTTATACATCGACTGGGCAAAGCCTACCATTTGTCCGAACTCAATTTTGGGAGGCATGGCGAGTGCGTTCGGGTCGGTCATAATATTAACAAGTACCGGACCGTCCATTTCAAAGGCATTGTATAGGGTCGTTAATACCTCCTCCGGGTCACTGACATTGAAACCTGTTATTCCCATCGCTTCCGCTACTTGAGCGAAGTCGGGATTCAACATATTTGTCTGCCAGTCCGATAGCCCATCAACTTCCATTTCCAGTTTCACCATTCCCAGCGAACGATTGTTGAATACGATAATTTTAATCGGCAGTTTGTACTGAACCACCGTTGCCAGATCTCCTAAAGTCATAGACAAACCTCCGTCACCGCATAATGCGACTACCTGGCGTTCGGGGTAAGCCAAGGCAGCACCAATAGCCTGCGGCAAAGCATTTGCCATAGAACCGTGATTGAAAGAACCCAGCATGTGGCGATTACCTGTCGCTTGCAGATACCGCGCTCCCCATACGCAAGTCATCCCCGTATCTACTGTAAATACAGCGTCATCTGAAGAAAGTTTGTCAATCTCCGACATCACGTATTCGGGATGAATCTTATTCACTTCTCCTTTATCTTTCGTGTAGGCAGCTAAATCTTTCTTTACCTCTTCGTATCTTTTGAGCTGTTTCAACAGGAAAGTATCATCTGTTTTCGGGGTCAGCATACGTAATAATGCCTGAATAGTCATTTTCACATCTCCACAAAGTCCGATGTCTACTTTGGCGCGGCGTCCCAGGCGTTCGGGCTTTATATCTATCTGGGCTATTTTGATATCATCGGGCAGGAAAGCAGAGTAAGGAAAATCCGTGCCGAGCATGAGAAGTACTTCCGCTTCGTGCATACTGTAATATCCTGAAGGCATTCCCAATAATCCGGTCATTCCTACCTCGTACGGATTTTCGTATTGCACTTCCATTTTTCCTTTAAAAGTATATGCTACCGGGGCATTCAGTTTCTCGGAAAGGGCAATCACTTCTTCGTGCGCCCCACGGCAACCGATGCCACAGAATAAGGTGATACGTTCATGACTGTTCAATAAATCGGCCAACAGTATAAGGTCCTCTTCCGATGGACAGACTTCCGGCTGGGTGAAATAGTTCCGGACTGACGAATCGACAGAAACAGCCGATGCCTTTGCCAGATCTCCCGGTAAGCCGACCACGGCTACTCCTTTGCGGGTGATAGCTGTCTGAATGGCCGACTGGAGCATACGCGGAAATTGCTTGGGAGTAGTGGCTACTTCATTATAATAACTGCAATCATTGAAAAGCTTGATAGTATTGGTCTCTTGAAAATATTCAGTACCGAACTCTCCGCTCGGGATAGTGGAGGCAATGGCTATCACCGGGGCACCCGACCGTTGTGCGTCATACAAACCGTTGATAAGATGCACGTGTCCCGGACCACTGCTACCGGCACAACATCCCGGACGTCCTGTCAGTTGCGCTTCCGCTGCGGCGGCATACGCTCCCGTTTCTTCGTGCCGCACGTGTATCCATTTTATTTTATTATTCTTCCTGACAGCCTCGTTTACTTCATTCAGACTATCGCCCGTTACGGCGTAAATACGTTCTACTCCGGATTCTGCCAGAGTGTTTATCAGTTGTTCTGCTATTTTCTTTGCCATATCTGTAATAGGTTTAGGATTGATTCTCTGATAATAACAGATGTCTGCAAAGAAAAGTTCTATTTTAACATACGCTAATACCGGTATTGTGTCGGTACACATCGCGGCTTTTATGTTAAAAATAAATTAGTAACAGGTTTTTGGTAAAGTAGCATAAACAAATGTAATGTCCTTTTGTTACCTTTCTAGGTAAAATCTTAACCTAATGTTTTAAACCTCTAAATAACTCTAGAAAAATGGACAGAAATGAAATCGGTTTGAATGCCGGTAAAGTTTCGCAGCTGCTTAGCAATAATGAGAAATGGGGCTACGGAACTCTGAAAAGGAAATCCGGGCTGAAAGATAAAGAGCTGGGTGCCGCTTTAGGCTGGTTATCAAGAGAGAATAAGATAGAGTTTGACCAATGTGATGAAGAACTCTATGTATATCTCTGTGTAAATGTTTACATCGGCTAAAGGAGTTTGGTACTTGCTGAAAACAAAGAAATTCCCGGAGTGGTAACGTGTAGTTAGTGTTTCGGGGATTTTTGTTTTTAGATATATCTTCGTGCTACTTGATTTTTGAAAATAAATCTGTTACTTTGCCATCCAATTTTAAATGTAAGGAAACAATGAGAAGTTTTGCCTCTGATAATAATTCCGGTGTGCATCCGTTGGTAATGGCAGCGTTGAACCGGGCAAACACAGACCATGCATTAGGCTATGGAGACGATAAATGGACGGAAGAAGCCGTTGCAAAAATAAAAGAGACTTTTACACAAGACTGTGTGCCGTTGTTTGTATTCAACGGAACGGGTAGCAATGTGGTGGCGTTGCAGTTAATGACGCGTCCGTATCATTCTATTTTCTGTGCCGAAACAGCCCATATTTATGTTGACGAATGCGGCTCTCCCGTGAAGATGACAGGTTGTCAGATTCGTCCGATTGCTACTCCCGATGGTAAACTGACTCCCGAGCTGATGCAACCTTACTTGCATGGTTTCGGTGACCAGCATCATTCTCAACCGAGAGCCCTCTACATCTCCCAATGTACGGAAATGGGAACTATCTATACGCCCGAGGAACTGAAACGTCTGACGGACTTTGCTCATTTGAACGGTATGTATGTCCACATGGACGGAGCTAGAATTGCCAATGCCTGTGCCGCCCTCCGGCTTTCTTTTAAGGCGCTGACTGTGGATTGCGGAGTGGATGTCCTTAGTTTCGGCGGAACGAAGAACGGACTGATGATGGGGGAGTGTGTTATTGTATTCAATAAGGACTTGCAGAAAGAAGCCCGTTTTGTTCGTAAGCAGTCTGCCCAACTGGCTTCGAAGATGCGCTATCTCTCTTGCCAGTTCACCGCTTATCTGACGGATGAACTTTGGTTGAAGAATGCCACGCATGCCAACGTAATGGCAGCTAAACTTTACAAAGAGTTAAAGAAACTCCCGGAAGTAACTTTTACTCAAAAGGTAGAAAGTAACCAGTTATTCCTTACAATGCCCCGTCCTATTATTGATAGAATGTTGGAATCTTATTTCTTTTATTTTTGGAATGAAGATAAGGATGAAATTCGTCTGGTAACTTCTTTTGATACAACGGAAGAAGATGTTGATGAATTCATTCGACTTTTAAAACGTTAAAAGGGAAAAAGGGGACAACAAAAGCCCACATAACGCTGTTGTAATAAGAAGTTTGAAACTAACTTTGTCTCTAGAGTTTTCAACTTCTTATTATATATGAATACTAGACAGAACAAGCTAATCTTATTCGCACTATTATTATTGACACAAACCTTTATTAGTGCGCAGACGCATTCTACTAAAATAGAACTGCCGGAAGACTCTATATCTGTTGCGGCCGTTAACGATTCTGTTCCGGCAAAGCGCAGCTTCTTCAAGAAATTCCTTGACTACTTCAATGATGCCAACAAGGAGAAAAAGAATAAAAAGTTTGATTTCAGTGTGATAGGTGGTCCTCACTACTCCAGTGACACCAAGTTCGGACTCGGACTGGTGGCAGCCGGACTATATCGCACCGATCGGAACGATTCGCTTCTTCCTCCTTCCAATGTCTCTCTTTACGGAGATGTGTCGACGGTCGGCTTCTATCTGTTGGGAATCCGTGGGAACCATCTGTTTCCGCAAGACAAATACCGCTTGAATTACAATCTCTATTTCTATTCTTTCCCCAGCCTGTATTGGGGACGAGGATATGACAATGGAGCCAACTCTGATAATGAAAGCGACTATAAACGTTTTCAAGCACAGGTGAAAGTCGATTTTATGTTCCGGCTGGCAAAGAACTTCTACATCGGTCCGATGGCCATATTCGATTATATTGACGGGCGGGACTTTGATAAACCGGAACTATGGGAAGGGATGGCGGCACGGACCACCAATATCAGCCTGGGACTTTCCCTCCTTTACGATTCACGTGATTTCCTGACAAATGCGTCTCACGGCTATTACTTGCGGATAGACCAGCGATTCAGCCCGGCTTTTCTCGGCAATAAATATGCGTTTAGCAGCACCGAACTGACTACCAGCTATTATCAGCCCGTATGGAAAGGCGGAGTGCTGGCAGGACAATTCCACACATTGCTTACCTATGGCGATACCCCGTGGGGATTGATGGCAACGCTGGGAAGCTCTTACTCCATGCGCGGATATTACGAAGGACGCTATCGGGACAAAGGAGCAATGGATGCGCAAATAGAACTCCGGCAACACGTCTGGAAGCGGAATGGAGTGGCTGTATGGGCAGGAGCGGGAACGATTTTTCCACGACTCTCCGAGTTTACTCCGAAACATATTCTGCCTAATTATGGTTTCGGTTATCGTTGGGAGTTTAAGAAGAGAGTAAATGTACGTTTGGATTTAGGGTTTGGCAAACACCAGACCGGATTTATTTTTAATATCAATGAAGCTTTTTAAGAATATAAAGAATTGGTTAGAGAATCAGGAACATTTGTTTTATCTGTTCCTCTTCATCTTGATAGTACCCAACCTTGTGCTCTGTTTGACAGAGCCTTTACCGTTGATGGCAAAGGTGTGTAATGTGCTTTTGCCTTTCGGCTGCTATTATCTGTTGATGACTTTGTCGAGAAACTGTGGCAAGATGCTTTGGATTTTATTCCTGTTCCTGTTTTTCGGAGCCTTTCAGATTGTATTGCTTTATTTGTTCGGCCAGTCCATTATCGCTGTCGATATGTTTCTGAACCTGGTGACTACCAATTCGAGTGAAGCCCTCGAATTGCTTGATAATCTCACACCTGCCATTATTGCTGTCATCATACTCTACGTACCTGCCCTGATATTAGGGACCATTTCAATTATACGTAAGCGGAAACTTACGGCAGAATTTATCCGCAGAGAACGGAAGAGAGCCTCCATAGTCTTTGGGATTTCCCTCCTTAGTCTTGCCGGAGCATATATGCAGGACCCGGGATATGAGTTGAAGTCCGATTTATATCCGCTGAACGTATGCTACAACGTAGGTCTTGCCTTCCAACGAACCGCCTTGACGCAGAATTATCACCGTACTTCGAAGGACTTTACTTTCCATGCCCTGCCTACGCATCCGAAAGAGAAAAGGGAAGTATACGTAATGGTCGTAGGAGAAACCTCCCGTGCCCTGAACTGGCAACTGTATGGTTACGAACGTGAAACAAACCCGCTCTTATCCCGGCAATCGGGTCTGATTGCTTTCCCGAAAGTACTGACAGAGTCGAATACGACACATAAAAGTGTCCCCATGTTGATGTCGGACGCTACCGCCTGCAACTACGATTCTATCTATCATCAGAAAGGAATCATCACCGCCTTTAAAGAGGCAGGTTTCCGGACAGCCTTTTTCTCCAACCAACGTTACAACCATTCGTTTATCGACTTCTTCGGAATGGAAGCCGATACGTACGATTTTATAAAAGAAGATTCTGTCAGTTCCTCCTATAATCCTTCTGACGACGAACTTCTGAAATTGGTGGAGCAGGAACTGGCTAAAGGTGCGGCGAAACAATTTATCGTGCTCCATACCTACGGTTCTCACTTTAACTACCGCGAACGTTACCCGTCAGAAAGTGCTTTCTTTACGCCCGATTATCCGATGGAAGCAGAAAGAAAATACCGGGATAACCTGGTCAATGCCTATGACAACTCCATCCGTTATACGGACGGTTTCTTGTCACTCCTTATCCACATGTTGGAAAAACAGCAGATAGATGCCGCCATGCTCTACACTTCCGATCATGGTGAGGATATTTTCGACGATTCCCGCCATCTGTTCCTCCACGCTTCTCCCGTACCTTCTTATTATCAACTTCACGTGCCGTTCCTCATCTGGATGTCCGACAACTACCTTGAAACCTATCCCGAACATTGGAAAAATGCTGTGGATAATAAGGATAAGAATATTTCTTCCAGCAGTTCTTTCTTTCCGACCATGTTGTCTTTAGGCGGAATAGAAACTCCTTACCGGGATGATTCGCAAT
>OGDG01001191.1_pt1 | contig 10568 bp, 9 predicted proteins | sample 1570391 | NCBI WGS metagenome assembly OGDG01 (sample SAMEA2582186, study PRJEB24529) | metagenome | biome: Human gut stool | place: China | collected 2011 | reverse complement strand
AGTAGGAAAGTATACTGATGTCCCTCCAAATTCTTTAAATAAAGCCTTTATTTTGTCTATTCCAAGCTCTATAGCTATATTTTCAAATTGTACAGGTAGATTAATTATAAAAACTCTTTTATTTAATAAAAAATATATTTATATGTCCAAAATAAATTAATATATTTTTGATATTCTTTCAATTCTTCGTTTGATATTCTTAATATCTTTTCTTTTATATATTTTTCCCAATCACTAAAGGTATTGTATTTGGGATTAATATTGTATTTTTTTACTAATTTTTTTGAAATTTTATCATTACACAACATTTTATAGCGTAATATTTCTTCTTCATATTTAAAATCTAATTTATTTTCCCAATATATATCCAGTGAATTTTTCTTCATCTCTTCTCCTAACTCTGTTTTTAAGAATTCGTATATAACATCCTCTTAATATTTTCCGTGGTACTATTTATACTTATTTTACAATCTAAAAGCCCCTCATTATATATATGACAATTTATGACAAAATCTTACAAAAGATTTTTTGGAGATCAGGATAATTAAGCAGAACCTAATTAAGTAGAAATTTCAAGTTGAGTTACCCTATTGTGGGACTATGGGCTGAACTCACCCACCCTTCATCCCAACATCAACTCAGTTCACACAATACCCCTTGCGGCAAAACATATTTCACCGTCCCCTTGGCAGTATCCTCCATGCGGTCATAAAGCCGCCCGGCGCTCATGCTTTCGCCCTAGACCGTGTACGGGCTGTTCGCCACATATCCTACCGTACCCAGTCCTGCCAGTTCCACCCGGATTGCTTCTTTGTCATAGGTGTTGTCCGGTTCTTTGATTAATTTTACTTTCATTCCGGATTTGAAAAAATCCTGTCCGAAATAGTGATTTGTTCCTGCAACCGTAAAATATATCTTTGCCATATTTTAATATCCTCCTCGTCTTATCTGTTAACAAAATGAAATCTCTCTGATTCCTTCTTTGCGCTCGATCATAGTAAACAGGTTGTCCACTCTTCTGGCGCTTTTTCTTGCTTCCCGCTGTTTTGCCGCTTTATAATATGCCTTCTGACGTTTTGTACTCCGAGGCATCTTATGATAATCCTTGGGCATCATCTGTTTAAAATCATCATGTGCCCGAATATACTTCAGATACTTCATAATGGTGGAGGCTTCCGCCATATCTCCCTGCCTGTGATAAGGCACCTTTTCCACGTCTTCCAATGAAGTGCGCCCATTTGCATAATTACGATGCAGCAAAATAAAGTGCTGTTTATCCCGCTTATAAATTATTTTCCAACAGCCTGCATCTGTCCTGACATAGATTTTATGATCCTTTATATCTACATCCAGATGAAACAGATTTTTATAGTTCTCAATGCTGTCTCTCTCCAGTCCATAGAGGAATTCCATCCCATTACAACAGGCACATGGTCGATATCCCTTTGCTTCTGCATTCTCCCACAGCATTTGTTCCCGATTCCTTCTGTAAATCTTCCGTGCATATCTGCATTCCGGGCGATGATATACCTTACCGGCAGATCCTGCGCTTACAATTCTCATATCCATCTGTTGCTCCTTTCCCATCTTTTCGACGTCCTTTAATTCCTTCTGATATTTTTATTATCTATATTTTGCGTCCAATTTTCCGTACTTAATTATTCCCAAATAAAAAACGGCATCGGTTCGTTTCAGCCAATGCCGGTTTTTTGATATAATTGTGAACGCCTCTAAAAATTGTGTGCAAAACAATTTTCCCTAACTCAGTCCAAACTTTTCAAATATGCCTTCATCATAAATGCACAAAAGTAAGGAAAAGTATAAATCCCATTTGCATATCCCACGTTAAAGTCTCCAAGCTTAATTCCATGCTTTATATCGCTGTAATTCTCGTTCTTTATCAATGCTGTCAGAGACTTTGATCTGTCATTGTTAGATTTCACCTCTACCGGAATCAATTCATCCCGGGTTCTTACAAAGAAGTCCTCTTCCAGTGTCGAATTGTCTTTTTTGTAATAAAATAATCCCAATCCCTGTTTAACAAAGGCTTCTGCCACAAAATTTTCATATAGAGCCCCTTTATATACACCCAGGTTCTTATTTACCCTCAGATCTTCCTGGGCTTCCTCATCCAGTGCAGATATCAGCAGGCCGGTATCCGGATAATATAATTTATACTTGCTTTCATCAATATTACCCTTCAACGGCAGTTCCGGGAAAATCAGGCAATTGCATTCCGTAACAACTCCGGCATCTATCAGCCACTCAATACATCCCGTATACTCTCTGGATCTGGCATTTTTTTCAATTTTACTGAACTGAAATTTTTTATTTTCCTTTGCTAGCTGTGCCGGAACACTCCTATATACACTTATAATTTTTGCCTGATCCAGACCTTCTGCATATTTTCTGACATCTTCCTCATAATCCAACCGGATCTGCTCCTGTGTTTCCAGCGATCCGGAGAACGTACCTGTTTCCACATATCCCCTTACTACCTCCGGCATTCCGCCCAACACACAGTAGTCCAAAAACAAAGATTTGTATATATTCAGCTCCGTTTCGCTAAACGGCTTTAGATCAATCATATGTTTCCGAATGCTGTCTATCTGTTCCTCCCCATATCCTTTTGCCCATAGAAACTCTTCAAAATCCATAGAAAACATTTCATAATCTGTCTTATTACCTACACTGTTACTATGAATCTTTTTATAATTGATCCCCAACATAGATCCGCTACAGATAACATCAAATCTCCCATCCTGTCGAAATGCCTTCAATGTCGTTGCAACATCCGGATATTCCTGAATCTCATCAAATATTATAATTGTCTCCCCTGCAACAAACCGAATTGCAGGATTTGCCAAAGAAATATTTTTAATCACCGTGTCTACATCGTAACCGTCACTTACTATCATTCGAAATTTCTTGTCCAATACAAAATTTATATACACTACGCTACTATATTGCTCGTTTGCAAAATGTAAAATAGATTCTGTTTTACCAATCTGTCTCGCACCTTTAACAATCAACGGCTTATGTGAGGGGTCCTGTTTCCATTGAATGAGGAAATCATCTATTTTTCTTCTAAAATACATAGCAACACCTCCTGTTTTTAGTCTATCACAAAAAAATAGCTCATTCAATGCTACTTTTCACATTTCATGAGCCATTTTTCTACGCATTCTCACATTTTATGAGCTTATACTCACTTTTTATCCGGTTTTGGTAAATAGCAAATTTAACTTCCGTTTTGCAAAGGTAACTTCTTCTTGAATTATTTTTGCAAGATTAACTTCGGGATCAGCACCTTGAAAACAGAAATAAGTATTGCGAAGACAGCGCCAACTGGAAATTAGTATTGCAAGAGTGGACTTTAGTATTACAAACCGCTTGAAATAGGGCTTTTTAGCATGTTACTATACTCTTGAAGTCATATTTTACTGTATGCAAATAAGAAGTCGTCGCTTCGTTTGCATGTTTGCAAGGGAAACTTCCACCTCTGGGATATGGGTGACATGATCAGGAGATGACATTGGCAGTTTTACTTCAGCAGTTCAGGTTTTAGTATGATTTCATTAGCAGGAACAGCTTCCAGGTTAAGCTTAGAGGCTGTATCCGCGCCATAAAAGAAGCTGAATAGTTGATGTGCGGATCGATTATTCAGCTTCTTTCTTGTATAGGAGTTAATGTGACTCATCATCAGGTTGACTTTATCCTGTGTAAGAAAAGCAAATGATGTTTTCTTAGGAACAATCCTTCTGATGAATTCATGAGTTACTTCAATACTTCCTTTTTGATCAGGACGTTGCGGATCACAGTAAAACACATAGGTTCTGCGTCTTCCATCCTCATCAAACTCTATTGCCAGCGGATCCGTAAATTCGCTTCCGCGATCTGCTAAGATGACCTGGAACATCTCACAGAATTGTTCCCGCCCAAGTATCTCATAAAGATGGTTCACCGCTTCTGTTACCGACTTGGCTGTATTCGCTTCCCTAAGATATGCCAGCATAAGGGAACAGTTTCTAAAGAATACTGTAAGCAGCACCTTTGTGGAATCCCTGGTGCCTTCTACCGAATCCATTTCCACCACGTTGAAATCAGGATGTCCTTTCATAAAAGCTTCAAAATCTTCGTAGGTACGCCCGATATGGCATTTCTTATCGACACGTACAACCTTTTTGGATTTGCGTTTTTTATAACGCACTTTTCTGGGAAGATCTATATTTCCAGCAGAAAGTATGCCGGCATCTATGTAGTTATAAATGGTCCTTTCATCTACCATGATTTCTGCTGCATTGTTCATACAAATTTGATGAATCGACTGGCCTTGTCTGATAAGAGGCGAAAGGATGGCATCAAGCCGATCCAGTTCTTCTGGTGTTATATCGATACCCTTACGGGAATCAGAACGTGTCTTTTCGTATGTTTTATGAGCTTCCTTTGCATCATAGAACTGTTTGGCAAGAGTACAGGAACGTACCTGTTTACATGAATTGCAAACATAGGGTGCTTTCTTTAGACTTGAACATTTTTCCTCTTCAAAATCAGGACAATTGACCATGCACAAAGCACACTCAGAACAGTATGTTTTTCCGTGCCATAACCGATTAATAAACCCACAGCTATCTTCGCCACAGATATACTGCTTAGTGCATCTCTTTCTGTGTCTGCATGGATTATAGCCTCTGGAACGCGTACCAGTATTTCGATAATCAAGATGGGCTTTCACTTCTTTAGAAACAGTTGATGGATCCTTGCCTATCAGAGCGCCTATTTCAACGAACGTCTGCCCCTCTTTTAAAGCTTTCTGTATGGTAATGCGATCATCCAGTGTCAGATGCTTATATTTATAGGATGACATGTATTTATCCTCCTTAGTCTTGCTGCCATCTCCTGACACTACTGAAGTGATTACCATTATTACACAAAAAAGAAAAGGAAGATCATCTATTTACAAGACTATCTTCCATCTTCATGTTTGTATGACTCATTTCTGTTTTATAAAATATAAAAACCTTAGTAACTGGAAGTTACTTTTTCAATTGAGTAGAGCACCGACAGACGAATCTGTCGATGCCTTTTTTATATCCTTATTCCTTACTGATATTGTGAGATCACATCATATCCCTGCCGGTCCATCCGGACGAGGATCAATCCATGCACTCCTGCGCTGTAGTAATCGATGCCGTTCCCGGCGGCATACTCTACGAGGAGGGGATTGCCGATGTCCTCGGAATCGGTGATGATCGCTCCGGGTGCAACAGTCTGGAGCCAGGTCTCTCCGTTGGATGTGTAGACGCCGTGGTGATTGGACTTCATGACATCCGCCCGTAGTGCGGTGCCGTACCGCGCCGCCAACAGCTCCTCTTTGTCGATACAGAGATCTCCGCTGGTCAGATAGGACGAGTTGCCGTACATGAATTTCATCAGAATTGACACATCGTTCACGCCTTCGTCCGTGTTATCACACCGATCCAACTCCTCCTGCGTCGGATAATACGCGTTGATCCGCACCTCTCCGATCGTCCACTGATATCCCTCGAGAACCTCCGAATAGATATGACTTCCCTTCTGCTTCAGATATTCCTCGAATTCCGGCTCCCTCTTGCTGGACTTCACATAGGAAGACCGGTAAAAGGCATCTATGCTGCCGCCGTGGTCGTACAGATATTCTGCCACCGCCAGTGCACCGCCCGCATGGTCATCATGTGCATGGGACAGGACGAAATAGTCCAAATGCGTGATCCCCAGATCCTCGAGCAGACGGATGATATGTCCGCTGCACGCGATGTACCCGGCATCGATCATCATCGTCCTGCCGTTGGGGAAGATCACCAGTGTGCAATCCCCGCATTTTGCCCGGATCCCCGGCTCTGTCAGCTGGGGAGTGAGCAGGTACAGATTGCCGTCTCCGCCGTAGGACAGCGCTTTTTTCGCACAATGAACGATCTCTTCGTAATGATCATAATGATCATAGCGATCGACCACGGATTTCGCCGCAGCCGCCATTCCGCCGCCGAGATACTCTCTCTCCGCTCCCAGCAGACACCGGTTGTCCGATGCCGTCATGCTAATATAGATCCGTTCCCACTGCGCCGGTGTACCCTCATACACCACCGTGTGCAGCGCCTCATCCCCGGCAAATGCCCGCATATCCACGTAGCGCAGGCTCGCCGGCAGCCATATCTGCTCCAATGCCGTGCATCTCTGGAACGCTTTCGCTCCGATCATCCACAGCCCTCTGGGCAGTGTGATCTTCTGCAGCACCGTACACCCGCGGAATGCAAATACGCCCAGCCGTTCCACGGTATCCGCCAGCTCGACCTCCTCCAGTGCCGTACAGTCACGGAAAGCTCCATCGCCGACCGCAGTGATCCCGCTGTCTATCGTCACACTGCGAATCTCCTCCCGGAATGCCTCCCAGGGTCGTTCCTTCCACTCACCCCAGTCCTCCATCGCTCCGCTGCCGCGAAGTGTCAGATTCCCCGTGTTTGCCCGGAAGTCCCACTCCATATTTATTATTTTACCCTTCATGTTATCAGAATACTCCTTATATCTGATGCCCTACAGCTTCAGTTTCCATACAAACTTGTTCCGCTCCAGGGGATAGATACTCTCTGTCACATCGATCACCTGACCTTTGTCATTCTTCGTAATAGAGGTGATCAGCATCGCCAGAGAGCCCTCTTTCATCCCCATGAGATGGCTCTCTCGTCCACCCAATGCCAGTGCCGTCATTTCCTTTTCCATACTGTAGCGGTTCTTCTTGTGCTCATTCAGAGCTGTCGTCAGGGAAGCCTTCGTAAAATCATAGTCGAACAGGAAGGAATCTCCCTCCGGCAGATAGGAAGTCGTCAGTACGATCGGTCCCTTGTCAAAGGAATCCTTCGCATATCTGAGACGGCTCAGCTTGATCACTTTTGTACAGTCCTCACCGAACTTCTCCGCCAACTCCTCCGTCGCCTCCATATAGCGGAACTCCAGCACCTCTGTCTCGACCTCGATCCCTCTGCGGAACATCTCGTTGAAAAAGCTCTCGATGAATACCGTGGTATCCTCCAGAACACGGGGAGCCGTCACGAACGTTCCCTTCCGCTTCACTCTCTTGAGATGCCCCTCCTGCACGAGCCGCAGCATGGCAGTACGCACTGTGGAACGGCTGACGCCGAACTGGTCACAGAGCTCTACTTCCTTGGGGATCATATAGCCTACCGGCCATTCTCCCGTATGGATCTTGTTCATAATATATTCTTCGATTTCTGAGTATCGTGCTGCCATATTCCATATCTCCCTGTCAACATTTAAATAGCGCCTGTAGCCGCTGTTTCTAACTGGTTTCCATTACCTACAGTATATCGAATTCCGGAAATCAATGTCAATAATTGGGCGTGTAATATGTACCAATTTAATGTAAATATATCACTAATAAGTACGTATTTCCAAAATACGTGCCCGGTCGATCCCGTATGCTTTGTGAACCGTCACCGTCAGCCGGTCACAGATCACGTTATCCACATCGATACGGTTCAATCGCTGATAATTTCCACGGATTTCCTTACAGAGTACCTCTTTATCCTCTCTGTAAAAGCGAATATCATAATCGCAGACCAGCTCATCCGGCAGTCCCTTCACCTGACGGTTCCGGACATTCCTCGTCATGGACGGCATGATCTCCTTCGTGAGATTCGTGTCAAAGGTCAGCTGCACCTGCTGCAATACCAACTTTTTGCCGAAATCCAGAGAGATGCTCGCTCCCTCTTCCCCGATCGGTGCTTCCCAGCAGTTGCTCTCGTCCCCGACCGGTCTAGCGACGCCGTTCAATACCTTCTCCGGCACATTGTCCCCGGTATATCCGGAGGCAGTCACCTTCGCCGACCGTGCAAAGTCCATCGGATCCTCATTGTGGAAGCCGGGGATATAGCAGTCGTCGCGGAGCAGCTCCTGCTGCAGCTCTGTGATATGTCCGCCGATCTCTCTCGGGGTGCATCTGTATTTTACCGCCATGGCTGCTGCCGTACCGACCGCCTGCCCGCCGATGGAGCAGGTACCCATGACTCTCGTCGTGCCGTATGCCATCTTAGAAGTGCTGATATCTCTTCCGGCGAGCATGACATTCTCCAGCTCCTTCGCATAATAGCATCTCCAGGGGATCGTATAACATCCGGTGAAATTCAGGATCCGGGAGGGGATCTTGTCCAGATCACGGATACCACCCCGGACGTGCTGATCCATCTGCCAGCCGCCGTAAGCGACGGCATCCGGGAAAATACGGTTCTCCAGTACATCATTTTCATTCAGGAGATAATCGCCCTCGATCCGTCGGCTCTCCCGATAGCCCGGCACGATGCCGACCCAGTCGAGATCCAGATTCTCCACCCCGTGATCGCCGACATTTTTCAGATGATCCCAGACACCGTAGACGCATTTCAACAGCTCATCACGGATGACCTCGCCGTCCCGGATGATGTCGTCATACTGTCCGCCCAGCTCGATCCACCAGTAACCGGAGTCCACGTTGGAGAAATGCGGCAGTCTGCCGCTGCCCTCCTCGAACTTCGTCAGCTGTCCGCCCTCCATATGGGAGCCGATGCTGTTGCCGTGCTCTCTGTATTTCAGGTCTTCCTCGGTATATTGATATGCCCAGTCGGGACGGATGAACTTCACCGGCTCACCGCGATCCACAGCGGAGAACATCAGCGTATTGCCCATCGTATCATCGTTCGGCTCCTCGGGTGCATCCGGCTCGTGGAACTCGTCGCGTCCCTCGCTACCCATCCGTCCGGTGGCGCCGCCCATGGTCGCCAGTGTGCCGTGACCGGTGGCATCGACGAAGATATCGCCGTAGATCGTAAATTCCGTCTCCGTGGTGTTCTGGTGTCCGATGATGGCAGCAACTTTTTTACCGTCCATGATGACATCGTCCATATCAGTGTTCAGATAAGCGTCCAGATTCTCCTGAAAATGTACCTTTTCCCAGATCACGGAATCGAATACCGGGAACGATGCGTAGGGATTGCGCCGCTTATTTTCCAATAAGATCTCCAGCAAAATGCCGGTTTCTCCGAGATTTTTCTTGGATCCGTGGGCGTTTGCCCCAACGATATGCATACGGATCTCCGAACTGGCGTTACCGCCGAACATGGAGCGGTTCTGCACGATCGCTGTTTTTACGCCTTTTCTCGCAGAAGCGATGGCGGCACAGACACCTGCCATTCCTCCGCCGACGACTACGACTTCATAATGCCGTTCTTCCTTATGTACTGACATAATAATCTCCTTTTCCGGATCAAAATACTGCTCCGATCGCAAAGCAGGCAGGAGATGAGAACTCTCCCCTCCTGCCTGCATACTTATATTCATATATTTTCTGTTCTGTTTATCATTTATCCCTTTACGGCACCTACGGACAATCCCTTGAGGAAGAATCTCTGCCCGCAGAGGAACACGATGAATACCGGAACGACTGCCAGACAGCACGCTGCCATAGTCAGGTTGTACTGGGTTACCTCGGAACCTACGAACTGGTTCAATGCCAAAGGAATCGTCCACTTTTTCCAGTTGGAGATGAATACCAGCGGATCAAGGTAGCTGTTCCAGGCATCGAGGAACTGTACGGTCGCGGTCGCTGCGATGGCGGGCTTGACTAGTGGCAGCATAACCTGTGCAAAGGCACGGTACTCACCGGCGCCGTCGATACGTGCCGCCTCCCGCAGCTCATCGGGCGTTCCGAGGAAGGACTGACGCAGCATGAAAGTAGAGGATACTGCGATGATCTTCGGAACGATCAGGGACAGATGGGTGTTCATCCAGCCCAACTGGGAGAAGATCACGAATCTCGGGATCAGGGTCAGCTGGGAAGGTACCATCATCTGCGCCAGATAGATGATGAACAGTACATTGGAACCCTTGAACTTCAGCTTGGCAAAGGCGTAACCTGCCAGTGTTGCAGAAGTGATCGCTACGACGGTACTGATCACCGCCACCTTGATGGAGTTAAAATACGCCAGCGGGAAGTGATAGTTGGTCGAGCTTGTGGTTCCGATACTTAATACTTTTTTGTAGTTGTCGATATAGAAATATTTCGGTATCCACTCAATGGGGATCTTCATAACATCCGCTTCTGTCTTGAACGAAGCAGAGAGCATCCAGACAAAGGGGATTACCATGACCAGAGTCACTGCCACGATCAGTATCGTGATCAGCGCTGTGGTGACTTTTTTAGAAACAGGTGCTTTCTTCATTTTCATCCCTAGCCTTTCTCTTCTTTACTGTTATGTACCCACTGGATAATGGTTACGATCAGCAGCATGATAAACAGAATCACTGCGATTGCGGAGCTGTAGCCCATCTTGTAATACTGGAATGCCGAGGTATATATGTAATAAACCAGGGTATAGGTAGAGCTTCCGGGACCACCCTTCGTCATGACGTTGGTATAACCGAATACCTTGAAGCTGGAGATGATACCGGTGATCGTCAGGAAAAATGTGGTCGGCTTCAGCAAAGGCACGGTGATCTTGAAGAACTTCTGGATCGGATTCGCTCCGTCGATCTCTGCCGCT
>OGDG01001173.1_pt1 | contig 10702 bp, 8 predicted proteins | sample 1570391 | NCBI WGS metagenome assembly OGDG01 (sample SAMEA2582186, study PRJEB24529) | metagenome | biome: Human gut stool | place: China | collected 2011 | reverse complement strand
GAAGGAATTCATGAAGAAACTGACATCTTACTCAAAGAGAGTAAAATATACATATGTGAAAACCACGCTGGTAACTATTTTTGTGAGTCTTTTTTTCCTAAAAGGATATACAGTGTTTGAGAAGACCGGAGAAAATTACTTTCATGTATTTTTGAACGGAACGGAGATCGGAACCGTAGGCGAAGCGGACAGAGCGGAACAGCTTTTACAGGAAGCCAGAAGAAATATCGCTTCCCAGAGCGAGGATATGATTTTTATAGACGCAGATCTGAAGCTTGTGGGCGAAGAAGCTTTGTGGGGCACACTGACAGGGGAAGATACCATGCTGGCAGCCATGGAGCGTGAGCTGGAGAGCAGTATCCGTGAGACATCCCACAGATCTTATACTATGAAGGTAAATGAATACATGGTTAACCTGTCCAGTGTGGACGAGGTGAAATCTCTGCTGCAGGCAGCAGTGGACAAATATGATTCGGAAGAAAAATTCAGCGTGGAACTGACGCATGATGCACAGAAGGAATTCAATGTGCTTACCACAGAAGTGGTGAATCGTCAGGAACTGACCGTACAGGAAGAGCAGAAGGAAGAAGCCATCTATGCAGGTGGTGTACAGACAGCCCTGGATCAGGCCGGCGCTCAGGCAGATCAACAGGAAGAAAAGGATTTCGAGGACTACGAGCTGGGTCTGATGACTATGGATTTTGCGGAGAAGGTAGAGATCGTGGAGACCTATCTTCCGGAGAATATGCTGACGCCGTTGGATCAGGCGATCGAGGATGTGATCAAGGATCAGGAGACTCCCGGTGAATATGAGGTGGTCAGTGGAGATACCCTGTCCGAGATCTCCATTAAAGTCAACATTCCCATTGATCAGATCATTGCCATGAACAGTGAGACGCTGACGGATGAAAATTCTACGATCCGTGTGGGGGACAAGCTGATCATCACCGTGCCGGAGCCCGAGCTGTCCGTGGAGCGCATGGAACAGAATTACTACGAAGAAATCTACGATGCAGATGTAATCTATGTGGATAACGATTCCTGGTATACGACACAGACCAAGATCTTACAGCAGCCTTCCGCGGGCTTCCGCCGCGTGGTGGCAGATGTATCCTATCTGAATGACAGAGAGGTGACCAGGGATATTCTGAAGGAAGAGGTTGTTATGGAGGCGGTTCCGAAGATCGTAGAACGGGGAACCAAGATTCCGCCCACCTATATCAAGCCGATCTCCGGCGGACGTCAGTCGTCCGGATTCGGACGCAGAAAGTCACCGACCAAGGGTGCCAGCAGCTATCATAAGGGAGTAGACTGGTCGGTTCCTACCGGAACTGCGGTATTTGCATCCTGCGGCGGAACCGTTGCGAAAGCCGGATGGGGAAGCGGATACGGTTATTGTGTCTACATTAACCATGAGGACGGCAGACAGACCAGATACGGTCATTTAAGCAAGGTACTGGTCAAGGCAGGGCAGACGGTAAAACAGGGAGAACGTATCGCACTCAGCGGAAATACCGGTATCAGTACGGGACCTCATCTTCATTTTGAGATTCTGATTAACGGCAGCCAGGTGAACCCGCTCAAGTACCTGAATTAGGGTGTTGTATTTACAAATTCCCCAAAATGTGGTATAAGTGCATAAGAAGGTTTTTCTGATCTGAGAATGACAGAGGTAAGAAACAATGGAACAATACGCAATTAAAGGCGGTAATCCATTAGTCGGAGAAGTAGAAATAGGAGGTGCTAAGAATGCGGCACTTCCTATTCTTGCTGCTTCCGTGATGACGGATGAGACTGTTTATATAGAAAATATGCCGGATGTAAGAGATACGAATGTCCTTTTGAGCGCCATGGAGAACATCGGCGTGATCGTAAAGAGAACCGACCGTCACAAAGTGACTCTCAATGCATCCAACATCAGTGAACTTGTAGTAGAAGATGAAAATATCAAGAAGATCAGAGCGTCCTACTATCTGATCGGTGCTTTGTTAGGTAAATACAAGCATGCGGAAGTGGCACTTCCCGGTGGATGTGATATCGGCTGCCGTGCCATCGACCAGCATATTAAGGGCTTCCGTGCTCTGGGCGCGGACGTGAAGATCGAGCATGGCCTGATCAAGACACAGGCGGAGCATCTGCGCGGCAGCCATATTTATATGGATGTGGTCAGTGTCGGCGCTACCATCAATATCATGATGGCCGCTGTAATGGCAGAAGGCACCACCATTATCGAGAATTCAGCCAAGGAGCCCCATGTGGTAGACCTGGCGAACTTTTTGAACAGTATGGGAGCCAACATCAAGGGCGCCGGTACGGATGTGATCCGTATCAAGGGTGTTTCCCATCTGCATGGTACAGAGTATGCCGTGATTCCCGATCAGATCGAAGCCGGTACGTTTATGTTCGCAGCGGCAGTGACCAAGGGCGATGTGACGGTGAAAAATGTGATTCCGAAGCACCTGGAGTCTATTACGGCAAAACTCCTGGAGATTGGCTGTGAAGTAGAGGAAGCGGATGACTGTATCCGCGTGGTGGCATCCAAGCCTCTGCAGCATACGCAGGTGAAGACTCTGCCTTATCCCGGATTCCCTACCGATATGCAGCCGCAGATCACCGTGGCACTGGGACTGTCCAAAGGGACCAGCATCGTGACCGAGAGTATTTTCGAGAACCGGTTCAAATATGTAGATGAACTGACCCGTATGGGAGCCAATATCAAAGTAGAGGGCAATACCGCCATCATTGACGGTGTATCCAGATATACCGGAGCCAATATTTCCGCACCGGATCTGCGGGCAGGTGCCGCACTGGTACTGGCAGCAATGTCTGCGGAAGGCTTTTCCACCGTGGATGACATCCGCTATATTGAGAGAGGCTACGAAGACTTCCATCTGAAATTACAGGGACTGGGAGCCCAGATCGAGTTGGTCGAGACGGAGCGGGACCTGCAGAAGTTCAAGCTGAAGATCGGTTAATGAGTGGATTTCTCATAAACCACAACAGAATGACATTTTGAAAAAAATGTCTGTTGACAAAACAGGTAACTCATAGTAAGTTAATTAGCGTAGAAAAGTTCATATAGACTTTCCCTTATTCAGAGTGGTGGAGATACATAGGATCGATGAAGCCACGGCAACCCCGCAGAATGCGGAAGGTGCCCACCTGAGCGAGCAATTGTCGAACAATAAGAGGATTTGATCAATCGTTAAATCAGTCCGCTTAACAAAGCGGACTTTTTTGTATCATTCAGAGCGACTGGCATCGAAGATGCGATTTTGAGAATATGGCGTTGGATGATAGGACTTTAAGTAACTTATACACCACTAGACCCTCTTCCCATAGGGAAGCAGAATGGAGGACAAATGGAAAAACGTTTATTTACATCGGAGTCCGTAACCGAAGGACATCCCGACAAAATCTGTGATGCCGTATCTGATGCGGTACTGGATGCGCTGATGGAGCAGGATCCGTTCAGCCGTGTAGCATGTGAGACCTGCACCAACACCGGTTTCGTACTGGTAATGGGTGAGATCACCACCAAGGCTAACATTGATATTCCCGCTATCGTTCGTAAGACCGTGACCGAGATCGGCTATGATTCTTCCGAAAAGGGATTCGACGGCAACACCTGTGCCGTTATGGTATCTCTGGACAAGCAGTCCACTGATATCGCCATGGGCGTAGACAAGGCCCTGGAAGCAAAAGAAAGCCACATGACCGATGAACAGCTGGATGCCATCGGTGCCGGAGATCAGGGTATGATGTTCGGCTATGCTACGGATGAGACTCCGGAATATATGCCGTATCCTATCTCCCTGGCACACAAGCTGACCAGACAGCTGACCAAGGTTCGTAAGGATGGTACACTTTCCTATTTAAGACCCGACGGAAAGAGTCAGGTATCCGTAGAGTATGATGAGAATGGCAAGCCTTTTCGTCTGGAGGCAGTCGTTCTGTCTACCCAGCATGACGAACATGTATCTCAGGAGCAGATCCATGAGGACATCAAGAAGTATGTATTCGATCCTGTTTTGCCCGCAGACATGATCGATGCAGACACCAAGTTCTTCATCAATCCTACCGGACGTTTCGTAATCGGCGGACCTAACGGCGACAGCGGACTGACCGGCCGTAAGATCATCGTAGACACCTACGGTGGATATGCACGTCACGGCGGCGGAGCATTCTCCGGCAAGGACTGCACCAAGGTGGACAGAAGTGCGGCATACGCAGCACGTTACGTTGCCAAGAATATCGTAGCGGCAGGACTGGCTGAAAAGTGTGAGATCCAGCTGTCTTACGCTATCGGTGTGGCACATCCTACTTCCATCATGGTAGATACCTTCGGTACGGGCAAACTGCATGATGATAAGCTGGTGGAGATCATTCGTGAGAACTTCGACTTAAGACCCGCAGGCATCATCAAGATGCTGGATCTGCGCAGACCTATCTACAAGCAGACCGCTTCCTATGGCCACTTTGGACGTACCGATGTGGATCTGCCCTGGGAGAAGCTGGACAAGGTGGATTTACTGAAGAAATACCTGGCATAGTTACGAGCCATGCAAAAATGAAACAGGAACTGTTCCCAGGAGTTTACTCACAGGGAACAGTTCCTGTTTTGATTTTTATGCGGCACATGTATGAATGAAGCATGGCGTTTTATTTGGTTTCCTCTGTCTCCTCGGTCTCGTCCGTCTCTTCCTGTCCATACTCTCCGATATGGAACAGCTGCTGTTCTCCGGAGGTAGTGACATGCACACCTTTTTCTTCCAGCTTCAGATCCTTGACATACATGGTCTTCGTAGTCTGGGGCAGAGTGGCCAGATCAATTTCAACGGGCTCCAGCAGATGTGCGGGATCTGCTTTGTAATGCACCTCGGACAATTCTGCTTCGAAGATACCCTGTACCTTGTCTTCGTTCACATAGACAATGGGAACAGTAGCGGATACGATTTCGCCGGCTACCAGAGCCTGAAAGTCCAGAGCCATATATTTCTTGGTCAGAGGATCAAAATCAATATTTTTTACCAGAACATCTACATTCTTACCATCCAGTTCCAGATAAGCCTGGGTGCCTTCTTTTGCATTCTTGATAAAAGCGGATGCATCCTTCTCTGTGAATTTCAGGGAAACATTCTCTTTCATTTCTTTTCCGTACAAAACACCGGTGATAAAACCGTCTCTTCTTAATTTCTTTGCTTTTTCGTCAGGATTTCTTTTTTCAGCTTTTAATGTCAACATAATGATGACCTCCTCGATCTCTACGTTTGTTTCGTGTAGATGAGAGCTTGTAGAAGTTCTTTTTGCACTATGGTTATTATAACACATATAGAACAAAGTAAACAGTTAAAATGTCACAAAAATAACAGAAAAAAAGTGGGATTTACAAGCAAATTTCAGAAAACAATGTGAAGCGGCACTCTTTGGCATCTACGACATGAAACGAAAATATGTAAAACACATGGAAATATTCGTTTCAAAATTGTGTGCGTATGATGATATATCTGAGAAAAATTTACAACTGCATTACAAGAACACGTTACAACAATAAAGTAAAAGGTTGCGTAAAAAGGTAAAATGGGGTATACTTGTCACAAATACATTTGAATTTACTGGGAGGACATAAGGATGGATATGAATATTGTATGCCTGGATCTGGAGGGAGTACTGGTGCCGGAGATCTGGATCGCTTTTGCGGAGGCCAGCGGAATCCCGGAACTGAAGAGAACCACCAGAGACGAGCCGGATTACGATAAATTAATGAAATGGAGACTTGGTATTCTGAAGGAACACGGTCTGGGACTGAAGGAGATTCAGGAGACTATCGCAAAGATCGACCCCATCCCCGGGGCGAAGGAGTTTCTGGATGAACTGCGTTCCATTACCCAGGTCATCATTATCAGTGACACCTTTTCACAGTTTGCGGGCCCTCTGATGAAAAAACTGGGTTACCCCACCATCTTCTGTAATTCCCTGGAGGTAGCTGACAACGGTGAAATCACCGGTTTTAAGATGCGTGTGGAGAATTCCAAGTACACTACGGTGAAGGCATTGCAGTCTATCGGCTTCCAGACCATCGCCAGCGGTGACAGCCACAACGATCTGGGCATGATCCAGGCCAGCAAGGCAGGGTTCCTGTTCAAGAGCACCGAACAGATCAAGAAGGATCATCCGGAGCTGCCGGCCTATGAGACCTATGACGAACTGATGGCAGCCATCAAAAAAGCATTATAATCTCCTATATTACTATTACTATGAAAAACTCTCCGGACAGATGTTATTCTGTTGAGGAGAGTTTTCTGTGTATACAGTGAATGCGTTTAATGGAGAATATTGATCCGCCACACACGGAAAACAGGGAAAAGACAAATAAAATATAAAAATATAATCGAAATTAAAAAAGTTATTTACATATTTTTACAAAATGTTACAATATTATAATATGACTTGTTATCAACCAATAGTAAGGAGAGGAAAATGTTCGAAAATTTGAAAATTAGGCAGCGCCTGAAAAAAGCTTTTGCCATTATTGTGGTTATATCATCTATTGCAGGAGTGCTCGGAGCACTGGCAATGATCGTTACCATGAACCGCTATCAGCATGCATTGACCAATTACGGTTTTTCACAGGGAGATATCGGTAAGGCCATGACTGTATTCACGGATGTAAGATCCGCAACCCGCGGAATCATAGGATATAACGACCCGGATCTGGTGGACGGTCTTATCACGACTCACGATGAGAAGAAGCAGGCTTTTCTTGAATACTGGGAAGTTGTCGGCGAGACTGTTGTTTCTTCAAAGGAGAAGGAACTGTATGATCAGGTAAATGAGCAGATTCAGCAGTACTGGGAGCTGGATCAGCAGGCCATTAATACCGGTAAGGTGGATATGGAAGAGAAGCGTATGCAGGCACAGGAGCTGATGCAGAATCAGGTAGCACCGCTTTATAATGAAATTTATGATACCATGCGTGAACTTATGAACGAGAATGTCCGTGAAGGAGATTCCCTTTCTTCCATACTGAATATCATGGGATTTATCTTCCTGCTTATCATTGTTGGTGTGATCGTGCTGGCAATTATCATTGCAACGAGAATGGAACATGCAATCTCTCAGGGAATCGCAGCACCGCTGGATGCATTGGCAAAGCGTCTGGAGACTTTTGCACAGGGTAACCTGTCCGATCCGTTCCCGACACTGAACAGTAAGGATGAGATCGCTGACATGATTCATTCTGCAAATGAAATGGCAGAAAAGCTGAGTTTTGTCATTGCCGACACCGGAGAAGTTATGAGCCAGATGGCAAACGGCAATTACAACATCACTTCCAAGAACCCGGATATGTATCAGGGTGATTTTGAACAGTTGTTTCTGTCTATCCGTAACATGAAGACACAGATGGTTCAGACACTGCGTTCCATCGAGGAGTCTTCCAGGCAGGTATCCGCAGGTGCAGCTAACCTGGCAGATGCTTCCCAGAATCTGGCAGAGGGCGCTACCGAGCAGGCAGGTGCCGTAGAAGAACTGCAGGCTACCATTACCAACATTACTTCCAATATTGAGCAGGCTGCTGAACAGGCACAGGAGTCCTATGAGCAGGCCAGAAAATATGCAAACGAAGCAGATAACAGCAGAGCAGAGATGAAGGCTATGGTGGATGCTATGGCCAGAATCAGTGATACTTCCAACAAGATCGGCAATATCATTTCTGAAATCGAGGATATTGCATCCCAGACCAACCTGTTGTCCCTGAATGCTTCCATCGAGGCAGCCAGAGCAGGTGAGGCAGGCCGTGGATTCGCTGTGGTTGCTGACCAGATCCGTCAGCTGGCAGAGCAGAGTACCAAGTCTGCTGTAGATACCAGAGACCTGATTGAAGGTTCCATGCAGGAGATCAAGGAAGGCAACCAGGCTGCAGACAGCGCTGCTGCTTCCATCGAGATCGTAGTAGACGGTATCGGCAAGATTGCAGAGTCTTCCCGCAGTATCAGCGAGATCTCCAAGGACCAGGCCAATGCCATGGAACAGGCAGAGCAGGGTGTCAACCAGATCTCCGAGGTAGTACAGTCCAACTCCGCTACCGCAGAAGAATCTTCCGCTACCAGCCAGGAATTGTCTGCACAGGCAATCTCTCTGGATGAGCTGATCAGCAAGTTTATTCTTCCTCAGGAATAAGAACGGCTGAGACATTGAGAAAAATATAGTACAGCTGGAAAAGCAGGTATCGGCAACGATGCCTGCTTTTTTTCTCTGACAGGAAGTGGACAAGGATATCTGATATGCGATATAATTACAAGGAACAGAACTGGAACAAAATGAGTGAAATGAGGTAATCATGGGAATGGATCAGGAACAGACACCCCACAAGCGCCGGGTGCGTTATAAAGGGAAATACCCCAGAAAATTTGAGGAAAAATATAAGGAATTACAGCCCGAAAAATACGGAGATACCATTGCCCATGTGATTCAGAAGGGAAACACTCCCGCAGGCATGCATATCTCTATTATGGTGAAGGAGATCCTGGATTTCCTGAAGATCCAGCCGGGAGAGACCGGATTTGATGCAACACTGGGCTACGGTGGACATACGAAAGCCATGTTGGAGCAGCTGCAGGGGTGTGGGCATATCTATGCCACAGACGTAGATCCGGAGGAGTCTGCCAAGACGAAGAAACGACTGGCAGAGGCCGGTTACGGAGAAGAGATTCTGACCATCAGATTACAGAATTTCTGTACCATAGATGAGATCGCAAAAGAGGTCGGAGGATTTGATTTTATTCTGGCGGATCTGGGAGTATCTTCCATGCAGATCGATAATCCCAGCAGAGGATTTTCCTTCAAGGTGGACGGTCCGCTAGATCTCAGACTGAATCAGCAGCAAGGAATCAGTGCAGCAGAGCGCCTGGATACCATCAGCAGAGAAGAACTGGCGGGAATGCTTTACGAGAATTCCGACGAACCCTACTGCGAGGAACTGGCGAAGGCCATCACCGATGAGATCCGTAAAGGACACCGGATCGATACTACTACAAAATTAAGGGAAGTCATCGAAAAGACCCTTGATTTTCTCCCGGAGAAGGAGAAAAAGGATACCATCAAAAAGACCTGTCAGAGAACTTTTCAGGCCTTGCGTATTGATGTGAACCGCGAATTTGAAGTGTTATATGAATTTATGGAAAAGCTGCCGGGAGCCTTGAAACCTGGCGGAAGAGTAGCTATTCTGACTTTCCATTCCGGCGAAGACAAGCTGGTGAAGCAGGCATTGAAGGAAGGCTACCGGAACGGCATTTATGCCGATTATGCGAAAGACGTGATCCGCCCTTCTGCGGAGGAATGTGTACAGAACGGCAGAGCCCGTTCCACGAAGATGCGTTGGGCGGTCCGGGCGGAAGAACAGACAGACTGACAGACGGAACAAAGGAGGTGTGAGAATGACTGTCATGGAATTTATCAATGCACACAGAGAGGATATGGATCCCTGCGAGTGCGTGATCCTGCCGGACGGCAGTGTGGAAGAGCCACAGCCTTCTCATATCAAAAAGCTGGAGGAAATCTCCGGCGAAGATAAACTGACACTGAACAGCCGTATGGAGAAAAATATGGAGCCCATTTTTTTCATGGTGGAATATACGGGCTGTATGCTGATCTGGAGCACCCGTGTGGTGGTGCCTTCCCATCCCACACCGGCACAGGAAGAGACACTGGAGACCTTGTATTTCGCGGCGATGCTGGCTCCCGGCTACCACAGGGAACAGGTGGGAGCAACTTACGAGGAATGCGTCAGAAAAGCAAAAGAACTGCACTAGAAAGGGAACGACAAAATGGCATTTGCACATCTTCATGTTCATACAGAATATTCGCTGTTAGACGGCTCCAACAAGATCAGGGAGTATGTAGCCAGGGTCAAGGAGCTGGGCATGGACAGCGCGGCAATCACCGACCATGGTGTTATGTACGGCGTGATCGATTTTTACCGGGCAGCCAGAGAAGCGGGGATCAAGCCAATCCTGGGCTGCGAAGTGTATGTGGCTCCGAATTCCCGTTTTGACAAGGAACTGACCGGCGGGGAAGAACGTTATCATCATCTGGTGCTGCTGGCGGAGAACAATACCGGCTATGCGAATCTCATGAAAATCGTCAGCCGTGGCTTTACGGAAGGATATTATTATAAACCCCGTGTGGACATGGAAGTGCTGCAGGAGTTCCACGAGGGAATTATCGCATTGTCTGCCTGCCTTGCAGGTGAAGTGCCCCGGTTTATTCTGAAGGGAATGAAGGACGAAGCGAGAAAAGCAGCCCGCAAATACGAGGCCTGCTTCGGCAAGGGCAATTATTTTCTGGAACTGCAGGATCACGGTATCCCGGAGCAGCGTACCGTGAATATGGAACTGCTCCAGATGAGCAGAGAACTGGACATTCCGCTGGTAACCACCAACGATGTGCATTACACCTATGCTGAGGATGCGATTCCCCACGATATTCTGCTGTGTCTGCAGACCGGCAAAAAGCTGGCGGACGAGGATCGCATGCGTTATGAGGGCGGTCAGTATTACGTCAAGAGCGAAGAGGAAATGAAGGGACTGTTCCCCTATGCATGGGAGGCCGTGGAGAATACCCAGAGGATTGCAGACCGTTGTAATGTGGAGATAGAGTTTGGCGTGACGAAGCTGCCGAAATACGATGTGCCGGAAGGTTA
>OGDG01001172.1_pt1 | contig 10704 bp, 7 predicted proteins | sample 1570391 | NCBI WGS metagenome assembly OGDG01 (sample SAMEA2582186, study PRJEB24529) | metagenome | biome: Human gut stool | place: China | collected 2011 | reverse complement strand
ATCGGACCATTGAAGCGGATACAGGGAACCCAGAGATTTCAGTTAGGAGAAACAAACCTTCTGGTGTATTATGGAGAACCAAGTCCGTACAATCCCTACCAGGAAATTTATCTGGATTTTATCCCAGTGGGCAGTTACATTGACGATGGAATCTGGAAGATCAGGCTCACTCCCATCCGGATTACAGACGGCGCGTTTGACATGTGGCTTCCGGCAGGAAATGTGTTAAACAGCGGAACGGGATTTTTAAATCCGGTGGAGGAGACAACTCTCACGATTCCCTCTACAGCGACGAAAGTGATCACTGTCGGGGCATACGATGCGAGATTTGACCAGGCAGCTGCATTTTCCGGGAGAGGTTATACGAGGGCAACCAATCAGGTAAAGCCCGATCTTGTGGCTCCGGGGGTGGAGATCATGTCCTGCGCACCGGGCGGCGGCTATCAGGTGCGTACCGGAACATCCATGGCGACACCGTTTGTGACCGGAAGTGCAGCACTTTTGATGCAGTGGGGCATTACAGATGGTAACGATGCCTATCTATATGGAGAAAAAATGAAGGCATACCTGATCCGCGGTGCACGCAGGCTGCCGGGTTTTACAGCTTATCCGAATCCGGTATTGGGATGGGGAGCACTCTGTACAGCAAACAGTATACCATGAAAATACCGTAGGATCGCTGCCGGAACGGAGTCCGTGTAAACAGCAGCCCATAAAATGTTAAAAAACAGAAAAAAATTAACAGAAATATAACGTTTTGTGCTATACTTTACCATATGTAGTGGAGATTATGGTATCAGGGTACTTATCGTTGGACAGAAAAGGATCAGAAGTACCTGATAATTACAGGCGTGGGATAATTACAGGAGTATGAGGGACAGAAGATGACTAATTTTGGGGAACATTATAATGAGGAATTAGCGCAGCAGGAGATCGAGATCAATAAGAAGACACTGTGGGAGATGGTCGGAGCGTTTATTGTTTTGACGGCGGTCTGGGGACTGGCGTTTGGACGTTTTCCGACAGCAAACGCAATTGTGTTCAGTGTGACGTATGCAATTTCCACAGGTTTTTTTATTGCGTCTGTGATCTTATTTTTTAAAGCAGATCCATCGGATGAGCGCATGAAAAATTTTTTTGTGACCGGCATCTGCATAATTTCAGCAGCAATGAACCTTATGTTCAGTTACCATATGGTTCTGGCGTATGTGTTCCCACTCATCGTGGCAGTTCAGTATAAAGAGAAAAACGTATTATGGCTGTCTTATGCACTGGAAGTTTTTCTGCTGCCGGTCAGCATGATCGTGGGATTTTATTATGGGATCTGTGATCTGAACCTGCTGCTGCAGGGAAATCATACAAGAACATGGTACATGGCGGAACTGGCAGATGGATTTGCGAAGCTCCCTTTTTCAAAGATGCCGGTTGTGGTCATTATAGTTTACGGGATATTACCGCAGCTTCTGATCCTATTTGTGTTCGTGATGATCATCCAGCATACCATTGGCAGCATGCGGGAGGATGCTTACAGGATTGCAGAACTTACCTACCGCAAGGAGGTCGATTCTGCAACAAGGCTTTATAATAAGAATAAATATGAAGATATGCTTGCCAATTACTATACGATGGTGGAGCGTGTCGCCGTGGTTTTGTGGGATATCAATAATCTGAAAGAAATCAACGACCGCATGGGACATGGCATGGGAGATAAACTGATCGAGACAATGTCCGGTGCAATCTATGCACAGACAGATAGCCGGAAAAAGGCATATCGTATCGGTGGGGATGAATTTGTCATGCTCATCGAAAATCCGGAGAAACAGGAGGCAGAGCAGATCATCCAGAATGTCAGGGACAAACTTGCAAGACACAGGGAAGAAGGCGGTCTCAGGGTTTCGAGTGCAACCGGTACAGCGGAGGGAAACGGAATCGATATCTTAAAAATAGTACATGACGCGGATGAACGGATGTATGAGGATAAGAAGAGAGGAAAGGAGAGCCGCGAATATGCTATGTTTTATAGTGAATGAGCATTCCAGAAGCGGTAAAGGCGCAAAGATCTGGAAAGAAGCGGAAGCAGTTTTAAAAAAGAAAAACATTGCTTACGAATCATACGTCACCCAATATGAGGGGCATGCCTTTTCACTGGCACATGACATCTGTGAATGTGGGGCGGATGACATTCAACTTGTCGTGGTAGGTGGTGATGGGACCGCAAATGAAGTCATCAACGGAATGACGCATTTTGAGAAGGTACGCTTTGGTGTGATCCCGACCGGTTCCGGCAATGACCTCGCAAGGGGACTTGGAATCACGGGAACGCCTACAGAGGTGATCGGGCATATTTTAAACTGCAGGGAAGATTATGTGATGGATCTGGGGCAGGTGAGCTGGAACGGCTGTGAGAAGCCGAGATTATTTGCAATCAGTGCCGGGGCAGGACTGGATGCATTAGTCTGCAAGAAGGCTTTGAAGTCCAAGGTAAAAGACGCTTTGAATAAGCTGCATCTCGGAAAGCTTACCTATCTGTTTCTGACGGTACAGTCGTTATTTACCATGCAGACAACAGATGCAGGTGCAGTTTTTGATGGAAAAGGACAGAAAAACCATAAGAAAATGATTTTCGCTGCGGCAATGAATTTCCGGGCTGAGGGCGGCGGTGTGCCGATGGCACCGGGGGCAGATGCGCAGGATGGAAAGCTTTCGGTGTGTATGGCGTGGGGAATCCCGAAATGGCGCACTTTTTTATGTTTACCGTTGCTTGTGACAGCCAATCATCTGCGGATCAGAGGGTTTGAGGTGACAAACTGTAAGGAATATGATCTGAAGCTGAAAACACCTATGGTACTTCATGCAGACGGAGAGTACTGTGGGGATGTCACAGAGATGCACTTTCAATGTCTGCCAAAAAAACTGCATGTGATGTGGTGATCGAATAAATACGAATAAAACAAAAATTCCCTTCATACAATGTGATAACATATGGAGGGAATTTTTTATGGACAATTATAGCGGAAATAAAGAGTATAACATTTACAGAGATATCAGAAACCGTACCAACGGAGAGATTTATCTCGGGGTTGTAGGCCCGGTGCGCACTGGAAAATCCACCTTCATCAAACGGTTTATGGAGTTGATGGTACTTCCTTTTATGGAAGGAGAAGCAGAAAAAGAGAGAGCCATGGATGAACTTCCGCAGGCGGCAGCCGGAAAAACCATTATGACGACGGAACCAAAATTCATTCCACAGCAGGCGGCGGAGATCCGGCTCTCTGATTTTAAGACGGAAGAAGAGCCATTAAAGCTGCGTGTAAGACTGATCGACTGTGTCGGTTTTCTGGCGGACGGGGCAGTGGGACATATGGAAGGAAATGGAAGCAGAATGGTAAAGACACCGTGGTCAGACCAGGAAATCCCATTTGCGGAGGCAGCATCGATCGGAACCGAGAAGGTCATCAGAGACCATGCGACGATCGGCATTGTAGTGACGACCGACGGAACAATCGGAGAACTGGCACGGGAAAATTACATAAATGCAGAAGAGAGAACCGTTCAGGAACTGAAAAATATCGGAAAGCCGTTTGTGATCCTGTTAAATTCGGCAAAACCTTATGCGCAGGAGACGGTAAAACTGGCGTTGGAGATGGAGGAAAACTATCAGACAACGGTTGTGCCGGTCAACTGTGAGCAGCTGCGCAGAGAGGATGTCTTAAAAATTTTAGAGAGTGTGCTGTATGAATTTCCGATTGAACGGGTGGAATTTTTTATCCCGAAATGGACGGAAATGCTCTCCGCTGATCATCCGGTAAAAAGTGAGATCATTGCACAGGCATCGGATATTTTAAGTCATATGGAGCGCACGAAAGACGTTTACCAGCAGCAGTCAGAACCGGGAGACTGCATTTCAAAGATTAAAATGGATGAGATGGATCTCGCCTGCGGCTGTGTGAAAATACAGATGGAGGTTGCAGAGCCGTATTACTATGAAAATATGAGTGAACTTGCAGGAGTGCCGATCCACGGCGAGTATGAACTGATCTCTATGATCCGCGAGATGGCAGCGAGGAAAGAATCTTATGAGAAAGTTGCAGGGGCTTTTGAGGAAGTGCAGATGAAAGGATATGGTGTTGTGAATCCGGGGTTAAAGGACATTGAACTTGCGGAGCCGGAACTGATCCACCATGGAAACAAGTTTGGTGTAAAAATTAAGGCAGTTTCCCCATCCATCCATATGATCCGTGCCAATATTGAGACGGAAATCGCTCCAATCGTGGGAAGTGAAGATCAGGCGAATGACCTGATCCGTTACATCCGGGAGGGACAGCAGAGCGAGGAGGGCGTCTGGAAAACCAATATTTTCGGCAAATCCATAGGGGAGCTTATGGAGGACGGAATCCGGAATAAAATCGCCATGATGGATGATGAATGCCAGCTTAAACTGCAGGATACCATGCAGAAAATCGTGAATGATAATAACGGTGGAATGGTTTGCATTATCCTGTGAAATTTGGTAAGATTTAAGAATAACGAGCAGTGTTTATCGTCGGGAAAATCATAGATTTTTCCGGCGCACACTGCAATTTATGACGATCGGATGTCCAAAGTGGGGCATTCTGCTGCAGGATACAGGCAGTGATAAAAGTGGGGGATCGGTATGAACATTCGTTTTTATCATGCAAAAATATTATTGACGAAAGCAGATCACACCTTCGAGGTGGCGGAGGGGGAACTCTGGGTAAGAGGAGACCATATCTGTTATATCGGGGATGGCACAGATACTTCTGCTGTCTGCAAAGAAGGTGATATCATTATCTGGGACCGGGAGATCGATGCGAAGGGAAATCTTTTAATGCCGGGATTTAAGAATGCACATACGCATACGCCGATGACATTTTTACGATCTTTTGCAGATGATCTTCCACTGCAGGAATGGCTGCAGCAGAAAGTGTTCCCAAACGAGGCAAGGCTGAAAGGGGAGGATACTTACTGGCTTGCAATCCTCGGAATTATGGAGTACCTGACGAGTGGTATCACCTCAAATTTTGATATGTACATTATGCAGGACTATCATATCAATGCCTATGTGGATACAGGTTTCCGGACTGTTTTTACCAGTGGATTGAACAATTTTACCGACAGTCTGGAAGTGCTGGAGGAGAATTATTTAAGAATCAACGGGCTGAGTGATCTCACTTCCTATGTGCCGGGATTTCATGCAGAATACACAACATCGCGTCCACTGCTTGAAGGGGTTGCCAAGATTGCGGACAAGTATCATGCACCGGTCTGGACGCACAATTCTGAGACAGAGCGCGAGGTGGCAGAGTGTAAGGCACGCTGGGGAATGACACCAATGCAGTTTACGGAAAGTCTGGGGCTGTATGAACATGGCGGCGGCGGTTATCACTGTGTCTGGCTGGAGGAGAAAGATATTGAGATATTGAAAAAACACCACATGTCGGTAGTGACGAACCCAGGTTCGAACACAAAGCTTGCTTCCGGTATCTGCCCGGTCAAAAGACTGCTGGATGAGGGGATCAATCTTGCGATCGGTACGGATGGACCGGCAAGCAACAACTGTCTGGACATGTTCCGGGAGATGTTTCTTGTGACAGGACTGGCAAAACTCAGGGAACGGGACGCTTCCTGCATGCCGGCGGATGAGGTGCTTTATATGGCGACCGCCGGAGGCGCATATGCGATGGGACTGCCGGATTGTGACTGTCTTGCAGTCGGGAAAAAGGCAGACCTTGTCATGATCGATCTGAGACAGCCGAATATGCAGCCGGAGAACAACCTTGTGAAAAATCTGGTTTACAGCGGCAGCAAGCAGAATGTGAAACTGACGATGGTAAACGGAAAAGTACTTTACGAGGATGGAATATTTCTCATTGGATTTGATCCGGCAGAAATATATACAAAAGCAAATGAGATAATTGGAAGGATGAAGGAATGCAGGTAATATTTATACATCACAGCTGCTTCTTAGTGGAAGTGGACGAGAAAGTTTTGATTTTTGACTGGTTTGCGGGAGACCGGGTAAACGGTTATACGTTCGGCGGACAAATCCCGGAGTATGAGCCGGATACCCCAATCTATGTGTTTGCAAGCCACAAGCACAGAGATCACTTTGACATGGACGTGCTCCACTGGGCAGAGCGTTACAGCAACATACATTATATTTTTTCAAAAGACTGCAGGATGTCACCTCATTTTCTGGAAAAACACGGGTTTGACCTGTCTGTCCGGGAATTGATCACATACGTCAGTCCGTGCGAAAAGTATCAGGTGGATGATCTGGAGATCGAGACGCTGCGCTCCACGGACGCGGGAGTCGCCTTTTATGTGAAGACAAACGGGGCAAGTTTTTATCATGCCGGGGATCTCAACAACTGGAAATGGGATGGAGCAGGGGAACTTGTCAATGGCATTATGGATGTCAATTATAAGAACCAGATTAAAAAACTTGCAAAGAAAGACATCAACCTGGCATTTGTGCCGTTTGATCCAAAACTTGGGATGTATCAGTCACTTGGCATGGAATATTTTCTGGAGAACACGAATGCAGAGTATGTGTTTCCAATGCATATGTGGCAGGATTATTCCGGGATACAGCCTTTTATCAAAAGACTGAGCAATCAGGCGATGGCAGACCGGATCGTGCCGATCGTCCATGAGAATCAGGTGTTTGAAATCCGGGAAGAATAAAAGATGGTAGTTTTTGCTGGAAAAGATGACATTTTTTTTGAAGAAAAGATGACAGCTTTTAGAAGAAAAGATGTTGAATACTTGACGATAAACAAATAAGTGAGCTATAATATTTAAATTGTGAGCCGGCTTTCATTTTTGCAGTGCATAAGTGTCAGCCATAGCAGAAAGGCAGGTAGAAGAAATGGCATTTTTAGGATCATTTTTACAGTATGCAATCATTATGGTGATTTTGGCAGCAATCGCTCTGGCGGGATTTTTCGCGGGTAAAAAGCTGCGGGAAAACAAAGATGCAAAAGCAGCGGCGGAAGCTGATACGGCAGCAGAACAAGAAGTTAAATAATTTGTAACTATATAGATAGTTTCTTAGAAGGAAACAGCTGGTAATTACAATTTTATTAAATAAAAAATGTACGGCAGAGAAGTGCCTGTACAAAAGATTTTGGAGGAACTTAGTCGTGAAGAAATTTTACGGTGAAAACGAATTACGAAGAATGTACCTTGAATTTTTCGAGAGCAAGGGACATCTTAAAATGAACAGCTTTTCATTGGTACCACACAATGATAACAGCTTATTACTGATCAATGCAGGTATGGCACCATTAAAGCCATATTTTACCGGACAGGAGATTCCACCTCGCAGAAGAGTGACGACCTGCCAGAAATGTATCCGTACCGGTGATATCGAGAACGTTGGTAAGACAGCAAGACATCTTACTTTCTTTGAGATGCTTGGTAACTTCTCTTTCGGAGATTATTTTAAGCATGAAGCGATCGCATGGTCCTGGGAGTTTCTGACAAAGGTTCTCGGATTAGAGGAGGACAGACTGTATCCATCCATTTATGGTGAGGATGATGAAGCATTCGATATCTGGACAAAAGAAGTCGGAGTTCCGGCAGAGAGAATCACAAGATTTTACCGCGATCCGGAAACTGGAGAGTGTGATAACTTCTGGGAGCACGGTGCTGGTCCTTGCGGTCCATGTTCTGAGATTTACTATGACCGCGGAGAAAAATACGGCTGTGGCAAACCGGACTGTAAAGTAGGATGTGACTGTGACCGTTTCATGGAAGTATGGAACGTTGTATTCTCCCAGTTCAACAATGACGGACACGGAAATTACACCGATCTGATCCAGAAGAACATCGATACTGGTATGGGACTTGAGAGACTGGCTGTTGTCTGCCAGGATGTTGCATCCCTTTTCGACGTAGATACAAACCGCGCTCTGATGGACGAGGTAGGCACTCTGGCTCACTGCAGATACGAGGAGGACGACAAGAAGGACGTTTCTCTCCGTATCATCGCTGACCACGTAAAGAGCTGCACATTTATGGCATCTGATGGGATCATGCCGTCCAACGAGGGCAGAGGCTATGTATTCCGCAGACTTTTAAGAAGAGCTGCAAGACATGGAAGACTTCTAGGTATTGAAGAAAAGTTCTTATCTAAGCTTTGTGAAACTGTAATTGAAGGCTCTAAGGACGGTTATCCTGAATTAGAGGAAAAGAGAACATTTATTACTAAGGTTATCTCTGAAGAAGAAGATAAGTTTAATAAGACTATCGACCAGGGATTAAGCATCCTTAATGATATGGAAGCTGAACTTGCTTCTAAGGGTGAAAAAGTATTATCAGGAGCAGACGCATTTAAGCTCTATGATACTTACGGATTCCCTATTGATCTTACTAAGGAAATCCTTGAAGAGAAGAATATTACAATTGATGAAGCTGGATTTAATGCAGCTATGGAAGAGCAGAGAGTTAAGGCAAGAAATGCCCGTAAGGTAACTAACTATATGGGTGCAGACGCAACTGTATATGATGAGATTGATCCTGCTATAGCAAGCACGTTTGTCGGATATGACAAGCTTACTAATGAATCTGAGATTACAGTTCTTACAACAGAGGAAGAAGTTGTTGACGCTTTATCTGAGGGTGATAAGGGAACTGTTATTGTAGATGAGACTGTATTCTATGCTACTATGGGTGGTCAGGAAGGCGATAAGGGTGTTATTAAGACATCTGAAGGAGAATTCGCTGTTGAGACTACTATCAAGTTAAAGGGTGGCAAGATTGGTCATGTCGGAACTATGATTAAGGGTATGATGAAGGTTGGAGATACTGCAACAATGGAAGTTTCCCCTGCTTACAGAGCAGATACATGCAAGAACCACAGTGCAACACATCTTCTTCAGAAGGCTTTAAGAATTGTTCTTGGTGATCATGTTGAGCAGAAGGGTTCATACGTTGATCCTGACAGATTAAGATTTGACTTTACACATTTCCAGAGCATGACTAAGGAAGAGATTGCTAAGGTTGAAGATATTGTTAATGAAAAGATTGCAGAGGCTATTCCTGTTGTTACTGATGTAATGACAATTGAGGAAGCTAAGAAGACAGGAGCTATGGCACTTTTCGGTGAGAAGTACGGCGAGAAGGTAAGAGTAGTTGCTATGGGAGACTTCTCTAAGGAATTCTGTGGCGGTACTCATGTTGCTAATACAGCTAATATCAGACTTTTCAAGATTGTATCTGAGACAGGTGTTGCTGCAGGTGTAAGAAGAATTGAGGCTCTTACAGATAAGGGTGTTATGAAATACTACGCTGAACTTGAGAAGACTATTGAAGAGGCAGCTAAGGCAGCCAAGGCAGAGCCCGTACAGCTTGTTAAGAAGATTGCAGCTATGAATGATGAGATTAAATCTCTTATGAGCGAGAATGAGAAGCTTAAGGCCGAGCTTGCTAATAATGCACTTGGAGATACAGCAGGAGATATCAAGGAAGTTAACGGAGTTAAGTATATCGCAACTAATGTTGACGGCGTTGATATGAATGAATTAAGAAACCTTGGTGATAAGTTAAAGGGTGAGATTGGTTCAGGAGTTGTTGTTATCGTCAGCGCACAGGGTGCTGATAAGGTAAGCGTTATTGCGATGGCAACAGACGATGTTATTGCCAAGGGTGCTCATGCTGGTAACCTTATCAAGGCTCTTGCGCCTATTGTTGGCGGTGGCGGTGGCGGCCGTCCTAATATGGCTCAGGCTGGTGGTAAGAACCCTGCCGGTATTGATGAGCTTATTGCTAAAGTACCTGATACAATTCTTGCACAGATTGGATAATTTGTTACTGTTCAGAGCTATGCAAAATCTGAGAGATACACATAAAAATGCTGGCATTTTTATGTGTGTTTATCAGATTTTATATGGCGGATACGCCACATCTCGAAAATACACAGTATTTTCGAGATAGCTCTGAACAGTAATGATAATATGCAAGATTAGTGTAAGATTAGATAATTTGGGCTTGACGATTTGCAAAAATGTGATATAATGTTTTTTGTGCGATTAGTAAATACCCTATTTATGTAGTTTGGCGCACAATTTGCAACAGAAGGGTGGTCAGGAAGTAGTATGTCAAATGTCATCGTTAAAGAAAACGAGTCTTTAGATAGCGCATTACGCAGATTCAAGAGAAACTGTGCTAAGGCAGGTATCCAGCAGGAGATTCGTAAGAGAGAGCATTACGAGAAGCCAAGCGTAAGACGTAAGAAGAAGTCAGAAGCAGCTAGAAAACGTAAGTTCAACTAATAATTAATATTTTTGACATGAGAGAGCGGTGCTTAGGCATCGCTCTTTTTGGATTTTATTGTGATTTTTAGATAAAATGGTTTATAAATAAAATACATTGTACATAATATAAATAGGAAATCGGTAAGATTTCAACAAACACGCTTCACAATGTGCGATAAAGAAACATTGTTTTAAGAGCTAATGTTTTGATTACATTAGCTCTTTTACATAAAGGTGGATAATTAAACAAAACGGAATGTACTATATTAAAGATGAATTTAAGCAGCTTGTTCGCAGTCTTGGAGGCAAATGGAATGATAAGAAGCTGCTATTATCATCTTGGAAGAACTACAAGTAAATCAATCTTTTTCATTTCTGATGCTATTCCAATAACTGATAAATATATTTTATCAGAACATCTCGC
>OGDG01001167.1_pt1 | contig 10723 bp, 16 predicted proteins | sample 1570391 | NCBI WGS metagenome assembly OGDG01 (sample SAMEA2582186, study PRJEB24529) | metagenome | biome: Human gut stool | place: China | collected 2011 | reverse complement strand
CCAGTAAGGCATCGCGGCCACCGCTGGTTTTCACCTGGGCGGGCAGGGTGGCGTTGTATTCTTTGATGCAGGCCTTCATTGCGGTGGCGGTTTGCTTCTGACCGTCTTCAATGCGCTGGAATTCAGCAGGCAAAGACATATAACCCTGGCCGGTTTCTTCAACTGATGTACCCAAGGGGACCGGGGCGGGCAGGTTCGCGTTGTATTCCTCCAGGAATCTTTTGATGTCATCTGCGCTGAGTAAAACCGGAAGCCCGTTGTTGTATTCGTCGATAAATGCGCGGATCGTCGCCGTCGTGGTGAAGGCGCCTTCCGGGATTTCCGGCTCGATACTGAATTCTTTTTCCAGCTGATCAGGCTGCAGCGCCAGTGCATGCACCAGATTTCCCATATCCAGAACAGGGGAGCGTACCTTCTGGATGGTCTTGGATACGTGGCGCGCCTCGAAATACATCAGCGATACCCGCGCATCTTTAACCATCGTGGAGCTGATGCCGTTAGCGGCGTGGTAGACCTCATTTGGCACGCCTTCATATCGACCAGGCTCGAAATACTCCGGCCATGCTGACGCTGCTTGTTCAGCATCTTCCTCATCATCACTGTGAGCATTCTCAGAAACCTGGCTTTTCAGCACTTCGGCGGTAAGATCCGGGCAGCGTTTAGCCAGTATTTCGCTCATGTTCACGGTAGTTGTTTGCGCAGGAGGTTCATCAGCGCCTTCGCCTGTTGATACCGCATTATCATTTTCGTCTTCGACCGGCTGAGCCGTTTCCATCTGCACATCGCTGGTGGTTTCCCCGGAATTAGCTGGATGTAATTTTTCTTCTGCAGCGCGCTGGCGCGCCTGGTCCACGATAGAAAGTGCTGGTGCTGGCTGGCTATCGATCAGACCATCAATCGAAAAAACACCATTGCCCATGTTTGAAACTTCAGGCTGTTTGGGTTTGGTCAGGTCTTCGGTTATCCACTTCGGATCCGTGGGGTCACTGATGCCTTCGACATATTCGCCACGTTCGGCGGCCAGAACCTGATTAGCGTCAGGGCGTTTCTTTTGGGCTTCTTTCACCAGTTCGGTGCCAATTACCTGAAAGTCAGTGGAGAGATGTTCCAGGTCAGGCACACCTTCATCTCCATCGATAGCCTTTTTCACAGCGTCCAGAGTGACGGCGGCAGATGAAACATGACCAGCTTTCTCAAGCGTTTCAGCAGAAGGGGCGTCATGTTTATGCTCTGTCAGGTTCGCATTGATATAGGTCTGCAGACTTACCGGGAAATGGTGAACATCGCTGGTGGCGCCACGGATAAGGGCAAAAATCGCTGCGCGGGAATAATCCAGGATGCCAGCGACCTTGCGCAGCGCTGCCGACCATTCCTTGAACGGACTTTCTTTCTTCTGGACGATCTCTTTGGCCCGGCGGTGAATAGATGCCGGGAAATTGTAGATATCGAAATCCATTGGCATTGTGGCCAGGGCTATTTCTACATCGAGCGTATCAAGGGTATGGGTGTATGAAGGATTGCGATCGGTTTTATTACCGCCGCCAGCATTCGTACCTGCATCGGTTTTCAAAACCGAAGAAATGCAGTTACCGGCAGCCCATTCCCTGGTGAGAATACCGCGGTCGATCGCGTTAGTGGCAAACCACAGCTTTGCAAACTGGATACGCTTGCCGAGCTCATGCCGTTTCCCTTCCGGGAAGACTTTTTTATTGGCACTGGTGAATTTCCAGAGCGCCGGCATATCGTATTTTTTGATTTCAGGGATATTCTCGGCGGCCAGAATCAGATCCTGGACGGCCGCATTATCAGTGTCCATTTCAAGAACTGACAGCTCCTGCCGGTGAGGCATGCTGATATGATAAACGTGACGTTCTTCGGCCATATACTGCGCCAGCAGCTGAGCACGAAAGGGGAGTTCTGCCACGTTAAAAAGCGCGCTTGAATCGTCCTGGTATTCATCGCTACCGAAAGTTTCCACGGTCTCACCTTGTGCCGCGTCGCCAGAAGTATTGGCATCAACCAGCTCGCCAGTAACGGCCTCAGAGGATACTCCGGCATCATCGCCGTGATGAACATCAGCAGGCGCCTGTCCTGGCTTAAGAGTCCAGGTGCGGCCATCGTCGCCGAGCTGGTAGCGTTCGCACCATGAGTAATCGAGAACACCCTCCGCCGGCAGGTCGTTGAATACCGGGAAATCGGTGCGAATGGGTTTTTGATAGTCTTTGCCGCGGCCTGTTTCGATCCCGGCGTCTTCCAGATCGACGTCCAGTTGCAGAAGGGCGCGAGCTTCTGATTTATTAGTGCGCCAGATTACGGCATCAGCTTTACCCGATTTTTGAGTCGCTTTTATCAGATAAAAATATTCCATGTGATAGCCTCTATTTTGGATGTAGAATCCCCCGGGCCATTGGTAGCGCCCATTTAGGGTAGTCATTGGTTTTGGTAATTTCCGGTGTAACTTTGGTCGGTGGCACCGGACGTACAGCCCGCTTCGGCGGGTTTACGTTAGCCCTCGTGAGCCATCTGGTCGTGAGAGGCGCAACGTTCAGAGCAATACTCTTTTTCTTTCCGTGCGAGCTGGTTCCCCTGGAGGTACAAAAGGGTGCTTACCACTGGTTTTCCCTCGATTGCTTTACGGCAGTAACCGCATTTCTTCTGCATTCTTCCCCCTACATTTGCACCGTGAACCCGGCCGGATGCTCGTCCAGTACACCTTTCAGCGGATAACATTCAGCTTTCACGTGTTGCTCTTCTGCGGCTGCCTTGCAGTCATTTTCACTGTCGTAAACGCCGAGCAGGACATCCTGATTACCGCCCGTCAGCATGCTAACGGTGAGAACCAGGGCAAACATCGTGCTCATGAAGGGTCTCCTTTTTGCGCGAGCATGTAGCACACCCGGCGGATGAAAGCTGACAGCGGACTTAAGCGAACAGCCTGCTGACGAGCTGGTTTGCGTGCGAAATCAATCATAGAAACAATCCCCTTAGTGCGCAGAACAGCGCGATCCAGATGAAGAGCCCAATTACTGCTGAAATGACCATGGCTCTGATGCCTTGCTTACTCATTTCAACCTCAGCCATTACGTGGCCAGCGGAACGTTTAAACCTACTGCGCGTTGATCTCTCCACCTCATCCGGTGATTCGTATGCCGCCGGCAGCTACTTCGTGGGCTCCATGCCTTGGTGGGTTGTAGTGTGAGTTGATATTAAGCCTTGGACTTAAATTTTGTCAAGTCATGAGCTTATTCATCATTAAGTTTCTGGCTTAATTTTTATGGGGGCGGCAGTGTGTTATGTTCACAAAATCACCAAAAGATGGCTGTATGTATGGGGTACGATGATGAGTTGTTCGCGGAGATGCACCCGCAGATAGTGCAGGTTATCGGGATAGCGGTTATGCAGCTGCTGGTTGAGCAGTGCGAGCCGTCAAGAGAGGCGCTAATAGAAATGATTCAGGTGTTGTGGCAGGAAGACCAGGTCGATCTGGCTGTGGAGTTGGCTATTGACGTTCTGTGGCTACCAAAAGAGTAGGGCAATAAAAACCCGGCTCGATGGCCGGGTTTACGCTATCTCAAAGATTTAACTCGGTAATTTTTACGATGTAATCCAAGGTTTTCATTGTAAATGTCAGTTACTTCTACTGACAATGAAACCTGTTGGCCAACCTTATGACTTTTCTGTATTTCATCTAACATTTCTATTGGAAATGAAGCTTTGATTTTCTCACCATCAAGTTCAATATCCATCTTGCCATATTTTGATAATGATGCCAGTACTCCGACGATAGACTCAGTAACTGGTTGCGATATGGTGGTTGATGCCAAACGGTCGCTTAACATTTTGATTTTCTTGGAGCTTACTTTCACTATACGCGCACCATCGCTAAATGGGCCAATCCATGATAGATCAAAATCAACGTGGTTTTTATCGCACTCCTCGACAATTCTTTTTAGGCTTTGTGCAGAGTTATAACCTATCTCGGCTATTTGGTTCATCATTACTGACGCGTCATTGGTGTCCAGCAGCCCAATAATCTCCTTCACTGCCTTACTTGATACCGTTTCCACAAGCTCACAATCACCGGTAGAAAAGGTTAATCCAAGTCGAGTTGAGCCCGGTGATAATTCAGCAAGCCTCATATTCAATGAGCTCTTTATGTCATAAGGAACCTTATGAGAGTCTTTCCCGGAAGCAAGCTTGTGGGTAGCGCGCTGGACAAGCGCAGCCAGGTTATGGGATATCACCCCCAGCAACTCTAATGGAATTGTACCAAGGTCAACAACTACACCTTTCAGTCTTAGCTCCATAAAATCTAGCAATGGATGGCGTGCATCTTCTGCAACTTGTTCTGCTTTAAGATCGCTAAGATAGGAGTCCATATTGTTGAAAATGAGTCTGTCTGCAAAGGACATTTCCGATTTGGCGGACATTGAGTCGAGTTTATCCTGAACGAACTTTATGCGCCCCTTTAAAGCGGTCATATTACTGTTACTGTTCATAATGATATCCTCACTATACCTTTAGGTGTGTCCTCTCTGTCATGCCCGAACACCCCCCTCCAATGCATTCTGTCCTCGTCCTTACCATGTTCTAACAATAGCAGGTCAATCTTATAGTTATGCTTAATGTACTGCCTGTTTAAAAACTTCTCAATCTGTGGTTGAAACATCACAGGAACAAGATTAAGTCTATTAGAATCAATTACTAAAAGTATATCAATGTCATCAGGCTCCGGCTTTTCAGTGGTAAATGATCCATCTACCCACACCTCAATAAAACAATTAAATTGCTTATTGATATTTCTTATATCACTCACTAACTGTATATAATTACAGTATAGCATACTCCTTCTCACGGATGCGGCCATTTTCCTCGCCATATCTGCCCCATGAGAATAATTACTATTCAATCCTCGCCTACTTATACTTTCAGTTACTCCGTATCACCCTTAATCCGCCGCCCCATGTACTTGGCATATAGTTCGTCGAGCTCCTTCAGCCGCAGAGACACTATTCGCAAAATGTTCTGCTGCTCTTCCTCGGGTAACTGGCGATAAAGCTCCAGCAAACGCTGTTCGTCGGGCTTTAGCCCACTCCCTTCATTAACTTCTTCTCCCAGTAACCAGGGCACTGACACCCCGGCGGCATCTGCGACCGCAAGCGCAGATTCCTTACTCATGGCGCCTTTCTTGAACCAGCCGTTAACGGACTGCGGCGTTATTCCCGCAACCCTGGCCATATCAGATTTTGTCATCCCGCGGCGAGTTAGTTCTGTCAGGCGCTCTACGAGAATCGGGTTAAGTAATTTTTTCTCAGTCATATCAGAAGAGTAAGCCTTTTGCTTATAAATTTAAATCAGCCTAAGACTTGACTGTTAATTAAGTCTTAGGCTTAATTGATGTGAATACTCACCGGAGACGACTATGAACGGATTAGAAAAGGCCATCAAAAAAGCAGGTACAGCTAGCAATCTGGCAACCCTACTGGGCATTAAACCCATGTCGGTAAGTCGCTGGAAGAATCGCTACAAAGGCGTTGTTCCTCACGACCGGGTATTGCCGATATTCAACATCACCGGCGTCACCCCGCACGAACTTCGCCCGGATCTCTACCCGAATCCAACTGACGGCCTGCCGAAACAGGAAGGCTGAACATGCAAACACTTCCCTTTCAACAAAATATCGGATTCAACACCGACGCTCTGATAAAGCGTAATCAACAGAGAGAGGCGGATCACGACGCAATTCGCTCTGCCGTTCGCGCCTGGGCAGCAGCTGAAGGGCAGGACGTTGTGTCGGCACACATCATCGATGAGTGGCGACAGCAGGGCGGCGAGGAGATCGCGTTTCCTGATGACATCAGCCGAGCCAGACAAAAGCTTTTTCGCTACCTGGACAACCCGGCCGAGTCTGAACGCTATCGCGAGTACGTTCGCCATCTTACCCCGGCAATCATGACCGTTCTTCCGCTGGAGTTTCGCCATCGCCTGATGCCCGAAGACAATTTTATGTCCCGTCTGGCTCGTCTGGAAAAAGAAACCAGCGAAGCAAAGATTGCCGTTGCTGTGGGGGCTCCACGCCATCAGAAGCTGAAAGAACTGAGCGAGGGAATTGTCGAGATGTTCCGGATAGACCCTGAGTTAACGGCGCCACTTATGGCCATTGTCACTTCAATGCTGGGAGTGACGTGATGCTGGAATTAAGAAAGGTGAAAGCCGCGGTGCTGCAACACCTACGGCTTTCTTTGCGAATTAACTGGATCAATTCACAGGGGAAATTATGAACACGAACCAACTGAATTTCAATAACGGGGGCGCCCATGGCTAAAAACTCGATCGACGCGTACGGCGCCAGCGGTAAAAGCAACGTCCTGTTTTTCGAACCGGAAAACCTGCATCTGGTGACCGATACAACACACCCGCTTTACGATGAACGAGTACACCTACCGCTTAATGAAGCTGTGATCCTCAACATCATGGAACTTGGGGTACTCGAACCGATTATCGTGTGGAAGGACCCGGAGACAGGGAAAACCTGCGTGGTTGCAGGTCGGCAGCGCGTAAAGAACGCTATGGAAGCAAACGCCAGGAGAAAGCGGGCAGGGCTGGAACCCTGGCCGGTACCCGGTATAGCTAAGCGTGGCTCAGCCATTCAAATGGCCAAATACATGGTCAGCGAAAACGAGATAGCGCAACCAGATACCCCACTGGGCCGGGCCAAAAAAATGGTTCAGCAGATGGAATACGGTCATGACGAAAATGACATTGCCCTGCTATTTGGCTGCAGCGTAAAAACGGTCCAGGCAACCGTGGCTCTACTGGATGCTACGCAGGCCGTCCAGGCGGCGGTTGAGGCAGGAAAAGTCACTGTCACTCAAGCGCGTCAGTTGGTCGATATGCCACCGGAAAAGCAACGGGAAACGGTTAGAGGCAGGGGCAGAGGGTGTAACTGGCCACGAGAAAGCTCGCCGACAGCGCGCTGTCCTCGGAGACACAAAGCCGCGTCTCAAATCCCGTAAGGAAATCACCCAGCAACTTCAAACCGCCAGCGGCGAATACGCAGCGGCTTTGCTGTGGGTGCTTGGTGATGAAAACACACCAGTTTAAGCAACAACGGGGTCTCTATGCGTGATTACGGCAAGGTGCATACATCATTTTGGATAAGCGATGGAATGCGCCGGGTATCGGATGATGCCAGGTTACTGGCGCTGTACCTGCTCACCGGGCAACACACGAACATGATTGGGTGTTTCCGGCTGCCTGATGGATATGTTTCGGAAGACTTAGCATGGACTCCTGAAAGGGTTTCGAAAGGGTTTGATGAGCTATCGGCTAACGGTTTCGCAACGCGCGATTCGTCATCGAAATGGGTGCTAATTCGTAACTTTCTGACCTGGAATTCAGTTGAAAACCCAAACCAGGGAATTGCAGCACTGCGTTTGTTTGATCAGGTCCCGGACACATCTACGGTTAAGCCAGAGCTGGCGCGGGTTTTAGCCTCGGCAATATCCCACATCGGCATCGCAAAACTAAAGGGTTCCGAAAGGGTTCTCGAACCGTTCCTTAACCAGGAACAGGATCAGGAGCAGGAACAGGATCAGGAAGAAGATAGTTCGGGGCATGGCTTCGCCACACCCCCAGACGATCAGAACCAAGACGAAGGCGATAAACCTGATCCCCAAAAAATATACCCGAATGATTTCGAGCAGGTCTGGTCGGTTTATCCCAAGCGGGCAGGGGGAAACAGCAAGTCAGATGCTTTCAATGCTTGGAATGCCCGAATCAGGGATGGAACCACTGCGGCGGAAATCTTCGCAGGAGTGGTGCGTTACGCGGCTTTCGTTAAAGCCGAGGGAATCCTCAACACGCAGTACGTGAAACAGGCGAAAACGTTTTTTGGCCCTGGTATGCATTTCAGCGAACCGTGGGCGATTCAGCAGGCGCCAGGCGCACGAGATCCCAATCAGATTTCGGAACCTGACAAAACGATCCCATCGGGATTCAGGGGGTAGCGATGAAAAACATGATTGGTACCGGGAATGCACTGGAGCGACTGAAAAAACTCATTCCCCCTGGCGTTCAGCCAAAATTCGGCAGCGTTGATGAATGGCGTGCCTGGCAAGCCGAAGAAGGCCGTAAGCGCTGTGAGGAACTGGAAAAACAAAACCAACGCGCGCGTGCAGAGAAAATCTTTGGACGTGCAGGAATTCAGGATCTGCACCGCAGCTGCACATTCGCTAACTATCAGGTTGAGTCTGATGGCCAGCGTCGGGCGCTCTCGATGGCGAAAAGTTATGCGCAGCATTTCGGCTCTGGGTTTGCGAGTTTCGTATTCAGCGGAGCGCCGGGAACCGGGAAAAACCATTTGGCGGCCGCAATCGGAAATCACCTCCTGGCTGGTGGTCGCTCTGTGCTGGTGGTGACCATTCCGGATCTCATGCTGCGTGTTCGGGAATGTTACGACGGCGGGCAGTCAGAGGCGTCATTGCTGGACGATTTGTGCCATGTGGACCTTCTCATTCTGGATGAGGTGGGTATTCAGCGCGGAAGCAGCGGTGAAAAAGTCATCCTGAATCAGGTTATCGATCGCCGGCTGTCCTCCATGCGACCTGTCGGCATCCTAACCAACCTGAACTATGAATCGCTGAAGGAAACACTGGGTATGCGGATTCTTGACCGTCTCCAGATGGATGGCGGTATGTGGGTGAATTTTGAATGGGACAGCTATCGCAAAAACGTGCGCCATTTGCGCGTCGTTAAGTGAGGTATGAATGGCTAGAGCATTGTCAGCAGTTGAGCGCAGAGAGTACGTTCGCGCAGTGATTCGGATCACCAGACATCAGGGGCGCCTCACGACCACCGAGGCAATGAAGAATCTGGGCCTGAGCCGCGCTACTGTCCAACGGTATTTTTCCGAAGCAGAAGCGACTGGCGAGGTTGTCCGGCATGGTCGCTTGGGGTTGTTCCGCGATCAGAGGGCCGTCATCGACTTTGACATGAAGCGTTTTGGCCTGGTGCCGAAAGTTGCTGTTGGGATGAATTACAGCCTGCTTGGCAGTCCTGTTTTTCAGAGAGTTTTAGATGTTCAGGAGGCTATTCATGGCTAAGAATTCAATCGATGTATACGGTGCCAGCGGCAAAACAAACGTGCTCAATTTCGAGCCTGAAAACCTGCACCTTGTCACCGAAAAGACCCACCCACTTTACGATGAGCGTGTACACCTGCCGATCGAGGAAGGGATGGTACTGAACATTGCGGAGCTGGGTGTACTGGAGCCGATCATCGTCTGGAAAGACCCTGAAACGGGGCTCACCTGCGTAGTTGTAGGCCGTCAGGGAAGCGGTGGAGGCTGGCACAGTTACCCTAACCCAGGCGCGTCAGCTTGGTGCGCTCCCACCTGAAGAGCAGCGGGCAAAAGTGGCAGAAATCAAGCTGGCGACAGCTGGTACCAAAGGCCACGAAAAAGCCCGTCGGCAACGTCAGGTCCTCGGTGAGGCAAAGCCGCGCCTGAAAACCCGCAAAGAAATTACTAAAGCCCTTGAAGGTGCCACTGGCGATTATGCTGCGGCTCTGCGCTGGGTGCTTGGGGAGGCTGTATGACCATCACACTACAGGCAGTAAACGAGTTCATCGCCTCCCTGGAGAGCGCAGGCGAGCTGTCGATCAAAGAGACAAAGGTTATGGCGCTGGCGAAAGCGTTTAAGCAGCTGGCGGCGGAGAATGTGGCGCTGAAGCAGTCAGAGCGTGAGCTCGACAATACGTGCGCTGAAGAATTCGGTCAGGACTGGGTTAGCGAATTTACCGAAACCCCCGCTACCGACCGCATCGTAGCCGAAGCTGAGGCGCGCGGAGTTGAGAAGGCCATCGCTCACCTGGAGAAGAAGTTCAGCAATATCGGCGTGCAGATCATGAATTTGCAGTGGCTGGCAGACTCGCTGCGCAAGGGAGCATCAGAATGACAAACCGAATCCCTAGCTTCGGCTGGAACCGCCTGAAGCTGGCAACGCTCACCTTTGAGCAACTGGCTCAACTGGAAGAGCAAGTGAAGGCCGAGCATGCCTGCAAAAACGGCATTCACCTCTTCGACAAAGCCGGTCAGCGCAAACTCGATGCCCTTAGTTGGGCCGTATACAACAAGCAGAAGGCGGAGCGTGCTGCATGACAACTGATATCACCGAACTGGCGCAGAGAGAGAAATTCGAAGCATGGGCCGAAGAAGCTGGCGCGCTGCCGCGGGGAATACTGAAAAAGCATCGCAATCAAGACGGCAACTATCCAGGCCCTCATTACACCTACATGTGGAAAGCATGGCAGGCCGCAAGTGCTGAGCTGGTAGAGGCGCTGGAGAAGGCGCAGGAGACGATTGCATTTCAGCAAGGAGAAATTAAAGCGCTTTTGTCGTCATTGGAGTCCCGCACCGTGAAGCTGCCAGACTTACGGCAGATTGTATCTGGGGACAGATATGTCTGGTCTGATGGTGTTTATAACTACAGCCAGGACGTAAAGGTAGCGCTGGCCGCCGCTGGCATCAAGGTGGAGGCTGAGTGATGGCACTGACACACGATGAACTTTGCCAGATAGCCTGCCGCTTTCTGCAAAACAACGGTTTCAAGGTGGCCTTTCATGACCGGTTCCGGGCATGGACGCCATACGGTGAGCAGGCTGATGCAATCGGCTTTCGCAATGGGGCCAGTTGTTTGATTGAGGCTAAATGCTCTCGTTCTG
>OGDG01001165.1_pt1 | contig 10745 bp, 10 predicted proteins | sample 1570391 | NCBI WGS metagenome assembly OGDG01 (sample SAMEA2582186, study PRJEB24529) | metagenome | biome: Human gut stool | place: China | collected 2011 | reverse complement strand
GAAAGTATGGGGGTACTTTCCGATTCTCTTTTTTGAGAATAATGGACTTTCTTTTCTACTTTTTCATGCGTATCTGGTTTTTAATGGTTCGTACTAATTTAAGGTCTATATTGAGCTCTTTCCTTATTTCTATTCAATGATGATACTGTCTTTTTCTTCATTGATGCGGTATGTGAACTTATGATCTTTCTGAATGACTTTCAGAATATGCTCTATGCCATCCTGCTCTTTAAACTTACCTGTACAACGGTAGTTCAGTATTTTCAGATTTCTTACGCTTATGTTCACATTATAATATTTTTCCAGTTTGTTGAGCAGGCTGTTAAGCGGCGCATCATCAAAACAGTATAATCCTTCTTTCCATCTCAGATAATCGTACGAAGGTAAAGTAGTTTTCTTGTACTTTCCGTTGTATGATCCGAAGAACTCGTCTTTGGTCAGTCGGGTGATCACTTGATCACTTCCTACCGGATAGATGTCGACAATACCTTCAATCAAGGTCGTTTCAAATTCGTTACTGCCTTTGTAGGCGCAGACGTTGAAATGGGTTCCTACCACTTTTACCCGGTTTATTTCCGTGTTGACAAAAAATGGTATCTTTTTGTTTTTGGCTACTTCAAAATAAGCTTCTCCGTCCAGCTCTACGTTTCTTTCCTGGCGTCCGAAGTTGGATGCATAAGTCAAAGTAGACTTTGAGTTCAACCATACTTTTGTTCCATCTGCCAGTGTGATTTGTGCACGTTGTCCTGCTGGAACAGTTATGGTTTGCCGGTGAGCTGATTTTTCATATTGGTAATTCTTAAACAAGAACCCACAACTGACAGCTACGATGAGTACGGCAGCAACACGTGCACTCCACTTCAACATCGGGAGAATCCGGTTTTTTTTGTCTCTCCGGTTTATTTGTTTTTCATCCGTGAACAGAGCGATGTCATATAGCATCCGTTCTTTTTGAAATGCTTTCCGGTTTTCGGGAGATGCATCCACCCAGTTTAGAATTAGTTTTTCTTCTTCTTCGGAGGCAGTTCCTTTAAAATACTTGTATAGTAGTTCCTCTTCCATAAAATGTTTTTAGTTTATATATTGTCGGAGGCCTTATTTCCTCTTTCTGTATATATAACAGGATACTCCCGGACAACCCTAAAGGAAAATGAAGTTTTTTTTAGAAAAGTAGGGAAATAAGATAATCTTTGAGCTCAAGCCGCAATAATTTCAGTGCTTTAGTGATATGGAACTCTACACTCTTGATGGAAATACCGAGTTGTTCGGCTATCTTTTTATTGGGAGCATTGTGATAGCGGCTTAATATAAAGATGTGACGGCTTTGTTCCGGTAGCTGTTCAAGTGTTTTATATACAATGCGTTGTATTTCGGTGTTGAAGATCGATTCGGGTTCACAAGCTTCCAAAGTAGCAATGCGGAGGTCGAGTTCCCGCTGTTTGTGTGTGTTGATGGCTTCTTCGGCCCGCATACGTACCTGTTCGTGCTCAAGGTAGTTAAGAGATTTATTCTTGATGATAGTGAGCAATAATGCGTGGAGATTAGAATCTTTTTCCCATTTTTCACGGTTTTCCCACAGGCTGATCATTGCTTCCATCAGGATGTCTTCAGCTGCGGCTTTATTTCGGGTATATGAGTAAGCAAACGACAGAAACCTCTCCTGGTTTTCTTGGAAGAACCGACTGAATAGGTCCATGGTATGAAGACTGTTGTTGCTTGACATGAATAGATTTTAAAGGTTCGTTGGATTTTGTTATGACAAAGCAACATAAACTTTTTGGAATATCAAAATAAAAGAATGACTTTTATGCTGATTGCCGGTTAAAAAATAACCTGGCTATAAATAATAGCCAGGTTATCAATCTGTCAGTAAGGACAGGAATTATTTATTTTTTTTCCGGACGGGGTAACAAAACTTTTCTTGAAAGTTTGAACTTACCTGTCTTCGGGTCAATGTCGATCAATTTCACTTCGATCTCGTCACCTTCTTTGATGCCGGCTTCTTCTACAGTTTCAAGGCGTTTCCAGTCAATTTCTGAGATATGGAGTAGACCGTCTTTTCCCGGAAGGAATTCAACGAATGCACCATAAGGCATGATTGAGCGTACCTTACCTTTGTATACTTCACCTATTTCGGGAACGGCAACAATACCTTTGATCAGGCGGATTGCATCATCGATTGATTTCTTGTTGGTTCCGGAAATCTCAATGCGGCCCACGTTGTCGATCTCCTCGATAGTGATTGTAGCACCTGTTTCTTCCTGCATACCTTGAATGATTTTTCCACCAGGGCCGATTACAGCTCCGATAAATTCTTTAGGAATAGTCATTGTTTCAATGCGAGGAGCATGGTCTTTCAGGTCAGCACGCGGTTCAGCGATTGTCTCGGTGATCTTGTCAAGGATGTGCATACGTCCTTCTTTAGCCTGGTTCAAAGCACGTTCCAGAATGTCATAAGACAGACCGTCTACCTTGATATCCATCTGTGTAGCAGTGATACCGTCTTTTGTTCCGGTCACCTTGAAGTCCATATCTCCCAAGTGGTCTTCGTCACCCAGGATATCAGACAATACAGCATATTTTTCTTCGCCCGGATTCTTAATCAATCCCATAGCGATACCCGATACCGGTTTCTTGATCTTCACACCTGCATCCATCAATGCCAATGTGCCGGCACATACGGTAGCCATAGAAGAAGAACCGTTAGATTCGAGGATTTCCGAAACAACACGTACTACGTACGGATAGTCAGCAGGAATCTGTCCTTTCAAAGCACGCCAAGCCAAGTGACCGTGACCGATTTCACGACGGCCTACACCACGTTGTGCTTTTGCTTCGCCTGTAGAGAAAGGAGGGAAGTTATAGTGCAGCAGGAAACGTTCTTTTCCGTGTTCCAATACATTGTCAATAATCTTTTCATCGAGTTTTGTACCCAGTGTGACAGAAGTCAGTGATTGAGTTTCACCACGAGTAAAGATAGCAGATCCGTGAGGGCCAGGCAGAGGACCTACTTCACACCAGATCGGGCGGATTTCGGTAGTCTTACGACCATCCAGACGCTTACCTTCGTCAAGGATAGAACGGCGCATGGCCTCTTTTTCTACATCGTGGTAGTAACGATCGATCAATGCAGCCTTTTCGTCCAATTCTTCTTCAGAGAATTGAGCTTTGAATTCTTCGCGGATCGCTTCGAAAGCAGCAAAACGTTCGTGTTTGTTATTGTTTCCGGAAGCAGCAACTGCGTAAGCCTTGTCGTAACATGCTTCGCGAACAGCCTTGCGCAAGTCTTCGTCGTTTACTTCGTGGTTGTATTCACGTTTTACAGTTTTTCCAACCTCTTCAGTCAACTCCATCTGCGCTTTGCAATGAATCTTGATAGCTTCGTGAGCCACTTTCATTGCTTCCAGCAATTCAGCTTCAGATACTTCATGCATTTCACCTTCTACCATCATGATGTTCTCATAAGTAGCGGCTACCATCAAGTCCATGTCAGCTTTTTCCAGTTGTTCAAAAGTAGGATTGATAACGAACTGACCGTCGATACGTGCTACACGCACTTCAGAGATCGGTCCGTTGAAAGGAATATCTGAAACGGCAAGTGCTGCAGAAGCGGCAAGTCCTGCCAATGCATCCGGCATATCCACACCATCAGCAGAAAAGAGGATGATGTTCACATATACCTCTGCGTGATAATTATCGGGGAATAAAGGACGGAGAGCACGGTCTACAAGACGGCAAGTCAGAATCTCATAATCAGAAGCTCTACCTTCTCGCTTGGTGAAACCACCAGGGAAACGGCCGAATGCCGCAAATTTTTCTTTGTACTCTACCTGTAAAGGCATAAAATCTGTTCCGGGAACTGCATCTTTAGCGGCACAAACAGTAGCTAACAACATGGTGTTGCCCATGCGAAGCATTACAGAACCGTCTGCCTGTTTTGCCAACTTTCCCGTCTCGAGTAACTCGATCGTCTTAACAATTGGGTTAATCATAAAAATTGTTTTATCTATACTTTTTCTTTCAAAATTCCTGCAAAGATATACATTTATCGTGGTAATCAGGTGGAAATGAGGTAAAAAGTTAGTGGTGAACTGATTTTTTTTCAAAATTAGGATGAAGAACCCGGCAAAATGCTTTGACTAATCTCGAAAAGAAGTATATTTGCATCTCGTTAATAACACACACTATATGAAAAAGGTTACTTTTGCAGCGCTCGCCGCACTTACTATTACTGCTTGTAGTTCCGGCCCTAAATTCCAGGTGAACGGGGATGTATCAGGAGCCGACGGTAAAATGCTTTATCTCGAAGCTTCCGGTCTGGAAGGTATTGTTCCGCTCGATTCAGTGAAGCTGAAGGGGGAAGGTACATTCAGTTTCAAGCAGCCTCGTCCCGAATCACCCGAATTTTATCGTTTGCGGATTGACGACAAAATCATCAATTTTTCTGTAGATTCTATCGAAACGATTCAGATCAAAGCTCCGTATGTGGATTTCTCCACTACTTACACGGTGGAAGGTTCGGAAAACAGCAACAAGATAAAAGAGCTGACGCTGAAGCAGATCCGCCTTCAAAAAGAGGTGGACGACTTGCTGGCAGCTTTACGCAGTAACAGAATGGGGCATGATGTATTTGAAGACAGTCTGGCAACGTTGCTCAACAATTACAAGGAAGATGTCAAAGTGAACTATATTTTCGCTGCTCCCAACACGGCAGCCGCTTACTTTGCCCTGTTCCAGAAACTCAATAATTACCTGATATTCGATCCGTTGAACAATAAAGATGATGTGAAATGTTTCGCTGCTGTCGCTACGAGCCTCAACAATGCGTTCCCTCATGCCGTACGTTCCAAGAACCTTTATAATATTGTAATTAAGGGGATGAAGAACACGCGCCAGCCACAGGCGAAAGCATTGGAAATTCCTCAAGAGAAAATAGTGGAAACCGGCATTATCGACATCGCCCTGCGTGACGTGAAAGGAAATGTGCGCAAACTGACCGACCTGAAAGGAAAAGTCGTATTGCTCGATTTCTCTGTATTCCAGTCGCCTGCCGGTTCTCCTCACAACCTGATGCTTCGCGAACTATATAATGAATACGCAAAACAAGGACTGGAAATATATCAGGTATCTCTCGATGCGGACGAACACTACTGGAAAACTGCGGCAGACAACCTTCCTTGGGTTTGTGTACGCGATGGAAACGGAGTGTATTCTACCAACGTAGCTGTATATAATGTTCGTCAAGTTCCATCTATCTTTTTGATTAACCGTAACAACGAATTAAAGCTTCGCGGCGAAGATATCAAGGATTTGGAAGCAGCTGTCAAGTCATTGCTCTAAGTTGTTATAATTTAGCATATTTCATTTAAATATGTTACATAGCATCTTTTTTCACTTGACACGTATCACTTAAAAGTCTATCTTTGCAAAGAAATAATGATAAGAGGGTTCCAACATGGCTCATGTTGGAATTCTTTTTTGTTTATATGACCATTTAAAACAATTAAAGGAGGAAAACATCATGGCTTATATGTCAGAAGAAGGTTACAAGAAACTTATGGCGGAACTGAAAGAACTGGAAACAGTGGAACGCCCGAAGATCTCCGCGGCAATAGCCGAAGCAAGAGATAAAGGAGACTTGTCAGAAAATGCAGAGTACGATGCAGCCAAAGAGGCACAAGGTCTGTTGGAAATGCGTATCAACAAACTGAAAACAGTGATTGCGGATGCAAAAATCATTGATGAGTCCAAGCTCAAAACTGATTCCGTACAGATTTTAAATAAGGTGGAACTGAAAAATGTAAAGAATGGTATGAAGATGACTTATACCATCGTTTCCGAAAGTGAAGCTAACCTGAAGGAAGGAAAAATTTCCGTTAACACCCCGATTGCACAAGGTCTGCTTGGCAAGAAGGTGGGTGATGTAGCCGAAATCACTGTTCCACAAGGTAAAATTGCACTGGAAGTAGTAAACATATCAATTTAACGTAAAGGCAGGTCTCCATGTGAGGCTTGCCTTAATTTATCAATAAAAGTTATGGCAACAATATTCAGTAGAATCATCGCAGGAGAAATCCCCTGCTACAAGGTGGCAGAAAACGAAAAGTTTTTTGCTTTTCTCGATATCAATCCATTGGTAAAGGGACATACATTGGTAGTGCCCAAACAAGAAGTAGACTATATTTTCGATTTGAGCGATGAAGACTTGGCTGCTATGCACGTGTTTGCAAAGCAAGTAGCCTGTGCCATTAAAAAAGCATTCCCTTGCCAAAAGGTAGGCGAAGCTGTTATCGGACTGGAAGTACCCCATGCACATATTCATTTAATTCCTATTCAAAAGGAATCGGATATGTTGTTTTCGAATCCGAAACTGAAATTGTCGGATGAAGAATTCAAGTCCATAGCGCAAGCAATCAACTCCTCTCTATAAAACATGATGACAAAATAACGAAAGGCGTCTTGCGAAGGACGCCTTTTTCTTTTCCTGCTTCTTTCAGAAAAAACTCTCATTTTTTCAACGGGTCCGGAGACTTGTCACGGCTTTCGGCCACTTCAACCAGATAAACACCGGCACAAATAAACACTATGGCAAAGGTCTGCGTCCAACTGAAACGGTCCTGTCCGATAGCTAGTGAAGTGATAGTAGCAACAATCAGAATCAGATAGCCATAAATGGCAACAACGGTTGTTTTGAGATATTTCAATCCGATCGGAATCAGCAAATAACTGACTGTGGTAGGAAATATCAATACAAACATCAGTATCAAGAAAGGTTGCCAATGGATAGGTATTGTCAGTACAGGAGCATCAAAACCCGTGATAGCCGTAACAATCAAACCGGTAATGGCAGCTCCCGTAAATGTATAACGCAACATCGTCATCGCTCCCACGTTTGCAAGGATACGTTGGCTCATTACCAGATAGATAGCATAAGCTACGGAACTAAGCAAACAAAGCATATTCCCTGTAAATGCATCCGAAGCAAGGTCGTCACTTTTCTGAGTCAAGATGCACACCAGAGCTCCGACCAGCCCGATAGCCATACCTACTATTTTTTTCACTGACACCTTTTCTTTATAGAACACAATCATAATCACAAACACCCAAATAGGTTCCAAACTAGTAAAAATAGAACTGGAAACAGGCGTAGTCTTACTCAACCCGATAAGATAAAGGAACATAAAGCCGTACAACCCCAACGCCCCCAACAGAAGCAACAGGATTTTTTCTTTCGGAGTGGACTGTTCCTTCGGCATGAACCAGCCGATAATCCAAAAAGCGACCGCTGCAAACGTACAACGGATTGCCGCTCCCGTTAGCGGACTCATCCACAACGGAAGAAGAAATTTCAACGCATTCATATTAAAACCACCGAATATCTTTGAAACGGCCATGCTGACGTTAGCTTCCAGTTTTTTATTTCTCATCTTTATTTCAATTGGTCGTTAAACAAAAAAGTATCACGGCAACGGTATGCCCAGAAGAAAGTGCCAACAGTAATCAACAGATTGAAGATAAACGGAAATTCCTGCGACTGTGTATGAAATACCCATTGCAGAAAATCACCAATGAAAGGATAAAGCAAAATTGCCAGATAATTCATCATCATCACAAATGCCAGTGCCATTGTTGCCTTCTGTGGAAGCGCCGCATGAGTCGTTTTCTCGTACAACATAGGCTGAATAACGCCATATCCCAATCCGACAAGCAGACAACCCGGAATAATGAGCCACTCCAACGGAGCTATCCAGATTAATAACAACCCTAAAGCTATGGATAACAGACTATATGCCTTGGTACGTTCTTTTAGAAGGCCGACAATCTTATTCAAGCAGAAGCCCGGAGCCGTAATAGCCAGGAAGAAAAGCGAAATCATCAACCCCGAATTACCGCTGGAAAAATGATGTTTTTCCATTAAGAAAGGCAGATTGAAAATCACCACTACTACAATATAAGTAATTATCCCGTAAAAAGCCATTAACTGTATCAGATGCCTGATATGGATACCATATTTACCACCTCCTATATCTATGGATGAATCTTCGGCTTCCGAATCATCTTTCTGAGAAGAAGATACGGCAGCTTCCGGCTGAGTCGTCTTTAGATGTCCAACCAGCAGAATAGAAATCAAGGGAAGCAGATAGACCAGAAAAGGCAAATGCCAACTGACTTCTGCCAGATATCCGGTTACAGCAGTCGCTATAACCAAAGTAAAATTAGTAATCGCCGAACTTAACCCGAATTGCTTCACCCGATATGTACCCACAAAATACCTGGAAACCAATCCGGTGGACAAAGGAATAATCAACCCTGCCCCTACACCAAGCAAGGCACTTACCACTATTAATTGCCACATTTTATTGGAAAGCAAATATAACACTCCACTTGTTGCAAACAGCCATAGCCCGACTTGCAACACACGGACAAAATCAACTTTTTCCGTCAATTTACCACCGAGCAATATAAAAGGGATAATCAGCAACGATGGCAGCGAAGTCAACATCTGAATATCCAGATCCGTAGCTTTTGGAAATATTTTTGTAAGATCACCCAAAATAGGTGAAACAGCCAACCCTGGCAGAGACGTCAATGCCGAAATAGACCATATAGCTATTAAAGTTATGAGAGGGATCGTCCCTTTACCTGTCTTTATTTTCATATACTTGCTCGTTAAAAGTTTAGATTGGAAGAACAACAATACTTCCGGTATAAAGTTCAAAATAACAAGAAATGATTTTTGAAGAAAAAAGACATTTGCATGATAGACTCGAATGAAAATGAAGAGAAAAATATCCAGAATCTGAACGAAATTCCCCCAAAAGACCACCTGAAAACTATCAAAAACCACCTAAAAACTATCCACCGATAGCTTTTGGGTCAAAATCCGTCGGATTCTACCCCGTCGTATCTGAAAAAATGCCGTAAACTTGCATCATCGAAATTATTACAACGAATACTCACAATTTAAAAAGCAACGTATATGAAAAGTTTAAGCTTCAGAAAAGATTTAGTAGGAGTACAAGATGAACTACTCCGGTTCGCTTATAAACTGACAACCGACCGCGAAGAAGCAAACGATTTGTTGCAGGAAACATCATTGAAAGCATTAGATAACGAAGACAAATATACGCCTGACACTAATTTCAAGGGCTGGATGTACACCATCATGCGTAACATCTTTATCAACAACTACCGCAAAGTAGTTCGTGACCAAACATTTGTAGACCAGACCGATAACCTCTATCATTTGAACCTGCCGCAAGACGGTAGTTTTGAAAGTACGGAAAGAGCTTATGACCTGAAAGAGATGCACCGTGTAGTCAATGCTCTTCCTAAAGAATACAGAGTTCCGTTTGCCATGCACGTTTCCGGTTTCAAATACCGCGAAATTGCAGAGAAACTGAACCTACCGTTAGGCACCGTTAAAAGCCGTATCTTCTTCACCCGACAGAAATTGCAGGAAGAATTGAAAGATTTCCGCTAGACCTTAACTATATAACTTTCAAACTTCAAATTAAATAATTTATTAAATGTAGATTTTTAGTTGTGTCAATGGTTAAAGGCAGAAGTGATTAAAGCACTTCTGCCTTTTTTTTCTTTACTGCTAAGAAAAAAAAAGATTTGCCGCCTGACAATTCCTTTTTCCCTATACAGACAAAATCTGCTGTTTGACAAAGCATATTTCCCCACTGATAAAGACTTATCAAAGCTACATCATTTTCAAGCAAATAGACATTTAACAATCTGTTGAAAACTTCTCTGAAAGTTTTTTATGGAAAATTGTGGGGAATTGTGGGGAATTTCATACTTTTACGGTCGCTTATTATAATAAGGTAATGATACGTTTTTTAGGAAATATTGAAGCCAGGGCGGACGCCAAAGGAAGGGTGTTCATACCCGCCACCTTCAGGAAGCAATTACAAGCCGCTTCCGAAGAGAGGCTTATTATGCGTAAAGACGTATTTCAGGACTGTCTGACTCTGTACCCCGAGAGCGTGTGGAACGAGGAGTTGAACGAGCTACGTAGTAGACTTAACAAATGGAATAGCAAACACCAACTTATTTTCAGGCAATTCGTGAGCGACGTTGAAATAGTGACACCTGATAGCAACGGGCGCATATTAATTCCGAAACGGTATTTACAGATTTGCAGTATCCATGGGGATATTCGCTTTATCGGCATCGATAACAAGATAGAGATCTGGGCGAAAGAACGGGCAGAACAGCCTTTCATGTCACCCGAAGAGTTCGGTGCAGCATTAGAAGAAATTATGAACGATGATAATAGACAAGATGGAGAAAGATGAATTGACATATCACGTACCTGTATTGCTGAAAGAAAGCGTTGACGGTATGAATATCCAACCGGATGGAACGTATGTAGACGTTACATTCGGAGGAGCGGGACATTCGCGCGAGATCCTTTCACGGCTCGGAGAAGGCGGACGTTTGCTAGGATTCGACCAGGACGAGGACGCTGAACGGAACATTGTCAACGATACTCATTTCATCTTCGTGCGCAGTAACTTCCGCTATCTGCACAACTTCCTGCGTTATCACGACATCGAACAGGTAGACGCGATCCTGGCCGACCTCGGCGTATCTTCCCATCATTTCGATGATAGCGAACGTGGCTTCTCCTTCCGTTTTGACGGGGCACTGGATATGCGTATGAACAAGCGTGCCGGTATGACAGCAGCAGATATCGTGAATACTTATGATGAAGAACGTCTTGCAAACATCCT
>OGDG01001157.1_pt1 | contig 10813 bp, 8 predicted proteins | sample 1570391 | NCBI WGS metagenome assembly OGDG01 (sample SAMEA2582186, study PRJEB24529) | metagenome | biome: Human gut stool | place: China | collected 2011 | reverse complement strand
ATACATAGGGCGAAGATGTCAACTAAGGCAAAAAAGTTTTTTGATAAAATGAACGAAGAAGATATTCCTGTAAATATTTCTGATAGTATGCTTGGAGCAAAACAGAAATTTATTGAAATGTATTCGCAGTATGATACCAAAAGTTTAAGTCTCAAAAGTATGCTTGAAAATATTAAGATATTTTCAAAATAAGAGTTGATAGTATTGTGGATTTGAAAGGATACCTATACTGTGTCAATTTAGGCATGGTGTAGGTATCTTTTTTGCATATTATCTATAACCGTTACATAAAAAAGTGCAAATGCACAAAAAATAGTAATAGCTATTGAAGTAAAAATAATTTAGTGGTAAAATAACATTGCCAAATTTCGTGCAATGCACAAAAACAAGGAGCGATACTATGGAGATTAAAAGAGATTCATACCTTGAACAGTTAAAGATAAGAAAAGATAACGGAATGATTAAGATTATCACGGGAATCAGGAGATGCGGCAAATCATTCCTGTTATTTGTGTTGTTTAAGAAATATTTATTGGAGAGTGGTGTAGATAATGACCACATCATTGAAATTGCTTTAGATGGCATTGAAAATGAGGAGCTGAGAGATCCAAAGAAGTGTTATCAGCATATTAAAGATGTAATGAAAGATGACCGGAAGTATTATCTGCTCTTGGATGAAGTACAGTTTATGCCACGATTTGAGGAAGTGCTGAACAGTTTGCTTCGTATCAGCAACATTGATGTATATGTAACCGGAAGTAATTCTAAATTTTTATCTAGCGATATTGTAACTGAATTTAGAGGCAGAGGAGATGAGATAAGAATATATCCGTTGTCTTTTGCAGAGTTCTATGCAGCTTTCGGCGGAGATTATGATGATGCTTGGGAAGAATATATGATATATGGTGGTTTACCACAGGTGGTACAGTTCTCTATGGAACGCCAAAAGGCTGAGTATCTAAAAAACATTTTCACAAATGTTTATATTAAGGATGTTGTAGAAAGAAACAAGCTTCGAAATGTTGATGAGATTGATACATTAGTAGATATTCTCGCTTCTTCGATAGGGGCTCCAACTAATCCAACAAAAATATCAAATACTTTCAAAAGTGAGAGAGGTATCAATTACAGCAATAAAACTATATCCAATCATATTGATTATTTGGCAGAGGCATTTTTGATTTCTAAAGCTGACAGATATGATATTAAAGGCAGAAAATATGTGGGGGCAAATCTGAAATACTATTTTACAGATGTGGGACTTAGAAATGCCAGATTGAATTTTAGACAGCAGGAACCTACTCATATCATGGAAAATATTGTTTACAATGAGCTACTTATCAGAGGCTATAATGTAGATGTTGGTATTGTAGACGTATATACGAAAAATGATGAAGGAAAAACAACTCGAAAGCAGTTTGAAGTTGATTTTGTGGTCAATCAGGGTAGTCAGAGATATTATATTCAGGTGGCTTACGATATGACTTCAGAGGAAAAGCAGAAGCAGGAACTTAATTCATTTAGAAATATTCCAGATTCGTTTAAAAAGATTGTGATAGTAAACGGAACAAAAAAACCTTGGAGAAATGAAGAAGGCTTTGTAATCATGGGAATGAAGTATTTTTTGCTTAATGCGGATAGTTTGGAGTTATAGTATGCTTGGACTTGACAGAATTTTTTGAATGCGGGAAACTTCTTGTCCGAAGGGCAATATGGTGTAACTGAAAAAAATAAAAACCACCGAAACTACAGAGGGTAAAATAAAAGAATGTGGAAATTGGGGGCACCCTAGAAGAGATTCCATGGGGAGAAGAATCTATGATACAAGAACTTCCATCAAATATTTCTGCCTATGTATGCACCAAAAATTGTATTCCACATTTCAATTCACCTGCCCTTAAACGAAATATATTGTCAAACTATAATTCTGCTAATTCTTTATAGTACTGACAAAAACCGTTTAAATGCAGCAATTCCCTTTTCTGTGCGTTTATATACACCTGCACATTCCAGAACCTGCACAAAACAATCTGCAATTTCCTTCTGAATAATACTCTCTATATTTTCTGTTGTAATATCATAAGAGTCCAGCCATTCATCTACCCAGTCAGCATGAATTTTTATTTCCTCTATATCATGAATATTTTTCCCTTCAATAATAGCTTTTGCAAGTATATCCATTTCTTTTTTCAGCCTGGAAGGAAGTACTGCAAGCCCCATCACTTCTATCAATCCAATATTTTCTTTTTTAATGTGATGCAGTTTTTCCTCTGGATGATACACACCCCATGGTCTGTCCTCTGTCGTAATATTATTTCTGAGAACCAAATCCATTTCATATAAATTCCCATTCATACGTGCAATTGGCGTAATTGTATTATGTGGTACTCCATCTGTTTCGCTAAAAATAAATGCCTCTTCATCCGTATACCCACGCCACTTTTGCAAAATATAGTCAGACACTTTTGCAAGTCTTCCAATGCTGCTTCCCTGCAATCTTATGACTGACAGTGGCCACTTAACACACCCCGCTGTCACATCTTCAAATCCTGCAATCTCAAACATATACTCATATGGAGCTTCTGCCATAGCAAAAGTATATGCTCCACCTTGAAAATGATCATGGCTAAGAATTGAACCTCCTACTATCGGCAAATCCGCATTTGAGCCTAATGTATAATGTGGAAACTGTCTTACAAAATCCAATAACTTTACAAAAACAGCTTCATCAATCTTCATCGGTGTATGTTTTGCATTAAACACAATACAGTGCTCGTTATAATACACATAAGGCGAATACTGCATGTAATAATCTTGTCCATCTAGCTTTAGTGGAATAATTCTATGATTTTGCCTTGCCGGATGTGAAAGTGTTCCTGCATATCCCTCATTTTCTGCACATAACAAACATTTAGGATAATCATTCTTTGCTTGAGTTGCTGCTCTCGCTATGTCCCGTGGATCTTTTTCTGGTTTAGAAAGATTAATTGTAATATCTATCTTGCCATACTGTGTGTCTGCTTTCCATTTTTTATCTCTTGCAACTCTGTCCTTACGTATATAATTTGTATCCTGACTGAATTGATAATAGAAATCGGTTGCTTTTTTTGGATTTTTGACATACAAATCTGTAAATTTTGCTCTGACCACAGAGGGTGCAGGTGTTAAAATCCCCATAATTTTAGTGTCAAATAAATCCCTGTATACATTTGTATTTTCAGGTATCAATCCATGCTCCGCTGCATAATCAGTCATATCAGATAGAATTTCTGATAACTGTCTGATTGCTTTATCCGTCTGAGTATAACTGTCAAGTCTAAACAACTCTAAAAGTCTGTTAATCACATAAATTTTATCGTCTTCCTCAACCAATCCTTTTTCAATACCGTAACCTACTAATTCTGAAATAAGTTCATTCATGTTATACCTCCTAGTATCCGTCCGGATGATTTACATGCCATTTCCATGCTGTTGAAATAATCGTCTCAAGATCTGCATACTGCGGTTTCCACCCAAGTACTTTCCTTGCTTTTTCACTGGATGCTATCAACACTGAAGGATCACCAGCTCTTCTTTCTTCTTCTCTTATAGGAATTGTATGATTTGTTACCTTTCTTGCCGTCTCAATAACTTCTTTTACTGTAAAACCTACACCATTACCAAGATTAAAAATATTGCTTTCTCCGCCTTTTGAGAGGTATTCCATTGCAAGGATATGTGCCTGAGCTAAATCATTTACATGGATATAATCTCTTACACAGGTTCCATCCTTTGTGTCATAATCATTTCCAAATACAGATATGTATTCTCTCTTTCCGTTCGGAACCTGCAAAACAAGCGGTATCAAATGTGTTTCTGGATTATGTGCCTCTCCGATTTTTCCATTCGGGTGTGCTCCACAAGCGTTAAAATACCGAAGTGAAACATATCGTAAGTTATGTGCCTTAGATATCCATTTAAACATTTTTTCCATTGACAACTTTGTTTCACCATAACAATTTGTTGGAAGTGTACGAGCCGTTTCCAAAATAGGTATACTTTCTGGCTCTCCATAAGTAGCTGCGGTTGATGAAAATACAATCTTATCAATGCCATGCTCAACCATACTTTCAAGCAACACTTCTGTTCCACATAAATTATTATTATAGTATTTCAGTGGATTTTTCATGCTCTCTCCAACTTGTGAGCTGGCAGCGAAATGAATAACACCATCTATCTTTTCTTTTGATAAAATATTATCAAGGAATATCTTGTCCCTTATGTCTCCTTCATAAAACTTTGCCTGAGGATGTACTGCCTCTTTAAACCCTGTAAGCAAATTATCAATTACAATTACTTCATAACCTGCATCAACCAGCTCATATACTGTGTGTGAACCAATATAACCAGCCCCGCCTAAAACCAAGATTCTCATAATAATACCCTCTTTCTATTTCATAACACTTTTATGCCACCATATTTTCTTATTCTCAAATCTTTACAAGAATCTTTACCAAATATTTTATCCATTTCGTATTTGTAATTCTCCACATATCCATTCTTCACAAACGCCTGTATGGTTCCAGCAAAACCTCCTCCATGTACCCTGCATACACCATTTTGTCCCAAAAACATTTCACTTACAAATAATGCCAAAGATACATTCTGATTTTTTATATCCTGATTTGAGTAAACATTCTGCAGATATTTAAAAGAAGAATTGCCTGACGCTTTCACATCATCTAGAAATGCTCCTATATTTCCTGCTTTCAATGCACTTACTTCTTTTTGTACTCTTTTATTTTCATTTATTATTTGCTTATACAAACTCCATATTTGAGGATTCTCTGTAGGATTACCAATGCAAACGACCTTATTATATTTATCCAACAAAAAAGTCTGATATCTACTGTCTTTGGGAAATGTATTGAGTTTATCAAGTTGATTACATATATCCATATAGCAAGGATATTTAAATGAGTCCTTTCTAAATAAAAAGAATATTTCTTCGATATTTTTAGGATGAAAATAAAATTGAAAATTAACAAAACCTGCCATTTCGTCATTAACTTCCTTAATAATAGCATTCCATTTATACAAATGTAATTTACAACTAGTGCATCCTATTGAATCTGTGTATACTAGTATTTTATAAGGCGTAGAATTGGGAGAAATACACAAAGTATCCCTATCAATCGATTTACAAAAAACATCTTGAGGAAATATAATTTTCTTTCCTGTCCATTCTTTTACTATCTTTTCAATTTCCGTTGATAGTTGATCATTTTTACATCCACAAAATGTAAAACAAACTACTCCCAATATTAGAACTACACCCTTAACCATAATACAAAATAGTTATAACTAACATAATTTCTCATTTATAATAATATTGCAGCAAAATTGCTACTTTACCTATTTAATACTAAACATTACAATCGGCTGATCATCATTAACATCTGTCGCTATTATCGTTTTAGTATCTTCATCCACCCAAATACCATATATATAATGGTCGAGCACATATTTACATAACGGTTCTCCTTTCAAACTAAATACATAAATATATTTTCCTCCATCAGGAAGCCTTCCGCTTTGTCTTGCGATCTCCTTAAAAGACGTTCCATGAAATACAGTATAAATGGCACTATCTGTTACTTGTACATCACTAAAACCCATAATACCTGTTGGCATACCATATCCATCTGATACTTTGAATTCAGGTTCACCATGCTCACCGATACGAATAATATGAGTACTATCTTTCAAATTATAGACCTCAAGGACTTCTCCCAACTGGGTGACTACCGCCAGTATTCCATTGTTAGGATTGTAGTCAAGGAAGCTCCTCCATGCTTGGGCTAACGCCGGACGAGCATTTTCCAATGCTTTTTCATCAATAGTCGGAATAATCCCTATCTTATCTATAAGCCTCCCATTACGGTTAACTCGACATAAACGATTTTCACCGGAATAATCAGGAATAATAAACATTGAATCATTATATATAGCAAAATCAAGTGGTCGAAGTATATCTTCATCCAATGTTACCGTTTCGTCACGAAGCAGTGAATCACCGGATGAAGAAAAGTCTAACCTAGTTAATTCACTTTTATTGGCATCCAATGTCCAGACTACATGATTCTGTAAACGAAAGTTCTCCAATGATAACATTTCCGTAGGTGAATCACCACGCTTGCCAAAAGAAGATAAATACTGAAAACTGGGATATTGGAATAAATGTCCATAATGATCAAGACCATGTAAATCCATCACAATGACTCTATCTCCTTCGATTCGTATCCTAAACGGATAACGAAGCAAGGCTGTATCAAGCTCAATCACTTCTCCTATTAATTCTCTCTCGTGCGGAAATCCCGAATAGAATAATACACCCTTTGCATATTCTTTATGCTTATGGTCACAAGAGATAAACAAGAAAAAAGAAAGAAACAGGAGAGTTATACTATTTTTCAAGGCTATATCCGGTAGCAACATATTCTACTTTAACTTTTGTAACCGGACAATCTACGGAACCACTGCCCCAACAATTAGTAGGCACATCTTGCTCATCAGCCGCCAAAGCTTCAATATTATCTAATAATAATGTATTTACTCGAGGTTCTTTTAATGAGTAATTTACAGAAAGAACCGCCATCATCAAAATAGAAAAGAATAATAGTTTCTTCATATATACTATAGTTTTATCGATTAATTAATGGAAACGAAAGTAGGCAATTGGATTACAACCACCAATAGATTAATCTATCCATTTCTATCTAACCGAATCTATCTACTATATATACTATCATAGAGATAAGGCTCTCATTCAAAAAAATCCCATTTCATCGGAAATTATAGTTTCTTATTTGTTCCTTCTAATTTGCAATTGATATCCAATATTTTCATATCTTTGAATCTCAATAGATGGAACATTCTCAAAAACTCTTCGCAAACGACTTATTGCATTATGAAGTCTCGGATCATTATTTGATTTATCCGACCAAAATATTTTCTTGATTTCTTCGTCTTTCAATATGTAATCTGGAGCTTCTAAAAAATGTTTTAATAAAATAGCTGTTTGTGGTAATATCTGAATTTCCTCTTTACCAAATATAAGCTTTCTCAAATCTGCATCAAACATAATACCTTGGTCCATATAATAGATATGAACAGAGGTAGGAGCAACAATGTTCTTTTGCCATCTCTTTCTAAAAAATATCACTATATTAATAATAACTGCACACAGCCAATAAATAAAGCCATAAACAAAGCCTCTTACACCCACAAGAGTAAAAAATGAAAAGTAGAAAAAGCCTTTTACTTCAACCTCGCAACGATAACCTGCCGTAATATCGAATTCTGGTATACAATTTTCATGTAAAAAAGAGTCAGGGTATACACTTTCTGTAATATTTTCATCTTTATCGGATACCAAAAGCTGCAATGCAAAAGTGCCAGACAAACTTTGCTGCTTCAAATGCAGTTGCCATTTTTCATATAAAGAGTCCACTACTAAAGGATGTTTAGATAAATAAGCAGTATGTAAAAAACTTAATCGTGGATCAGATGTTACATTTTTAGAACTTTTTTCTTTATCCAAGCAGTATCCACGTTTTCCACTTTCATCTGTTATATAAACCGTATCAGGATACTCCTCCAATCGCTGTTTCCTCCCACTAGTGTAAAAATAACCATCAAAAGCATCTTCTTGTAAATGTTGCAAAAAAACTGCTTTAAAAACACTTTCCACTCTTTCACTGAACATTTTTTTTCTAGCCTCACAATATAATTGTCCTAGAATGAAAAATAATACTATCTCCAGAAAAAATATTATTAGCAAAAGGCGCATCTTTTGTTTATCTTTAAATGTAATTGTACCGCTTAGTTTCGTTAGTAATTTCATAGCGTGACTTATTTTATCTGTTTGAATAGCACAAAGGTAGCATTATTTGCAATAATTGACAGACAATATAAAAACTATTTTGAGTTTTTGGTTATATCAAAAATAATCTTTCCAACCAAAGAAATTAGTCTATTTTTAAGATTTACTCTATAAATATTAAATCAAAATAAAAGCAAAGAGAGAAATAAATGCATAAATCAATGCAAGAATATACCGTTTTCAGACTAAATATTACATAAATAAGGGATAAAAAACGAATTATTTACCGCTAACTAAGCTTTGTTCCTCACCGAGGAACGACTCGTTGCCCGGTGTGCGTCGCTCCCTTCCTCACCGAGGAACAATACATTCATCGGTGAGACCCAAATTTATCGGTATATTTTCAGCTATTTCACACTATATTCCATCCAAATCAAATATAGCAAAAAGAAAGTACTTATCAAATAATCAAACGAATATCCGCAAATAGCCTCTTTACAGCAAACAATAAGTATCCAAATAACCTAAAAACAAAGCACCACGGATTTCCACAATCCCTAATTACTCACATATTTATTCGCATACAAGACTCTGTTTTAAATTCAAGCAGGAGAAACGCATAAGATATCCAATTTTTATGTATGTTCTCATTTCAAGACTTCCATATATAAAAAAATCCTATATCATGTCTAAGATGATATAGGATACTAACAATTATATAGAGGCGTTTATTACAACGCCTTTATTTCTTCTATGGACAAGCCTGTGACTTGCGAAATAACATCAAGAGGAATATTCAGAGTCTTCATATTGCTTGCTGCTTCCCTTTTCTCTTCCAGACGGCCTTCATTAATACCTTCCACACGTCCTTCAGCATGACCCTCTACACGACCTTCAGCATGTCCTTCTGCACGTCCTTCTGCACGTTCCGTAAATATATTATCTTTTAATATGACAATATTATCCAAATGGCGATAGTAAGCATCAAGCTCTGCTTTAGTCATCTTGTCAAGTTTTAATCGTTCACGGGCTTCTGTTAAACCTGGAGCAGTCGCACTATCAGGAATATCACCTGTATTCAGATAATAGATCCATTCTTCCAACGGACTTTTAGCTACCTGATTAAAATCATTGACCTTCAAAATATAATATTCAGGATAAAGTTGACTTACTGTATCCACTTTAAAAGTTTGTTTTTGAAAAGGAGTCAGTTCAAGCATATCTCCCTGATGAATTCCCCGGAATTCCGTTTTACCGTGATATACGGTATCTTTGCCACTACCTAAAGAAAAATAGACAATATTGACACTATATACTTTACGTACCTTATCATAACCTTCTCCACGATTAATATACTCGGTTACTAATTTTGAAGTACCAAACAGCATACGTTGAAAATAAGCATACTCATTATTATTCTGAACTTCAATCAGAATAAGTTCACCTTTCGAGTTTTCAGCAAGCATATCTACACGATTATACTTATCAAACTCATCTTCTTGATTGCTTTCACTCTCTAAAAGCTTCCGAATGATTATCTTTTCATTCAAAAGAGTAGTTAGAAAGCCCTCAAGAACTGCAAAATTGGCTTTATTACGCAATAAACGTTTCATAGCCCAATCGAAACGAATATAATTACTTGACATAAGTTCGTCTCCTTTCTTGTTATCTTGTTTCAAGCTAACAAAGGTAAGCAGAAAATGTTTGATTTCAAGTATATATGCTTCAATTTCTTTCTACTAAGAATATTCTATCTTCCACTGTCCCAAAGTCCGCGTTGTACTATCGAAATTCACTCCAACTTTAACAACCTTGCGATGCTCTACCTCATAAGGAATGGCATACTGTTTACTATTAATTTGTGCCAACGCTTCTTCGGGAGTTCCGTCTACCTTAAATTCAAACACATAAATCGCATCAGGCATCTTGATTACCACATCAGCCCTACCAATAGCATTCTTAACCTCTACATCCACATATTGCCCCATCAAACGGAATAACAAATAGAAAATAGTCTGATAGTGCTTTTCCTGATTATTCTCCAAATCATAAGGTATAGAAGAAAAGAAAGAACGAGTACGAAGAAGGCACTGCTCAATATCACCTTTCATCAGGTCTCTTACAAAAGAGACTACATAAAAATTACTTTCACGTGTCGGTTGATTGAGATAGGAAGGGATCAGAGTCTCAATAAAGCCTATCTTAACTTCTTCGTTGGGATAACCTAATGTATATGTACGAAAGAGAGGTTCATATCCTTTAATAGTCAAATAGCCACTCTGATAAAGTACAGGAATCGGATCGGTAATAACCTCTGTCGCTTTATCAAAATCTTCGTCTTTCACTTCCATCTTTTCCAATAGAGTAAGACTGAAGTCCATTCGCTGTAACATTTCAATCAAGAAAGTAGGCGTACCGGTAGAAAACCAAAAGCTCTTATAATCTCTTTGCGAAAATGCATTGAAAAGGCTGAACGGATTGTAAATATCTTCACAAATCTTGCTGAAATGATAACCGTCATACTGCCGTTTCAAATGCCGACAAGCTTCTTCATAGGTTTCATTATTCGCTTGAGCTATCCTCTCAATATCCGGTTGCATCTGACTTAGCAACTCTTGCTCTGTAATACCACAAATAGCACTATAATCATCGCTCATACTGATATTCTGCAAGTTATTCAGCTCACTAAATATACTCATCTGACTGAACTTGCTGATTCCTGTCAGAAACAAGAAACGAAGATATTGCCCTTGCGCTTTAAGAGGACTGAAAAACTTCCGCATTTCAGTTCGCAATTGTCCTTGTAAAGCAGAGTCGCTATTACTATCCAATAAAGGTGCATCATATTCGTCAATCAATACAACAGCCTGCTTTCCTGTCTGTTGGTAGATTCGTTGAAGCAAACCGGTTAAACGGGCTGCATAGCTCGTTTCTTCTTCATTTTTCCCA
>OGDG01001156.1_pt1 | contig 10816 bp, 5 predicted proteins | sample 1570391 | NCBI WGS metagenome assembly OGDG01 (sample SAMEA2582186, study PRJEB24529) | metagenome | biome: Human gut stool | place: China | collected 2011 | reverse complement strand
CAACTGCTGCATTTGTGTGGTTTACCTTTTTGGCTTGACTGAATAATTTTGGTATTTTGAATTCACATTCTTAGAAATCAGTTTTCAAAAGCAAAAATCCGCCGAGGAATCCTCCCGAAAAAAACGGGAAGAATCCTCGGCGGATTTCGTTTATCGTGTTGGCTCTTTTTCGGCTGTGTCTTTTTCCTCTGCAAAAAACATCTCTACATTTTTCTGAGCTTTCATCAACTCCTGCATCTCATCTCGTGCCTTCCGGTAGTCTGGGTATGCTTCTTTCTTCTTTTTCAGAAGTGCAGCGTATTCGATGCTCAAGTCCTTAGCCTTTGGCAACTTTTTCAATCCAGCTTCATCAAAAGCAGCTTTTGCAGCCTTATGCAGCGTGATTTCTTCCCGGTGGGCTTCCAGAAATCTCTTACTGTACCCGGCTTTGCGGTAGGCGTCATAGACCGGGCGTGTCCGGGCGTAATTAACGATGTGCGTCCGCAGCACGGCAATTTCGGCCATGCGCGCTTCTGCAGCTTTAATGGAATCGCCCAACTCGTGATAGCGAGCAGTTGCTGCATCCACACGTTCCTGCATTTCTTTAATGCTGCCGATTTTATGCTCCTGTAAGAAAATCAGCGTCTTGGACATTTCTTTCAGATTATATCGCTTTGCCCAGCGAGCATACCCCATGCTCTTTCCCTCGGCCAGCTTTGCCTGAATGTCCACCAGCATCTGAAACTTTTGTTCCGGTACGATGCGCTTCTGCTTCTGCCGGGGATGGTGTTCGGTTTCCCCAGAGATAACAGCTTTCAGTTCTTCTTCACTATATCCTGCGCCCAAAGTGCGGAACCGGATGAATCGCTTCTGCCGTGCGCCTTTGACGGAGGTGTATTTTCCACGCTTGACCTCATAACCCTGCTGCTCCAGTCCTTGCAGAAAAACTTCGTAGTCTTTGGGCTTTTCCGCCAGAATAGTGTCAATCACGCCACATAGACGGTCACGATTGCTTTCTTTGGGCGGGTAGAGTGTGCGCTTCTGCCGCTCCCGATAGGGTTTTATCTCAATGACGGAAAGCTGATGCTCTAAGCAGATCAGATCGCTCAACCGTTGCACAGCCAGCCCGGACAATAAAAAATCCCGGAATTTCCGGGTGCTGTCTAACGCAGTGGAGTTGTAGATAATGTGATTATGAATGTGTTCCCGGTCCGTGTGGGTTGCAACGATAAACGCATACTTGCCTTTGGTGAAACGCATTGCCAGCTCATAACCCACCTTGTTGGCTTCTTCGGCGGTGATCTCGCCGGGTTTGAACGACTGCCGGATCTGATAGGCGATCACATCACTTTTCTGCCTGCGCCCGGTGGCAAGTTCATATTGGCGTTTGGAGAGCATAAATTCTTCATCCACTGTCAGGGGACTGCATTCGTAACTGCTGACCAGTTCGCCCTGCTGTGTCTTGTCGGGATTCTGTACATAGTCTGTACGGCTTTTCAGACAGGCCGCAACCGACTTGCCTTTGTTTTTGTGCAGCGCGATCAGCCGTGTTGCGGCCATCCTAAATCACCCCCATAAAAGAAAACGCCGCCCGAAGGCGGCAAAAGGTTGAAAATGCTCCTTACAGTTCGGCCAACCACTCACTGAACCGCCCGATGCCCTCGGTGATGGCAGTTGCGCCGAAAAAGAGGACAAAGCAGAGGAATTCGGCTACCAGCAAGATAAGGAACTGATTCCAAGTCTGACGGTAAGCAGTGTAGATGCCGCAGCCGAAGATGTAGAGCATCAGCGGAGCAACTACATAGCTGGACAGGGTTAGCAGCCACCTTGCCATCAGAGCTAGAAACGCCACAAAGAGAGAAATCGGGAAAAGAACAATTTTCTTCAGCATAGACATCATATCAAACACTTCCTTTCTGTTCGCCCTTATTATAAAGGCATCGACTACTACGTTGCAAGGATGTCAAGCGTTATATGTACCCCGCAGCCCTCCATCTGCGGGGAAATTTTAGAGTTCTGCCAGCCGGGAAAGGATCTGCCGACCAATCTCAATCAGCTCATCCAGCCGCTGCCGCAGGTCCTCCATGTCAGCGGCGTAGACCCGACCGTTTTCATTGGCGGCTTTGGCGTACTGGTTCAGATTGTTGCTGCACATTTGCAGGAGGTACGCCATGCGGCGCAGTTCTTTCAAGTCCAGATGCAGGCAGTAACCGTCCAGCGCCATCTTTCGGATATAGGCACTCAGGCTGCGGATTCCCATGCCCAGCATCTTTTCATAAATGCGGTTCTTCTCGGCTTTAGTGGTTCTCAGGATAATGATCTCGTCCCGCTTTTCCCTCACCGGGCATCACCGTCCTTGTCCAGATAGCTTTTGAACGGACGGACAGGTTCAGCTTCATCCTTTTTCTCATCCAGCGCCGCCAGCACCGAGGGACGGCGAGGCACATCCTCCTGTTCTTCCTCGTCCTGTTCCGGCTCGTGGCTCTTTTCGTCCACATCCAACTGGGCGTTCAGCTCTGCAAGCCGTGCGGACTTCTCTGCCAGTTCTTCCTCCTGTGGGAAGGGCTTCTCCACCTCGATTTGCGCCGCCGCCTGCTGCTGATGCAGAGTGGCCAGTTCATTCTCAGCAGAGTTAATGCGCTCTGGGAAGTTGTTTAGGGAGTTGTCCAGACGGATAATGTTGCCCAGCGGGTCGGTGCCCAGTGCTACCGGGTACCTCCGCTGACCCTTCAAAATAGCCTGATACTCACTGCGGTAGGTGTCGAAACGCAGGGACAGTTCAAAGCCCCGGTAACTGCCGATGACTTTTTCCTCGGCATTGGGCAGTTCGGAACAGGCAAGCACCAGCCGCTCACCGGCGGTCTTTTTCTCGTCGTAGGCAACGCCCTTGATGACCATGCCGCAGAACTCCTCCTTGCCCTGCGGATGGGCGGCAGCAAGCTGTGCATCCGCTTTCAGCCCGGCGATGTGAGCGTTCGTTTCCTGAATGTCAGCTGGGAACTTGGTCAGCAATTTGTCTTGCAGACGGAACTTCTGGCTCTGGTGGTCGGCTTTCAGCACCTTCAGCTTTGCCACCTGCACGTCCAAATCCATCTTCTCCTTGATGAGCGGATTTCCGGCGCACAACGCCTTGATCTCCGCATAGGAAAGCGCCTGTTCGTCCACATCCTCACAGGAGCGAACAGGAGATTTAGAAGTCATAATTTGCGAGATAAATCGCTGTTTATTCTCCAAGGTCTGATACAAGTACGAGTCAAATGTCCCTTCTGTGACGTAATTGAACACCTTGACTTCCTTGTTCATGTTGCCCTGCCGGATGATGCGACCATTGCGCTGGGTCATATCACTGGGTTTCCAGCCGACATCCAGATGATGCACTGCCACAAGACGCTGCTGCACATTGGTTCCTGCGCCCATTTTTGCCGTGCTGCCCAGCAGGACGCGCACATCGCCGGAGCGCACTTTCGAGAACAGTGCAGCCTTTTTCGCTTCGGTATCGGCGTTGTGGATAAACTCGATTTCGTTTTCCGGCACACCGGCAGCGATCAGCTTTTTGCGAATATCATCGTAGACGTTGAAGTTGCCATCGTTCTTTGGGGTCGAAAGGTCGCAGAACAAAAGCTGGGTCAGCTTCTGGTCTTTGCCCTCCTCCCAGATCTTCAACACGTTCTGCACACAGACGTTCAGCTTGCTGTTGGGGTCGTCCGGCAGCATGGGGTTCATCAGGCGAACATCCAAGCCGATCTTACGCCCATCGTTGGTGACGCAGAGCATATTGTCCTCAGAGGCATCTACCGTGCCGGAGTGAATCTCGGCGGCGCGCTTGCTCAGCTCCTGCACCATCTCCTTTTGAAGGTCGGACGGCTTTGCCACCACGGTCTCAAACTTTGCTTCCGGCACAGGCAGATGGAGCTGGTCGGAAGTTTTAATATCGGCAACTTCCTTGAACATGGACATCAGTTCCGGGAGGTTGAAGAACTTGGCAAATCTCGTTCTGGCGCGATATCCAGTACCTTCGGGGGCAAGCTCGATGGCGGTAGTGGTTTCACCGAAGGTCGATGCCCAGCAGTCGAAGTGGGTCAGCTTTTTCTGTTGCAAGGTGCTGTACTGCAAATACCGCATGACCGTGTACAACTCGGTCATGGAGTTGCTCACCGGGGTGCCGGTAGCGAACACCACGCCACGCCCGCCGGTGATCTCGTCCAGATAGCGGCACTTGCCGAACATATCGCTCGATTTCTGGGCTTCCGATGTGGACAAACCAGCGACATTGCGCATTTTTGTGGTTAAAAAGAGGTTCTTATAAAAATGCGATTCGTCTACAAAAAGTCGGTCAACGCCCAACTGCTCAAAGGTGATAACATCGTCCTTCCTCGCATCGGAGCGCAGCTTTTCCAGCTTCGTTTCCAGCGTCTTGCGGGTCTTTTCCATCTGCTTGATGCTGAAATTTTCACCAGCATTGGCTTTCAGTTCGTTGATGGCGGCAAGCGTTTCATCAATTTGCTCCTGAATAATGCGCTCCTGCCGCTCATAGGAAAGCGGAATCCGCTCAAACTGGCTGTGACCGATGATGACCGCATCATAATCCCCGGTTGCAATCCGGGCGCAGAACTTTTTGCGGTTGGCCGTTTCAAAATCCTTTTTCCGCGCTACCAGCAGCTTTGCATTGGGGTATAGGTGCAGGAACTCCGAAGCCCACTGCTCCGTCAAGTGATTGGGAACGACAAATAGGCTTTTCTGACACAAGCCAAGGCGTTTTGCTTCCATTGCGGATGCCGCCATTTCAAAAGTTTTTCCTGCTCCTACCTCGTGTGCCAACAGCGTATTACCGCCATAAAGTACATGAGCGATAGCGTTGCGCTGATGTTCCCGGAGCGAAATTTCCGGGTTCATGCCGACAAAATGGATGTGGGAACCATCGTATTCTCGTGGTCTGTTGCTGTTGAACAGTTCGTTATACTGCTTTACCAGCGAGATACGCCTTTGGGGGTCTTTCCAAATCCAGTTGGCGAACGCATCTTTGATGACCTGCTGTTTCTGCTGTGCCAGCATGGTGTCCGTTTTGTTCAAGACACGCTTCGGTCTGCCTTCTTCATCTTCGATGGTGTCATAGATGCGCACATCTTTCAGATTGAGCGTGTCTTCCAGAATCTTGTAGGCATTGGCGCGGGAGGTGCCGTAGGTTTCGGAGGAGATGATGTCGCCTCTGCCCATGGCCGACTTGCCCTCAATGCGCCATTCTGCGGTATAGGGAGAATATCTCACTTTGACTGCATGACGCAGATAGTAGGGAATCTGGAATGTTTCTGCCATAAACTTTTGGATGATCTCCGGCGCAAGCCATGTTGCACCCAGCCGTACATCAATTTCAGATGCTTCAAGGTCTTTCGGCTGTGCCTTTTCCAGCGCAGTGACGTTGACTGCAAACTCCGGGTTGGTTTCGGCGGCAAGCTGTGCCATGCGCAGCTTTGCCCGGACATTGCCGGACAGATATTCGTCTGCCATTTGCCAGCCCGCTTCCGGGTCGGTGGGGTCTGTGCCGGGGTCTTTGAAAATCACGCCGGACAGTTCGCTGGTGATGCGCTCATACTCGCCGGGAGTACCGAGCAACTCTGCCATATAGGGCAAGTCCACTCGGCCACGCTCTCCGATGGAAACTGCAAGTGCTTCCGTGGGAGTGTCCACACTGGTGACGGTGCGTTCCGGGCGGATGGTACGCTTGGTGAACATCGCTGCCTTGCTTTTGAGCTGTCCCTGCTCATCTAAATTTTCCAGAGAACACAGCAGATAGTAAGAAGAATCCTGCTCAAACAGTCTGCCGTTCTTGCGGTCATTCAGCAAGCCGTATTTTGCAGAAAAGGCGTCGTAGGTGGTGTTCAGCTTTTCCTGCGTTGCCTTGATGTCGGCATCCGGGTAGTCGTTCAGCTGCTGGTCGATCAACTCATTGACGATTTGCCGCAGCTCCACCATCCCGGTCACACGGCCTTTGGCGGTGTCGGACAGCTCCACCTGTGTCATGACGGAATTTTCCCGATAATACACCTCACCATCAACCACCGTGTAAGAGAAATTCTTCACATCTGGGTCAGCCGGGAGAATGTGCCGCTCATTTTCAGCATCCGCAATATCTGGTGTTTCGACCTCGACTTCCGTGAACTGCCCCTCAATATGCTGGATGGCTTCTGCAAGCTGGTCCACCAGCACTGCGCCCTTGATGGGACGCACAGTGCATTCCTCCCGGCCATACTGGGTGCTTTCGGAAGTCAGTTCACCCAGCACCATCTCTGGATGGTCTACAAAATAGCTGTTAATGGCAAAGCCATCTTCCGTTTTGCCAAGCTGCACCCAGTCCGGCTCATGGTCGATAGGGCGGTTACGTTTTTGGAGGAAAATAATGTCGCTGACGACTTCTGTTCCTGCGTTTGCTTTGAACGCAGTGTTCGGCAGACGGATAGCACCCAGCAGATCAGCACGTTCGGCAATGTGCTTGCGGGCAGAAGAATCTTTGCTGTCCAGCGTGTAGCGACTGGTGACGAATGCCACGATGCCGCCCGGACGCACTTGGTCGATGGCCTTGGCGAAGAAATAGTTGTGGATGCTGAAACCTAATTTGTTGTACGCCTTGTCGTTTACCCGGTACTGGCCAAAAGGAACATTGCCCACTGCAAGGTCATAGAAATCGCGGCGGTCAGTGGTTTCAAATCCGGCAACTTCAATGCTGGCTTCCGGGTAGAGCTTTTGCGCAATGCGGCCTGTGATGCTGTCCAGTTCTACACCGTACAGGCGGCTGTCTGCCATGTTGTCCGGCAACAGGCCGAAAAAATTACCAACGCCCATGGAGGGTTCCAATATATTGCCGCTGCGGAAACCCATGCGCTCCACAGCATCATAAATAGAGCGAATCACCACCGGGGAGGTATAGTGTGCATTCAGGGTGCTGGCACGGGCGGCTGAATATTCTTCCTCGGAGAGCAGCCTTTTCAGTTCGGTATACTCCTTTGCCCAGCTATCTTTTTTGTCATCAAAAGCGTCAGGCAGACCGCCCCAGCCGACATACTGCGAAAGCACTTTCTGCTCCTCGGCGGTGGCCCCACGTTTTTCTTGCTCCAACTGGAGCAAAGTGTGGATGGCTGCAATGTTCCGGGCGTATTTCTGTTTTGCACCGCCCTCGCCCAGATGCTCATCCGTGATGTGAAAGTTTCCAGCAGCTTCCGGCACAGGTTCAGCGTTTAGAGCTTTGTCTGCGGTGGCTGCATCCGGGAATGTCTGCCATTCGCCGTTGACCCCCACAGAGATAGGCAGCTTGTCCAGTTCTTCATCAGACAATTCAAGTTCATCCTGCCGCAGACCATCCTCAAACTGCTGCTTGTTCAGTACCTCATTGCTCCACGAATAGCCCTGCGCACTGGTGTCGATGCGCACATCGGTTTCGCCCACATAGCCGATGGTTCCCTCAATGGTTCGAGTGGGAAGGTCTACTACAACATCGTCACCGACCTTGTAATCAACTGCCTTTTCGGGAACGGCATCAAGGACTTCGTCCTGTTGTTCGTACAATTCCCGGACAACAGACAGCGGTTCTTCCCTGAAAATCGGCACTCGTATATCAGCCAATGCCATATCCTGCAAGGAAACTTTGCCCTTGTCAAAATCCATCCTGTCAACCCGAAATTCCCGGCCATCCATATTGATAACAGAGCCGATGGGAAGATAATCCTCTTTGCGCAGGTACTTGGTCTGATGGTGAGTGCCATTCTCGCTTAACCCGGCAAGGTAAACATCATTGCCCGCAGACCACAATTCTTTTGACTTTCTTGCCCATAAGCTAGGAGGAAAGCCTGTGACCTGAACCTCGCCCAGCGCGGTGTCTCTCGTGAACAAAGCACTGTTGATGATTTTTGCAACTTTGGCAGCATCTTCTCCATAGAACATAAAATTGCCGCCAGCTTCAAAGCCAACGAGAGTGTCCGGGTACTGTTCCTTTAATGCAGTGTATTCGGCAGCATTGGCGGCGTTCAGCTCAAGGGGAAACTCAATGGTTCTTTTCTCTTTATCCGAAAGATAGCGGTCAGCCTGAATCATCAGGTCAATATACTTTTCGACCTGATTCCAGCGGAGAAGCACTTTCTGATGGTCTGGATAGTGTTCAAACGTCAGCCCCTTGCTGTCATGATCGAGCCAACCATTGCTTCCGTCCAGATAGGTGTGCGAGGAGCCGCCGGGTCCGTTTGGGGCATATTCTTTCGCAAGAGCTTTTGCCCGGAGTTTTCGGTCAGGCTGGAGCTGATAAATTTTCCAGATGCGAAGTTTGCTGTTTTCAAAGTTAGAACCTCTCCGCAGCGCGTTTTCGATCTCAGCCTGTGACAAAGAGAAAGCGGAGGGCGATTTTTCGCTCTCCGCTTGGTCGATGGATTCAATTTGTTCAGCTTCGGTGGGAATGTGTGCATCGAAGAAACTTAGCTGTAAATCAGCTCGTTCATCACCAGTTCCTCGGCCTGTGCTTTCAGGATGTTCATGTGCTGCACCCACTCCATCTGATACTGCTCCTTGTTCGGAGCCGGGTTCTGTTTCAGCAACTCCTGCATGGTCTGCCGCATCCGGCTCTCTGCGGTTTGCTCCACCTCCAACAGGTGCGGATGCAGAGTTCCCGACAGAAGCATCGAGTTGTACAGCACCGGGCGATGCTTCATCAGGTAAGTCCGGCGCAGTCGCCCGTACTTGCCCAGTGTTTTCTCCTGCCGGGGCAGGGTCAGGTTCGGGAGCTGATAATCCCCGATGGTCGAGTAGGTCACGTTCCTGCTGTTCATATTCATACTGGCTCCTTTCTACATTGCGGCGGCGGATTGTCGTCTTTACGGTTCTTTCGATGTTGCGCAGCACATCCCGGCTGCACTCGCTGACTGCGGTGCCCAACGCATACACGGCGGCAGGAGTGGAAAAGGAGAAGATGGCCTGAAAATCGTCCCGGTCAAAATGTCCTTCCGGCTCAAAACCGCATCGTTCAAGGACAGCATAGGTGATGCTGATTGCAGCGGCACTTTTGAACTGGAACTCCTGTCCTGCTTCATCATAATCCATCAGAAGAGAGCCGTCAACGATGTCGAGGATGTCACCGCTGTTGTTATCCCAGTAGGAATCCACCAGCTTGCCGCAGATGTCCGCAATCTGCTGGGTGATTCGTTCATGCCGGATGCCGTACTCTCTAGCGAGCATTTCCGACACAGGCTGAACCAGATCGGGGCCGAGCTGCCATACTTCCGGATCACGCGAATTACGCCGTACTCCAGTGTCGCTCACATCGAAAACGTAGTGCAGACGCGGAACACTGCTGGACTGGTCTAACAGAGCGATGCCTTTGGAGCCACGCCGGACATAGCGGTTCATGCGGTCATTCCAGAGGTCGAAACTGGCGCAGGCGGTGGCATCAGGCCGCTGGGCGTAAATCATAAGCTGGTCGGCAAAGTTGTACTTGTACAGCCGGGATGCTGTGGTCAGGTAGTCCGTCCAGTTTTCCCAATACCGGGTCAGTTCCTTTGCTGTTTGCTGGGCAAGGTTGAGGTATTCTTGCGTTTTATTTGGCATTGCGTTCCTCCTTTCGATTTCAGGATATAAAAAGAGCGAGCAACCGTTTTCGCAGTTGCCCGCTAGAACATTAACAATCCCAATATGTATCGGTTTGAATCGTCCTGATATTTGAATTATCAATACCACAATATTGCAGTGCTTTTGTCAAGTTATCCCTTGCTTCTACATTGTAGAAGCAAATTGTCCATTTTGCATTTTCTTGAACACGCGAGGCGATTTCTCTTAAATAGGGCATATCAACAGCCCCCGCTGACCATCCAATAATCACGACTTGATCTACATCAGCAAGGCCTTCCCAAAAGTAGCTACTAAACAAAATTATCTTGTCGGTATCCTTGTAGGTCAATTCCAAATAATCAGCAATAGCATCGTCTATGCTCGCAGTCCCTTCATCAAAAGCCTCATCAGCTTGCTTTGCTAGACCTCGATAATCCTTGATTTGCTTTTTATTGCAATGACCTATGATTGGTTCTTGTTCACAGACAATATCTATGCCGCCATGAATATGATAAACATCTTCAATTCCATACACGCGCTCAAGGGTATCGGTGTAGTTAAATGAAAGAAAATGGTCAGAGCAATTGATCAAAGATTTTTTTCTGGGAACGATACGGCTTGTGTCTAATGCCTCAATCCATTCTTTAATATACTCTTGTAATTTTTTTATAAAGCCATATTCATTTCGCCAATACTCATCCAATGTATCTCGAATTCCAACATTTCCGCTCTCCAAATCAAGATCGTTTACAATGCAATCTGAAAAATTTTCCATCTGCACAATATCTGGATGACCAATGTTTTCTTCAAGTTGACTCCATAATTCTTGCTGCAACCTATCTTCGTGCAATTTCTTCGCATTTTTTGCAGTGTAGGGATCAGCTTCGTCAAAGGGTTCAAAATCATAAAGTTTTTCAAACGCAAGAAGAAACTCCCAATGATTTTCCTCCAAATACGTTCTGAAATCCCAATAGCTCGTTTTCAGACCATGGGCTCTATCGAAGCCATTACCTATTATATACAACGACTTTGACACCTTTTCATATCTCCTCTACCCAATATTGCCCTAATTATAACATATTTTGAGAAAATTCGGAATCTTTTATGTACGCCGCCCAGCGGCGGCATAATTTAGTCGAGCGGAAATTCCAGCTCGGCAAATTCGGCATCGGTCATAAGCTTCAGCTTTTCAACAACCTGCTCGGACAGTTCTCTCAGGGCAGTTTCATCAGGCATCAGGTAACATTGCATCAGC
>OGDG01001155.1_pt1 | contig 10825 bp, 6 predicted proteins | sample 1570391 | NCBI WGS metagenome assembly OGDG01 (sample SAMEA2582186, study PRJEB24529) | metagenome | biome: Human gut stool | place: China | collected 2011 | reverse complement strand
CCGACCACGCACCCCACTCGGAAGAGGACAAGCTCAAGGGCATGGCCGGTATGGTGGGCAGTGAGACGGCCTTCGGCGTCTGCTACACCAAGCTCTGCAAGGAGGAGGGCCTGCCGCTGGAACTGCTGGTCCACCTGATGAGCACCCGCCCGGCAGAGATCCTGGGTCTGGCCAAGGGCCAGCTGGAGCCCGGCTACGACGCCGACTTCGTGCTGGTGGATCTGGACACCCCTTACACGGTGGAAAAGGAAAAGCTGCACTCCAAGAGCCATAACACCCCCTTTGACGGTGCGCAGCTTTACGGCAAGGTGTTTGCCACCATCAAGGCCGGTAAGATCACCTATCAGGCCGAGGAGTAAAAAGAACGAAACCCTCTCAGGCAAAGCCGTCAGGCTTTGCCTGAGAGTACGGAAAGCAGTTCGCATATTACGAAAAGAAACAGTTGCCCTCAAGAGAAAAAGCTCCCCCTTCGGGGGAGCTGGCGCGCAAGCGCCTGAGAGGGTTCTACAATACGACTTACAGGAGGACACCCAAATGACGAACATGGACAAACTGTACGAAGCTGTGGAAGCCCGCGGCCCGGTGTGCGTGGGTCTGGACACCGACTTCAGCTACCTGCCTGCCGATTTTGTGGACAGCACCCTGACCAAGGGCGAGAACATCGTGCGCTTCAACAAGAAGCTCATCGATGCCACCAAGGCTGTGGCTGGCTGCTACAAGGTGCAGATCGCTTATTATGAGTCTCTGGGCATGGAGGGCATGAAGGCCTACGCCGACACCCTGAAGGCTGTGCGCGAGGCCGGTGTGCCGGTGATCGCGGATATCAAGCGCGGCGATATCGCCAAGACCGCCGAGATGTACGCCATTGGTCACTTTACCGGCGATTTCGAGAGCGACTTCGTTACGCTGGCACCCTATATGGGTCTGGACTCCATCAGCCCCTACCTGCCCTATGCCGAAAAGCAGGGCAAGGGTATGTTCGTACTCTGCCGCACCTCCAACGGAGGTGCCAAGGACTTTGAGTACGAGAAGCTGGCCGACGGCCGCCACGTCTACGATCTGGTGGGTGACAAGCTGAACGCACTGGGCAAGGACTACATGGGCGAGCACGGCTACTCCTCCATCGGTCTGGTCATCGGCGGCACCCACATCGAGGAGGCCACCGAGATCCGCGCCAAGTATCAGGACAGCTTCTTCCTCATCCCCGGCTACGGCGCACAGGGCGGCAAGGCTGAGGATATCGCCCAGTACCTGACCAAGGGCAACGGCGGCGTGGTCAACTCCAGCCGCGGCATCCTGCTGGCTTACAAGAAGCAGCCGGGCACTGCCTTTGACGAGGCTGCCTATAACGAGTGCGTGAACATGAAGGAGGCCATCGCCCATGCGTGCAGCCTGCTGTGAAGCCACCGTTCTGAGCCATGAGGTCATCGCGGCAGACATCCGCCTGCTGCGCGCCCTCTGGCCGGACCGCGAACATCTGCCCCACGCAGGTCAGTTCTTCACCCTGCGTGCCTGGGGTGCCGACGAGGCCCCCTTCCTCTCCCGGCCCATCAGCGTCCACAAGTGGGAGCCGGAGACCCAGACCATCGAGTTTCTGTATCAGGTCATCGGCGAGGGCACCCACAAGCTGGACATCAAACAGCTGTACTACATCGAAAGTCAGGGACACGACCTGTTCTTCCACACATCGGAGGGAGAGCTGCTCGGTTCCGGCTCCATGCAGGAGTTTGAAAAACGACTGGAAGCGTACAGCTTTTTCCGCTGCAACAAGGGGTATCTTGTCAACTTGGAATATGTGGATACCGTCCATGGCGAGAACGTCATTGTCCACGGAGAAACGGTCGCGCTGTCCCGCGCACGGCGCAAGGCGTTTCTGGACGCGCTCAATAACTATATCAATGGAGTGTGATGCAGATGCCGTATTATGAACTGGATATTCCCCGCATCTGCACGGCGGTGGCGGACTGGGCAGCATGCATCCTGTACCTGCACTTCCAGCCGCCCCGTTTCGGCGGCTGGAAACGCTGGACGGTGTACGGGGCGGCGCTTGCCGTGCTGTGTACCTATCTTGTACTGACCGACGGACACAGCGGTGCAATGTTCAATGTCCTATACGCAGGCTCCGTTGCCCTGATGATGCTGTTTCTCTGCATTGCATCCCAGGGCAATATCTGGCAGTGTACCTTCTTCTGTGCGCGCAGTGTGATCTCGGCGGGGTTTGCTGCATCCCTTACATGGCAGATGTATGTGTACTTTGCGCAGGAGATCGCGGCACTGCAGCCGTTGTGGGCGCTGTGCCTCTTTGTCGGGGTCAGCTATGGCATTCTCTTCGGGCTGCTCTGGTGGGTGGAAAAAGGACAATCCTCCACCAGCATTGATTTCCAGATCACGCCCCGGACGGCGCTCAACACGGCGATCATTGCGATCGTTATTTATATCCTGAGCAGCATCAGCTATGTGGAGGTCAACACGCCCTTTACCGTCAGCGGCAGAATGGGCATCTACTCTACCCGCAGCATCGTCTACTTCGGCGGGCTTGCGCTGCTGATCGCCTACCAGTCCCAGATCTGCGATCTGCTGGCACAGCGGGAAGCGGATGCATTGCGGAATATGCTCGTGCTGCAATACGAAAACTACAAGATGCGGCAGGAGAGCATTGATTTGGTCAACCGCAAATACCACGACCTCAAGCATCAGATCGCCATCCTGCGCAGCGAGAGCGTCAGCGAGAGCACCCAGATCCTGGACCAGATGGAGCAGGAGATCCACGCCTACGAGGCAAACAGCGACACCGGCAACAAGGTGCTGGACACGGTGCTGACCGGCAAAAGCATGACCTGCAACGCCCAGAACATCCAGCTGACCTGTGTGGCGGACGGAACGGCGCTGAACTTTATGGATGTGATGGACATCAGCAACCTGTTCGGCAACGCGCTGGACAATGCCATCGAGAGCGTTTCCAAGATCGCAGACCCGCAGCGGCGGCTGATCCATCTCAGCGTTTCGCGCCAGAAGGGCTTTGCCGCCATCCGGATCGAGAACTGCTATGAGGGTGCGCTGAAGTTCGAGAACGGGCTGCCCATCACCACCAAGGCGGACGGGCGGTACCACGGTTTCGGTCTGAAGAGCATTCAGGCGACCGCCCGGAAGTACGGCGGCTCGGCAACGGTGTCCACCCGGGACGGCTGGTTTGAGCTGCGGGTGCTGATCCCGCTGGAACAGAATTGAATCCCGGATCCCGACTTCGGTCGGGATTTTTTTGTTTCTGGGCATTGTGAACAAATTGTGACTGAATTTTCTTGTCAAAAATGCCAGAAGATTTTTTGGTTTATGCCAAAAAAATGACCATTTGCGCACAAAACGGGGATTTTGAGGGGATTTGTGGTATGGTATCCGGGAAGAGAAGGGAGCGTGTCACATGCAGACAGTCGAGTGGAATAAAGGCTGGAGCTTCAGCCGACTGAGCGAGATGGACAAGGCGGTGGTTGTGGATCTGCCGCACGATGCCATGCTTGCCGAGCCGCGCGGAGCGCACTGCCCCAGCGGCGTGAACGGCTGCTGGTACGAAGGATACGATTACTGCTACATCAAGCGGTTCACCGCGCCGGAAAGCTGGCTGGAACAGGATGTATTCTGGGAGTTTGAGGGGGTCTACCACAACGCGGAGATCTGGCTGAACGATGTGAAGATCGCAAGCTGGCGCTACGGTTACACCCGCTTTTTTGCCCCGGCGGGAGACGCGCTGCGGGCGGGCGAAAACGAGCTGAAGGTCATTGCGCGCAATGCCGACCAGCCCAACAGCCGCTGGTATTCCGGCGCAGGTCTGTACCGCCCGGTATGGCTCCACATCGCACCGAAAAAACGGCTGAAAACGGACGGCGTCCGCATCCGGACCCTGTCGCTTTCGCCCGCCGTTGTGGAGGTCACGGCAGAGAGCACCGCACCCGGACAGATCACCATTGCGCTGCCCGGCGCAAAGCAGACCCTGCAGACCGATGATTCCGGCAGAGTGGCAGCGAAGTTCACCCTGAGCGGTGTCCGTCCGTGGAGCTGCGAGGACCCGGAGACCTATCCGTGCACCGTATGCTACCGCAGTGCGGACGGAAGCTGCGAGGATACCTCCACGGTCCGGTTCGGCGTGCGCACTCTGGAATGGGGCGCGGACAAAGGGCTGCTGCTCAACGGCAAACGGATCATCCTGCGCGGCGCGTGCATCCACCACGACAACGGCATTCTGGGTGCGGCGTGCTGGGAGGACGCGGTGGAGCGCAAGGTGCGGCTGCTGCAAAAGGCAGGCTACAACGCGATCCGTTCGGCGCACAATCCCTGCAGCAAGGCGCTGCTGGACGTCTGCGACCGGCTGGGCATGCTGGTGATGGACGAATTTGTGGACTGCTGGTACATCCACAAAACGGTCCATGATTATGTGGACGACTTTGCACAGTGGTGGAAAAAGGATCTGGATGCAATGGTGGCGAAGGATTACAACCACCCCTGCGTGATCCTGTATTCCACCGGCAACGAGGTCAGTGAGACAGCACAGCCCAAGGGCATCTTCCTGACTGGGGAGCTGACGCGGTATCTCCACAGTCTGGACGCGACCCGCCCGGTGACCTGCGGCGTGAATATCTTCTTCAACTTCCTCAGCTCCATGGGTTTTGGCGTCTACAGCGACGAAAAGGCAAAGAAAGAGCTGGAAAGCAGCGGCAAAAAGAAGAAGGCGGTGGGCAGCGAATTTTATAACAATCTTGCAGGTCTGATGGGTGCTAACACGATGAAGATCGGTGCCACCCTCCACGGCTGCGATGTCCGCACCCGCGGTGCATTTGCCAAGATGGACTTTGCCGGTTACAACTACGGCATCCTGCGGTATGAGCACGACCTGAAAAAATACCCGGAGCGTCTGATCCTTGGCACCGAAACCTTCTGCGATGATGCCTATCGCTTCTGGGAACAGGCAAAAACCGAAAAGCGTCTCCTGGGCGATTTTGTCTGGGCAGGCATCGACTATCTCGGCGAGGTGGGCGTGGGCAGCTGGGAATATGCCGATTACGCCCCGGACTTCAGCCACGGTCCGGGCTGGATGACCGCCGGGTCGGGTCGCATCGACCTGACCGGCAGCGAGCTGGCAGAGGCGGATTACACCCGCGTGGCATTCGAGTTGGAACAGGGACCCATCCTTGCGGTGCGGCCGCTGGGGCACGAGGGCAAGCATTCGCCCTCCGCATGGAAGATGACCAACGCCCGGCGTTCATGGTCCTGGCGCGGCTGCGAAGGGGAGACGGCAGTGGTGGAAGTCTACGCCCGTGCCGCCCGCGTGGAGCTGCAGCTCAACGGAAAGAGCATGGGCAGCAAAACCTTCCGGAAGGACTGCAAGACCCAGTTCCGCATCCCGTATGAAAGCGGCACCCTGACGGCGATCGCCTACGATGCGGCGGGACGGGAGCTGGGCAGAGATGTCCTGAATACGGCAGCATCCGCCACCGAGCTGCGGTGCGAGCCGGAGCAGCCGACCATCCGGGCAGGACATCTCGCGTTCATCCGCCTGCGCTACACCGACCCGGCGGGCATCGCAAAGCCCATGGAACGCCACCGCATTTCGGTCCGGGTGACCGGCGGAAGGCTGCTGGCACTGGGCAATGCCTGCCCCTACAATGCGGACGGATACCTGAAACAGGATACCGATACTTATTACGGCGAAGCGCTTGCCATCGTACTTGCCGATGGCAGCGCCTCCGTGGAGCTGACGGCGGCAGATGGTGCACGCACGGCTCATTGCAGCATTGGTCTGGAAGGAGAGGAACACCATGTTTGAAATTTCGCGTCTGACGGTGGAGCATCTGCGCAACGGATGTGTCACGGACAAGGCATCGCCCCGCTTCGGGTTTGCGGTCCGCAGCGACCGCGCCGGGGCAAAGCTTGTCGCCGCGCAGCTGAAGGTGGGCGACTGGGAAACCGCGCTGGGGGACGAGGCACAGAAGGGCACCGTCTATGCCGGAGCGGCGCTCAAGCCGTTTACTACCTACTCGGTGAAGCTGACGGCAACGGATGACGCGGGCGAGACTGCCTACGCCGAAACGACCTTTGAAACGGGACGCATGGGCACCGCGTGGAAGGCACAGTGGATCACCGACGGCAGCTATAAATTCACCGAGAAGAAGGTCTCTCCGGTGCCGATGGTGTTCCGCAAAAGCATCCAGACGAAAAAGCCGGTCGCGTGGGCGCGGCTGTACGCGACGGCGATGGGCATCTACGAGGTGGAACTGGACGGCAAAAAGCTGGGCAGCCAGTATTTTGCCCCGGGCTTTACCAGCTACAAATCCCAGCTGCAGTACCAGACCTACGATGTCACGGAGCTGCTGACCGGCAGCAACGAGCTGACGGCGACCGTGGCAGGCGGCTGGGCGGTGGGCTCCTTCGTCTTTACCCGCAAGAACCGGGTGACCGCAGACCGGCAGGCGCTGCTTGCCGAGCTGCGCATCCGCTACACGGACGGGACCGAAGAGGTCCTTGGCACCGACACGAGCTGGCAGGTCACCGAGAGCGGTCCGGTCCGGATGGCAGATCTCTACGATGGCGAGACTTACGATGCCACCGTAACGCCGCAGGGCTGGAAGAACGCCGCAGTCGAATCGCTGCGGGTGCACCCGGAACTGCTTGCAGATTACGGCTCGCCGGTCTGCGAGCATGAGGTGATGAAGCCGCAGGCGGTCACGACTGCACCGGACGGCGAAGTGATCTACGATTTCGGGCAGAACTTTGCCGGTGTCATCCGCTTTACGGTCAAGGGAAAGGCAGGGCAGGTGATCACCATCCGCCATGCCGAGATCCTGAACCCGGACGGCAGTCTGAATACCAGCTTCCTGCGCACAGCAAAGGCGACCGCAACCTACACCTGCCACGATGGCGTGCAGAGCTATCACCCCCGGTTCACCTACATGGGCTTCCGCTATGCGGGGGTGCGCGGCGTAAAGCCGGAGGACATTGAGCTGGAAGCGGTCGCCCTTTATTCCGATATTGAGCACGGCGGTTTTTTCCACTGCTCCAACGAGATGCTGAACCGGCTGCAGAGCAACATTACATGGAGCGCAAAATCCAACTTTGTGGATATCCCCACCGACTGCCCGCAGCGCGATGAGCGCATGGGCTGGACCGGCGATATCGCAGCATTCGCGCCTACGGCATATTACAACTTCACCCCGGACCGCTTCCTGGAAAAGTGGCTGCGGGATGTCCGCTCGGAGCAGCTGCCCACCGGCGGCTTGCCCAACACCGTGCCTGTGCAGGGCTACGGCTTCCCCGCCACCATGCCGGAGATGGCGATCGACTGGTGGGGTGATGCCTGTGTTCTGGTCCCGTGGGCAATGTACGAGGCAGAGGGCGATCTGTCCATCCTGCGGGAGATGTACCCCACCATGCAGCGCTACCTGAAAGCGTGCCGCTTCTGGGCAGGGTTCGGCTTCGGCAAGAACCGCTACATCTGGCACACCCCCGCCACGCTGCACTTTGGCGACTGGGTGGCACCGGACGTGCCGCAGATGAGCCAGTGGCAGAAGCGCAGTCGCTACACCGCAACCGCCAGCCTATACAGCACCAGCTCCCGGCTGGCGCAGATCGCAAAGCTGCTGGGCAAGGAAGAGGACGCAAAGGAATACGCGGACCTTGCCGCAAAGGTGGCGGATGCGTACTGCGCGGTCCTGACCGATGGCAACGGCAGAACGAAGGAAGAGTTTCAGACCGCTTATGTCCTGCCGCTGAAGCTGGGTATGTTCCCGCAGAACGTCCGGGCGGCTGCCACGGACAATCTGGTGGAGCTGGTGGAAAAGAGCAACTACTGCATCGGTACCGGCTTCCCCGGCACCCCGCACATCCTCTTTGTCCTTGCCGACAACGGCTATGCGGATGTGGCATACAAAATGCTGCTGAACACCCGCTGCCCCAGCTGGCTGTATGAGGTGCGGGTAGGTGCCACCACCATCTGGGAGCGCTGGGACGGTCTGGACGAGAACGGTCAGTGCCCCATCGGCGATGACGGCACCGACAACATGATCTCCTATAACCATTACGCATCCGGCGCGGTGGGCGCATTCCTGTACCGCCGGGTGCTGGGCATCGAGCCGGTGGAAGCGGGCTACCGCAGCTTCCGCTTTGCACCGCTGCCGGGCGGGGACCTGACCCACGCCGAAGGCGAGTTGGAAACCCCCTACGGCACCATTCAGGCAGGGTGGAAGCTGGAAGAGGGCAGGATGGCTGCCACCGTGACGGTTCCGGTGGGCACCGAATGTACGGTGGCGCTGCCCGGTGCGGCTCCTGTTAAGTTGGAAAGCGGTGTGCACACGGTGCATGCCGACGTAAAATAAGGAGGCTATCACCCCATGAGCAAATCAAACTTCTGGAATGGTCCGCTGACAAAATCGCGGATCACTTCCGATGACGTGAAGCTGCCGGAAATGCTGTTCGGCTACTTCATCGGACCCTTTGGTGCACTGCTGTCGTCCGGCATCTTCACCAGCATCCTGCAGAGCTACTTTACCGATGTGCTCAAGCTGGATCTGGCGTTCCTGACCACGCTGCAGCTGGTTTCCACGGTGCTGATCGTTGCGGCAAACCTCATTGTGGGTCAGCTCATCGAGCGCACCAAAGCGCTGGCGGGCAAGGCGCGCCCGTGGATCCTGCTCAGCGCGCTCACCCTCTCGGTGTCCAGCGTGCTGATGTTCATCGTTCCCTTCGAGGGCACGGCAAAGATGGTCTGGATCGCCATTGCGTACAACCTGTACTATGCGGTGGCTTACCCCATCTACAACACCGCAAACTCCACGATGATCCCGGTCTCCACCCGTGACAGCAAGCAGCGCGGTGCGCTTGCTTCCTTCACCAACATTGCCGGTCTGGGCGTGATGGGCTGCGGCTCCATGGTGTTCCCCATGCTGGTCTCCTTCGCATTGAAAGAGAACCAGAACCTGTGGTTCATCACCATGCTGGCAGTGGCGATCTTCTCTGCGCTGACCATCTACCTGCAGTTCGCCTTTACCCGTGAGCGCGTCACCGAGGAGAGCATGGCGGCAGGCAGCGCCGAAGAGGAGCCGACCCGCAAGACCGTCTCTCTGGGCGAGCAGGTCCATGCCGTGGTTTCGGACCGGATGTGGTGGATCGTCATGGCGTTCTATATGCTGTTCCAGTGGAGCGGTGCGATGAAGAACGGCTCCATGACCTACTTCTGCAAGTGGGTGCTGGACAACACCTTCTTCGGCACGGCAGATGCATGGGGCGCTTCCCAGTCCCTGCTGGGTATTCTGGGTGCCATCCCCATGGCTGTGGCGGCTGCCATCGTGGTGCCGCTTGCCAATAAGTTCGGCAAGCGTCTGGTCTGCGGCGGCTTCATGCTGCTGGGTGCCGTGGGCGGCATCATTGCCGGCATCGGCGGCGGCAACATCGTTCCGGTGGCGATCGGCGTGGCACTCAAGTGCCTCGGTTCTTCTCCGGCCTGCTACCTGATCCTTGCCATGATCGCGGACGTCATTGATCACATCGAGTACCGCACCGGCATCCGCACCGATGGTCTGACCATGTCCATCTATTCTTCCCTGATGGTGGCAGCTACCCCCATCTGCAACTCCATCTTCAGCGCACTGCTGGCAGGCAGCGGCTACAATCAGGCAGCGGATGTCGCACTGGGCACCGCCGCACAGACTGCTGCCGTGCAGAGCGCCATCTCGGTGAGCTACATCTGGGTGGAGACGGTCTGCTACATCATCGGCGGTCTGTTGTTGCTGATCTTCTGGACGGTGGAAAAGAACCTGCCCGCCGAACAGACAGAGATCGCCGCACGCAAGGCAAAACAGTGAAACCACTGTATTGTATATGGAGAATCAATTAAGGAGGACAACCATGAAGAATGCTAATTCCGGTCGCCGCGCATGGCGCGGCGCGACCACCGTTCTGGCATCCGTTCTGGCGCTGAGCATCTGTGCCCAGCCCATCGTGAACGGATTCCGGACCGACATCGACAAGTTTCTGGGCACCAAGAGCACGAAGCTGGTGACCGAATCCACCGATGGCGTGGATCTGTACACCTATAAGTCCGACTACAGCTCCACCACCGAGCTGCTCCAGGCAATTCAGGATCTGGGCGAGCGGATGAATGAGGAAGGCACCGTCCTGCTGAAGAACAACGGCGCGCTGCCCCTGAGCGCGGACGAGATGAGCAAGGTGAGCCTGCTGGGCTTCTCCAGCTACTTCCCGGTACAGGGCGGTGACATGGGCTCCAGCCTCGCAGTCAATGAGGGCACCGATGCCGATACCATCGACTTTGTGGGCGCACTTGCCGCAAAGGGCTACACCATCAACCCCGCCCTGCAGCAGATGTACACCTCTGCTACCATGCAGGAGAGCTTCAAGTCTGAGATCCAGTCCTGGGGCGGCACCCAGACTTACTACCGCATCGTTGCTCCCACCACCACCGGCTACTTCACCAGCAAGGAGCCTTCTCAGGCAGCAATGAACGCGGCAGATTCCGGCTGGAAGGACAGCATGAACGATTACAACGTCATGATCGTCACCATTGCCCGTGCAGCTGGTGAGAACCGCAGCTACATGCCCGGCAAGGCAGGCGTGGATCCCAGCCAGAACCTGAACCAGACCGATCCTCTGGGTCTGTCCGATGACGAGCGCGCCCTGATCGACGCCGCAGTCGAGGCAAAGAAGGCAAACGGCGGCAAGGTCATCGTCCTGCTGAACAATGCCTCCGCCATGGAAGTGCAGGAGCTGAAGGACAATGACGGCGTGGATGCCATGCTGGAGATCGGTCTGCCCGGCGGCTACGGCT
>OGDG01001143.1_pt1 | contig 10896 bp, 8 predicted proteins | sample 1570391 | NCBI WGS metagenome assembly OGDG01 (sample SAMEA2582186, study PRJEB24529) | metagenome | biome: Human gut stool | place: China | collected 2011 | reverse complement strand
CGCACCGGTGGACTTCGACGCCGTGGGTGTCACTGCTGTGGATGACCACACCCTGACCTACACCCTGACCTACGACTTCCCGGGCTTCCTGAGCCTGCTGTGCTATCTGCCATACGAGCCCGCTTACGGCCCGCTGCTGGAAGAGACCGGCGACCAGTTCGCCACCAGCGCAGAGACCACCTACAGCTGCGGTGCCTTCTATCTGGCCGCCTACGAGTCTCTGGAGACCTGGGTCATGAAGAAGAACCCCGAGAACTACGACGCTGACAACGTCTTCATCGACACCATCAGCCGCATCTACAACGCCGAAGCCGCCGTCAACGGCCCGGAGATGATCAAGCGCGGCGAGATCGACGAGGCCACCATCGGCTCCGACATCCTCGACAGCTGGCTGTCCGACGACACTACCAAGGACATGGTGTCCATGGACCGTCCCAACACCAACTACACCTACTTCTATATGTTCAACTTCATGCCCTTCTCCCACGAGTTCTCCAACTGGAGCGTGGAGGGCATGGACGCTGAGTATGAGCCGGAGAACTGGGCCAAGGCCATCAACAACACCAACTTCCGCAAGGCCTTCCTGTACGGCATCAACAACGCCGTCACACTGGCCGTTTCTGCCCCGGAAGGCTACGACGGCTACAAACTGAACACCATCACGCCCCCGAACTTCTGCGCCACCACTGCCGGTGTGGACTACACCCAGTGCGGCGACCTGGCCAACATCACCGAGTTCTTCGACGAGGCGAAGGCCAAAGAGTACCGCGACGCTGCCATCCCGGAGCTGACCGCTGCTGGTGTGACCTTCCCCATCAAGGTGCAGATGCCCTACAATCCCTCTTCCACCGACTGGGACAAGCAGTGCCAGGTGTTCAAGCAGCAGCTCGAGGGTGTGCTGAACGACGGTTTCGATTTCATCGACATCATCATCACTGCCGGCCCCTCCGACAGCTTCCTGTCCAGCGTCCGCCGCAACGGCAAGTTCGCTTTCCTGCAGTGCAACTGGGGCGCTGACTACTCCGACCCCCAGACCGAGACCGACCCCTTCTATCAGGCCGAGGGCGCACGCGGCAGCCGCTACGCCTTCCTGCGCACCGGCGTCGAGGACGGCTTCATCACCGGCGACACCGCGGACGCCGTCATGAACTACATGAAGGCCATCGAAGAGGCTGTCAAGATCACCGACGACATCAACGCCCGCTACGATGCCTTCGCCAACGCCGAGGCTTCCCTCATCAACAATGCCCTCGTCGTCCCCATGGGCATGAGCATCCCGGCCTACATCGCCACCCGTCTGAACTACTGGGAGGGCCAGTACGCTTCCACCGGCTTCTCCAACAAGCGTCTGAAGGGCATCCACGTCCTCGACCACTACATCTCCATGAGCGAGTACGAGGCCAACCGCGACGCCCGCTAAGACTTTTTGAGTCTGTCCGCTCCAAAGCTCTCCGTTTTCCCACAGGAAAGCGGAGAGCTTTTCGTTTCTGGATCCTCTTACATGAATTTTTGTAACGAACTTTGCCAAATCACTTTCCAAAAGTGGTTTTTTGTTGTATTCTATTCCTATCCGACATTCATTTTATAAAAGAGAGGGGTGCGCACAGATATGCTCAAATATCTGGCGAAACGCATCGGGCGCTCGATACTGACCCTGTTTATTATCGTCACGCTCGTTTTCTGCCTTTTGCGGCTGATGCCGGTGGAAGGCTATTTTGCTAACTACGAAAAAATGACCGAGGCCCAGATACAGGCCGGCTTACAGTCCATGGGCCTGCTGGACCCGCTGCCGGTGCAGATTGGCCGCTTCTGGGTCAATATGCTCCACGGCGACCTCGGCGTGAGCCACATCTATAAGGTCAACGCCTCCGTCACCAGCATCCTCGCTAAGAAGCTGCCCATTTCCATCCAGATGGGCGTGTACGCCATGCTGCTGAGCCTTGTCATCGGCATCCCGATGGGCCTGTTCATGGGCCGCTTCAAGAGCCGCTGGCCCGATAAGGTCGGCACGGCCATCATCGTCCTCATCCAGGCTGTGCCTGCGGCAGTGTATTATCTGTACATCCAGATGTACGGCACCACCGCGCTGGGCGTCGGCCTGCTGTTCGATGCCTCCAACTGGAAATACTGGGTGCTGCCCGTCTGCTCCATGAGTCTGGGCAACGTAGCGTTCTACGCCATGTGGCTGCGCCGGTACATGGTGGACGAGAGCAACAAGGACTATGTCCGCCTTGCCCGTGCCAAGGGCGTGAGTGAGAACAACATCGCCCTGCGCCACATCTTCCGCAACGCAATGGTGCCGCTGGTGCAATATATTCCCTCCGCCTTCCTGAACACTGTGGTCGGCTCTATCTACATCGAAAGCCTCTACAGCATCCCGGGCATGGGCGGCCTGCTGGTCACCTGTGTCCAGCGCCACGACAACACGATGGTGCAGGGCATCGTTCTGCTCTACGCCTGCGTGGGCATCATCGGCCTTATTCTGGGCGACCTGCTCATGGTGCTCATTGACCCCCGCATCAGCTTTGGCAAGAAAGAAGGTGGCCGATAATGCTTTTCCGTATGAAAGATGAAAAAGCACACCAGCTCGAGGCAGAGCTGGATAAGTTACAGGCGGACGGCCCCGCCGCATGGGCAAAACTGCCCGAAGAAGAGCTGTTCACCCCCGCCGGGTTCAGCGAAGAGCGGGCCGAGGCCACGTCCTACTCCAACTACAGCTACTGGGGCAGCACCTTCCGCGCCTTCTTCAAGAACCGCGTGGCCGTGCTGCTGCTCGTCGCCCTCATCGCCGTGGTGGCGTTTGCATTTTTGCAGCCCTACCTGCCCGGTCAGGTAGACCCCAACCTCTGCGCCGTGGACCCCGTCACCGGCATCCAGTACCGCAACATCGCCCCCGGTGAAAAGGGCTTCATCTGGGGTTCCAATGCCATCGGCCAGGACCTCTGGGCCCGCATCTGGGCCGGCGCCCGCACCAGCCTGACCATCGCTTTCTTCGTGGCCCTCATCGAAGCCGTGGTGGGCATCACGGTGGGCGTGCTCTGGGGCTATGTCCGTCAGCTGGACTTCTTCTTCACCGAGCTGTACAACATCTGCGACAACGTGCCTTCCACCATCATCCTGATCCTTATTTCCTATGTCGCCAGCCCCAGCGTCCAGACGCTGATCCTGGGCATGTCCATCACAGGCTGGATCGCCATGGCGCGTTTTATCCGCAACCAGATCCTCATCATCCGTGACCGTGACTACAACGTGGCATCCCGCTGCATCGGCACCCCCACCTCCCGCATCGTGGTGCGCAACCTGCTGCCCTACCTCGTGTCGGTCATCATGCTCCGCATGGCCCTGACCATCCCCGCCGCCATCGGCAGCGAGGTCTTCATCACCTACATCGGCCTCGGCCTCTCTGTCGAAGTGCCTTCTCTGGGCAACCTCATCAACGATGGCCGCAAGGTCATGATGCAGGCCGGCCTGCGCTATCAGCTGCTCTACCCCACCATCATCCTCAGCTTCGTCACCATCGCGTTCTACCTCATCGGCAACGCCTTCTCTGACGCAGCCGACCCCAAGAACCATCTGCAGTAAGGAGGAAGCCATGACCCAAGACCCCATCCTCTCGGTGCGCGGCTTGCAGATCCGGTTCGGGCTGCGCGGGCGCACCCTGCACGCCATCCGGGACATCGACCTCGACCTTTACCGGGGCGAGGTGCTTGCCCTTGTGGGCGAGAGCGGCTCCGGCAAAAGTGTGTTCACCAAAAGCTTTATGGGTCTTTTGGACGCAAACGGCAGCATCACCGGCGGCAGCATCGACTACTACCCCACCCCCGGCTGCGTCCCGCTGCACCTTGCGGCGCTCAAGACCGAAAAAGAGTGGCTTGCCGTCCGCGGGCGGGAGATCGCCATGGTGATGCAGGACCCCATGACCAGCCTGAACCCGCTCAAGACCATCGGCGAGCAGATCACCGAGGCCGTCACCCTGCATCAGGGCTTAAAGGGCGCTGCTGCGCGGGAAAAGACGCTGGAATACCTGCGGGACGTGGGCATCCCGGACCCCGCGCTGCGGTACAAGCAGTACCCCCATGAGTTTTCCGGCGGAATGCGGCAGCGGGTGGTCATTGCCATTGCGCTGGCGTGCAACCCGAAAATTCTGCTCTGCGATGAGCCCACCACCGCGCTGGATGTGACCATTCAGGCAAAGATCCTCGAGCTCATCCGCAGCATCCAGAAGGAGCGCGGCATTTCGGTCATCTACATCACCCATGACCTCGGCGTCGTGGCAAAGGTGGCCGACTATGTCGATGTCATGTACGCGGGCAAGATCGTGGAGACCGGCACCATCGACGAGATCTTCTACGACCCGCGCCACCCCTACACCTGGGGTCTGCTGTCGGCCATGCCCGACCTCGATACCGCCGACGAGCGTTTGTACACCATCCCCGGTTCGCCGCCGAACCTGCTGCATGAGAAGGCCGGCGACGCCTTCGCTCCCCGCAACAAGTACGCGCTGGAGATCGACGACGAGATCGACCCGCCCATGTTCAAGATCAGCGACACCCACTTCGCAGCTACCTGGCTGCTGGACCCCCGCGCTCCCAAGGTGGAGATGCCGCCTGAGCTGAAAGACCGTGTGGCCCGTATGAGCGCAGAAGCAAAAAAGATAGAGGAGGCGGAGTAAATGGCAGCACAGAGCGCTACCCCTCTTCTGAAGGTCGAGGGACTGAAGCAGTATTTCAAGGTGAACAAGAACTTCACCGTTAAGGCCGTGGACGATGTCAGCTTTGAGATCTATCCCGGCGAGACGTACGGTCTGGTGGGCGAGTCCGGTTCGGGAAAATCCACCATTGGCCGCAGCATCATCCGGCTGTATGACCCCACCGCAGGCAAGATCACCTTCGACGGGCAGGACATCAGCGGACGTCTGTCTCACGCCCAGAACAACACCCTGCGCACCCAGATGCAGATGATATTCCAGGACCCGATGGCGTCCCTGAACCCCCGCAAGAAGGTGGAGGACATCATCGGTGAGGGCCTGGATATCCACCATATGTACAAAACGCAGGACGAGCGCCGCGAAAAGGTGGAGAAAATTCTGGAGAAGGTCGGCCTTGCGCCCGAGCACGCTGAGCGCTACCCCCACCAGTTCTCCGGCGGCCAGCGCCAGCGTGTCGGCATCGCCCGCGCCCTCATCATGAACCCGAAGCTCATCATCGCCGACGAGTGCATCTCGGCACTGGACGTGTCGATCCAGGCACAGGTCGTCAACCTGATGAAGGACATCCAGCAGGAGACCGGCACGGCCTACCTGTTCATCGCACACGACCTGTCCATGGTCAAGTACATCTCCGACCGTATCGGTGTGCTCCATCTGGGCCACCTGCTGGAAACGGGTACCACGGAAGAAATTTTTGCGGATCCCATCCATCCCTACACCCGGAGCCTGCTGTCGGCCATCCCGCTGCCGAACCCGGTGGTGGAAAAGCGCCGCGTGGCCGAGACTTACGACTATGCCTCTTCCGGCATCGACTACAGCAAAGGCACCAGCCACCTCGTCAGCGGCAGCCACTACGTCAAGTGTACCGATGAAGAGTTTGCAAAGTGGTGCAGATAAGACCGTTCAGCTCCCCTTCGGGGGAGCTTTTTTGTGCTCCGGCTACCTTATTATAGTAGCGCTGCAAAATGTTTCGTGGCGGGACGTTGTATTCTGGGGGTAAATCTGGTATCATATAAAAATGCGGCCCGGAAAGTGCGGGCCGATGAATATAGGTTATGGGACACGGCGCTTTCTGCGTCCGGTTTTGGAGGAGAACTATGATAATCCCTGGCATTCTGTTCGTTCTGGGTCTGCTCTGCCTCATCAAGGGCGGTGACTGGTTCGTGGACGGCGCATCGGCGCTGGCCCGCCGGTTCCATCTGCCAGAGCTGCTCATCGGCGCAACGGTGGTGTCCGTCGGCACTACCCTGCCCGAGGTGATGGTGTCCACCATCTCGGCGGTGTCCGGCCACGGCGAGATCGCCTACGGCAACGCCATCGGTTCTGTCATCTGCAACGCGGCCCTCATCGCGGCCATTACGGTGGCCGTGCGGCCCGGCAAGGTGGACCCGAAGACCCTGCGTGTTCCGGTGGCTTTCTTCTTTGCGGCTGCGGCCATCTACTGTGTGGCAGCTTACGGCATGGGCCGCTTTACCCGTCCGATGGGCCTGCTGATGCTGGGGATGTTCGTGGCCTATATGGCGGCGAATGCCTGGCAGATGAAAAATGCCCCGGCAGAGCCGGAGCATGAGGATGAGCCGATGGGCATCGGAAAAATCGTCCTGCTGCTGGTGGTGGGCGCAGCCCTCATCGCGCTGGGCGCGAACCTGCTGGTGGACAACGGCACCATCATCGCGCAGGCGATGGGCGTGCCGGAATCAGTCATCGCGCTGACCTTCGTGGCGCTGGGTACCTCGCTGCCTGAGCTGGTCACGGCCATTACTTCGCTGATGAAGGGCCACAGCGACCTCTCGCTGGGCAATGTCGTGGGTGCGAATGTCTTCAACCTCGTGCTGGTCAGCGGCATGTCGGTGACACTGGCACCGTTTGAAATCCCTCAGAGTGCGACCCTGTTCGGTATCAACTCGAGTCTGGTGCTCGAGCTGCCTGTGATGCTGCTGGTGATGGTGCTGCTGACCATCCCGGCGCTGGTGCGTGGAAAGCTCTCCCGTGTGCAGGGTGTGGCGCTGCTCTGCATCTATGCCGCATTCTGCGCAGTGCAGTTTACAATGTGAAACCGTACAAATCGACAAAAAACGATCTTTTTCTCGGTTGACAGGCATTGGCAGGATCCTTTATTATAAGAGTATAATGGTTCGCCCAATAGGGCGGAGAGAGAAAATGACCGCCGCGGAGCAGGAGACCGCAGCGGTCATTTTTGATTGTCTTGAAAAATGTTGTCAGGAAACGAACACTGCCACGACGAGCGCCTGACCGCCGATGACGCCGACGGCAAAGCCGGATCTCTGGCAGTCGTAAGGCTGATAAGAATCCGACGAAACCAGAAGATGCCGATTGTCGATGAGCTTTCCAGCAACGGGGCCAAACTCTGCATCTTCTTTCAGGACGCCGTCCTCCAGAATGTCGGCAGAGAGGAAGGAATAACTGACCCAGTAAGTTTCGCTGGACGAGGGAGAAATTCTGCTCAGAACAGCGTCGGCACAATTCGCGCGGCAATATTCATCTTCGGGATTTTCGGCTAAAAACTCGACCGCTTTGTTGATGTCGCCGCCGGAGTTCTGCTCAAGATACAGAAATACTGTCTCAGCAGCAGAGTCACTGCCCTGTATAAAATGGTTGGAGATCTGGACGCGGTGGAAATACTCCTGATTCAGGGCAGAAAGAAGCTGCGTCTTTCCCTGAGAGCTGTCATCCGGGGGAATGTCTGGCGGCTGGACAAACTGTCCTGTTCCTACCCCGATCTGACAGCTGCAGAGCAGAAGCAGGAGACTGAGAACAGCTCCACAAATAAAACTGCATCGTCTGACATACTGCATCATGGTGGGACCTCCTGCCGGCATGGCACGATTTCGCTGAGGTGGAGCAGAAACGATGAAATACAACTTACAGCAGCGCTTTTCATCTTTTATGACACAATGATATGATTTAGACGACAAAATGTCAATATTTTTGAGGAAACTCGCAAAAATCTGGAAAGATGGCCAATGTGGACTGTTGAAATTTGACGTATCAGACAATTTTCAAAAAATGAACAGCAGCCCCGCCTGAAAAGCGGGGCTGCTGCAATTACTGGGGGATATTGAGCTTTTTATTCGAGTCTCAAGCTGTCCAGCACTTCATTCACTACATCCAGCGCCACCTGTCCGGGTGCGCTGGCATGCCCGGGGTTGGCGAAGGTCATGGCAGAGCCGAACGTCTCACCGCACAGGCGGCTCACTGCACCCAGCGCACCCATGCTCATGGTGATGACAGGCGTTTCGGGGTGCTGCTCTGCCATCTCTGCTGTGGCGGCCAGCAATTCGAGGACGTCAGATGGAGCGTTCGGCATCACAGCCAGTTTGGGCAGGTCGGCGCCGGCCTGCTGCATGGCGGTCAGGCGTGTGACCATCTCCGTCCGTGACGGCGTTTTATGGAAATCATGGCTGGAACAAACCACTGCGACACCGGCCTTGTGCGCCTGCCCGATGAGGGCCGGAAGGTCTTCTTGATTCGGGAAGAACTCGACGTCAAGCAGATCGGCACAGCCGCTGACACAGACCGTGCTGCAGAAATCAGCGTATTGCTGCGGCGTCAGGGAGGTTTCTCCACCCTCTGCTTTGGTACGGAAGGTCACGAGCAGGAGCTTTTCGCCCAGCGCTGCTCGCAGACCGGACAGCACCCGCTTCAGTGCGGCAGCATCCAGAGCATCAGAAAACCAGTCGACCCGCCACTCGATGCAGTCGGCTTTCAGCGCGGACAGCCGCCTGGCCTCACGGAGAATATCGTCCTCTGTGCGGGCGACGATGGGCAGGATGACTTTCGGACGGCCTGCGCCGATGCAGCAGCCGCGGATGGTGATGCTGGACATGATAACTACCTCACTACAAAAAAGATACTTTCATCATACGGCCTGTCCCGCTGCTTGTCAAGCCTGCCGGAGCAAAAACCGAAAGCAGGTCGTTTTTTGTGGAAATTTGCACTTGCGGGATGGCCGAAAATCGTTTACAATAAGCGCATCAAAGGCAGTGCGGCCCGCATGGGGCTGCGCTGCCTTTTTCGTTTTGGGAGGGAAAGAAAATGAAGAAAATAAAAACGACTGCGCAGGTGCTGGTGGACTGTCTGGAAGCTGAGGGCGTCGATGTGATGTTTGGCATTCCGGGCGAAGAGACGCTGGATCTGATGTTTGCAATCCGGGACAGCAAGATACGCTTCATCCCGGTGCGCCACGAGCAGGGTGCGGCCTTTATGGCGGATGTCTATGGCCGTCTGACCGGCCGGGCCGGCGTCTGCCTGTCCACCCTTGGCCCTGGTGCTACCAACCTTGTCACCGGTGTGGCGGATGCTTATCTGGACGGTGCGCCGCTGGTGGCCATCACGGGCCAAGTCGGCACCGACCGGATGCAGCTCACCAGCCACCAGTACCTTGACCTGACCGCGATGTTTGAGCCTATCACCAAGCGCTCGAAGCAGATCATCCGCCCCGACACGGTGGGCGAGATCGTGCGGCTGGCCTTCAAGCACGCCGAAAAGGGCAAGCCGGGCGCGACCCATATCGACCTGCCCCAGAATATCGCAAAAATGCCCGCCGACGCTGTGCCGCTCAAGCGCCAGCAGATGTATGAGGTCTATGCCGACCCGACCCACATTGCAGCGGCAGGAAAAATCATCAGTGAGGCGAAAAATCCGGTCATCCTTGCAGGCGCAGGTGCGGTGCGCAGCCATGCAGCCGCCGCTGTCACCGAGCTGGCTGACCGCCTGCACATCCCGGTGGTCAATACCATGATGGCCAAGGGCATCATCCCGATGGACGACAAATACAGCCTCTGGACCATCGGCATCCCGCAGAAAGACTATGTCAACCAGCTCTTCGACCGGGCGGATGTGGTCATCGCTATCGGTTACGACATCGTGGAGTGCGCACCGGCTAAGTGGGGCGCACGGGAGAATATGACCATCGTCCACATCGACAGCGCCCCCGCCGATGTCAACAAGCGGTATCAGCCCGCTGTGGAAGTGGTAGGCGACATTTCAGAAAGCCTGTATGAGATACTGCGCTGCGCCCACCGCACCGGTGAGCCGGAATTTGCACTGGCTCTCCGCCAGACGATGGTGGCAGAGCATGAGGCAATGGCGGCGGACGACAGCTGCCCCATGAAGCCGGCACGCATCCTCGCCGATGTGCGGAAGGTCATGGGCCGCGACGACATCGTGGTCAGCGATGTGGGCGCCCATAAGATGTGGATCGCCCGCCACTACGACTGCTATGAGCCCAACACCTGCCTCATCTCCAACGGCTTCGCCAGCATGGGCTTCTCCATCCCGGGTGCGTTCGCGGTAAAACTTCTCTATCCGGAGAAGAAGGTGCTGGCGGTCTGCGGCGACGGCGGCTTCATGATGAACAGTCAGGAGCTGGAAACAGCGGTGCGAGAGCATGTGCCTTTTGTGACCCTCATCTGGGAGGACTCCAGCTACGGTCTCATCAAGTGGAAGGAGCAGGAGCAGTTCGGCGGCGAGCACTGCTATGTGGACTTCTCGAACCCCGATTTCAAGCTGCTGGCAGAGGCCATGCGCTGCAAGGGTTATCGCGTCGAGAAGGCAGAGGAACTTATCCCCACGCTGGAAGAGGCTTTCAAACAGGATGTCCCCAGTGTCATCGTGGTGCCGGTAGACTATAGCGAGAATATGAAGCTCACGGAACACCTCAAGCAGGTGTATGCCCAGAAGTAACTATTATATATAAGAAAGAGCATCCGTTTGCCCGGTGAAGGCAGCAGATGCTCTTCTTATTACATATAGTGCAACGCCCCTCCCACTGGGAGGAGCCGCACGCCGCAGGTGTGCTGAGTCGGTGTCAAAACAGGGACTGATTTCAAGCAAAAAACTAGCGGATGTATACAAAAGCGAAAAAAGAGCAAAAAACTTGCAAAAAAGGCTTGCAAAGTGGCCCGGCGTATGGTATTATACTTGAGCGCCAAGTGCTGAGACAAAAGAATGACTTCTGAGTCCCAGCTGGAAGTAAAGCGAAAAGAACCAATAGACGTCCGAAAGTTCCGGCCAGCGCCGAGAAACAGAGAACGCTCCAAGTTCGATAAGAAACGAAAAACTTCGAAAAAAGAGCTTGACAAAAAATCACTTCTGTGATAAAATAATCAAGTCGTCAGCCGCAAGGCTGAGGCGCACAGGACCTTGAAAATTGAACAATATCGAAA
>OGDG01001140.1_pt1 | contig 10945 bp, 9 predicted proteins | sample 1570391 | NCBI WGS metagenome assembly OGDG01 (sample SAMEA2582186, study PRJEB24529) | metagenome | biome: Human gut stool | place: China | collected 2011 | reverse complement strand
CATCCACGGTAGATATAATAATATTCTCTTTCTCCTTTCCCTGAAACTTATGCACTGTGGAAGCATCAATATCTGTTATCTCCTTGCTTAATGCTTCTACCTGATTTTTGTATGGTGCAATAATTCCCGTTTCTTCCGGATTTGAAACATATTTGGGTATAATCTCATTTTTAATAACATCTATCTGGCGCTGGCTATAATGATTACGCTCATGATTTCCCGCTACCGTTTTTACTACCGATAAAACATCCTCTTCACCCTTATCCGTTGTCATAATAATCAATTCACCACGATAGAATTTCTGGTTACAGAAATTTATTATTTTAGGGTGACACCTATAATGTTCCCGCAACAATGTTTGTGTTACGTTTGGCATAACATCCAAAATGGATTGCAGAAAGCTATTTGTATACTGATATCCCTCACTAATATGAAAGCTGTCAAATATAACTTTTGCTTTAACCTTTGTATCATCTTTAACAACATTAGGAAGCTGCTTGGTATCACCCACAATAACAACATTCCTTGCACAGGACAATGCCAATGCACCAGTTGCAATATCTACCTGTGATGCCTCATCCATGATAAGGTAATCATACACCACATCTGAATTCAGACTGTTTCTTGACGAAAATGTTGTACTTAATATAACCGGATACTCAACCAATACACCGTATGGCTCCTTCCACAGATTATCTTCACTAAACATTTTTCTCTTGCTGTTACCTTCATACTTTCTTGCCAGTTTGTCTTTTAGGACAACCATTGACTGATTGCATAAATCCTCAAGCAAATTTTTATTAACACTATTTAAATACTTTTTAATATCTGCAATTTCTGCAGACAACTCCGCTTGCTTTGCACGATAAAACATTGCCTGAAAGGTTGTAATTATCTTTGAAATATCCTGCTTATAAATGCCCCAATCGGTTACTCCATATTTAAATAAGGCTTTTATCTTAAACCAAAATCCTATTGCCGTTTTTTCTTCTGAAATCAACCGGCAATCCTGCCACAATACCATCCATTGCTTTGAAGATAGCTTTTTCTTGAACTTAATACTATCTGTATGAACATCTGATTCTTTAACATATTGATTGAAATATTCCTGTTCAGTAACCAACTGTGAAAGTTCCTGCCTTAAACACGCCAGTTTTTCCTGCTTATCAAAAACGCTTTTTAACTGACTGGATTGGTCAGCTATTCCCTTTTGCAAAACACTTGGATCTTCTTGCGTTTTCCATGACGAAAAATCTGGATAAGCGGCATCCTGATGCTCAACAAATAATTTCTTATTTTTAGAACTTCCTAATGTCGCAGTAATAAAACCTAAATTGTATTTTGAAGAAGATAATTTTTCATATACATTTTCTGTTGCCGAATTATTATTGGATACTATCTGTACCGTTTTCCCTTGCATTAATATATTGGCAATAATATTCAATATTGTTTGTGTCTTCCCTGTTCCTGGAGGTCCCTGTATAACACTAATCTGATTCTCCATGGCATTTTTTACAGCCTTATACTGACTGTTATTGCATCCAAATGGGAAAATCGGAATGTATTCGCGTCCTGTTCTTTTTCCTTGCAATGATGATGGATTCAAATACTTTGCTAAAGCTACATCACTACCCACAAAAGAAATCTTATCAAACCTCTTAGACAATAATTTTTCACCAGTCTCTTCATTCTTAAGATTACTCAAACCTGCAATTTGCTTTATATATTCAAATACATTTGATGACTGACTCTGAGTAAGACATGACTCTATAATATGCAAGTCGTTCCGACGATAATCTCTTTCACTACCATCGCCAAAACAAATGTGCCAATAAGACTCACTTCCGCTTCTAAATACATATATTGCATTAATATCAAAGAACTCTCGTCCTTCTCTGCTAATCCGATACATGTTAGGATTCAAAACCTCCGGATCAGTCAACTTTTCCACATTCAAATATGCATACGAGTATGTTTTTCCATTATTGAATTTTACATCCCATTTTTGGGTATTTCTATTGTAACCACATGACATTATTTCGGATGTCTTTATTTCACCCTTGATAATGACCATATAATATCGTGTATTCATCTATTCCTCACTACTTCTAATCCGCACGCTGATTGCCCTTGAATTCCTTCTCCACATAGCAATGTTCATGCTTACCAACCAACTTATCACCCATATCTACCTTCAATTCTTCTGCAACAGTATGTGCTATTCTCTTTGCCAAGTTACTTTTGATTTCATCGTTTCGTCCCGGCCATAGTTTTACAATCACATGTGGCATATTTTCTCCCTCGCAATCTAATGAAATCTACCATTATCAACCTTATCCATTTCTTCGACTACCTGAATATAATAATCCAGCAACTCATATATCCAATCTTTCAATTCTGTAAATTGATAACCTAATTCCTTCGCCTTATCCGTACATATACTATATTCCGGTTCTCCATTGTATGGTGCATCCTCGCCAGAATTATCAATTATCGCTCTTGCTCCCGTCTTTTCTTCAACATATTCGATAATTTCCTTTATAGAAATCGTACCATCCGAAGCACCATTAATTGCCCCCTTAACATCTTTATCCACTAAAAATGCAAGGAATTTTCCTGCTTCGTCGGAACGAATATAACTCATCTGATAATCAACATTGTCAATATTCATTGGAATGGATTTCATAGTATGTTCTACATAGAACAACAGCCTTTTTGTATAATCATCCTTTCCAATGGCAAATGGATATCTGACAGCAATCCATTTCTTTTCTGGATACTGCTGCCATAACGCATACTCTGCCTGACGCTTTATTTGCTCATAAGGGAATGATTTTCTATCACACCATATCAGTTCATTTTCAATTCCATCAAAATCTGCCTCAACGGTATTGATATGTTTCGGGTTATACACAGATGTGCTTGACATATAAATATACTTATCACAATCTATAACATCCATCACATACTTAATATCATTTGAGCAATATGCAATTTTATCAATTACTACATCGTAATGAGTACCACTTAATGCCTCTCGTACACTTTCTTCCTTAGTCCTTTCCAGAAATATCCTTTTAACCTTATCCCCAAATGAATCTGATGCCTTCCCACGTGTTGCAATTGTTACATCATGACCTGCGGTTAAAAGCTCATTAACCATATGTATACCAAAAAATCGTGTTCCACCAATAACTAGAATATTCACTGTTGTGCCTCCTTGTTTCTATATTTCACCACTTTCAAACGCCTTTTTCACCTGTTCCAAATCGGAATACTTGCCCTTTATTATCTGCAATATTTCTTCATCCGGTTGCCACAAATCCGGAACCATGATTGGCTTACATCCCGCTCTGTAAGCCGATAGTAATCCGTTTTTTGAATCTTCAAGAGCTATACACTCTTCAGGATTTTCATTTAACATTTCACAGGCTTTTATGTAAATGTCCGGCGCTGGCTTAGATTTCTCAACCATGTCTCCACAAATAATTGCGGAAAAGCAATCTATAATTCCGGCATCATTTAGATGTTTTTCCACTTCCCAACGCGGTGATGAAGAAGCAACTGCCAACTTGGCATTTGCATTTTTCAAATACTCCAACAAGACATACAATCCTTGCTTTACAGGCACTTTATTATTTTCATAATAGTTTTTCAGAAATTCTTTTGTGTATTTACGCAATTCTTCCTGATTATACCGATCACCAAACTCTTCGTTCCAAATCTCATAAGAGGCAACAATGCTCATACCTAAAGTTTTATAGACCATATATCCAGCTTTCCCAATACCAATCCTTTCACCAGCATAATCCCAAGCCTTTATAAACACTTTCTCTGTATCAAACATCAGTCCATCCATATCAAAAATAACATTCATTTTCTTTACCTTCTTTTAAAGTTCCATCAACCCATTTTCGTCAAAGTAATAAATATTCTCTTTCTTATATCCATACTTTGAATCTGGAAATGCTATGTGCGGTTCAAATGTAAAATATTTTACATCAGCAAGTTTGGTCATATTACCTTTTTCAATGTAAACTCTATCACCTTTGGTTTTTACAATAGAATGTCCCAGGTTGCCCATAAAATCAAGATTGACAAAACCATTTTCTACGATGTACTCATTCATATGATAGTACAATTCTTCAAAGTTTTTTTCCTTCGTGACAAAACGTAATAATTCTATATGTAATTTTTCTTCCATCTGCAGACCGCTTTTCCATTCCGGATTTTCAATCAGTCCTATATCCTCTACAACCATGCCGTTTTCTACAATAATAGTTCTCGCATAATCTCCCCATATATTACCTGCCTGCGGGCTTAAATCAATGGTTATTATATCGTTGTTTCCTATAACTCTATCCGAAGTTACATACTGCTTACCAGATACAGAAACGCATGTTTCATCTCCTGCAAATACAAATGCACCAACATCCCAATACCAAAACGAATCTGCACCCAACTCTAACAGTTTTTCCTCACATAACTTTCGAATCTCGAGTAAATTCATTTCCGGCTTGATAGTATTCTTTATGTATTCTATAGTCTGTTTCGCTGCCAGCTGTATCCGACTGTAAGACTGCTTTTCTATCTGCATATATTTTTCAATCAATTTAGGCTGAATCAACGGATATGTCCAATTCTCAGGCAACTCATCCATTAATATAACCTTTTCCATTTCGCTATGTAATTCTTTAGCAAATTCAGTTATCTCCGCAAAATAAAGCATTCCAAATGATTCCTCACCTGTATCATTTACTCTCGTCTTACCAGTTACTGAATATACACAGATTGGCTTTATCTCATATTTTACTGCTCCTGTTTCTTCCTGGAGTTCCCTTTTAGCGGTTTCGAGAATATTTTCGCCTGTTTCTCGATGCCCTCCCGGCACTTCATAGGTATCTCTTTCTTTATGCTTACAGAATACCCACTTGCCGTTGCTCTGTGAGATTATTACTGCAAACTTCAATAGTTCATCATTAACTGTATCATAAAATTTTACTTCCATCACATTTTCCCTTCCCATTCTATCATAAACTCATTAAGAAATTCCTGCATTACAGCCTGTCTGTGTTCTGCCAGTTTCTTTCCCTCAGTCGTATTCATCATGTCTTTCAACAAAAGCAACTTTTCATAGAAATGATTAATGCTTGTAGAATCTTGATTATTCCGATACTCTTCTTTATTCATTCCCATTTTAGGTTTTATTTCCGGATCATAAATCTTTCTTCCCCTACTGCCGCCATATGCGAATGTTCTGGCAATTCCAATAGCTCCTATAGCATCAAGTCGGTCTGCATCCTGCACACATTTTCCTTCTATGGTATCAGGTACGACTGAATCAGTTCCTGCAAATGAAACCTCATCTATAATTTTGCATACCGCCTCTATCTTTTTACCATCTATTTTGTTAATTGTCATAAAATCAACTGCATTTTTCTTGGTAACATAAGTGTCCGGAGAAAGCTTAATATCGTCAACATCATGTAACAGAGCCGCCAACTGCACTATTTTAACATCTGCATTTTCCTGTTTTGCGATTTTAGTAGCCAGTTTATATACTCGTATTGTATGATAATAGTCATGACCACTACTGTCTCCCGAAAATATACCTTGTATAAATCTCTTTTCATTATCTGTCATATTTTCTCCTAATCAACCTAACAAAGCAATATATTGATTTATGAAAGTCATTACTCCACCCACAAATAGAGCCAACCTAGAGCCATTCGATAAAACAAATGCCGGAAACCCGCATAAATACAGGCTTTCGGCATTTCTGTCCGTTATTCAAACTCTTCCCAAAGGAAGTATCAGCAAATTAAAAATGCTGATTTTATGCGGCATTCCACCGCATCTGTTTCATCTAATATTACTCTTTTCATATCGTTTTCAAAAACTTTAGTAGCAAATTAGTTGCAATTATTCAATTATGCATCTACGAAATCCGTGGCAGATATAATCTACTTTTACTACTAAAAGCGAATAATCAAATGTGGCTTGCGGGTGCTTAACTGTGCCTGCTGCCACACCCACTATGAAAGGAGCTTTTCTATGAGCAATCAACATAAACATCCAACTATAAGTTTTAGAATCAGCGATGCTGAACGCAAACAAATCGAAGCCCACATCCTTGCCAGCGGCATGATGAAGAAGGATTACTTTGTCCGTTCCTGCATCTATAACCGCATCTGCGTTGTCGGCAAGAAAGAAACTATATATCCTCTTGTGCAGACTGTTAATGCTCTGTATCTGCAATTACTTGAAATGCAGAAAGCATTTATTGAATGTTGTGAACCCTCAGCTTTAAACAATCTTCCTACAAGTGATGAAATCAAAGAACTACAGACCGACTATAACAATATGCTTACAGCCATCATTGATCTGCTTGATGGTTCTAAGTATCTGTGGGAAGGAGAACATCATGAAACAAAATAACCCTTGTTACCTGTTTGGCATGTATGAACCTGATACAGATTCCGTTATTGTTAATGCCATCAATGATACATATACTGGCACACCTCTTTCTATCAGTTGTAAAAAATATAATTCATCTGTCTTGCTTGATACGCCTGATGATATTGTGTATCTGTACCGACTGGCACATGAGAATCCTCTGCTATATGCTGAATTAGCTTGTAAACCTAATGGATTACAGGAATATGTGAACGCTATGAATGAATTCAATTAACACCTAAAACAGTCCTTTCACACAACTTTGTTAGGACTGTTTTTTACTCGCAAATTACTTTCTCATATTTATGATATGTAATTGAAACCCCTGTCATATCTTCTAAACTATATGTACCCTTTTTTAAAATAATTGTTTCGTCTTGTATTTCACAACTCATAACCACAAATTTACCGTCATAATTTGATACTATAGCTCTATTCTGTTCAATAACCTCATACTCTTTCTTATCAGCAATTTCATAGTTAATTTTTATTGTAATCCCTATAGCTACATTTAAAACATATAGTATCAACGCTATTGCTAATATTATCTTTCCGCACACACTGTATTTCTTATTTTTCCAGAAGAAATTCCTTATGATTATAAAATAAGCTATCACTATGTCGACAATTAAAAACACGCCAATTGTTGCATAATTATCTATAAATCGTCTCAACCATGCCCAAGGAATAATTTCTATTAGGTTAATCGTATAAGAAAGATTTTGAAAGAACATAATATATACCGTTATAATAAATGTAAATATCACATATAATTTGCTATTCATTTTTTTATTTATGTATGAAAATATAAATGGGTAAACAAACAATGCCAATGCACAAAAAATAAAAATCATTACGAATCAACAATCAGCAATGAATGTACAAAGATAGTTGTATTTACAAATAAGAAACGGATAAAGTTGTATTTTTCGACCTACGGTTAACATCTTTTAAAAGATAAGGCTTTAATTACTCCCAATAAAAAACGACCTATTACATTATTGAATATTAAAAGCTTAGAAGTACAAATATGCAATATGCAATCAAAAAAAAGAGTTGCAGATTCTATGCAACTCTCAATTAAACGACAAAGATCCAGTGTTACAAAGCACTACAACTACAAAATACCGAGCTCTTTCATCTCCTTATTAAAAGGATAAAAATTAAAAACTAAAAGGGGAAAATCAATGGTAATACAAAAATCATCACGATTCCCATAATAATCTGCAACGGCAATCCTACTTTTACATAATCCATAAAAGTATATTGACCGGCAGGCATCACCAGGGCGTTAGGCGGTGTAGAGAATGGAGAAGCGAAACACATACTTGCACCTACCGTCACAGCAAACAAGAAGGGAACCGGACTTACTCCGATCTGTATGGCACTTTGCAGAGCAATCGGTGCGAGTAAGACAGCCGTAGCTGTATTGCTGATAAACATCGTCATCAACGAAGTCGTAAAGTAAATACCTGCCATCAACGCAACAGGTCCGTATGATCCCAAGCCGTTAACCAGCGTATTGGAAATGTATTCCGAAGCTCCCGTTTTCTCCAATGCCAGAGACATAGGAAGCATAGCTGCAATCAATACAATACTCTCCCAGTTGATCGTTTTATAAGCTGCTTCTACATTACGGAAACATCCGGTTAATACCATCAATATACCCGCTATCATAACGGCTGTAACCGGAGCAACCGGAATAAAATCGAATACCATCATTACTACCATTAATACCATAATAGCAGCCGCTACCGGAGCTTTATAATCTAATGTAACTTTAGCCGCTTCCGCCAAAGGTTGTCCCAAAACAACCCAATCAGAATCTTCCTTGCTAAGACGAGCTATATTATTCCACGTTCCCTGAACCAGAAGCACATCACCACTATGAATCCGCTCATTTCCCAAATCCTGCAACAAGTATTCCTTTTTACGACGGATTCCTAATACGTTCACATTAAACTTATCACGAAAACCGGCTTCCTTAATTGTTTGGTTTATCAAATTAGAAGCTGGCATCAACACTATTTCAGCAATACCGATGTCATAAAAATCCAGAGAGTTAGTTGCGCTTTGAGTTTCTTCCGTTGCATGGTCACCTAAAATCTCTAGCAGGAAATCTTCTGCAAAAAGCTGTACCTTATCAAATTCTCCTGTCACATACAAAATATCCTCGGCTTGCAACATCGTGTCCGGTGCAGCAAACTTCTGGGTAATCGTTTTCAGAAAACGATGTTGCGATGCATCACCACGACGCACTTCCATGATATTCAAACCATATTTGCGACGAATATCCAAGTCAATAATCGTCTTGCCCAAAAGCCGGGAATCTTTTATTACCTGCAAACGAAACAGATTGCTAGAAAGCCCATATTCATTTACCAACTGTTTCAGTGACTTACCCGAACGGCTGTTATCATCTTTCTGCCCTTTTTTAGAAAGAAACCATTTGCTAAGTGGCATCAATACCAGCGTACCGACAATCACACAGACAATGCCGACAGGCAGGAAAGAGAAGAAGGAAAGCGGTTCAAGTCCGGCAGAAGTCAACGTATTTTGTATCACAAGGTTCGGCGGAGTACCGATTAAAGTCATCATACCTCCCATACTACTTGCAAAAGCCAACGGCATCAACAGCCTACTCGGATTCATACCGGCACTCATTGCCAGACTGACAACAATAGGAAGCATCAGTGCCACCGTTCCTGTGTTACTGACAAACGCACCAATGGCCGAAGTCACCAACATCACCAACAGAAATAACCGGATCTCACTGGTTCCCGCAAGTTTAAGAATACGGGAACTAATCATCTTTGCCAATCCCGTTTGAAAGATAGCCCCTCCCACTACAAACAATCCGATCATCATAATGACTACCGAATTAGAAAAACCGGAAAGTGCTTCATCAGGAGTTAATATCTGAAAAATAAGTAAGGCTATCAGTGCACACAGTGCCACAATATCCGAACGAACCTTGCCGTTCACGAAAAGACAGCCGAAAGAACGAGAATAATAATGGTTATTAGCATACGTAATTAAATGATTGTTTTATTTTGACTCTATCAAAACTTATTTAGGTGAACAAAAATAGAAAATACTCCAGCGTTATTAAAACAAACTAGAAATGATTTTAGTTCATGAGACATCATTTAATATTTTAATACATTTTCTTTCTGAAAAAAGAATCGAAATCAAGCAAAATATGATACCATACAAGAACTACAAGACACCATACCTCCACTATTTCTTCATCGCATATAATTACAGTCTCACAATATAATGTTGAAAGACAATATATTTATGTATTATTTTTTGAAAGTTAAAGAACAATTCATATCTTTACACCTCATTTATATCAAACATTTTATGGCAAACAATTATTTGTTAAATTATTGGATTAACGAAGTTCATTGGGGTTATAATTATTTACTAGTAGTTATTTTGCTCCTTGTCATCAGCATCTTACTATATAGAATCCGAAAATTGCAAAAAACGATTAAAAAGACCAATCATTCCTACCGTTTCTCCTTTGATATTCTCGATAATCTTCCTTTCCCCATCTTTGTAAAAGATATTACAAACGATTTCCGATACTATTACTGGAATAAAGAATCAGCCGCTCAATCCGGCATTAGCAGTGAAGAGGCCATCGGACATACTGATTATGAAATTTACGGAGAAGAAAGAGGTGAAAAATACCGGCATATCGACAAAGAACTCATACAAGCAGGCAAAGTATATCGCAAAGAAGAAAAATACACCACTCCCGATGGAATCACCCATGATACTATTGCCGTTAAATCTATTATTTCATGGGAAGGAGAAAAGAAATGGCTGTTGGCAACCCGGTGGGATATCACACAACTCAAGAATTATGAAAGAGAATTAGTTGCCGCCAAGGAAGAACTGGAAAAAGCATTGAAGAAGCAAAAACTAGCTCTAAAAAGTATCGACTTCGGCCTTATCTATATTGATAAAAATTACCGGGTACAATGGGAGGAAACAAGACAAATAGCCAGCCTGGTAAAAGGCAGACGATACATACCGGGAAAAATTTGCTATCAGACCAGTGCACTTCGTAATGAACCGTGTGGACAATGTGCTTTCAAGAAAGCTATCGAACAGGGCAAAATTATCCGGCATACCATCAGAGTAGACGATGTAGATTTTGAAGTGACCGCAACACCTGTATTCGGCGATGAAAAGGAAACTGAAATTATTGGAGGATTACTTCGTTTTGAAAACATCACTGAAAAATTAAAGATGGACAAAATGCTGCAGGAAGCAAAGGAAAAAGCCGAAGAATCCAATCGGCTCAAATCTGCCTTTCTCGCTAATATGAGCCATGAAATACGAACCCCGCTAAATGCGATTGTAGGATTCTCCGAAATGGTTTGCCAAACGGAGGAAGAGGAAGAGAGAAAAGAATTTGTAAAAATCATCTCCAGCAACAATATCTTATTATTGCAACTAATAGACGACATCCTCG
>OGDG01001137.1_pt1 | contig 10983 bp, 10 predicted proteins | sample 1570391 | NCBI WGS metagenome assembly OGDG01 (sample SAMEA2582186, study PRJEB24529) | metagenome | biome: Human gut stool | place: China | collected 2011 | reverse complement strand
CCTCGTCGGACGCAACGGCGCCGGTAAATCTACGCTGCTGAGCCTGGTCACCGGGGATCATCCGCAGGGCTACAGCAACGATCTCACGCTCTTTGGCCGCCGGCGCGGCAGCGGTGAGACCATCTGGGATATTAAAAAGCATATCGGCTACGTCAGCAGCAGCCTGCATCTGGACTACCGGGTCAGCACCAACGTCCGCAACGTCATCCTGTCGGGCTATTTTGACTCGATCGGCATTTATCAGGCGGTCTCCGACAAGCAGCATAAGCTGGTGCAGCAATGGCTGGATATTCTCGGCATCGATAAGCGCACCGCCGACGCGCCGTTTCACAGTCTGTCGTGGGGCCAGCAGCGGCTGGCGCTTATCGTCCGCGCGCTGGTGAAGCATCCAACCCTGCTGATCCTCGATGAACCGCTGCAGGGGCTGGACCCCCTCAACCGCCAGCTGGTGCGCCGCTTTGTCGACGTGTTGATTGGCGAAGGGGCCACACAGCTGCTGTTTGTCTCGCACCATGCGGAAGATGCCCCGGACTGTATTACCCATCGCCTGGCGTTCGTTCCCAGTGGAGACGGTTACACTTATCAACTCGGCCCCGTGGCCTGACGCCCCCTGCCGGGGATCGAAAGATCCTTGGTATTTTTCAGAAAAATAGCGCCAAACAAACCTAATACATTGAATTAAAATTAAAAATATAAAATTTACGTTATTTACACCCCAAGTGTAAACGATTCCACTAACTTGTGCTATGTCACACTTTTCACTTCTTTGATATGCTATCTTCCTCACAAACGATAAGCCGAATGGAGCGAATCATGAAAGTTTTGGTTACAGGTGGTAGCGGTTACATTGGAAGTCATACCTGCGTTCAACTGCTGCAGCAGGGACACGAGGTGGTGATCCTCGACAATCTCTGCAACAGCAAGCGCAGCGTACTGCCGGTGATTGAACGTCTCGGCGGCAAAGAAGCCACCTTTATTGAAGGCGATATTCGTAACGAAGCGCTGATGACGGAGATCCTCCACGATCACGCCATTGAGGCGGTGATCCACTTCGCCGGGCTGAAAGCCGTCGGGGAGTCCGTCGCCAAGCCGCTGGAATATTACGACAATAACGTCACCGGCACACTGAAATTAGTCTCTGCCATGCGCGCCGCTGGCGTGAAGAACTTTATCTTTAGCTCCTCCGCTACCGTCTACGGCGATCAGCCGAAAATCCCGTATGTCGAAAGCTTCCCGACCGGCACCCCGCAAAGCCCCTACGGCAAAAGCAAGCTGATGGTGGAGCAGATCCTGACCGACCTGCAGAAAGCCCAGCCGGAGTGGAGCATTGCCCTGCTGCGCTACTTCAACCCGGTCGGCGCCCACCCGTCGGGCGACATGGGGGAAGACCCGCAGGGGATCCCGAACAACCTGATGCCCTACATCGCCCAGGTCGCCGTTGGCCGTCGCGAATCGCTGGCCATTTTTGGTAACGACTATCCGACCGAAGATGGTACCGGCGTGCGCGATTACATCCATGTGATGGACCTCGCCGATGGCCACGTCGCGGCCATGGAAAAACTGGCTGACAAAGCCGGGGTGCATATCTACAACCTTGGCGCCGGCGTCGGCAGCAGCGTGCTCGACGTAGTCAATGCTTTCAGCAAGGCCTGCGGCAAACCCATTAACTACCATTTCGCGCCGCGCCGCGATGGCGACCTCCCGGCCTACTGGGCGGATGCTGCCAAGGCCGACCGCGAGCTGAACTGGCGCGTAACGCGCAACCTGGACGAAATGGCGCAGGACACCTGGCACTGGCAGTCCCGTCATCCGCAGGGTTATCCAGACTAAGGAACCTTCATGAGCGTATTTAACCCCGTTGACCATCCACATCGTCGTTATAACCCGTTAACCGGACAGTGGATTCTGGTTTCTCCGCATCGCGCCAAGCGCCCCTGGCAGGGGGCGCAGGAAACGCCGGCAAAACAGACCTTGCCGGCCCACGATCCGGACTGTTTCCTGTGCCCGGGCAACACCCGGGTGACCGGCGACACCAACCCGAATTACACCGGTACCTACGTATTTACCAACGACTTTGCGGCCCTGATGACCGACACCCCGGACGCACCGGAGAGTGACGATCCGCTGATGCGCTGCCAGAGCGCCCGCGGCACCAGTCGGGTGATCTGCTTCTCGCCAGACCACAGCAAAACGCTGCCGGAACTGAGCCTTGAAGCGCTGGAAGACGTGGTTAAAACGTGGCAGGAACAGACCGCGGACCTCGGGAAAAGCTACCCGTGGGTGCAGGTTTTTGAAAACAAAGGGGCAGCAATGGGCTGCTCCAACCCTCACCCGCATGGTCAGGTGTGGGCCAACAGTTTCCTGCCCAATGAAGCGGAACGGGAAGACCGTCTGCAGAAAGAGTATTACGCCGCACTGGGCCAGCCGATGCTGCTGGACTATGTGCAGCGCGAAATGGCCGACGGCAGCCGCACGGTGGTGGACACCGAGCACTGGCTGGCGGTGGTGCCCTACTGGGCCGCCTGGCCGTTCGAAACGCTGCTGTTGCCGAAAGCGCACGTGCAGCGCATTACCGATCTCACCGATGCCCAGCGCAGCGATCTGGCGCTGGCGTTGAAAAAGCTGCCCAGCCGTTACGACAACCTGTTCCAGTGCTCATTCCCCTACTCCATGGGTTGGCACGGCGCGCCGTTTAACGACGAAGACCATAACCACTGGCAGCTTCATGCCCACTTTTATCCGCCGCTGCTGCGCTCCGCGACGGTCCGCAAGTTTATGGTTGGTTATGAGATGCTGGCCGAAACTCAGCGCGATCTGACCGCCGAGCAAGCTGCCGAACGACTGCGCGCCGTCAGCGACGTCCATTTTCGTGAATCCGGAGTGTAATGATGAGTCTGAAAGAGAAAACCCAAACCCTGTTCGCTGACGCCTTCGGCTACCCGGCCAGCCATGTCATTCAAGCGCCAGGCCGCGTCAACCTGATCGGCGAGCATACCGATTACAACGACGGTTTTGTGCTGCCCTGCGCTATCGACTACCAGACGGTGATCAGCTGTGCGCCGCGCGACGATCGTACCGTGCGGGTGATTGCCGCCGATTACGACAATCAGACCGATGAGTTCTCTCTCGACGCGCCGATTATCAGCCACGACACCCAGCAGTGGTCGAACTATGTCCGCGGCGTGGTAAAGCATCTGCAGCAGCGGAACAGCCACTTTGGCGGCGCGGATCTGGTGATCAGCGGCAATGTACCGCAGGGTGCGGGGTTAAGCTCATCAGCCTCGCTGGAAGTCGCCGTGGGCACCGTGTTCCAACAGCTGTATCATCTGCCGCTGGATGGCGCGCAAATCGCCCTCAACGGCCAGGAGGCGGAAAACCAGTTCGTTGGCTGCAACTGCGGCATCATGGATCAGCTGATTTCAGCGCTGGGCAAAAAAGACCACGCGCTGCTGATCGACTGCCGTTCGCTGGGCACCAAAGCCGTCTCGATGCCGAAAGGCGTGGCGGTGGTGATCATCAACAGCAACTTTAAGCGTACCCTCGTCGGCAGCGAGTACAACACCCGTCGTGAACAGTGCGAAACCGGCGCGCGCTTCTTCCAGCAGCCCGCCCTGCGCGATGTCACCCTTGAGCAATTTAACGCCGTCGCCCATGAGCTGGATCCGGTCGTCGCGAAGCGCGTACGCCATGTGCTGACGGAGAATGCCCGCACTGTGGAAGCCGCCAGCGCCCTCGAAAAAGGCGACCTGAAGCGGATGGGTGAGCTGATGGCAGAGTCCCACGCCTCGATGCGTGATGATTTCGAGATCACCGTCCCGCAGATCGACACCCTGGTGGAGATCGTTAAGGCCGCGATCGGCGATAAGGGCGGCGTGCGAATGACCGGCGGCGGCTTTGGCGGCTGCGTGGTAGCGTTAATCCCGGAAGAACTGGTCGATACCGTTCAGCAGGCCGTTGCCAACGAGTATGAAGCGAAAACCGGTATTAAAGAGACATTCTATGTCTGCAAACCGTCACAGGGGGCCGGGCAATGCTAACGCAAACCACCGCGCTGGCCCCGGACGGCCAGCCATGGCAGCAGGTGACCCTGCGCAATAAGTCGGGGATGACCGTCACCGTGGCGGACTGGGGCGCGACGCTGCTCAGCGCCGAGGTGCCGCTGGCCGATGGCAGCCTGCGCCGACCGCTGCTGGGCTGCGCAAAGCTGGAAGACTATGCTCGCCAGGCCGCATTTCTTGGCGCCTCGGTAGGCCGCTACGCCAACCGTATCGGCCACAGCCGCTTCCCGCTTGACGGCCAGGTCGTCAACGTCACGCCGTCAAACGACGCGGGCCACCAGCTCCACGGCGGCCCGGAAGGGTTTGATAAGCGCCGCTGGCGCATTGTCCGCACCGACGAGCAGGAAGTGCTGTTCGCCCTGACCTCGCCCGATGGCGATCAAGGCTTTCCGGGCACCCTGCAGGCCACCGCGCACTATCGTCTGAGCGACGATAACCGCATCGCGATTACCTATCGCGCCACCGTGGACCAACCCTGCCCGGTGAATATGACCAATCACGTCTATTTCAACCTCGACGGTGAGCAGGGCGATGTGCGCCAGCATCAGCTCCAGATCCTCGCCCAGAGGTATCTGCCGGTGGAAAGCGACGGTATCCCGGGTGGCGAACTGAAAGATGTTGCTAACACCAGCTTTGATTTCCGCCAGCCGAAAACCATCGCCGCCGACTTCCTCGCGGATGCCGATCAGCAAAAGGTGAAGGGATACGATCATGCCTTCCTGCTGGATGCCAAAGGCGACGCCAGCCAGCCCGCGGCACAGGTCTGGTCGCAGGATGGCAAGCTGCAGATGACGGTCTATACCTCCGCTCCGGCGCTGCAGTTTTACTCCGGCAACTATCTCGGCGGCACCCCGTCGCAGACGACGGAGCCCTACGCCGACTGGCAGGGACTGGCGCTGGAGAGCGAATTCCTGCCGGATTCGCCGAACCATCCGCAATGGCCGCAGCCGGACTGTGTATTACGTCCGGGCCAGGAGTACGTCAGCCTGACGGAATATCAGTTTATCGCCCGATAATCGCCAGCGCCCTCCATCAGGGGGCGCTGCTTTTCGTCCCCGCCCTCCTCTCTGCCGCCTCTTTTTTCAGCAACCTGCTCTATTTTTCGTCACCAAAGGACAAAAAAATAACCTGTGTATTACAAGCACCTTACACTGCGCCACTATTTTCGCTATGGTTAGGGATAAGCATTGCCGTGCGCCAAATCACGGCAATATAATGAGAATAGTTATCAATCAATAACACATACACCATCACATTCAGCGCACCGTTCGCGGCGCGAGGGATGGCGTGTAGAGAGGAGTGAGAGAATGGCTGTAACTAAGCTGGTACTGGTTCGTCATGGCGAAAGCCAGTGGAACAACGAAAACCGCTTCACCGGTTGGTACGACGTGGATCTGTCAGAGAAAGGCGTTAGCGAAGCGAAAGCAGCGGGTAAACTGCTGAAGGCTGAAGGCTTCAGCTTTGATTTTGCTTATACCTCCGTGCTGAAACGTGCCATCCACACCCTGTGGAACGTGCTGGACGAACTGGATCAGGCCTGGCTGCCGGTTGAGAAATCCTGGAAGCTGAACGAACGTCATTACGGCGCGCTGCAGGGCCTGAACAAAGCGGAAACCGCTGAGAAATACGGTGACGAGCAGGTTAAACAGTGGCGTCGCGGCTTCGCTGTCACTCCGCCGGAGCTGACCAAAGACGACGAGCGCTACCCGGGCCACGATCCGCGCTATGCAAAACTGACCGACGCCGAACTGCCGACCACTGAAAGCCTGGCGCTGACCATCGACCGCGTCGTGCCTTACTGGAACGAAACCATTCTGCCGCGCCTGAAAAGCGGTGAGCGCGTGATCATCGCCGCTCACGGTAACTCCCTGCGCGCGCTGGTGAAATACCTCGACAACATGGGCGAAGACGAGATCCTCGAACTGAACATCCCGACCGGCGTACCGCTGGTATATGAGTTCGATGAAAACTTCAAGCCGATCAAACATTACTATCTGGGCAACGCGGAAGAGATCGCGGCGAAAGCTGCTGCCGTCGCCAACCAGGGTAAAGCGAAGTAATTTCTCCTGGTGAGAACAAAAAAGCGTGGAAATCTCCACGCTTTTTTATGACCTGCGCTAGCGCGGAGTAGCTTAGCCGCGACGGGTTTTCACCGCTTCCGCCAGCTGACGCAGGATCGTTTCGGTATCCTCCCAGCCGATGCAGGCGTCGGTGACGCTCTTGCCGTAGGTCAGCGGTTCACCACTCTCGAGGCTCTGGTTGCCTTCCACCAGATGGCTTTCAATCATCACGCCCATAATGGCGCGCTCGCCGCCGGCGATCTGCTGGCATACGTCGGCGCCCACTTCCATCTGCTTCTTAAACTGCTTGCTGGAGTTGGCATGGCTGAAGTCGATCATCACCTGGGCCGGAAGACCCGCTTTCGCCAGACCGATTTTCACCTCCGCCACGTGCTTCGCGCTGTAGTTAGGCTCTTTGCCGCCGCGCAAAATAATATGGCAGTCGCCGTTACCGCTGGTATTCACGATGGCGGAGTGGCCCCACTTGGTGACCGACAGGAAACAGTGCGGCGCGCCGGCGGCGTTAATCGCATCGATAGCCACCTTGATGGTGCCATCGGTACCGTTTTTAAAGCCCACCGGGCAGGAGAGTCCGGAGGCGAGCTCACGGTGCACCTGGGATTCGGTGGTACGCGCGCCAATGGCGCCCCAGCTCATCAGATCGGCGACATACTGCGGGGTGATCATATCGAGGAATTCCCCCGCCGCCGGCAGGCCGCTGTCGTTAATGTCCAGCAGCAGTTTGCGCGCGATGCGCAACCCGTCGTTGATGCGGAAGCTGTTATCCATATGGGGATCGTTGATGAGCCCTTTCCAGCCGACGGTGGTGCGCGGTTTTTCAAAATAGACCCGCATGACGATCTCGAGCTCGCCCTTCAGCGCCTCGCGCAGGGTCAGCAGGCGGGCGGCATACTCTTTCGCCGCTGCCGGATCGTGAATAGAACAAGGCCCAATCACCACCAGCAGACGGTCATCGTCGCCTTTGAGGATCTGATGGATCGCTTTGCGAGCATGTGCAACGGTGTTTGCAGCATTTTCGGTAGCAGGGAATTTTTCCAGGAGCGCAACGGGAGGTAATAATTCGTTGATCTCTTTAATGCGTAAATCGTCGTTCTGATAATTCATCTTCTTTCCAGCGTTGCCATACTTATTCAATGAAATGCAATCCCTCCAATCTATCTCTTCGCTGAAATAGTGTAAACGTGATTTTACAGTAGTGATGGAATAATCCTGGAAATAGGCAAAAATACGCCATAAAGTAGCGAAACCAGGCTCATGAACTACAATATTTAACTGTTAAAGCTAATTAAGTCTTACGTTTCAGGATTATATAGTGACACTGCGATCGTCTGCGGAGTCTTAAACCATAGCGAGTCAGATCCCTGGCACACTCACCGCGGGAAGCGCATTTCCCCTTCCCGGCTTAACAGGAGTATCCGATGAATATGAAAAAACTGACGACCCTTTTGCTCACCGCCACCTTAGGTCTTGCCAGCGGCGCGGCCCTGGCGGCAGACACCGGCGCCCAGTCCAATAATGGCCAGGCCAACTCTTCCGCGGATGCCGGTCAGGTGGCGCCGGATGCCCGTGAGAACGTGGCGCCGAACAACGTGGACAATAGTCAGATCAACTCTGGCTCTGGGAGCACCACGGGCTCGACGATGACCCAGGATAATATGTCGAGCGATGAGGTACATAAAAACTCGATGTGTAAAGACGGCCGCTGTCCGGACACCGGTAAAAAACTGGACAACGGCGGCAATACGACCCAAGACAACAGCAAAACCGACGGCACCACCCAGTAACACATGAGGTGGGCAGATCGAAGAAAAGGCGAGCCGGTCTCGCCTTTTCTTCGTTTTTTATCGCTCTCTGTTTATGATGTCATAGCGTAATAATGATAACTATTAAGGGACGACACTATGGCGCACTCGCATTCGCACTCCTCTGTCCAGGCTCCGGATAACAGCAACGCCCGCCGGCTGCTATGGGCGTTTATCGTCACCGCCGGCTTTATGCTGATTGAAGCCGTCGGCGGCGCGATCTCCGGCTCGCTGGCCCTGCTGGCGGATGCCGGCCATATGCTCACCGACTCCGCCGCTCTGCTGTTTGCGCTGCTGGCGGTTCGCTTCGCCAGCCGCCCACCAAATGCCCGCCATACCTTTGGCTGGTTGCGTTTAACCACCCTGGCGGCGTTTCTCAATGCTATTGCTCTGGTGGTGATCACCATGCTGATTGTCTGGGAGGCGATTCAGCGCTTCCAGCATCCGCAGCCGGTAGCCGGCGTGACGATGATGGTCATTGCAGTCGCCGGTCTGCTGGCCAACGTGCTGGCGTTTTGGATCCTACATCGGGGTAGCGAGGAGCGGAATCTTAACGTACGCGCCGCAGCGCTACACGTGCTTGGCGACCTGCTGGGCTCGGTCGGCGCGATCGTGGCGGCCGTGGTGATCCTCACCACCGGCTGGACGCCTGTCGACCCGATTCTTTCCGTGCTGGTTTCCTGCCTGGTATTACGTAGTGCCTGGCGATTACTGAAAGAGAGTCTGAATGAATTGCTGGAAGGCGCGCCGCGTTCGCTGGATGTGGCGGCCCTGCAGCGGGATATCCGTCGCTCTATCCCGGAGGTACGCGATGTTCACCACGTCCACGTCTGGCTGGTGGGGGAAAAACCGGTGATGACGCTCCATGTACAGGTCGTTCCACCGCACGACCATGACGCGTTACTCAACCGCATCCTGCATTTCCTGGAACATAAATATGAAATTGCGCATGCCACGGTGCAGATGGAGTACCAGCCCTGCAGCGGCCCGGAGTGCCATCTCAACACGATGCACGCCGGGCACGATCATCACCACCACCATTAGCCAGAAAACGCGTGAGAACCTCGCTCACGCGCGCTGTTTATCCACATCCGGCTGCCGTTCAACGCAATGAACGTCAGCAAGAGGTATTCCAGCGACATGGCATAGACGCCCTGACGGGCAAAAATCACCACGCTTATCACGTTGACGATCACCCACAGCAGCCAGTTTTCAACATACTTGCGGGTCATTAAGATCATCGCCACCACCGACAGCACCGTCATGCAGGAGTCCCAGAACGGGAAAGCATCCGGCTGCAGTTCCGGCATAGTGACCTGCAAACCGAGCGCTTGCATCAGGCTGACCGCGATCCGCGTCAGGAAAGCAAAGAACGGGTTGATAAACAGGGTCAGCAAGCCGATCGCTACCACGCAGGCCGCCAGCCAGCCCAGCGCTTTGCTGCGCGGCAGCCAGCGGATCTGCAGCTCAGCCTCATGGTTGCTGCTTTGTCGCGACCATGCATACCAGCCGTAAACGTTAGCGGCAAAAAAGAACAGCTGCAGCAGCAGGCTGGCGTACAGCTGGATCTGAAAGAAGATGATGGCGAACAGCGTGACGTTGACCAGCCCGAAAGCATAGTTACTGATCTTCTCCAGGCTCGCCAGCCAGATACACAACAGCCCGGCAATCGTCCCCACGGCCTCTATCCAGGAGAGATCGTACCCCCCAGCGCCGATGGGTATATGTACTAAAATATTCTGCGTGCTAAAAAAATCCATTTCCTCCCCTCAGCGTCTGGCGACGCGACAATAGGTTATCCCCGTAGTGTAGCCGCAAAATCCAGCATCCGGTTAAGGGGAATTAATGCGCCGGTTCGCAGCGCTTCGTCGACATGGATTTCATGTTCAGCGCCGCCCTGCTCGAGACCCTCGGCAATGGCTTTCAGGCCATTCATCGCCATCCACGGACAATGCGCGCAGCTGCGGCAGGTCGCCCCTTCGCCGGCGGTGGGCGCTTCCAGCAGCGTTTTCTCCGGCACCGCCTGCTGCATTTTATAGAAAATACCGCGATCGGTGGCCACGATCAGCTGGCGCTGGGGCAGGCTTTTCGCCGCCGCAATCAGCTGGCTGGTGGAGCCTACGGCATCGGCCATCTCAACGATCGCCTGCGGCGACTCGGGATGGACCAGCACGGCGGCTTCGGGATGCAGAGCCTTCATCCGCATCAACGCCTGGGTTTTAAACTCGTCGTGCACGATGCACGCCCCCTGCCAGCACAGCACGTCTGCGCCGGTCTGACGCTGAACGTAGCGCCCAAGGTGGCGGTCCGGCGCCGAGAGGATCTTTTGACCAAGACTATCCAGATGGTCAATGAGTTCCACGGCGATGCTGGAGGTCACCACCCAGTCGGCGCGGGCCTTCACCGCGGCGGACGTATTGGCATAGACCACTACGGTGCGGTCAGGATGGGCGTCGCAAAAGGCGTTGAATTCCTCAATCGGACAGCCCAGATCCAATGAACACTCGGCGTTCAGGGTCGGCATCAAAATGGTCTTTTCCGGGCTGAGAATTTTGGCGGTTTCCCCCATAAAACGCACCCCGGCGACCAGCAGCGTGGAGGCCGAATGGCGGGCGCCTGATTTTTTCGCGGTAAAACTGCTTTTCGTCGACGGTCAGCGGCTGCGGTTTAGCAGGGAAAGGATAAATCGCCGTTTCAGGATCAAACATTACGCTCATCATGCAATCTCGTTTTACTGGCTTAACTCTACAACCGTCAGTATGGCCTTTCGGCGGCTTAATACGGTCATGGTGTTTTATATGCTAAACAAGATAGCCGATTACGAGCTAAAAGTCGTGATGAATTTTGTACATCAGACCCTTTTCCCGGGGACGGTGCTGCGCATCTGCCCGAACGACCGGTTCGTATCCTGTGCAGGCACGGTAAGCGCAGCGTGACCGTGGGAAAATGATGAATTAAGAAATTGTTAACATTGATGAGTGGCAGGGAAAATGCAGATAGCAAAAAGGCGCCTTTAGGGCGCCTTTTTACATTGGTGGGTCG
>OGDG01001122.1_pt1 | contig 11097 bp, 9 predicted proteins | sample 1570391 | NCBI WGS metagenome assembly OGDG01 (sample SAMEA2582186, study PRJEB24529) | metagenome | biome: Human gut stool | place: China | collected 2011 | reverse complement strand
TGCCGCCGTAGCTGGAGACCACCATAAAGTCGATATTGCAGGGGATACTCACAGCCCGCATCAGGTCGGCCATAAAGACCACCGAGCCCTTGAGGATGGACACCAGCACCAGATTTTTACCGGCATAATCCCGGCTGATCTGAGCGCCCAGCTCTGCCACCTTGGCCTTCAGCTGCTCTTCGCTGACCAGAACAGTCTTGATATCATCGTGCATACTCATTTGTTTTTTCCTCCTGTGTTTCGATCTCTGCATCCAAGTGCAGGATCCATCTGCTTTCCGTGTCCGGTGCAAGTCCATCGGCAAAGCCTTCTCCACACACCCATAAAATTTCGCTTCCGCTGGCCAGCAGCGGCAGCGTATCCCGCAGTTCGTTCGGGACACCGGCCTCGTTCATCCACTTGCGCAGCGGTTTGCTCAACCCCCGCCCCGCAGGCCGGAAGCGGTCTCCCGGCTGTCGGACGCGCAGAACAAGACTAGTGTACAACGTAGTTATTCTAGCATAATCCGCCCGATTTTTTAAGTCTTTTTTATGAACGACTTGTATTTTTTCTTCAAAATCGGCTTTTAACAGCTCTGCTTTCCCTTTCCAGCCCCCGCGCAGCCGGAATTCCGGCTGTTTCTCGGGGCAAAAAGGCACTTGCTGCGGCAGGCACTCCGGCTGCTCGGGCAGCGCTTGCGGCAGCGTGTCCTGCCGCAGGCAGCCGTTCCCGGCGCAAAAGCGCACCTGTCCGGTCAGCTGTACTGCACCGCTGCCCTGCCGTACCACGCCACACAGCAGCTGCACATATTTTTCCTCTGCATCCCGCACCGGGGCTACAAGGCTGTGCAGCGCGGTCTCCAGCAGCAGCGGGTCTGCCGCCTGCAAAAGCGCCAGCTGCCACGCCGGTTCTGCGCCGGGCAGGCGTGCCGCCGCCAGAAGCTTTGCAGCCCCGGCGGCAAGGTAGGCATCTGCCCGCGCGGCCTTTTCACAGAACCGTGCCAGATTCTGCACCGCTGCCGCGTTGGTGCTTTCCAGCGCAGGCAGGGCGCTGTGGCGCAGCCGGTTGCGGGCGTAGGCATTTGTATCGTTGGTCTCGTCGGTGACCCACGGCTGCCCCGCTGCCCGGCAGACGGTCTCGGTCTCGGCGCGGCTCAGGCAGAGCAGCGGGCGCAGGTAGCACCCGCGCCTTGGCCGGATGCCGCCCGCACCGTGCAGCCCGGTGCCGCGCGCCAGCCGCAGCAGCAGCGTTTCGGCCTGATCATTTGCAGTATGGGCCGTGGCGATGGCATCTATCCCCTGCCCTTGCAGCTGCACAAAGGCCGTGTAGCGCAGACGGCGCGCCCAGTCCTCCCCGGCGTGCGCCGGGGGCAGTGCCAGCTCTGCGGCATGGAACACCCGCAGCGGCACACCCAAGCGGGCGCATTCAGCCCGCACAAAGGCTTCGTCCCGATCGGCGCTCTGCCCGCGCAGACCGTGGTTCACATGGCAGGCAGAGAGCGTATAGCCGAACCTTGGCTGCAGCTGCCGCAGCAAGAGCAGCAGCGCCATGCTGTCCGCCCCACCGGAGACCGCCGCCGCCAGCTGCAGCGGTGCGCCGGGCTGCAAAAGCCCCTCCCGGGTGCAGAAATCCTCCACCCGGGCAAGAATCGTGGCATCCATCAGCGCTTGAAGTCCACATCCATAAAGCGGGTGTGGGCACCATCCCAGCCCAGCGGCACGGTGCTGGTCTCGCCGTGACGGTTCTTTGCCACGATACACTCGGCGGTATCGGCATCCACCTCAGCGCGATGATGGGCACGTTCATCTCTTTGGCCATGATCTTGAGGTTCCGGGTGATGGAGCTGATCTCCTGCACACGGTTCTCGGTGCGCTGGCCGGTGGTCATCAGCTGTAAATAGTCGATGACGATCAGACCCACGTTGGGGCGGGCAGGATCCTGATTCACCCGGCGGATCTTGGCCTTCATCTCGGTGATGGTAATGCCGGAGGTATCATCCATATAGATCGGTGCATCGTGCAGTTTTTCAGTCGCCAGCGCCAGGTACTCCCAGTCCTCGGCGCGCAGCGCACCGGTACGGAAGGCCTGACTGTCGATACCGGCCTCCGACGAGAGGATACGGTTAGTCAGCTGCTCCTTGGTCATTTCCAAACTGAAGATAGCCACCGGCACCTTCTGCTGCATGGCCACGCGGGTAGCGATGTTCAGCGCGAAACTGGTCTTGCCCATACCGGGGCGGGCAGCGAGGATGATGAGGTCGCCGCGGCCAAGGCCGGTGAGGACGGTGTCCAGCAGCCGGAAGCCGGTGGGGATGCCCTTATACTTGTCGGCGTCGGGGCCGCTGATCTTTTGCAGATTTGTCAGAGTCTCCACCATGCTGGAAGAAAGGGGCGTCAGGGCGCTGGAATCGCGGCCGGAGCGGATCTCATAGATGCGCTGCTCGGCGTTTTCCAGCAACAGGTCGGCGTCGGGCTCGTCGCCCGCGTCCTGCAAAATGTCCTTTGCGACACCCATCAGCTGGCGCACCAGATACTTTTCCTGCACGATCTGCGCATACGCCTTGACGTTGGAGATGCTGGGGACCGTCTCGGCGAGGCCGGTCAGGTAGACTTTCGCCTCGTCCGCGCTTGGGAAGACGCCGTCCGAGATGACCGCGTCCAGCAGGGTGACGAAGTCGATGGTCTGGTCGCTGGTAAAGAGGCGGAGCATCTCGGAGTAGATCTGAGCGTTCTGCCGGGTGTAGAACATCTCGGGCCGGATGATCTCGACGAGGTCGGTCAGGGTCTCGGGTTTCAGCAGCACCGCGCCCAGCACGCTCTGCTCTGCCTGCATATTGTAGGGCAGGTTGATGCCCACGCTCTCGAGGTTGAGTTCGTTATAATGTCGTTCGTTCGGCATGGTCGTTATCCTTCTGCTTTATTTATATAAATGCCGTAAAGCCAAAAAGCGCCCCCTGCCGAGAGGGGGCGCAGATAGCGGTCAAATCAGGCCTGCTCCACTTCTACCTGGACCTTGAAGGAAGCCACGACACCGACATGGAGGCGGACTTTGCCGTTGAAGACGCCCGCGTCCTTGATGTCCTTGGTCTCCAGCTCGATCTTCTTCTTGTCGATGGGAGAACCGGCCAGCTGGGCCAGAGCCTCAGCGACTTCCTTGCCGGTGACCTTGCCGTGCAGACGGCCGGAGGCACCGCCCTTGGCCTTGATGACCACGGTCTTGCCCTCGAGCTTCGCGGCCACAGCCTGAGCGGCGGCCACGTTCTCAGCCTCGTGGAAGTCGGCAGCGGCCTCCTTGCCCCGGGCGATATTCACCGCGCTGGCGTCGGCCACAGCGGCCAGTTTGCGCGGGAACAGAAAGTTGCGGGCGTAGCCGTCGGAGACCTCGTGGATCTCGTCCTTCTTGCCGATGCCCTTGACGTCCTGCTTCAGAATCACTTTCATGATAGTATCCCTCACTTCTCACCGGAAAAACCGGTGCCGTTCTTGTAAGTTCTAGTATACAGCAATTGACCGCTTCCGTCAACTTGATATCCGACCGCATCGCCGGGTGCTTTTCCCTCGTGCAGCCGGGAAGCTGCTGTTATGCCAGTTCGTTTTCCGCCACCGACAGTGCCGCCTCGATGACCTTGTCCATATCGTAGTACTTGTACTCGCCCAGACGGCCGCCGAAGATGACGCCCGGCTCAGCATCGGCCAATTTCTTGTATGCAGCGTAGAGCGCACCGTTCTTCTCGTCGTTGACGGGGTAGTACGGCTCATCGCCTTTCTTCCACTCGGCGCTGTACTCGCGGCTGATGACCGTTTTGGGCTGGGTGCCGAACTCAAAGTGCTTGTGCTCAATGATGCGGGTGTAGGGGGTCTCGGCGTCGGTGTAGTTCACGACGGCGTTGCCCTGATAGTTGTCGGTATCCAGCACCTCGGTCTCGAACCGGACGCTGCGATACTGCAATGCGCCCAGCTGGTAGCCGAAGTAGGCATCGACGGGGCCAGTGTAGACGACCTTCTCCGCCAGCTTGTCCAGCGACGCCTTCTCAGCCAGATAGTCCACGTTCAGGCGGACTTCCACGCCGTCCAGCATCTTTTCCACCAGAGCGGTATAGCCGCCGTTGGGGATGCCCTGATACAGCGCGTTGAAATAATTGTTGTCGTAGGTAAAGCGGACGGGCAGGCGCTTGATGATGAACGCGGGCAGCTCGGTGCAGGGGCGGCCCCACTGCTTGCCGGTGTAGCCCTTGACCAGTTTTTCGTAGATGTCGGTACCCACAAGGCTGATGGCCTGCTCCTCGAGGTTCTGCGGGTCGGTGATGCCTGCAGCGGCCTTCTGCTCTTCGATCTTGGCCTTGGCTTCGGCAGGGGTCACAACGCCCCACATCTTGTTGAAGGTGTTCATGTTGAAGGGCATGTTGTAGATCTCGCCGTGGTAGTTGGCCACCGGGCTGTTGGTGTAGCGGTTGAACTCCGCAAACTGGTTCACATACTGCCACACGGCCTTGTTGTTGGTGTGGAAGATGTGGGCACCGTAGCGGTGCACGTTGATGCCCTCCACCGGCTCGGTGTAGATGTTGCCCGCGATGTGGCCGCGCTTGTCGATGACGAGGCAGCGCTTGCCAGCCTTCTTCGCCTCATGGGCAAACACTGCGCCGTACAGACCGGCACCCACGATGAGATAATCATACTGCTTCATGGGAAGATTCCCCTTTCCTCATTTTTTCGTATCCGGGGCGCTCTTTTTCTGCGACTCCCGGTACTGGTCGATGGCGGTCTGGATGCGCGCCCGCGCCGCCTCCGGGGTGATGTGCTTGAGCTGGGCCGCCGCCATGGTCTGGTGGCCGCCGCCGCCCAGCGACTCCATGATGACCTGCACATTCACGGCCCCCAGACTGCGGGCCGAGACGTTCACACCCGTGCCCGCCTGAACGGCCACGAAGCTGGCATCGACGCCCTGAATGGTCAGCAGGTCGTTTGCGGCCTGCGCCACGGCCACGCGGGCCTCCGGGGCGACCTCGCTGCCCACCGAGATGGCACAGCCTTTGTACATCTGGGCGGCTTCCACCAGCGCGGCCTTGGCGTTGTATTCCACCATCGTCACATCGAACAGCTGGCGGACCCGCTCGGTCTCCGCGCCATAGCGGCGGAGGGCCGCAGCGGCCTCAAAGGTGCGCACACCGGTGTGCAGGGTGAAGTCGCGGGTATCCAGCATGATGCCGGAGAGCAGGCCCTCGGCCTCGACCCGGTTGGGCTTGTCGTCGCGGGTGCCGACGTACTGCAGCAGCTCCGTGACCAGCTCACTGGCCGAGGACGAATACGGCTCGTGGCAGACCAGAGCCGGGTTCTCGATGAAGCCGACGCCCTTGCGGTGGTGGTCGATGACGGCCACCTTGCCGCACTTTTCCAAAATCTCCTTGCTTTCCACGAGGCCGGTCTGGTATGTATCCACCACGATGCAGAGCGTTTTTTTCGAGACGATGGGCAGCGCCCCCTTGGGGTCGATGAAATCATCCTCCTGCCCGGCCCGGACCAGAGCGTCGATGAGGGAGCCTGCCAGCGTGGCGTCCCGGCGGACGGCGATGACGGCGGGCACATCGCAGATCTTGCAGATGCGCAGCACACCCTCCGCCGCGCCGATGGCGTCGAGGTCGCTCATCCGGTGGCCCATGATGACCACATGGTCGGCCTCCTTGATGAGCTTGACCAGCTGATCGGCCACGATGCGGCTGCGGACCTTGCTCCGCTTTTCCACGCCGTGGCTGACGCCGCCGTAGAAGGTGAAGCCGTCCGGCGTCATCTCGGCGGCCTGGTCGCCGCCGCGGCCCTGCGCCATATCCAGCGCCTGCACCGCCATATCCTGCGCCTCCCGCAGGGTCTTGGCCCCGCGGCCGATGCCGATGGAGATGGACAGGTTCACGCTGGGGTCGAGAGCGCGGATCTTATCCAGCACATCATAGCCGCGCTTTGCGTACTGCTCCAGATGGCGCTCTTCCACCACGGCGATATACCGGCCGCTGGCCACCCGGCGCAGAAAGCCGGTGCCCCGCCCGATCAGATCCTCCAGCACACGGTTGATGCCCTCCAGCAGGCGGGCGCGCTCGCTGTCCAGCATATCACTGAAGACATCGTCGTAGCCATCCACCAGAAAGACCATGTAGCCGGGGCGGCTGGCCTTGTACTCGGCCTCCACCCGGCGCAGCGCGGTCTCTTCGTTGAAGATCAGGAGCGTGACGCTCTCGCTCTGGCCCGGCACCGTGGAGCTGTGGATGCTCCACACGCCGTCGGCCAGGTTGAGCTGCTGGCCGTCCGCCGTGCGGCAGAGCTGCAGGTCCAGGCCGGGCAGCAGCTTCTGCGCCCGGCTGGCCAGACGGTCTTCGCCGCCCAGCAGCCGCTGGCGGAATGCAGTGTTGTACCACAGCACCGTCTCGCCGGAGAGCACTGCCGCCGGCTGAGACAGGGATTCCAGACTGTACTGGGTCTTGGAGTTTTCAAAGCTCCCGCCCGTTACCCAGCGCGCAAGCCAGCTGCGCAGCCGGTAACGGAAAAGCCCCATCCCGATGCCCCACAGCACCACCAGCACCGCCAGCACCGGCCAGCCCGCCGGGCGCTGGACGAGCAGCACCAGAAACAGCAGGCCGCACAGAACGGCCAGCGCGCCGGTCAGTATCTCAAGCGTCCATCTCGGTTTTCGTTTCATCAAATCTTCTGCCTCCTGATCTGCCGCCGCGTCGGGCGGCCTCTATCAGACCTCCATCAGGATGGGGAGGATCATCGGGCTGCGCTTGGTGCGGCGGTAGATATAGCTGCTCAGCGCCTCGCGCACACGGGTCTTAACGCTGTTCCAGTCGCGGACGTGTTCGTCCACGCAGCGGTCCAGCGCGTTTTCTACGATGCTCTGGGCACCGTCCATCAGGCTCTCGTTCTCGCGCACGTAGACGAAGCCGCGGCTCACGAGATCGGGGCCGGCCAGCACCTTGCCGGTCTTGCTGTCCACGGTGGCCACGATGATGACGAGGCCGTCCTCCGACAGGTGCTTGCGGTCCCGCAGGACCACATTCCCCACGTCGCCCACGCCGAGGCCGTCCACCATGACGGCACCGGCCGTGACCGGTTCGCCCAGCTTGATCTCATCCCTGGTCAGGATGACGTTGGAGCCGTTTTCTGCGATGAGGATGTTGCTGGTGGGGATGCCGAGGCTTGCCGCCGTGATGGCGTGCTTTTTCAGCTGCTTATATTCGCCGTGGACGGGCAGGAAATACTTGGGTCTGGTCAGGGTGAGCATCAGCTTCTGCTCCTCCTGGCAGGCGTGGCCGGAGACGTGGACGTCGTACATGCCCTCATAGATGACCTCTGCGCCCAGCAGCAGCAGACCGTTGACGATCTTGGTCACGCTCTTCTCGTTGCCGGGGATGGGTTTGGCCGAGATGATGATGAAGTCGCCGGGGCCGACGCGCACCTGACGGTGGCTGCAGGAAGCCATGCGGCTCAGGGCGCTCAGAGGCTCGCCCTGACTGCCGGTGGTCACCAGCACCACCTGTTCCGGCGGATACTGGTTTATCTCATCGATGCTGATGAGGGTGCCTTCCGGGATGTGCATATAGCCCAGCTCCTGGGCCATGGCGGTATTGTTGACCATGCTGCGGCCGCTGAAGGCCACCTTGCGGCCATCCTCCACGGCGAGGTCGATGATCTGCTGGACACGGTAGATGTTGGACGCGAAGGTCGCAATGATGATGCGCTTGTTCTGCGCCCGGGCAAACAGGCTGCGGACACCGGCGGCCACCTTCTGCTCGGTGGCGGTGAAGCCGGGACGCTCCGCGTTGGTGGAGTCGCTCAGCAGAGCCAGCACGCCCTTCTGGCCGTACTCAGACAGAGTAGCAAGGTCGGTGGGGCCGCAGGCCAGCGGGGTGTAGTCGATCTTGAAGTCGCCGGTCTGGATGATGGTGCCGGCCGGGCTGTCGATGGCGAAAGCCACCGCGTCCGGGATGGAGTGGTTCACATGGATGGGCTCCACGGTGAAGCAGCCCAGCTTGAGCTTCTGGCGGGGAGTGATCTCTACGAACTTGGTCTTGCCTGCAAGGCCGAACTCCTCCAGCTTATTGCGGATGAGGCCGCAGGTCAGGCGGGTGCCGTAGATGGGCAGATCGAACTTCTGCAGCAGATAGGGGATGCTGCCGATGTGGTCCTCATGGCCGTGGGTGATGAGCAGGCCCTTGATCTTATCCTTATTCTGCACCACAAAGGTGAAGTCAGGGATGACCATATCGACGCCGAACATATCGTTATCCGGGAAGACGAGGCCGCAGTCCACGATGATCATATCACCACAGCACTCATAGACCGTCATGTTCTTGCCCACTTCGCCGAGGCCGCCCAGCGGATAGATATGGATGGGCGTGGCAGCCTCTTTGGGCTGCTGGGGGCGGCGGGGCCGGCGGGTGTAGTGGGGGCGGCGGGAAGTGCGGGGGCGCTTTTCACCGGACGCATTGGCCGCAGCGGGAGCGTGGTTCTGTTCTTTTGTCTGTGCCATCGAAAACCTCCAAAAATTCAATCAGCAAAGCACAGGTCTGCCCCGGAAGACAGCCTGCCCTGCATTAAGGGAAGCATAAAAACGCATCTGCTTCCGTCGGATGCATCGTATAGAAATCATTTTATCAGCGTTGTTTTTATACCACACTGTCGGTTCCGCAGGAAGCCTTTTGCCCATCCAGTCCATCTGTTCGATGCGACCGCGGCGCTTCGGCAGGAACGCTGTGAGCGCACCCACGGCGCGCCCCTATACGCATTTCGTTGCAACAAGTATAGTATTTCTCGCCTCTTTTGTCAATTCCAAGCTTGGGCCGGGCGGTGGCAAATTATGCCCTTCCCCTTGACAGACGGGCCAAAATGGCTCTAAATAATAGGTACTACAAACATGATGCAGGAGAGACGCATGAAACAAGTCGAAGTTTACACCGACGGCGCGTGCAGCGGCAACCCCGGTCCCGGCGGCTGGGGCGCGGTGCTGCGCTACCGCTTTAACGGCAAGGTCTACGAAAAGGAGCTCAGCGGCGGCGACGCCTCCACCACCAACAACCGGATGGAGCTGACGGCCTTCATCGAGGCGCTGCGCCAGCTCAAGGAGCCCTGCGAGGTGCGGCTGTGCTCCGACAGCCAGTACGTCATCAACGGGCTGGAAAAAGGCTGGGCCAAGGGCTGGAAGCGCCGGGGCTGGAAAAAGTCCGACGGCTCCCCTGCCCTGAACCCCGACCTCTGGGAGCAGGCCCTGGAGCAGGAAGCCCGTCACAAGCTCACCTACGTCTGGGTCAAAGGCCACGCAGGCCACCCGGAGAACGAACGCTGCGACCAGCTTGCGGTCGCCCAGAGCCAGGCACATGGCGGGAGACAGGGACGATGAACGATGCTTTTCTGCCCGGGAACGGGTTTGACACCTACGAAGAACAGGACCGGGTCCTGATGGGTCTGAGCGGCAGTGTGCGCAGCGGCGTGGCCGTCCGCATCCTGCAGCAGCAGGGCTTCGCCGTGGCGGCCGCGGTCGTCCGGCTGGCTGACACCCCCGAAGAACACGCCGCCGTGGACGCGGCCAAGGCTCTGGCAAAGAAGCTGGACGTGGAGTGCGTCACCCTCAACGCCGAGGCTCTGGCCGGACAGGATGCCGAAGCCGCCCGCTTCGCGGCCCTGCTCACTGCCGCCGACAAGCTGGGCATCCAGTATATTGCCTCCGGCCGCTACGCCCGCATCGAGACAGACGCACAAGGCATGAGCCACCTGTTCGCCCCCGAGAGCGGCGCACCGGACGAGAGCGGAAAGCTTGCCGCCCTCCCGCCTGAGGTTCTGAGCCGCCTCATCCTGCCGCTGGGCGATTTCGCCCCGGAGGACGTGGCGGAGATGGCGGAGGATTTTAAGCTCTGATACGCAAAAGATCCCCCGTGCAGCTGCGCTGCACGGGGGATTCGTTTTATTGATCAGTTCTGGGGATGCACGATGTCGCGCCAGTCGAGGTCACCGCGCTCGAGGCCGTGGATAAGGACCTCAGCGGTGGCGATGTTGGTGGCCATCGGGATGTTGTGGACATCGCACAGGCGCAGCAGAGTCATCTCATTCGGCTCGCTGGGCTTTGCGTTGATGGGGTCGCGGAAGAACAGCAGCAGATCTACTTCGTTGCAGGCGATGCGGGACGCGATCTGCTGGTCGCCGCCCTGTACGCCCGCCAGAAAGCGCTGCACCTGCAGGCCGGTGGCTTCGGCGATCATCTTGCCGGTCGTACCGGTTGCCACCAATTTATGCTGGCTCAAAATCCGGCAGTACGCCGTACAGAACTGTACCATCAGCTCTTTTTTGGAGTCATGCGCAATCAGTGCAATCGTCATCGGTCAACCTCTCCTTTTCCCACGCCCCTGTCCGGGGCAATCATCTTGCATATATCATAGTATCACAGTTTCCGTCTTTTTACAACTGTTTTTCGGGCAAAAGTTCCAATTTTTCATAGATTTCTGCCAAATCCACGCACCATCGCTCAGGCGGCGGGCTGCTCCGCGGGGGCTGTGTCGCCTGCAAGGGCGTTGTTGTTTTCCACAGTCTCCGGCACAGCATCCTGCCCGTCAACTGTCGTGTCAGCCGTCTCGCCTGCTCCTGTCTCGTCCAGCGTCAGGCTGCCGTCCTTCATGGCGTAGTAGGCGTCGAAGATGTCGGCCACGAGGTTGCCGGCGCGGGCACCGCCTCCGCCGTACTCAATGACGATGCCGAGGGCGATCTCGGCGTCCTCGGCCGGGCCGTAGGCGATCATCATGGTGTTGGTGTAGTGCTTGCGGGTGCTGCCGACGTAGTACGTCTCGCTGCGCTGAGGGGTGCCGGTCTTGCAGGCGATGGTGACGGGGTAGTTCTTCAGGCCCGACACCGTCTCTGACACGCCGATCATGCCCTGTCGCACGAGGTCGAAGGTGTCGCCCCGGTCCTCGATGACGTCCATCACCTCGGGCTGGGTCTCCTGCAGGACTTTGCCGGTGTTGGTGTCGAGGATGGCCTTGACGAAGTGGGTGCGGTAGCGCACGCCCCGGTTGGCCAGCGTGCCGGCGTAAGTCGCCAGCTGGACAGGTGTGACGACGGTATTGCCCTGACCGATAGCGGCCTG
>OGDG01001117.1_pt1 | contig 11172 bp, 8 predicted proteins | sample 1570391 | NCBI WGS metagenome assembly OGDG01 (sample SAMEA2582186, study PRJEB24529) | metagenome | biome: Human gut stool | place: China | collected 2011 | reverse complement strand
CACGGAACAATCCGTAGGCATCAAAGTCGGGGGTTTTTGACCCCGACATCACATGACGATGTGTATAAAAAAGTATAGGTCCAGGGGACCTATACCATCTTATGCATTTCCACTTTTCTTCTGTGATGCCGGTACAGGCTTCCCAGTCTGTTATAGAACCAGAAGGACTGTACCAGAATATTATTGGCTTTTCCGATTTTCTCCTTGGTAGTGCCGCGGTAATAGGAGCCTCCGCATTTGATCCCTTCTCCCAGCTTCACTGCCCGGATCAAATCGGATTCACAACTGATCTTCTCTGGTATATCGGTATATGCCATCCCGATACAGTCCGTTTTGTGAGCATCGCTTCCACCGAAGGTTGGCAGTGCGTACATTTCCGCCAGTACCTTTGCACAATGGTTGCTCTCTACGCTCTCACAGGCATTGAAGCCTTCCAGAAAATCAAACTGATTCATCACCGCCATCTGATTCCGCTTCTTCAGGGTATTGGTAAAGCTTAAATATTTCTCACCGCAGGGATGTGCCGGCCCTAATATTCCACCGTTCTTATGCACGATATCGATCAGGATCTGCACCGGCAATCCACGAAGCTCCAGAATTTTCAGCTTAATGGTCTCCGGCATGATCACCAGAATATGTCCTGCATCAATGGTATCGTATTCAATTCCCTTCAGCACTACAAAATCTTTATATTTTTGATTCTTGATGTTTCGTTTCCACGCACGGTAACCATTATATGAATTATGATCACTGACCAACATACCGTCAAAACCCTTGCGGATCAATTCCGCAATAAAATCGTCAATAGGAACCTTTCCATCCATAGATCCTTCTTTTGTATGACAATGCATATCAAATTTCATCTGTTTTGTTCCTTCTTTCTCTTGTGGCTTACGTCTTTGGTCCATGCCAAGTATAACAGATTCCCTCATATCATACAACGCTTTTACGAAAAAATGTCTGTAAGTTTCTGACATTTTACACTGATTTTACCACTATTTCCGCTGTTTTTGGCATTACACCGGAAACGTAAAGCAGGCACCGGCCTTTTATAGCCGATGCCTGCATATTTTTCTGCTATTCAGACAAATGTCTTACTTTACCACACGTACGCGGAAGACACCGTCGATCTTCTGTAAGGATTCTACCAGATCCTGTGTTGCCGCATTTTCAATATCCAGCATGGTATATGCCACTTCACCGCGGGATTTATTGGTCATATCGGAGATATTGATGTTCTTCTCACCGATCACTGCGGTAAACTGATTCAGCATATTGGTAATATTTTTATGGAAAATGGCAATTCTTCCGGCCTGGCTGCATACGCCCATGTCACAGGCAGGATAATTTACGCTGTTACGGATATTGCCGTTCTCCAGGTAATCCATCATCTCTTCCACAGCCATCTTCGCACAGTTATCTTCGGATTCCTCAGTGCTTGCGCCCAGATGAGGGATCACGATACAGCCGGGCTGTCCTGCTGTCGTAGGATTCGGGAAATCAGACACATAACGGGCTACCTTGCCACTCTGTAAAGCCTCCAGGACATCTGCCTCATTTGCCAGCAGATCTCTTGCAAAGTTTAACAGGACCACGCCATCTTTCATTTTGCTGATGGCTTCCTTGTTGATCATACCCTTTGTAGAATCCAGAAGCGGTACATGTATCGTAATGTAATCACAGTCTGCATAAATTTCTTCCACATTCATCACATGCTTGACAGAACGGCTTAAGTTCCAAGCAGCATTGACGGATACGTAAGGATCATAGCCATAGACTTCCATGCCAAGGCTCACTGCTGTATTGGCTACCTTAACGCCGATAGCACCCAGACCGATGACACCTAACTTTTTGCCCATTACTTCCGTACCGGCGAATTTCTTCTTTTCTTTTTCTGCGGCTTTGGCAATGTCAGCGTTGTCTTTGGATGCCTTGACCCATTCGATACCGCCTACCACATCACGGGCAGCTAACAGCATACCAGCGATCACCAGTTCCTTTACACCATTGGCGTTGGCACCGGGCGTATTGAATACTACGATACCCTTTTGGGCACATTTATCCAGCGGAATGTTATTGACACCGGCTCCGGCTCTCGCTACTGCCAGAAGATTTTCCGGCAGATCCATCTCATGCATGGAAGCACTGCGGACCAGAACGCCCTCTGCGTCATTTATATTATCGGTTACTTTATAGTCTGCTGTCAGACGATCCAGTCCCACTTTGGAAATGGGATTCAGGCAATTGATCTGAAACATAGTTTTCTCCCCCTTAAGCATTCTCCGCTTCAAACTTCTTCATGAACTCTACCAGCTTCTCCACACCCTCGATGGGCATTGCATTGTAGATACTTGCTCTCATGCCGCCTACGGTTCTGTGACCCTTCAGGTTCTCGAAACCGGCTTCTTTTGCTTCTTTTACGAACTTGGCATCCAGCTCCTCATTACCGGTAATGAACGGAACATTCATCAGGGATCTGTCTTCCTTGCGGACGGTACCCTTGAACAGCTTGCTTTCATCCAGATAGTCATACAGGATCTTCGCCTTTTTCTCGTTGCGCTCCTTCATTGCTTCCAGACCACCCATCTTCTTCAGCCATTTAAATACCTTGCCGCAGATGTAGATGCCGTATGCGGGAGGCGTATTGTACAGAGAATCCGCATCTGCATGGATCTTATAACGAAGCATGGTCGGTGTACCGGGAAGTACATCTTCGGTGATCAGATCCTCACGGATGATCACGATAACCACACCTGCAGGTCCGATATTTTTCTGTACGCCGCCATAGATCACACCGTATTTTGTCACATCTACCGGCTCGGATAAAAAGCAGCTGGATACATCTGCAACCAGGGGCTTACCCTTGGTATTGGGCAGGGTCTTGAATTTCGTACCGTAAATAGTATTATTCTCGCATATGTACACGTAATCTGCATCCTCGCTGATGGGCAGATCGGAGCAATCGGGAATATAAGAGAAAGTCTTATCCTCGGAAGAAGCGATCTTATTTGCCTTACCGTACAGGGAAGCCTCCTGGTATGCCTTCTTCGCCCACTGACCGGTTACGATGTAGTCTGCCACACGGTTCTTCATCAGGTTCATGGGGATCATGGCAAACTGCTGGCTCGCACCACCCTGTAAAAACAGTACCTTATAGTTGTCCGGGATATTCATCAGTTCTCTGAGATCAGCTTCCGCTTCCTTAATGATCGTATCATAGGCTTTAGATCGATGGCTCATCTCCATTACGGACATGCCGGTTCCTCTATAATCCAGCATTTCATCGGCTGCTTCCTGCAATACCTCCTCAGGGAGTACTGCAGGGCCTGCGGAAAAGTTATACACTCTTGCCATTTTCAAAGACCTCCTCGATATTTTCTAAATTTTTTATAAAAAGCATAGGTATAGAATAAGCTTTTCATTTGCTTTAGTCAACTACATTGTTAAATTATTTTCAAAATGTTCGCATCCCGCACACATTTTGTCAGAAAATGTCTGTTTTATTAATAAAACATTACGACAGGGGTACCGATCTGTACCATGTCGTACAATTCTTCCATTTTGTCCTTCGGTGTATTGATACAGCCATGGGAACCGGCAGTCTGGTAGATGTCCCCGCCGAACTCTTTTCTCCAGCTGGCATCGTGGATACCGATGCTGCCCTTTACAGGTACCCAGAATTTCACAGGGGAGGCATAGCCCGGTCCCCGCAGTACTCTGTCCTTCTGCTTGTTATAGACGAAATTCACCCCCTCCGGTGTTCCCATACGTCTGCGCATGTTGCCGGTCACCACATCCGTCTCCAGCCGCAGTTCCCCCTTTTCATAATAGTACATTTTCTGTTGTGTCATATCCACTTCGATATAGGTATCTCCGATGTCATCCCTGCCATAGCAGAAAGCTTCTCTCTCGTAAGTGGGAACATGGGACTGCTGTGTCCCCGTATGTACACCGGCATCCAGCAGATGCTCCATCAGGTATGCAGTCTCTTTTTTCTGATCCAGCTTGCTTCCATAGGTGCCGCCCTCGATGGTGATCACATCTCCTCTGGTACTGTGGAATTGTCTGGTACGGCCATAACCGTCATACTTTTCGGCCAGCTGCTCTACATACGCCGTCACGGCTTCTTCATCCAGTACAAAGTTACCGGTCTGATCCGTCACCGGCAGACCATTCTCCGTCACCAGAAAAGAGGCACAGTCCGCTGCCGTCACCGGATGTCTCTCCTGTCCAAAGCAATAGACAATATCACATCTCTGATAACGTTCAATCTCCTTCCAGAGATTCCGCAGAGTTTTCTGGTTCTCATTTGGAGTGATGTCATAATAACAGCCACTATCTGACAGGTTTAACGTCTCCTGCCCGTTTTCTACTGTGTTCTCCAACGCCAAAAAAGCCTTCTCCAAGTCAATGCGTCCCGCAAGTCCATCCGTGAAGACGTACTCGCCCGACGTATCCCGGGCAAGGCTGTAATCCTTGTTCTTCTGTTGTTCGGCCCGTACAAATTCCAGAGAATCATAAGCTCTCCGAAGCCCATCCACATCCACGGTCACTGTGGGAGAAAGTTCCCTCCGGGAGTGAAACAGAACATTGTCCACCCACAGGAACGGATTCTGTTCCTGCCGGTAATGCTCCAGTACGTTACTGTAATCTGCCTGATAATCTGCTTCCGCAAGAGAGATTGTATACTCTGTCCCCTCTCTGTCCACGATGACAATATTCGGAGCCTCTGTACGCAACAAAAGCTCCGAATTCACTTCCTCCACCGTTTTTCCGGTACAGTAGACACCGTTGATCCAGGTATTTACAGAGAAGCCTTCTCTGTAATAAAATGCCAGAATAAAATATCCGGTCAGTAATAACAGCAAAAATAAAAGTACTGCCAAAACTAATCTTTTCGTCGTCTTTTTCATCAGGACTGCCTTTTCAAATCATCTCCGTCAAACACTTCGCTGATGGGGGCTCCTGCCGGAACCATGGGGAATACCTTATCATCCTCCGGGATCATGCACTCGATCAGTACCGGTGCTTTCAGGGCAATGGCCTTCTCGATGGCCGGTGCCACTTCTTCCTTTTTGGTCACGCGGATGGCGGTACAGCCCAGTCCTTCTGCCACCTTGCAGAAATCCACCTTATCCTTCAGTACTGTCTGGGAATAGCGTTTCCCATAGAACAGTGTCTGCCACTGTCTTACCATGCCCAGCACCTGGTTGTTGATGACCACCTGGATGATGGGAATGTTGTAACGGCTGGCAGTAGCCAGTTCGTTCATGTTCATGCGGAAACATCCGTCGCCTGCAATGTTGATGCAGACCTTATCCGGCTGTCCGATCTGCGCACCGATGCAGGCTCCCAGACCGTAACCCATGGTACCTAATCCTCCGGAAGACAGGAAGGTACGGGGCTTCGTATAATGATAATACTGTGCCGCCCACATCTGATGCTGTCCCACGTCTGTGGTGATGATGGCTTCTCCATTCGTTACACGGTCAATCTCCTGCATGATATAAGGACAGGACAGATTTTCGTCATCGTATTTCAGGGGATATTTTTCCTTCAGTTCCATTATATGCGCCATCCACTCCGGATGTTCCTGTTTCGACAGGCAGGCATTCAATTCGGTCAGAGTCTTCTTCAGATCTCCTACCAGAGATGCATCCACACGGATATTCTTGTTGATCTCCGCAGCATCCACATCCAGTTGGATGATTCTTGCGTTCTCTGCGAACTTCTTCGGGTTACCCGTCACACGGTCTGAGAATCTGGCTCCCAGTGCTACTAACAGGTCACACTCACTGACGCCCAGATTGGAAGTCTTGGTGCCGTGCATACCGATCATTCCTGTATAGCGCTCGCTTCTGCCGTCAAAAGCGCCTTTTCCCATCAGGGTATCGCATACCGGTGCATCGATAAGTTCCGCGAACTCTGCCACCTCTGCACTTGCTCCGGAGATAATAGCACCGCCGCCCAGATAGATATACGGCTTCTTTGCCTTATGTATCATTTCCGCTACCAGCATCAGTTCTTCTCTGGTGTAGCGGGTCACTCTTTCCTCCGGCTGAATGGTCACAGGTGTATACTCGCAGGTTGCCGCAGTCACATCCTTCGTAATATCGATCAGGACAGGGCCGGGTCTTCCGCTCCTGGCGATGTGGAATGCCTTGCGGATGGTATCAGCCAGGATCTCCACATTTTTCACAATATAACCATGCTTCGTAATGGGCATGGTCACGCCAGCGATATCCACCTCCTGGAAACTGTCCTTACCGAGTAAAGGCAAGGTAACGTTGGCGGTGATCGCTACCATCGGTACAGAATCCATGTAAGCCGTAGCGATACCGGTGACCAGATTCGTGGCGCCGGGACCGCTGGTAGCCATGCAGACACCTACTTTTCCCGTAGCTCTCGCATAGCCGTCCGCCGCATGTGCCGCTCCCTGTTCATGCGAAGTCAGAATATGTTTGATCTCCCCACTGTGCTTATAAAGTGCGTCATAAATATTAAGGATTGCTCCGCCGGGGTAACCGAATACGGTATCTACCCCCTGCTCCTTCAGACATTCTACCAGAATTTCCGATCCCGTTAACTGCATTTCAAAATCCCTCCGGTTATTTTAATGATTGCTTAATTCTTTTGAGAAGGTGCTTCCAGTACCGCACCACGGTTGCCGCTGGTCACCAGTTCATGATATCTTGCCAGGTAGCCGGTCGTGATCTTAGGCTCTCTGGGCTGCCATTTTGCTCTTCTGGCTGCCAGTTCTTCGTCGGAGACCAGTACATCCAGTTTGTTCTCCGGAATGTTGATGCGGATGATATCGCCCTCTTCTACCAGTGCGATCGGGCCACCCACTGCTGCCTCCGGAGACACATGTCCGATGGATGCGCCACGGGAAGCTCCGGAGAAACGTCCGTCAGTGATCAGTGCCACGCTGGAGCCCAGTCCCATGCCTGCAATGGCAGAAGTGGGATTCAGCATCTCTCTCATGCCGGGACCGCCCTTAGGTCCTTCATAGCGGATCACTACTACATCGCCTGCGACGATTTTACCGGACTTGATAGCATCAATCGCATCTTCTTCACAGTCAAATACTCTGGCAGGGCCTTCGTGCACCAGCATCTCCGGTGCCACAGCAGATCTCTTGACCACGCCGCTGTCCGGTGCCAGATTCCCCTTCAGTACAGCGATACCTCCGGTCTGGGAGTAAGGATTTTCCACAGGACGGATGACTTCCGGATTCTTATTTACACAATTCTTAATATTCTCTCCTACGGTCGTGCCGTTTGCTGTCAGACAGTCGAGATTTAAAAGTCCCTTCTTGGACAATTCGTTCATTACCGCATAGACACCGCCTGCTTCATTCAGATCTTCCATATAAGTAGGGCCCGCCGGTGCCAGGTGGCACAGGTTCGGAGTCTTGGCGGAGATCTCGTTGGCAATCTCCAGATTCAGTTCCACGCCGGCTTCTCTTGCAATAGCGGGCAGATGCAGCATGGTATTCGTGGAGCAGCCCAGCGCCATATCTACCGTCAGTGCATTCTGGAATGCTTCCGGTGTCATAATGTCTCTGGGACGGATATTTTTCTCTACCAGTTCCATGATCTTCATGCCGGCATGTTTTGCCAGACGGATACGCTCGGAATATACGGCAGGAATGGTGCCGTTGCCTCTCAGTCCCATACCGATAGCCTCGGTCAGGCAGTTCATGGAGTTCGCGGTGTACATACCGGAGCAGGAACCGCAGGTAGGACATACCTTTTCCTCGAACTCAGCCAGTTCATCCATAGTCATGGTACCGGCTGCCACACTTCCCACTGCCTCGAACATAGAGGATAAGCTTCTCTTCTGTCCGTGTACATGTCCGGCTAACATGGGACCGCCGGATACAAAGATAGTAGGGATATTCACTCTGGCTGCCGCCATCAAAAGTCCGGGAACGTTCTTGTCACAGTTGGGAATACACACCAGACCGTCAAATCCGTGTGCCATAGCCATGCACTCGGTGCTGTCGGCGATCAGATCTCTGGTCACCAGGGAATACTTCATTCCCACATGTCCCATGGCAATACCGTCACATACAGCGATGGCGGGGAATACTACCGGCATACCACCTGCCATGGCTACGCCCATTTTTACAGCTTCGGTGATCTTATCCAGATTCATATGTCCGGGTACGATCTCATTGAAGGAGCTGACGATACCGATCATGGGGCGTCTTCTCTCTTCTTCGGTAAATCCCAGGGCATTGAACAGACTTCTGTGGGGTGCCTGGGCAGTTCCTGTCTTTACAGAATCACTTCTCATATCTTTGTCTCTCTTTCTCTTCTCTATTCGCAAATGTAACCGCTTAATTGTTGTCAGATTCTTTCTGCCAGAAGGTCGCCCATCTCGGTACAGCCTACCCGCGTGCAGCCCTCAGACATGATATCGCCGGTGCGGAAGCCGTCCTGCAATACTTTCTTCACCGCTGCCTCGATGGCATCTGCTTCTTCATCCAGGTCAAAGCTGTAACGAAGCATCATAGCCGCGCTTAAAACAGTGGCGATAGGGTTTGCAATATCTTTACCGGCAATGTCCGGAGCGGAACCGTGGCTGGGCTCGTAGAGACCGAACTTTGTATCGTTCAAGCTGGCACTGGCTAACATTCCGATGGAACCGGTCACCATACTTGCCTCATCGGACAGGATATCTCCGAACATATTCTCTGTCAGGATCACATCAAACTGTGCGGGATCCTTCACCAGCTGCATGGCACAATTGTCTACCAGCATATGTTCCAAAGTAACGTCAGGATAATCCTTCGCGACCTCTTCCACGACCTTTCTCCACAATCTGGAGGAATCCAGGACATTGGCTTTATCCACGCTGGTTACTTTTTTCCTGCGCTTTCTGGCAATATCAAATCCCTTGATGGCAATACGACGGATTTCATTTTCATCATAAGTCAGGGTATCAATAGCTTTTCTCACACCGTTCTCTTCGATAGTCTTACGCTCACCGAAGTAAAGTCCGCCGGTCAGCTCTCTCATGATCAGCATGTCAAATCCGGCTTTGCTGATCTCCTCTTTCAGAGGGCACGCTGCTGCCAGTTCATCGTAAAGTACTGCGGGTCTTAAATTAGCAAACAGATTCAATGCCTTACGCAGTGCCAGCAGTCCCGCCTCGGGACGCTTCTCGGGAGGAAGCTTGTACCAGGGAGAGGTAGTAGTATTGCCGCCAATGGATCCCATCAGCACCGCATCTGCTGCTTTGGCATCCGCAATCGCTTCCTCGGTCAGAGGTACACCATGAACATCAATGGAAGCTCCACCCATTAAAATATCCTTATAGATCATTTTATGACCATATTTATGCGCAACTTTGTCTAAAACTTTTTTCGTCTCCCTGACGATCTCCGGTCCGATGCCATCGCCGGGAATACAGGTAATATGTAACTCCATAGTGTTATTTTCCTCGTTTCCTGTGATATTTCCTGTATTTTTACGTAAAATACTTATTTCATAATAACTGATACTATATGAAATTTCAACATTGAAAATTAACATAAATGCAAATTCATACATTAAAATAGATCAACTTTGTTTGGATTTCATAGATATAAAAAAGAAGCAACACCATCTTCTGGCATTGCTCCTTTTTCACTTTTTCTTAGTTCTCGCCGGGCTTCTCTACCTTGCTGATGGCAGATTTTTCCATAGGGATACGGCAGTTCTTGTTGTTACCGAATTCTACGATCACAGTATCATCGGTAATATCGATCACGATACCATAGAAACCGGAAGTGGTCAGAACGCAGTCACCTGTCTCTAAGTTGGACAGCATTGCAGCTACTCTCTTCTGTTCCTTCTTCTGCGGTCTCATGAAGAAAAACCACATTGCACCGATCAATACTGCATATACAAGAAGCATAACGATCATGCTGGTTCCGGAACCTGCTGCAGCAGCCTCTGACTCAGTTAATAAAATACCCATTTGTTCCTCCATTCCGGCGTGTTACGCCTGTAAAACTTTCTGTACAAGTAAGTATGATACACAAAAATAGCTTAAGGAGCAAGTCTTTTTGCATAAAATTGTATGAAATTCCTCTAAACTCCGACAGTTGCAGCTTATTCCAACGGTGTTGCCATGGAATCCAGCTTCTGTTTTTTATATTCTGCAAAGCGGCCTGCATCCAAAGCATCACGTATCTCCGTCATCATAGTATTATAAAAATACAGATTGTGGAGTACACAAAGGCGCATGCCTAACATCTCCTTCGCTTTTAACAGATGACGGATATAAGCTCTGGAGTATCTCTGGCAGGCCGGACAGCCGCAGCCTTCCTCAATCGGTCTGCTGTCAAGCTCGTATTTTGCATTAAATAGATTGATCTTTCCATGGTTGGTATATAAATGTCCATGGCGTCCGTTTCTCGTCGGATATACACAGTCAAAGAAATCAACACCGCGCTCTACGCCCTCCAGAATATTAGCCGGGGTACCCACGCCCATAAGGTAGGTTGGTTTGTTCACCGGGAGATAAGGTACCACCTCATCCAGAATGTGGTACATTTCCTCATGGGTCTCGCCAACTGCCAGACCGCCGACCGCATAACCGTCCAGATCCATCTCAGCGATCCGCTTGGCATGCTCGATACGGATATCTTCATAGATAGCACCCTGATTGATGCCGAATAACAGTTGGTGTGGGTTCACCGTATCCTCTAAACTGTTCAGGCGCTTCATCTCCGCCTGACATCTCTGCAGCCATCTGGTGGTACGTTCCACGGAATTTTGTACATACATCCGATCTGCCTTACTGGGGGCACACTCGTCAAAAGCCATGGCAATGGTAGATCCCAGATTGGACTGGATCTGCATGCTCTCCTCCGGACCCATGAAAATCTTGTGTCCGTCGATATGAGAGCGGAAAGTTACACCCTCTTCCTTGATTTTGCGCAGCCCCGCCAGAGAAAATACCTGAAATCCACCGGAATCCGTCAGGATCGGTTTGTTCCAGGACATAAATTTATGAAGGCCGCCCATCTGCTTGATGATCTGGTCTCCCGGTCTTACGTGTAAATGATAGGTATTGGACAGTTCCACCTGGGTCCCGATCTGCTCTAAGTCTGCTGTGGACACAGCGCCCTTGATGGCAGCCACAGTTCCCACATTCATAAATACAGGGGTCTGGATC
>OGDG01001114.1_pt1 | contig 11209 bp, 11 predicted proteins | sample 1570391 | NCBI WGS metagenome assembly OGDG01 (sample SAMEA2582186, study PRJEB24529) | metagenome | biome: Human gut stool | place: China | collected 2011 | reverse complement strand
GCCATGCTGAAGGACGGCAAGACATATCTGGAGATTGCCGAGAAGACCGGAGCTTCCACCGCCACCATCAGCCGCGTAAACCGTTCTCTGAATTACGGCAACGACGGTTACGAGCTGGTCTTTGGACGTATGGAGAAAAAGGAAACGGAACAGAATTCTTAACTTAATGAATAAAAACAGGAGCACTCAAAAACGGCGCTCCTGTTTTTATTTTATCTTTTATTCTTCTTATGCTTCGCTTGTATTGGCTGCTGTTGTTTCCGCAGCTGGAGTTTCTGTCTTCTCCACCGTCTCTGCTGTCTGTGAAGTCTTCTGATTTTCTCTCTTTTCTTCCTCTTCCACTTCCTTCAGAGCTTTGGCCGTTCTGGCTTTACCTTTTCTGTCAGGAACTGTCTGGTTCATATCGATTTTTCCCTGGAATACGGCATGTTCATCAATAACGATCACCTTTGTGGCAATGTCCCCCAGCACTTTGGCCGAAGCTGTCAGTTCCGCTTTCTCCGGTGCAGTGATATTTCCGGTCACTTCCCCGCCGATCAGAACAGATGCAGCCTGTACATCTCCTGTGACTATGCTTCCGGCTCCCAGGATCAGGTTGCCTGTCACCGTCACGTTACCACCAATCTTACCGTCAATTCTTGCGGAACCGTCCAATGTAAAATCTCCGGTCAACTCCGCTCCGGCACCGATCAGTGTGCTCATTTTTGTATCTGCATTCTTTTTTCCTAACATGTATCTTCCAAACCTTTCTGCAATCAACCACTGATTGCCAGCATATCCATAGGATTAATATAGCTTCCGTCTTTCTGCATCTGGTATCCCAGATCCGCGTTATCTTCGCCGATGACAAACAAGGTAGTTCCCTGTACTACGGAATCCCCCACATTCACTGTGGTATCTCCTTTATTCCGATAGATGGTGACATAACCGTTGCCATGATCCACCCACACGCTGTGTCCGTAGATCTCGTCATCATTTATGGCAATGACCGTACCGCTGGCCGCCGCCACAACCGTAGTTCCCACCGATGCATGGAATATGCACATGGGATCGCCCTCACTTACTTCCTCCATGGATGCAGAACCCGTCAGAGGGAATTCCGTAGGAAGGCTCTGCTTTTCCAGAGTTGCTGATAATTCGCTCTCACTCTGTACCTTCTGGCTTACGGTGTCGCTTAAGATCTGTATCTCTTCCGCCTGTTCCGTCACCTGCTCTTCCAGCTTACTGTTCTGCTCGCTCAGTGTCTTGTTCTCTTCCTCCAGTGCCATAACCTGTTCATGGCTCCGTCTACTGGCGTTCTCCCAGAGCTGTCCCTCGTAGACAAAATAGCCGATCACTCCGCCGACCAATACACACAACAGAAGTACCACGACTTCCACGATCCATGCACGTACACGGAACTGCTTTACATTGGCATCTGCTGCGTCTGACGTAAGAATCAGCACATGGTTCAATCTTCGCTTATGTTTACGTCTTTTCATAGAGTCACCTCCGCTAAATATCAACCCATTTTACCACAGGAAAGCTCTTACAGCAATCATTTCTTAACATTTTTGTAATATTTTCCCAAGATTTTCTTCATTTATTCGTATTTAAAAGGGAATTGCCTATAAATTTTTGTGCAATTTTACAGAATCGTCTATTTACTTTTACTACCTGCTGTGCTATGATGCACTTGCTGAGACAATGTTGTATACATTGCAAAAAGTAAATGACAGCAAAGAATTTGTGGAGGTATCTATTATGAACAAAGGTACAGTTAAGTGGTTCAACAATCAGAAGGGTTATGGTTTCATCTCCGATGAATCCGGCAAGGATGTATTCGTACACTACAGCGGTCTGAACATGGACGGTTACAAGACCCTGGAAGAGGGCGCAGCCGTTTCTTTTGATATCGTAGATGGAGAAAAGGGACCTCAGGCTGTTAACGTAACCAAACTTTAATCATAAACGAAAAATAAGATCCGCAGGTGCTATCACATGATAGTTCCTGCGGATCTTTCTATTTTTCTCTGCACACTGTCAGTACATCTTCCCATTTCATGCTGCCGCCGAAGAGATCCAGTGCACTCCCGATGGTCACATTCATCCGGTTCTGCCCCAGTTTTTTTAACAAATACAGATCTTCCATGGAGTGAACACCACCCGCATAGGTGATTGGATTTCCGGTATAATTTCCAATAAACTTTACCAGTTCCTGTTCCATTCCCCGGGCCTTGCCTTCCACATCCACGGCATGGATCAGGAATTCATCACAATAGACAGATAATTTTTTAAGTAGTGCCTCATCCACTGCTTCTTCTGTCAGCTTCTGCCAGCGGTCAGTCACTACCAGATACTGCTCTCCCGCACGCTTGCAGCTTACATCCAGCACAAGGTGCTCTTTTCCGATGGACTGGACCAGTTTGTCCAGTCTGTCATAGTCGATCCGTCCCTCCCTGAACACATAGGACGTCACGATCACATGGGAGGCCCCTGCTGCCAGATACTCTGCCGCATTCTCCGCCGTAATGCCTCCTCCGACCTGCAATCCTCCCGGATATACACGCAGGGCCGACAATGCCTGTTCCTTCGTTGCCTCATAATAAGGGCTGTCCGAGGCATTCAATAAAATAATATGTCCGCCTTTTAAACTGTTTTTCTGATACAGTTTTGCATAAAAGGCAGCGTCCTGTTCTGAGACAAAGTTCTCCTGCGCCCGATCACCGAGATCTTTTAAGCTTCCACCGACAATCTGTTTTACTTTTCCGTTATGAATATCAATACAGGGGCGAAATTCCATCTTTTTCCTCGTTTTCTTCCAAATGATTTTTATTTTTTTGAATTATTTTCTAAAATCCGCACATACTACCCTCAAGCCGACCACCTTTGGTTCGGACTGAATATCCCTGACGGGCATCTTGAAATGGAGGACATTATGAAAAATAAGACAAATAACGTAACATCCCACATCGGGAAAAAATTACTGGTTCTGGGCATCATCACAGTCTACCTGTGTATGGCGACCGCCTGTGGCACCAACAAGAACAACAATAACTCCGGCAGCATGGCTGCCTCTCCTTCTCCGTCCACCTCTCCTGCTGCTCAGGGGAGCACAGAGGCGCAGACCACAGAGACCGGAACTGCCGCTACCGACAGCACTATGGGTGACATGAACGGCAACGGTAACACCGTAGGAGAAAATGATTCCATGCTGGATAATGCAGGCAATGCCATCGGAGAAGCCGGTGATACCGTAGGCAATATCGTGGACGATGCCGCAAACGGTGTCTCCGATATCACCAACGACCTGGTAGGCAACGGTAATGATACTGCAGGTAACAACAATTCTACCACTGCCACCACCGGAGCCGGCCAGAGATAAGTTATACCTCTTCCATGATCGTACCTTCCCGGTAAGCCTCCAGGAGTTCTTCCAGATAGAAGATATTCTCCTGGATCTCCTTGCCGGTATCGGTATCGGCCACCAGTTTTCTGCGGGGGAAATTCTCCACCACCACGGAATCCGAGAAAATATCCGATTCCTTGATGATCGCCGCTTCCATAGATTCAAAAGGTTCATGGGCTACCAGACGCATTCCTCTGGAATTACATACCAGCGTATATCCCGCAATTCCCGTCTTTTTCTGATATGCTTTGGAAAAGCCACCGTCGATGATCAGCAGCTTACCGCCGCATTTGATGGGTGATTCCCCATGGATCTGTTCCACGGGCACATGACCATTGACGATATGGGCATCGGCCTTGTCCAGACCGAATTCCTCTAAGATTCTGCCGATGACTTCCTCATTTTCCAACAGCTTATAGTAACTGTTTTTCTCTTCTATATGAGTCTCCTTATCCTTCAGGAAATACCGCTCAAAGGTAGCCATTTTTGCCTTGCCGAACACCGGGGAACCGGGGCCAGCCCAGATGTACCAGATCATATCCTGTCCCAGAGCGCGCTCTTTGGCTTCTTTGGCATAATAACCTCTTCTGGCGTAATATTCCAGAATGTCGTACAGTGCTTTTCCGCAATACTCTTTTCCGCAGATCTCCACCTGCATGAAACTGCCGTCCGGATTCAAGGGGACACAGCCGTGATACAACAGATTGCCGTTGTAAATCTTGTACATGCCGCCCTTGGAAAACAGAAATTTTACATGGCGCTGCAGTTTCTCACAGCGCATGAACACCTGCTGCAGGCGCAGCATGACCTTGCTCTCTTCCTCCGTGAGTTCGTAAGGATGTACAGGATCCACCGTAGGGAAATCCACGTCTTTCATGGGATATTCTTTGCCGTCCACACAGATCGTCTTTTTCTCGAAATCGATCCGATGCAGCAGCATCCGGTCTTCCATATGGAACTCCGGGTGTCTCATGATCAGCTGTCCTTCCAGCTTGAACTGCAAGATAGCAATTGCTTTATGCATCTTGGTGTCCAGCCCGAGATCCTTGGTATTGTAATCGGTATTGAACTTGATGGTAAAGGCATCGCAGTTGGTATTCTCATAAGTTTCCAGTGCAAATGTAGCCAGAGGCAGCAGGTTGATGCCGTAGCCATCCTCCAGAGTGGCGAGATTACCGTATCTGGCAGACATTCTGACCACATTGGCGATACAGGCCAGACTTCCGGCCGCCGCGCCCATCCACACCATGTCATGGTTGCCCCACTGGACATCCACGGAATGGTATTCGCACAAAGTATCCATAATAATATGAGGGCCGGGACCTCTGTCGTAAATATCACCGACGATATGCAGATGATCGATGACCAACTGCTGGATCAGGTGGCTTAACGCAATAATAAACTGCGGCGCTCTGCCGATGCGGATGATAGTATGGATGATCTCATTATAGTATGCCTCTTTGTCCTGGATTTCTTCCTTCTCCGTGATCAGTTCTTCGATGACATAGGCGAAATCCTTCGGCAATGCCTTTCTGACTTTGGAGCGGGTGTATTTGGAAGAGACACGTTTGATGACCTGTACCAGACGATGAAGGGATATTTTGTACCAGTCCTCCAGATTGTCCTCTTCTCTTTCCACGATCTCCAGTTTGCTCTCTGGATAATAGATCAGGGTTGCCAGGCTTTTTTTGTCCTTGTTGCTGATGGTGTTGCCGAATTCCTCGTCGATCTTGCGGCGTACGGAACCGGAACCGTTTTTCAGGACATGGTTGAACTGTTCGTATTCTCCGTGGATATCCGTCAGGAAATGTTCCGTACCTTTGGGGAGGTTCAGGATGGACTGGAGGTTGATGATCTCTGTGGAGGCCGCCGCTATATTTTTGTATTGGTGTGAGAGGGTCTTTAGAACCTTCTGTTCCATTTCGTTCATGAAATTCAACCTTTCTACGTTACTTCACGAAGCGAACGGATACCATGCCTCGGTGTAAGGTCTCCGAGTGTGAATTTTCTAGGAAAAGTGATTCATTTGTTCTACTTAACACGGGCACGCCTACACGCACCATCCGTAGTGCGGATCGGCTGTCGCAAACATCGTGTTTGCTCCACCCTGTTCTTCAACACTTTTCAAGAAAATGTCAACACTCTACGACAAACATCATCGCCATGGCATCCATCCACTTCGTCAGTTCATGACTTTACCAGGTAATTACATCGCTGCATTGATAACATCAGACATGTTGTACATGCCGGCGGGCTTGCCTGCCAGGAACTTGGCTGCCTGTACGGCGCCTTTACCGAAGACAGCTTTGGAGTAGGCGGTGTGGGAGAAGGTTACAACTTCGTCTGCCCCGGCGAAGATCACATCATGGTCACCGACGATGGTGCCGCCTCTGACAGAGCTGATGCCAATTTCTTTCTTCGGTCTCTGCTCTCTGCGGTTGCTGCGGTCATAGACATATTCATACTCACCGTTAAATTCCTCGTTGATGGAATCCGCCAGTGCCAGTGCGGTGCCGCTGGGAGCGTCTACCTTCAGATTGTGGTGCTTCTCCACAATCTCCATATCGAAGCCTGCGTTGGCCAGCACTCCGGCAGCTTCTTTCAAAAGCTTTAACATCAGGTTGATACCTAAGGACATATTGGCGGATTTTAAGATGGCCACCTTTTTTGCTGCTTCGTCTACTTTCGCCAGCTGTGCCTCGGACAGACCAGTGGTGCACAGCACGCAGGGAAGCTTTTTCTCCACGCAGTAATCCAACAGCTTGTCTACTGCCACGGCTGCGGAGAAATCAATGATTGCATCTGCAGCCACATCACATTTGGTAATATCTGTGAATACAGGGTAGGGATTGTGTCCATCGTCTCTGGCATCGATTCCCGCCACCAGTTCCATATCGGGGTCCGCTGCGATCAGTCCGCTGATCACCTGTCCCATTTTACCGTTACATCCATGCATGATTATTTTTACCATTTTTCTTTTCTCCCATCTATCATGATTTTTGTAATAACGATCCAGCATCCCTCATATTCATTTGCAAAAGCGCACTATGAATCGTTACTTTTTGAAAAAAGATCCCGCCCATGATAAAAATTTCACAGGCGGGATTCTTCCACTCTTGCTCTCTATTTTCCAGCCTACAGGACACCATAATCCTTCAGGGCTTTTTCAAGCCTCTTGGCATTTGCCTCATCCATTTCGCACAGAGGCATACGGAACGCTCCGGCTCCCATTCCCATCATATTCAGTGCTGTCTTCACCGGGATCGGGTTCACTTCGCAGAACAGTGCATTGCACAGATCCATAGCATCCAGCTGCATCTGACGGCTGCCTGCCACATCTCCGTCAAAGAACTTCTGGCAGATCTCGTGGGTCTGTGTAGGTGCTACATTGGAAAGTACGGAGATAACTCCGACTCCGCCCAGGGCCAGAATGGGTACGATCTGGTCGTCATTACCGGAATAAATATCCACAACGCCCTGTCCGATGGCTGCCAGATGAGCGATCTGGCTGATGTTGCCGCTGGCTTCCTTGACACCTACGATGTTCTCCACGTCCTTACACAGCTTCACTACGGTCTCCGGCAGAATATTGCATCCGGTACGGCTGGGTACGTTATACAGAATAGCGGGAACCTTCACAGAATCCGCAACGGTCTTGAAATGACGATACAGTCCCTTCTGGGTTGCTTTATTATAGTAGGGACTTACCAGCAGAATGCCGTCCACGCCGTATTTCTCCGCTTCCTGAGACAGATATACTGCAGTCTCGGTACAATTGGAACCGGTACCTGCTACTACGGGGATTCTCTTTGCAACTTTGTCCACACAGTATTTGATAGTATCCAGATGCTCCTCATGGGTCAGGGTAGATGACTCACCTGTGGTACCGCATACGATAATAGCATCTGTGCCGTTTGCGATCTGGAATTCGATCAGTTCACCGAATTTCTCATAATTGACGGATCCGTCCTCGTTCATGGGTGTGACGATTGCCACGCCTGCTCCTTTAAAAATAGCCATATGCTTCCTCCATTTGCAAAACGCCAGCGCACAATGGCGCCGGCGCTGATTATCCAAGCTTATTTGATAGCGCCCCATCTGCTTACGAGATGACAGTCATACGCTTCTTAAACGTATGCCCAAGATAACATATACAGGATACCTTATCTTTCGGCGTGTTCCCCTTTCTTCTTCCCTCATCGGTACCTGTTACCTCCGAAAAAATACTCTTGAAAAACGCAACCTCTATCTTCTTAAATATAATTTTATGATAGCATTAACCCATGTGACTGTCAATCCCAGACCTTGAATTTTACGGTCTCGATCCTGGATACTTCATCTGCCAGAACGCATATTTCATCGTTCAAAGTGATTCCTGTCAGGATCACATCCGTATCTCCTCTGCATTCCAACAGTGTCTTCAGAGTATCCACTGTAATGATGTCCTTTTCCACCAGTCCCAGCACTTCATCTAAGATCAGCAGATCGCATTCTCCAGTCGTCAGTACTTTCTTGGCAAAGCCGATCCCGTTACGGATGTTCTGGATCTCCTCCTGCTTCTTTTCCTCCGGTAATTCCACGAAATTACCGTCCGATTTCTCGAAACGGAACAGCTTGATCTCCGGCTCCATTCTGCGTAAAAAATCGGAATCCCCCAGTCCCTTTCCCTTCAGGAACTGAATGATAACGACTCTCTTCCCCTCTACTGCTGCCTGTACTGCTCTTCCGATCGCTGCCGGTGATTTGCCTCTGCCATCGCCGGTATAAATATAGATGCATCCTTCTGCCATTCCACACCTCATGGTCTATCTGCGTATCTGACGCTCCCTAGCTGTACACAGTTACTAATATCTATGCATTCTTTTATACCATATATTGTCACTTTTTGCAATCTTTTGTCGTTAGACGATGGATTCCTGCACCTGTGCCTCCTCCAGAAGTTCCAGTTTGCTGACGGATACCTCGAAAGCTACTCTTTTCTCCACATGCTCTTCATCCAGTTTTTTCATATATTCACGGCTCTGGATCCGTCCCCAGATCGCACAGCGCTCTCCTACCTTGAAATGCTCCGCATAACGGGCGTTACGTCCCCAACAGATACAGGGAATATAATCGGATTTTCCGTACGGACGGTTTACCGCCAGCAGCAGATCCGCTATTTCTCTTCCCAACGGTGTCTTACGATACACCGGTTCCTTACATATATATCCATCCAGATAAATCTGGTTCGTCTTCGAACTTTCTTCCATTTCTTCAATAAATTTCACTTCTCTGGCAAACACAGACAACACCAGTCTGTTCTTGCGCTCCTCATGACGATTGTAGGAACGAAACTGTCCGTTCACACACAAAAGCATTCCGACATAGCTGGCTGTCACGTCCAGTAATCTTTCTGAGACCATCACCGGTATAATGTCAAAACTGTCGCTCAGTCTCGTACATTTGATGTCCACCATGTAGAATCCTTCCCCATAGATCTCATGGCTGTAGGAAAAATCGCTTACCACTTCCCCCATCACCGTTACCTGATTGTTTTCAATAACCTTATCTGTCATTTTTGTTCTCCCTTCTACATCTTCTGACTCTTCTACAACAATCCTTATGTATTGCACTACTATTTATACTCTAAAATCCATCGTTTGAGTACTAAAACTCATCGCACAAAAGGGCAAATTACGCACAAAAGGGATTTCTTTTCCATACTTTTTCATATAGAAAACCACCAAAAGCGTTGATTTTCCACGGTTTTTTCTTGCGTCCGGAAATGATAAGTGCTATACTGAAACAGTTTGAAAAAAGATTGAATCAGTTGCACGCATTTTTAGAAAGGCAAGGATTTTTATGAGACAAAAAAGAGAAGATGTCAGAAACGTTGCAATCATTGCTCACGTAGACCACGGTAAAACTACCTTGGTGGATGAGCTGTTAAAACAAAGCGGTGTATTCCGTGAAAATCAGGAAGTTGCTGAGCGTGTCATGGACTCCAACGATATCGAGCGTGAGCGTGGTATCACCATTCTGTCCAAGAACACTGCCGTTATGTATAAGGGTACCAAGATCAACATCATCGACACCCCGGGCCATGCGGACTTCGGCGGCGAGGTAGAGCGTGTCCTGAAAATGGTAAACGGTGTTATCCTGGTGGTGGATGCCTTCGAGGGTGCCATGCCCCAGACCAAATTCGTGCTTCGTAAAGCACTGGAATTAAAGCTTCCCGTTATCGTATGTATCAATAAGATCGACCGTCCCGAAGCAAGACCCGATGAGGTCGTAGACGAGGTACTGGAACTGTTCTTAGAGCTGGATGCGGATGATTCTCAGCTGGATTGTCCTTTCGTATATGCTTCCGCAAAGGCCGGTATTGCCTCTCTGGATGCTGACGAAATGGGTACTGATATGGAACCTCTGTTTGAGACCATTTTAAACTACATCCCCGCTCCCGAAGGAGATCCGGATGCGGCTACCCAGGTACTGATCAGTACCATTGATTATAATGAATATGTAGGACGTATCGGTGTCGGTAAAGTAGACAACGGTACCATCCGTGTAAACCAGGATGTGGTCATCTGTAACCACCACAACCCCGACAAGATCATTAAGACCAAGGTCAGCAAGCTGTATGAGTTCGACGGTCTGAATAAAGTAGAAGTCAAGGAAGCAGGCATCGGTTCCATCGTTGCCATCTCTGGTATCAGCGAGCTTCACATCGGTGACACCATCTGCTCTCCGGAAAATGTGGTACCCATTCCTTTCCAGAAGATCAGTGAGCCTACCATCGCCATGCAGTTCATGGTCAACGACTCTCCCCTGGCAGGCCAGGAAGGTAAATTCGTTACCAGCCGTCACCTGCGTGACAGACTGTTCCGCGAGTTAAATACCGATGTATCCTTGCGTGTGGAAGAGACCGATTCTCCTGACCGTTTCAAAGTATCCGGCCGTGGTGAGCTGCATCTGTCCGTGTTGATCGAGAATATGCGTCGTGAAGGTTTCGAATTCGCCGTGAGTAAGGCAGAGGTTCTGTATCATACCGATGAGAACGGTAAAAAGTTAGAACCTATGGAGCTGGCTTACATCGATGTTCCCAATGAATTTGCCGGTGCTGTTATTGAGAAGCTTGGTCAGAGAAAAGGTGAACTTCGTAACATGGGTTCCATTTCCGGCGGCACTTACACCCGTCTGGAGTTCTCCATCCCCGCAAGAGGACTGATTGGTTACCGCGGTGAGTTCATGACCGATACCAAGGGTAACGGTATTCTGAACACCGTATTCGACGACTACGGCCCTTACAAGGGAGATATCCAGTATCGTAAGATGGGTTCCCTGATCGCATTTGAAGCCGGTGAAGCTATCACCTACGGTCTGTACAATGCGCAGGAGCGTGGTACTCTCTTCATCGGACCCGGCGAGAAAGTATACTCCGGTATGGTCATCGGTCAGACCGGCCGCAGTGAGGACATCGAGATCAATGTCTGCAAGAAAAAGCAGCTGACCAACACCCGTTCCTCCAGCGCTGACGAAGCTCTGCGTCTGACACCGCCCAAAATCCTGTCTCTGGAGCAGGCTCTGGACTTCATCGATACCGACGAACTGTTGGAAGTAACTCCTACCAACCTGCGTATCCGTAAGAAGATTCTGGATCCGACCATGAGGAAACGTGCCATGATCAATAAGAAAGCTTAAGAAGATTTATAAATAGAACCACCTTCGTGTACTGCCTGCAGTATGTGAAGGTGGTTTTTAACTGGGTTAACAAAGAATCCCAAATGCCCACGGCGAACGGAACATCCTTCCTCGATGTAAGGTCTCCCGGTGGGAATTTTC
>OGDG01001112.1_pt1 | contig 11223 bp, 9 predicted proteins | sample 1570391 | NCBI WGS metagenome assembly OGDG01 (sample SAMEA2582186, study PRJEB24529) | metagenome | biome: Human gut stool | place: China | collected 2011 | reverse complement strand
TGACGGTACCGATTGCAGCGCTACAATGGTACCGATTACAGTGCTACGCATGATACCGATTCAGCGCTATCGTCAAATAAAAGATTCAGAACTATCGTCCATTGCCCAATGGTAAGCGGAGTAAACATACTTAAAACATAAGTAACACTAGTAATAGGTGATGTTCCTAATAATGCTTTTGTTATAAAAGCAATTCCCATAGCATTCACAAACAAAGAAACGGCAAACAAAATATAACGCCGTGACATGTACTTATTCATAGATTCTTCTTTTTCCAATATTTCGATGCAAAGTTCATGCTATTTTTTTCATTTCCATTCATAAAAAAATAACGGTTATTGGTTAAAAACGAAACAAAATCTATTTTTGCAGAAAGAAAATCACCAATTAACTTGCCTTCTTTATAATTATGGAAGATATTCTTCACCATAGTATCATAAAGTACTCTTTCGAAAAAGACGAATACATTATTCTAGAAAAAGGATTTTTCATCCTTTTAATTATGAATGGGACAGCTTCTCTAGATAATGCCGTCCAACAATACAAGATCAAAAAAAATGATTTAATAATACTGACTCCCAGTATGACGCATAAACTTCACGAAAAGAGCCATGATTTTACTATCACTTGTATCTATATACATCCAGATTACTTCGATACTCTTTCCGACGGACAAGTTATGTATCATCAACTTTCAAGATTTACCAATCAATACAATATTCCCATTCTTTCTCTAAACACAAGTACACTCAGTTACTTACAAGAAACAATGCATTTAATTTCTGAGAGTTTAGAACAGTTCCGTTTCTATAAGAGTGGTATAATCAGTCATTTGTGCAATTTTTTATTACTACAAATAACAGATATACTATGCCAGAATAATCAGGAAGTATCAATTTGCATCAAGCGCACCGACGAGATATTTCGTAATTTCAAAAAACTTTCAAGTCATAATTACAGAAAGCACCATGACATACTATTTTATGCAAACAATTTAAACATCTCAACAACCTATCTATCCAGAATCGTAAAGAACATTACAGGACATACAGTTCACTTTCATATATCAGAACTTCTCTGCACAGAAGCTAAAAGACTATTAGATACTACTGATATGGGGATAAAGGAAATAGCAGATGAACTAGGCTTTTCTGATCAGTCTGTCTTTGGAAAGTTTTTCGTAAAAGCAACAGGAGTTTCTCCACTCAAATATCGTAAAAGATAACTTGTGACAAGTAACTCTAACCTGTAAAAAATAGCTTTATTACCTCTTTAAAATTATCTTCTTATTTTTCAATAAAATAAAATGGTATGTGAAAAAGAGAATAAAAGAATTCTATTTGCACATACCATTTTTTACAATCTACATCAAACTACTTATTTATACGATTGTCTATAGATATTCAAAACTTCATCATCTGTCAACGGACGTGGATCTAATGTAAATAATCCGCCCATTGTATCACGAGCATTCTGAACCATCTTCGGAAGATCTTCTTCTTTCAGCCCCCACTCGCTCAATTTTATATTATCCACATGACATTCCTTTTTCATACGAGCCAATGCATCAATAAAGTCACTTGGACGATTACTCTTCTGCTGCGTCATTACATCTGCCATTTTCATGTAACGCTTCATACAATCATTACGGAAAGTTTCGAAATATGCTTCACTAAGCGCTATCAGTCCAGCACCATGAGGCAACTGTGGATAATATGCACTCATTGCGTGCTCCATAGAATGTTCAGAAGTACAGCTGGAAGTTGCTTCTACCAATCCGGCAAGCGTACTAGCCCAAGCAACTTTTGCACGTGCCTTTAAATTCTTACCGTCGTTTACAGCTACTGGAAGATATTTATAAAGCAAACGTATAGCCTCTAAAGCATAAAGATCGCTAATTGGAGTAGCACAATTTGCAATAAAACCTTCAGCAGCATGGAAGAAAGCATCAAAACCTTGATAAGCTGTTAAATGCGGAGGTATCGAAATCATCAATTCCGGATCAATGATAGAAAGAGCTGGGAAAGTAAGACTGCATCCAAAACCGATCTTTTCTTGTTTTTCTTCATTTGTAATTACAGCCCACGGATCAGCCTCCGTACCCGTTCCGGCAGTAGTAGGGATAGCAACAATTGGAAGAGCTTTTGTTACCGGACGTCCTTTACCACTTCCACCTGTTACATAATTCCAGAAATCTCCATCATTACATGCCATCACAGCAATAGCTTTAGCAGAATCGATGGTACTTCCTCCACCTAATCCTATAATAAAATCACACCCTTGTTCCCGACAAATCGCCGCAGCTTCCATTACATGCGATTTAATAGGATTGGGAAGTATTTTATCATAAACAATAGATGCTACATCATTTTCTGTCAAGAAGCCGATTACCTTATCTAAATATCCGTATTTTCTCATTGAAGTTCCACCGGAAATAATAATCATCGCCTTTTTTCCGGGAAGTGTTTCGGTTGCCAACTTCTTTATCTCACCACATCCAAACAAGATTCTTGTTGGGATATGCAAACTGAAAACAGGATTTGCGTTCATAATATTCAGGTTTTTAAAGTTTGTATATGTTCAAATATACGAATAAAACTGTATGATATAATACGTAGAATGTTAAATTATATAACAAACATATATTTACACACTAGCATTTACAACAAAAAAGTGCGGAACTCACTGTGAATCCCACACTTTGTATCTATAAGAACTTAAATCTAAGCGTTATTCTTAAATACACAATAATTATAAAAATAAACTCTTGAATTACCATCCAGGATATTCAGATTCAGATGTACCCCAACCAGCATTTTGTGTCAACATTCCATTAGAAAGATCTATCTGCGCCTTAGGAATTGGCCAAAATCCACCAGTCTCTTCATAACGTTTAGCAAATCCCCCACCAAATTCTTTCATAACAGTTTCTTTTCCACCATTTATAATATTAACCCCAACCTGCTTAGTCAAAGCAGAAACGACATCTCCCCAGCGCATTAAATCAAACCAGCGCAAACCTTCGAATGCAAGTTCATGCCGTCTTTCTTTTTTCAAATTATCCAATGAATATTCCTTCGGTGTTAAACCTACACGGGCACGTACTCTATTCATACCATCACTTGTTCCTGTCAATTCTGAATGCATCAACAAAACATCTGCATAACGCATCATAACCAAGTCTTGAGTTTGTCCTAACTGAAAATTATTCTGGGTATTATACATCAGATTAGAATATGGCACTAAGCCTCCATCTGCTGTTTTTGCTATAATATTCATATATTTCTTTTGAAAATAGCCCGTAAATTCCATCTGATCATTACCATCCCATGTATAAGTAACTCCTTCACTAGGATCATTAACATCAAGAATAGATGCCTTTATTCTTGGGTCATCAGGCTCGTCTGCCACCCATTCTTCATAAAGTCCTGTAGTTACAGTACCACATCCCCAACCTTGTCCAAAAGGGAAAGTATTGATCTCCTGTTGCCCACGCATACCATAATTCAAATTATACATATTTGAGAATCCATAATCGCTCCATGTTGCATAATTATTACATTTAGTAGCAAACAATATTTCTTTGTTAACATCTGTTTCCCATTGAAGCGGTCCTCCCAAAATATTATTCTGCCCTTTCGTATAATTATAATCACCTATTGTAAACGAATTAGTGTAGGGCCACAATCCTCTAAAATCATCAACTAACCCAAAACCACTATTATCACGACAATCTTCCAACCAATTTATAACCTGATCTTTTAGAATATTACCACCATCCGATAAAGGTAATGAATCTTTACCATAATATCCAGTATAAAACAAAAAGACACGTGCCATATAAGCTTCTGCTACATATTTTGTTGCATGCCCAGAAAACGTCGGATCATAAGTTTTATCTGGCATCGTTTCAATACAAGTCTTCAAATCTGATGCTATTTGTGCATAGATAACATCTGCAGAAGATTTTGGTAAATTCTCCGCTACAGAAGAAAGTGGCATAGGTACCTCACCAAACATTTGTGCTAATTGGAAATAAAACAAGGCGCGCATAAAATGAGCCTCCCCTATTGTCTGAGCCTTATCACTACCTTCCCAACCAGTTATTTTATCTGTAGACTCTAGCATCAAATTAGTACGGTAAATACCTTCATAACTAGCTTTCCAAAACGGTTCAAAAGTATCTGTTCCATAATTCATCAATTTATCAGCCATTTGATACGTTCTATCAGCCGGCCCTCCTCCTCCAAAGCGATCATCTGAAGCTGCTTCCGAAACAAAAAACGGACTTGACTCTACACTATTTCTCCCAGAATTACTGATAATATGATTCAAAGATACATATACACCATTAAGCATCATATCGATATCTTCAACAGTTTCCGGAAAATTTCCAGTATTTTTCTTTGTATAATTTTCTGTATCCAAAAAGTCCTCACAACCGGATAACATAAACGCTGCAATTGTTGCTATATAAAAATATTTCTTCATAGCTGTTTTAGAATTTAAGATTTACACCAAACATAAATGTACGTGGACTAGGATAAAATCCAAGGTCAATACCTGATGCCCAAGAATAATCATCATTTCCACTAGCTCCCACTTCGGGATCCATTCCAGAATATCCAGTAATAGTAAAAGCATTCAATACAGAGAAGTATAAACGAGCTTGAGTCAAAGCCATCTTTGGGAATAATTTCTTAAAATCATATCCCAATGTGATATTTTGGACTTTCAAATAACTGGCATCTTCTACAAATATATCCGAGAAATTCTTCCAACTGTCACTTGTTTCCATTCCTTCTAGCTTCGGTAAGCGATTAGAAGTGCCCTCACCATTCCAGCATTCATATATTTCAGTAGTAAAATTCTGTTTGGGCTCACCCAAATATTGACGATATGACTTCACAACTTGCTGACCAAAAGCCCCATTAGTTGTCACAGAAAAATCCCATCCTTTATAACCTAAATTTAAAGAGAACCCTAAACGATAATCAGGATTTGGATCACCAATCATGGTCTTATCATCTTCAGTAATAGCTCCATCACCATTTGTATCAACAAAAATTAATTCACCTGGAGCTGCAGTCGATAATTTAGCTTCTGTTGCTGCTACCTGCTCTTCATTCTGAAAAACACCTGCAGTCTTGTATCCCCAGAAATAGCCAATAGGATATCCAACTTGTGCACGATAAATCTCAGTAATACCATAAGTAAGTACATCACTTGGACCATGAATAATGCCTTCTGTATTAGCTATACGAGTTACTTCATTTTTATTATAAGCAAGATTAAAGTTAATTCCATAATTAAAGTCACGTATCATATCGTTCCAGTTCAAAGCAACTTCAAACCCTTTATTCTCAATATCTCCGCCATTAATATAAGGAGCACCTGTACCATAGATCAGAGGAACCGGAGCTTGTACCAACCAGTCTTTTGTTTTCTTATTGTAATAATCAAAAGCCAATCCTAGACGAGAATTAAAGAAACGCGCATCAATACCTAAGTCAAGCTGTTCTGAAGTTTCCCATGAAATATCTTCATTAGGCAAAATATCTGCATAAGCACCAGTAGATTGTGTAATTTTATCTGTTCCAAAAACATATGACTGATCAAAAGCAATAGTAGAAAGATATTGGAAGTTTGCAATATCAGAATTACCATTCTGTCCCCAGCTCGCACGAATCTTTAAAAAATCCATCCAATTAGTTACATCTTCCATAAAGGGTTCGTTAGTCATAACCCATCCAGCAGAGAAAGACGGAAATACTCCCCATCGATTTCCTCTTGCAAAATTAGAAGAACCATCAGCACGTACAGTAGCAGAGAACATATATTTTTCTTGATAATTATAGTTCAAGCGCCCAAAAAATGAAGCTAAACGTCCTGCTGTTTGTGGCTCTCCCGACAAAGTTGTCAACCCAGAAGTAATTCCTTGTGCATTACTTAAATATGCATAATCAAATTTACCAGGGAAAAGAGAATTTGCATTTGTTCCAGAAATAGTTTCACCAATTCCCCATTTTTCCATAGATTGACCTATCACGAAGTCAGCGGCATGATCATCTATCTTAAAAGAATAAGATAATGTATTTTCCCATGTCCATGCCATATCAACTCCCTGATCCTGAGATATTTTATCGTTTTTATTTTCTGAATTAGATGCTAAATGGAATTTATCTGTATATGAACGATTACTAACAGCATTAAAACGATATCCAAAATTTGTTTTATACTTCAAATTTTTGATCGGCTGAATTTCAACATAAAAGTTACCACGAAAAGCATGATTACGATACAAATTCTTCCCACGTTGATATACCATTGAAGCTATAGGATTTGCTTCATTATTATTAAAACTCCAACCATCTGCTAGTTTATCATCATAATCATAATAATTACCTTCATTATCATATACAGGAAGTAGAGGGCTAGCTGTCAAGAAATTATGAACATCATTCCAATAAATATTACCAATTCCGATACCAGAACGTTCACTATAACTATATGACATATTTTCACCCAATTTAATAATATCAAATTCATCATTTTTTAATATTACATGATCAGAATTCAAACGTGCAGTATAACGATTATAATTAGGTTCTACCGGAGCTCCAATTATACCCTCCTGACTTGTATAAGAAAGCCCTAAAGAAAAACGTGAGTATTCATTTCCACCAACCATATTAAAAGCATGGTTTTGAGTCGGAGCATTATCATTTGTAGCCTCATCCAACCAATTAGTTCCGTTCCAAGTGCCATTCATTATCTTCTCGTATTGAACAGGTATTAGGCTCTCCCAATCATATGCTCCATCCTTACGGTCCATAATTTCCATATATTGTTTGGCATTTAACAATTCCGGCTTCTTAGCTATTTTCTGAAAACCATAATAACCATCATACGAAATATTCACTTTACCTGTTTTACCTTGCTTGGTAGTAACTAAAATAACACCATTTGCAGCACGAGCACCATAAATAGCAGCAGAAGCTGCATCTTTCAATACATCAATAGATTCTATATCAGCAGGATTCAGCATATTTATATCACCTCCGGCAACACCATCAATCACATATAAAGGAGCAGAGGAACCCACTGTACCCATACCACGTACATTAACCTTATACCCCTCCCCTGGCATACCAGAACTCTGTGTGATATTTACTCCTGGACTTTGACTTTGCAATGCACCAAGTGCACTTACAGTATTCAGCTTTTGCAAGTCATCTCCTTTTACCTGAACAGTAGCTCCCGTTACTAATTTCTTTTTCTGAACACCATAACCTACAACAACCACTTCATCAAGTACTTCAGTATCTTCTTTCAAGATAACATTAATCATAGATTTTCCCGCAACAGGAACATCTTGTGGCTGATAGCCTACAAAAGAGATTGATAAAACAGCATCATTTTCTACTTGTAATGTAAAATTGCCGTCAAAATCAGTAATCGTACCATTAGTTGTACCTTTCTCAATAACGCTGGCTCCAATAATACTTTCGCCTGCAGCATCTTTCACAACACCTGTTATGGAAACTTTTTGTGCAAAAGCCCATAAAGGAACAAGGCATAATAAACATAATAGCCTTAAGGACTTAATAACAATAGTGTCTTTCATGTAAATAAACGAATTAGTATATGTTTTTAAAGTTTTTGTTTTTTACACCAACAAAAGTAGCTGAAATACCTCCAGCAATATTTCTTATATGTTACTCTAACATATTACTAAGTTACATCTACACCCCCAAACGTAACATAAAATATCAAAAAACGTACATCTATGTTGTACGACATATATAAAGGGAGCAAAAGAAATTATTATTGATATTCTCAAATAGACTTAAAAATAAGGTAGAATAAATAATCGGACAATCAAAGAACCCTGCAATATATCCGTCGTCTAAATGGAGACCAAGATCATCAAGGAAGACACGCACGTATTGGAGTGGATGAGTTCAGTATTTTACATGTACGCTTATATACATATAAATAATACATAGGAAATACGCTAAACCAATATTAAAGAAAGATATCATCTTACTATAAAAAAGTTTCGGCTTGTTTGTGGATTTTCCTAAACAAGCCGAAACTTTTTTACGTATATTTCAAACCGAGATTATTCTTCTACCGGCTGGAAATCTTCTTTTCCAACACCACAAACCGGGCAAACCCAATCTTCCGGAATATCCTCAAATGCTGTTCCCGGTGCAATGCCACCTTCAGGATCTCCAACTTCAGGATCATAAACCCAATCGCATACTGTGCAAATGTACTTCTTCATAATTTTATCGTTTTATTCTAAGTTAGTATTAATTATTTCTTTAATATGAAAACAAATATAGAAAGAAATTGTTTACGCTGTTTCATTTAGTAACATCTTTTTAAGTTCACACATTCCTTCGGAGGCTCCCTTGCGAATAACATTTACATGCCTGCCCGAAGTTATGGCAACTTCTTTCGGATCTATAAGATAAACCGGGACATGGGCTGGAACATAATTTAACAGTCCTGCTGCCGGATACACATTCAGAGATGTTCCGATAATGACAAAAATATCAGCTTGCTCCGCATAGTCAATGGCAGTTTCTATCATTGGGACAGCCTCACCAAACCAAACGATAAACGGGCGTAACTGAGAACCATCGGCTGCCGTATCTCCCATTTTCACCTCATATTCTTCCGGTTTTAGTTCTTTTATATATTTCGGGTTATTCGGTTGCCAACTAGATGTAACCTTTGTCAGTTCCCCATGCAAATGAATAACATGATGACTGCCTGCACGTTCATGCAAGTTATCAACATTCTGTGTAACAACAGTTACATCAAAAAAATTCTCCAACTCAGCTATCAGCTCATGCCCCCTGTTAGGCTTGACTGTAAGCAATTGTTTACGGCGTTCATTATAAAAATCTATTACCAGCTTCGGGTTAGCAGCATATCCTTCGGGAGTAGCTACTTGTTCTACCGGATAACGATCCCACAGACCTCCCGAATCGCGGAATGTACTAATGCCACTTTCAGCACTCATTCCTGCTCCAGTCAGTATCACCAGCTTTTTCATAGGCAGATATTTTCTTTTCATTTTATATACAGTCACAAAAATAAGAATTTTTAATCGCTCAAAAAGCCTCATATTCAAAGAAAAAAGATACCTTTGCCGTGCTTTTAAAGAATATTACACACTAATAAATATAATCACATGGACAAATTCAGTTACGCCATTGGTCTGGGTATAGGCCAAAACCTGCTGAGCATGGGTGCTCGCGGCATTGAAGTAAACGACTTTGCACAGGCTATCAAAGACGTATTAGAGGGAAACCAAACAGCAATCACTCACACCGAAGCTCGTGAAATCGTGAATAAATATTTCACTGAGTTAGAAGAAAAAATGAATGCTGAAAACATAGCAAAAGGAAAGCAGTTCCTCGAAGAAAACAAGAAAAACCCTAAAGTAGTAACTTTACCAAGCGGACTGCAATATGAAGTTATAACCGAAGGTAACGGCAAACAGCCTAAAGCAACTGACCGCGTACGTTGTCACTATGAAGGTACATTAATAGACGGAACATTGTTCGACAGCTCTATCAAGCGTGGTGAACCTGCCGTATTTGGAGTAAACCAAGTTATCAAAGGTTGGGTTGAAGCATTGCAGTTGATGTCGGAAGGTGCAAAATGGAAACTTTATATTCCTTCTGAACTGGCATACGGAGCACAGGGAGCTGGTGAAATGATCCCTCCTCACAGCACACTTATCTTCGAAGTTGAATTAATAGAGGTGCTCTAATACACAAAAGCAAATCAGTAAAATTATAATTTAAAATATAAAGTAAATGAAAAAAAGTTCTTTAATCATGATGTTTGCAGCCGCAACTGGACTGGCATCATGTACAGCTCAGAGCCCAAAGGCAAACATGAAAAGCGATGTTGATACTCTTTCTTATATGATGGGTGTCAGCAACACACAAGGATTGCAAGAATACGCTATGGGACGTCTGGGTATCGATTCTACTCACATGGCAGACTTCATCAGAGGTATTGAAGAAGGTTTGAAACAGACAGATGCAAAACAGAAAGCTTACATGGCTGGTATCCAGATCGGACAGCAAGTAAGTGGTGATATGTTCGACGCTATCAACGATCGTATCTTCAACGGCGACTCTACACAGAACTTAAGCAAAGAAAACTTCTTGGCTGGTTTCGTTTCTGCTGTAAAGAAGCAGGCACTCGTTGCCCCTGATTCTGCTGCTGTATATGTAAATGCTAAGGCAGAAGCTATTAAAGAAAAAGCTTTGGAAACAAAATATGCTGACTATAAAAAACAGAACGAAGACTTCCTGGCTACTAACAAGAGCAAAGAAGGAGTAAAAGTTACTGCAAGTGGTCTGCAATATAAAGTAATCACTGAGGGTAAAGGTGAAATTCCTGGAGAAACAGCAAGAGTTAAAGTTAATTATAAAGGTACTTTAATCGACGGAACTCAGTTCGACAGCTCTTACGACCGTAAAGAACCAACTACTTTCCGTGCAAACCAGGTAATCAAAGGATGGACAGAAGCTCTGACTATGATGCCGGTAGGATCTAAATGGGAATTGTATATTCCTCAGGAACTGGCTTATGGCTCACGTGAAACTGGTAAAATCAAACCGTTCTCTACATTGATTTTTGAAGTAGAATTGGTTAGCATCGAAAAAGAAGATAAGAAATAATAACTGATTATTTCATCTTATAAAGCACAGGTATAGACATGATCATCAGTCTGTACCTGTGTTTTTTATTTTCCATGCCTATATTCATGAGGTGTCTTACCCGTCAGTCTCCGGAAATATTTGCAGAAGAAAGATGCATTCGGAAAGTTCAATTCATCAGCTATCTGATAAACCAGTTTATCAGAATGACGAAGTAACAATTTTGCTTCTTGCACTACAGCCTCATTCACCCAGTCCATCACTGTACGGCCACTTGTCTGTTTTATCAATGTACTCAGATAACGGGGAGTCAGGTACAGCCTGTCGGCATAAAACACTACACTTCTTTCGTGTATGGCATACTTATTAACAAGCGACAAAAATCTGTTGAAAACTTCTTCCTGACGCGTGAGCCGACCGCTTTCTTCCGATATTTCCCTCATACGATATATATTTATCTGACAATAGTTCGTCAAAAATTCGCCAAGCCTAAGCGGCTCTGGCAGTAAATAAAATGAGTTCTTTGAAA
>OGDG01001110.1_pt1 | contig 11231 bp, 7 predicted proteins | sample 1570391 | NCBI WGS metagenome assembly OGDG01 (sample SAMEA2582186, study PRJEB24529) | metagenome | biome: Human gut stool | place: China | collected 2011 | reverse complement strand
GTCCTGCAACGTGATCAAACGGCTCATGTCGTTTATGATAAGAAAACAGGTATTACGGCGTATGCGGTTTTTGAGGCTTATCAGCCGGTAACTGATAAGGTGATTGCTTCTATTCCTGCTGAAACAATGGTGATGTATGCGAAAGAAACCGGTAAAGGAGTTCGTTTGAGTGTTTGTGACCCAAACTTGAATATAAAAGAAAAGGCGTATACGACGAAAGAACCTAGCCGTCCTATTTATAAGAAAATACTACTCAAAGGTCGTTGGACGCTAAAGAATTCAATGGAAAATGTCCGGTTGGAGCGACAAGGAAATGATACACAATTGACGGTAACCTGCCAGCACGGACAACCTGTTGAGGTATTAATGGAAAACAAGTGATTAGATGATAAGATTTGTAGTTTAAGAGGGGTATTAGTTACTATGTTTCTATGAAACAGAAAGACCGGTTCGTAATGAGCCGGTCTTTTTTATCTGTAGAAGGGATTTATCTCCCTGATGTTTAATATTTATTTATTCAATCTCCACTCAAAACCGTCTTTTGTATCTTTGATTTCGAATCCGAGGGCTGTTAATGTGTTACGGATTTCGTCGGAAGTAGCCCAGTCTTTGTTGGCTTTCGCTTTCATACGTTGTTCCAGTAGCATATCTACTACCTTGCCGTAAGCTGCTTCACGACCATCTGAAGAGCCTTTTTCTTCTTTCAATCCCATGATGTCGAAACTGAACAGATGGAATGTTTCTTTCAGGTCTTTCAGGTCTTCGGCGGAGATGGTGGCATTGCCGGCAATGATATTGTTTATAATGCGGGCGCCTTCGAAAAGCTGTGCGATGACAATTGGAGTATTCAGGTCGTCATTCATGGCTTCGTAGCATTTGGCACGCAGCTCTTTTACATTGATACCTTCTGAAGTTGCGGATGCAGGGGTAACCTTTCCCAATCCATCGATAGCTTCTATCAGACGTTGCAATCCCTTTTCGGAAGCAATCAGTGCTTCATTGCTGAAATCGACCGTACTGCGGTAGTGGGCTTGCAGGATGAAGAAGCGGATTGTCATTGGAGTATAGGCTTGGGTCAGCAACTTATGTGTGCCATTGAAGAACTCATCCAATGTGATGAAGTTGCCGAGTGATTTACCCATTTTCGTTCCGTTAATGGTAATCATGTTGTTATGCATCCAGTAGTGAACCATATCGTCGCCTTGTGAGGCTACTGATTGTGCTATTTCACACTCATGATGCGGGAAAATCAGGTCCATTCCTCCGCCGTGAATGTCGAAGTGCTCACCCAGATATTTGCGTCCCATAGCGGTACATTCGGCATGCCAGCCGGGGAAACCGTCGCTCCAAGGAGATGGCCAGCGCATGATATGTTCCGGCTGTGCCTTTTTCCAGAGGGCGAAATCGGCGGGATTACGCTTTTCACTTTGTCCGTCAAGGTCGCGGGTGGTGTTCAGTACATCATCCAGATTGCGTCCGGAAAGTTTTCCGTAGTGATGATCCTTGTTATATTTGGCTACATCGAAATAGACGGAGCCTTCACTTTCGTAAGCATATCCGGCGTCCAGAATCTTCTGTACCAGTTGGATTTGTTCGATGATATGGCCCGAAGCATGAGGTTCGATACTTGGAGAGAGCACGTTGAGGGCTTCCATTGCTTTATGGTAGCGGTTCAGATAGTACTGAACGACTTCCATTGGTTCCAGTTCTTCCAGACGGGCTTTCTTGGCAATTTTGTCTTCTCCTTCGTCGGCATCATGTTCCAAATGACCTACGTCAGTGATATTGCGTACATAACGTACTTTATATCCTAGATGAGTGAGATAACGGAAGAGTACGTCGAAAGTAATGGCCGGGCGTGCATGTCCCAGATGCGCATCACCGTAAACAGTCGGTCCGCACACATACATACCTACATGAGGTGCGTGGAGCGGTACGAATAACTCTTTTTTTCTATCTAACGTGTTGTAAATGGTCAGTTGATGTTCCATAACGTTTGCTATTTATTCGATTTAAAACCACAAAATTAGAATAAATCTTTGATATATTACGATAATTCAAGTTGAAATATGTAACTCATAGCCATTGTTCTGTGTTGTGATTGAGATCTCTTTGTCTTTGGACAATACTTCACGCAGCTTTCTTATATAGTTGTAAAGAGTGTGTTCGCTTATTGGTACAGCTTTTCTTGCTGTACGTATCATGAGTATATAGACAGCATACATCTATAATTTGCATCCCCATCCTAGAACGGATTTTTTTAATATTGTTCTCATGATAGTTGGAAATGAAACCATTTGCTTATTTATATGAACCATATTGATAAACGTAAAGTAGGATGACCTTTGGTTATATGTTGTTGGCCCTGTTCTGATAACTTAAGTAGTCGATATTCGCAGATCCTCTTGCTGACATCACTGCGTTATGTAATAAACATCCGCTTCTTTCCACAAGAGTGATGAGGCCTGTGTACTGGAGTGGAAAGATCTCATCACTTTAGTAGAAAGAACTGTTCACTTTAGTGCAACGAGCTATATAATGGTAAGATTGATATACGATAGCTACTCTGCATACTGCTGAAACAGAGTATAAGACATACAGTCAAAGGTTATGAAGGTACGGTTGAAAAAGGAATTGTGAGCATATGATGCTACGTAAATTTATAGTAAAAGTGTTCCAGTGCTTCCGCCACTCCGTCTTCTTCATTGCTCAGAGTGATATAGTCCGCCGCTTTCTTCACCGGTTCCTGTGCGTTGCCCATGGCAATGCCTAGTCCTGCAAACTTTATCATGGACAAGTCATTGTAGCCGTCGCCTATTGCTATCATTTCTTTGCGTTCTACTCCTATTTCTTTTAATAATACGGCAAGAGACAGGGCTTTGTCGATTCCTTGCGGGACTAGTTCGAGAAAGTAAGGTTCTGAACGAAATACGTTGATACGTCCTTGCAACCGAAGACAAAGTTCGGCTTCTAAGGGGATGAGCTTGTCGGCATCTCCCACAATCAAGCATTTAGCTACCGGAAGCGTGATGTCTGTCAGGAAGTCGTTTGTTTCCCGGACTGCCATTTTATTCAGGAAAGCCTCTTTTTGAACATACGGGTCCTGAGAGTTTTCGGTTACGATTTCTGCTCCGTCGTAAGTCAGTATGCTTAACTGGTGGCTGCGGGCGCACTCATAGAGTACGGGGACGACATCGTTCGGCAATACATTCTCATAGAGCATTTCCTGTGTTTCCCAATTGATGATTTCCCCTCCGTTGTAGGATAAGATAAATCCGCCGAACTCATTCATGCGCAATTCATTTGCCAACGGCACAATGCCATAAGTCGGACGACCGGAAGCAAGAACCAGACGGACGCCCTGTTCTTGTACACGTATCAATATTTCCCGGTTGCGGGGAGTAATTACTTTTTTAGAGTTGGTGAGTGTGCCGTCAAGGTCGAGCACGATAAGCTTGTATTTCATGCAGTGTCATTTTGCGTGCAAAGATAAAGTAAAAAAGTATTCTTGCAAGACAGTCCATATAAAGATGCAGTTTTTATTTTAGCAAATCCACCCACTGTTCATTGCTCAATGCAGGCAATGTTTCGCTGTCGGTAACAAATGTTTCTGCTAACTTTCGTTTTTCATCTTGCAGATAGAGAATCTTTTCTTCAATACTGTTTTGGGTAATGAAGCGATAGGCGATAACCTGCTTGTCCTGTCCGATGCGGTGGGCACGGGCAATAGCCTGCGATTCGGCGGCGGGGTTCCACCACGGATCGATAATAAACACATAGTCGGCTTGCGTCAGATTAAGTCCTACGCCTCCGGCTTTCAGAGAGATAAGGAAGGCTTGTACGTCTTTCTGCTCGGTGAAATGGGCAATTTCGGACGGACGGTTGTTGGTTGCTCCTGTCAGTAGTGCATATTTCCAGCCCCGTTCGCGAAACGCTTCGGCGAGGACTTCCAGATGTTTGACGAAGGATGAGAAAATCAGTACTTTATGTCCTTCACTCCGTAGTGTGTCGAATATTTCTATTATTTGTATCGCTTTGCCGGATGCACCGTTAAAGTCCGGATAGATGAGTTGCGGATGACAGGCAAGTTGGCGTAGCCGCAGGATACCGTTCAAGATACTGAAAGAATGAAGTTTATCCATATTTTGAGGATGTTGGAGCAGGATATTCCGCAAACTATTTTTTTCTTGTTCGTAAAGAGTATTTTGTTCTTCGGGCATGTCACAATAGATCGTTTCTTCGGTAAGCGGGGGAAGTTCCGGAGCCACTTCACTTTTGCTTCTGCGAAGAATAAATGGGGATATCAGTTGTTGTAACTGTGCTTCTACACGGGTATTGCCTTGGCGGATCGGAATCATGAATTGTTTTTGAAAAGCACTCTCAGTTCCCAGTAAGTCCGGTTGGATGAAACGGAATTGTGCCCACAGATCTTTCAGTGAATTTTCGATAGGTGTACCCGTAAGTACAAGCCGATACTTGCTTTTCAGTTGGAGTGCAGAACGGAAGGTGAGCGATTCGCTGTTCTTAATATTTTGGCTCTCATCGAGTACGATATATTCGAATTTGTAAGAAGAAAGCAGGTCGATGTTGTTGCGCATCATGCCATACGTTGTGAATATCAACTGGAAACGTCCGAAGAACTTCCCGGGATGATTGGGGGGCACGACGATGCTACTGTTATATTCAATCATTGAAAGCGTTGTAAAGCGTTTCGCTTCCCGTCGCCAGTTGTGCAACAGCGACGTAGGAACGACGATGAGAGTGGCTGCTTTCCTTGAGGCGGGCGATTTATATATATGTTGTAACAACGTAAGTGTCTGGAGGGTTTTCCCCAGTCCCATATCGTCAGCCAGACATCCGCCGAATCCTAGTTTATGCAGATGCATCATCCATGAGAATCCTTTCTGCTGGTAAGGACGTAATGTTGCTTTTAGTGCTTTAGGGACGGAAACATTCTTAATCTGATTTTTGCCAGAGAACTTTTTAAGTCCTGTTCCTCCCAAGGCAGCTTGCGCGGCGCCTATAAATGTATGCTTCAATCGTATTCCCTGCTCTGTCTGAACTCCCATTTCCAACAAGTTCGCATACTTACTGAACCATTCCTCGGGTAAAAGGATCATGCGCCCGTCCGGCAGCAGATATTCTCTCTTTTCTTCGAGGATATGCTTGCGGAAGCGTGAGAAAGGAATGCGCAGGTTGCCGACAACAACGGTGATATGTAACTCAAACCAGTCTACTACTTCATCGTCACAACTCTGCTCGATATGTATCTCGTCCAGGCAGTAAGGAGTGTTTCCCATATGGCCGGTCAGTTGAAAGTCCGATTGTAACATCTCCCGATGCTTATTGATCCATTCAACAAGTGTTTTCTCAGAAGAACTGGCTGATAACCTGAAATGGATATCACCGATACGTTGCAGACCGGAGCTTTCTAAAAGCTGAATCGCTTTTTTTTCGGCGACAATATCCCGCCGGAAGAAGGATACCTCACCGGAGTCTTTCCGATAAATGATTTTCTTCATTGCTGCTCCGTTGTCTGATGTAAATAGCTGGTCTCTATAACGAAAACCAAGCTGCAACAACTGTTCGCTATGGGTGATGTCTTCAAGTGACAGTAATGCTTCGCAGGCACATCTTTCTTCAGGGATATCCCACCCTTCGGTTATGATTTCGTGATAGCGTGCAATCGGAATGACAATATTGTCGATATACTTTTCGAGTTGAGCGGCGCTTGCACTAATTGCCTTTTTCTTGGTAAAGGGTAAGAGCCGGACACTATCTATGTGTGGAAAGAAGTATAAATTCATCCCTAGCAATAGAGTAGCCGGTGAGGCAGTTAATGCGATAACGGGTTTTTGGTCGTCCAATGAAAATGGTTGCTTCTCATAATAACATTGCAGTTGATAGCGGAAAGTACTGCTGTCGACATGAAATGTAAAGCGGACTTCGGCGTCATGTGGATGTACGTGATAAGCATGGTGGGCGTACAACACTTTGCTTCCGGGCTGTTTCTGATAAAAAGATAACCCGTTTTCCCGTATGAGAGTAAGCATCTCGAGTAGTTTGCCTTCAATAAATGGCCGAATGTTATTCTTTACTTTCTCAGGATCTTGAGATAACTTATGCAGGAAGCGTGATACTATCTTTTCTCGGGAATAGGCTCCCATTAAATATTTCTCTGTATAGTGAGAAGCGATGTCGATGGCTTGTCTTTCTGCTTCATTCATTTGTTCAATAGCTTCGGGAGAAGCGTGAAAAGCCTGTTCAATCAACTGCAACGTGCCATCTTCCAGTCGCTCTGCTATGTAAGGGATCAGTAGTATACCAAACACAGGATGCTCTGTATAAACGATGATGACTTGTCCGTTAGTTGTTTTCTCTCTCATTCTCTTTGGGCTTTAACTGACAAAGATACGGGAAAATCCTTAATTTTGCAGCATGATAGAAGAAAACAAACGAGTATTGTTAGGAATGAGTGGCGGTACGGATAGTTCCGTTGCCGCTATGAGACTGCTGGAGGCCGGATATGAGGTGATCGGGGTGACTTTTCGTTTTTATGAATTAAATGGCTCGACCGAATATCTGGAAGATGCCCGTAGTTTGGCGGAGCATTTGGGAATCCGTCATATAACGTACGATGCCCGTGAAGTATTCAATAAGCAGATCATTGAGTATTTCGTGCAGGAATATATGGCGGGGCGTACACCGGTTCCCTGTACCTTATGCAATAATTATTTGAAATGGCCGTTGTTAGCGGAACTTGCCGATGAAATGGGCATATTCTATATTGCCACAGGGCATTACGTTCGGAAAGTTAAGTTGGAAGATACCTATTATATCACATCTGCGGCTGATTCGGACAAGGATCAGACGTTCTTTTTATGGGGATTGAAACAAGATATTCTCCGTAGAATGTTATTGCCAATGGGAGATATCACGAAAGTGGAAGCCCGTGCATTGGCTGCTGAACGTGGCTTCCGGAAAGTTGCTACTAAAAAGGACAGCTTAGGGGTTTGTTTCTGTCCAATGGATTATCGGAGTTTTTTAAAAAACTGGTTGGATAAAAATGATCAGCTTTTTACCGCACATGGTCAGAAATGGTCAGAAATAGTCAGACGAGGGCGGTTTGTCGATGAAACGGGGCATTTTATTGCTTGGCATGAAGGATATCCTTTTTATACCATCGGACAGAGACGCGGGCTAGGGATACATCTGAATCGTCCTGTTTTTGTGAAAGATATATTTCCGGAAAAGAATGAGATAGTACTTGCCCCTCTTCAATCTCTAGAGAAAACAGAAATGTGGCTGGATAATTGGAACTTGATAAACGAAAACCGTGTACTCGGTTGTTCTGATATAATCGTGAAGATACGGTACCGCAAACAGGAGAATCACGGTACGGTAACTGTTACTCCGGAACACTTATTGCATATACAGCTTCATGAACCGTTGACTGCTATTGCTCCGGGACAAGCTGCCGCATTCTATAAAGATGATTTGCTGCTGGGGGGAGGGATTATAGTAAAAGCCCGATAACTATCCGACAGCCGGAATAACTTGTGCGAACCCAAGTCTCATCCATGCTGAGACCCGGATTCCGTCTACACGACACCCGGGTCTCAGGCAAGTAATCTTTGCAAAAAAGAAAACCTGTAATAACTATATGATAAGTTTCTCTATATTTGAGGGCTGGAATTCAACGCCAGCATTGTCTCTATGTATTCACGTGTATTGCTGAGTCTGGGGACTTTGTGCTGTCCTCCCAACTTCCCTCTCTGTGCCAGCCAGTCATGGAATAGTCCCGGTCGGGCAACGATTACTTCCAAGGGTTGCAATGCAATATCTTTCCAACGTTTTGCTTCATAGTCGGAGTTTACTTCCTTTAATGTTGCATCCAGTATTGCTGCGAACTTCTCAACGGAATCCGGCATTTTAGCGAACTCTATTAACCATTGGTGGCGGCATTTGGCATGTTCGTCCATAAACACCGGTGCGGCAGAATATTCACTCACTTGCGCCCCTGTTTCCGAACAAGCCTTTGCCAGTCCTTTTTCTGCATTATCTACGATTAGTTCCTCGCCAAAAGCATTGATGAAATGTTTGGTTCGTCCGGTAATGACAAATTTATAAGGGTTCTTGCCGGTAAATTTCACTGTATCCCCAATCATATACCTCCACAAACCGCAAGAGGTCGAAATGACCATTGCGTAATTCTTGTTAAGCTCCACTTCCTCAAGGCAATAGGCACGTGGATTCTCTTTGTCAACTTCTTCCAACGGAACAAATTCGTAGAAGATTCCGTAGTCGATCATCAGCAACATTGCAGGATCTGAAAGATCGTTCTGTGTGCCGAAATAACCCTCGGAAGCATTGTAGGTCTCTACATAGTGCATCTTCGGTGAATGAATCACTTGCTTGTATTGCTCACGGTAAGGAGTAAATGCAACTCCTCCGTGGAAGAAAACTTCCAGATTCGGCCATACTTCTTCCAACGTCTGTTTGCCTGTTTTTTCAAGGATCCGTTTGATAAGCACCAACATCCACGACGGTACGCCGGATAAACTTGTGACGTTGACCGGAATAGTACTGTTGGCTATCGCCTCTATCTTGGTTTCCCATTCGCTCATTAGTGCGATTTTCTTGCTGGGCACACGGACAAAATTGATAAGCGGATTGACATTTTGAATCAAAATAGCAGATAAATCTCCTACCAGGCTATGATTAGAATTGAGATTCGGACTATGGCTTCCCCCTAGGATCAATCCTTTTCCTGAAAAGAAATGGCTGTCCGGGTTGATGCGGAAGTAAAGTGCGGCAGCGTCTTTTCCTCCTCTGTAATGAATGTCTTGCAGTGCTTCCTTACTGACAGGGAGGAATTTACTTTTATCATTTGTCGTTCCGGAAGATTTGGCGAACCAACGTATTTCCGACGGCCAAAGCAGATTCTGTTCTCCTGCCCGCAAACGTTCTACATACGGCTTGATTTCCTCATAAGTCTGGATTGGAACACGTTTTCTGAAGTCTTCATAGCTGCGGATCGAGGAATAGTCGTACTTTTTCCCCCATTCTGTCTGAGCAGCCTGATGTACTAAGCGGTTTAGTACACTATGCTGTATCTCACTAGCCTGAGTAGCATATAGGTCTATCTGTTTTAAACGGGAATCAAAAGTCTTACTAATAATTTTTGTAATATTCATTTCTGCTTTAACATAATAATGTTTAGTCGTGCAAAAGTAACTTATTTATCTTTTTTTTCTATCTTTACGACGGAAATAATCGTTAAAAATTGACGACTTTCATATAAATCCCGAGTTTTAGACTAAAAAATGCGACAATGAGAATCGGAATTTTAACATCAGGGGGAGATTGCCCCGGTATAAATGCCACTATTCGTGGCGTGTGCAAAACTGCCATCAATTATTACGGAATGGAAGTGGTAGGTATTCACAGCGGTTTTCAGGGCTTGCTGACTAAAGATGTCGAATCTATTACAGACAAGTCGCTCTCCGGTTTGCTCAATCTGGGTGGAACGATGTTAGGAACTTCTCGTGAGAAGCCTTTCAAAAAAGGAGGCGTTGTCTCTGATGTTGACAAACCGTCTTTAATTCTTCAGAATATCCATGAAATTGGGCTGGATTGTGTCGTTTGTATCGGTGGAAATGGAACGCAGAAGACTGCAGCCAAGTTTGTTGCAATGGGAGTTAACATCGTATCTGTTCCTAAAACCATTGATAATGATATTTGGGGCACGGACATCTCTTTTGGTTTCGACTCGGCTGTAAGTATTGCTACGGACGCTATTGACCGGTTGCATTCTACTGCAAGTTCTCATAAAAGGGTGATGGTGATTGAAGTCATGGGACATAAAGCGGGTTGGATTGCTTTGTATTCCGGTATGGCAGGAGGGGGAGATGTTATTCTTGTGCCTGAAATACCTTATAGCATTAAAAACATAGGAAACACTATTCTGGAAAGATTGAAAAAGGGGAAACCATACTCTATTGTAGTAGTAGCTGAAGGCATTCAGACGGACGGTCGTAAACGTGCTGCGGAATACATTGCACAGGAAATAGAGTATGAGACGGGTATTGAAACCCGTGAAACCGTATTAGGGTATATTCAACGTGGTGGTTCGCCTACTCCTTATGACCGTAATCTCTCTACCCGAATGGGCGGACACGCGACGGAACTGATTGCCAACGGGGAATTCGGGCGTATGGTTGCACTAAAAGGAGATACTATCGCTTCTATCCCTTTGGAAGAAGTGGCTGGGAAACTAAAGTTGGTTAGTGAAGATCACGATCTGGTGATTCAGGGACGTCGCATGGGGATTTGCTTTGGATAGATTCCACGATCGGTTCTGCCGTAATCTCATTGTCGAACTCATTTTCTTCCAATATATTGTCATTCAGTAATTCGATATCAGAGTCTGCATCCATTTCGGGTTCAGGTTCGGCTGCCATTGCTGATTGCTGCATTTTGGTTTCGTTGACGGTTGCCATGAAAGTCGGGTCCTTTACTTTCTTTATAGCCATCTGGGCGGCATTCTGTTGGGATTCTTTCTTGGAATATCCGGTTCCGGTTCCGGCAGGAAGTCCTTCAATGCGTACTTCTGTCTGGAAAACAGGATTGCTGTCCTGATCAAGGAATTGCTCAATCAGTTCAAAAGAAACCTCCAGTTTGCTCTTTTGGCTCCATTCGATCAGTTTTGATTTGAAGTTTACTTCTTTACGGGAGATTTTATCCAGATCGATATAACGATTAATGATTCGCTGCTCCATAAACTGTTTGCAGCGTTCATATCCCTGGTCCAGGTAGATCGCTCCGATAAATGCCTCGAAAGCATTCCCGTACATATAGCTGTTGTGGGAAGAAGAACGGGTTGAATATTTAATAAGTTTGTCCAGTCCGATCTCTACGGCAAGTTTGTTTAAAGTCTCCCGTTGTACAATCTTGGAACGTGTGTTTGTCAGGAAACCTTCCCGCTTCCCTTCAAAACGTTTGTAGACGATATCGCCTACGATAGCGTCGAGAATGGCATCACCTAAAAATTCCAGACGCTCATTGTTTAACGGACGCCCCTTGTCCGAACGGACAGATGAGGATTTATGTAAGAGAGCCTGCTCATAGAGCTGGATGTTACGCGGGTAGAAACCGAGTATCCGGTAAAAACAAAGATAAGACTCTCTATCCCTGTGGAACAAGAGCCTTATCTTATCTATTTGGTTTCG
>OGDG01001103.1_pt1 | contig 11323 bp, 17 predicted proteins | sample 1570391 | NCBI WGS metagenome assembly OGDG01 (sample SAMEA2582186, study PRJEB24529) | metagenome | biome: Human gut stool | place: China | collected 2011 | reverse complement strand
CAAGCGCAGCATCCGGCGCCAGCTTACGCGTATCAGCGAAGAAAGGCTGGCCTACACCATCACCATTGCAGCGGGGGCATTCCGGGTTAGGTGCGCTGGTGTGGTCGTAACCGTAACCACCAACATCTACGGGCTCGCGACGTTTTCGTTCAAGCGCTTCAAGTCGCTTCTCTTCGTACTCCACGGCATCACGCCATTGATACTGATGACCGAAGCCCCAGCAGTAACGGCAGCTCCCGCGGCGATACTGAGAAAGCTGATTGGCGTCGAAGGTTGCCAGGCGCCACATCTGCTCAAGCACTTCATCAGCACTTCCCAGCGCGCGCACGATGGATGCTTTCTGCTGCTGCGCAATGGCCTGCGCAACTGAAGTTTTCTGAAGCAGCTGATAGCCAATTTGTTCAGCAGTCTTCTTGCTATACCCGGCTCGAATGGCGGCCTGCTTGGCGTTGTTGTCCTTCAGGTATTCCGCAACAAATAAGCGTTGTTGATCGGTGAGGTCATCATCATCCACCAGCGCTTCTGCGCACTTTTCCTTTTGCGCAGGTTTTTGCGCAGCTTGCGCAGAAGGTTTCTTGATGTATCGACGGGCGGTAGCGTAATTCAGTCCCTGCGCTTCACACCAATCCTTCGGTGATACGCCGGTTGCGGCATGATCGGACAGGAACCGTTGCTGAAGCTCGCCCCAGTCCGGTTTTGCCATGGATTATTCCTATTTAACGTGAGGGAGAAAAAGGAATTACTGATTCTCCATAAAATATTCACTTTTATGCTTTGGAATTAAGGCTCTTTAGTCCAGGAGTTATTATGAAAAGAATTATGCTTGCTGTTTTTGTGATCTGTGGTGCGCTGTCTCTTTCAGGATGTATTTTGCCTCCGGGAGGCCCAGGCGGCGGACATGGTGGTGGTCCAGGTGGCGGATTCTCACATGGTCCGGGTTTGCGTTAATAACAGCAGGCCCTTTTCAGGATTTGTTCGTATCAGGTGGTATCGGTCGATACCCCCTTTCCTGAACGAGAAACGACACTTCCATAGGCACCGACTGTAATGCCTTAGCTGACTTGCTCAGCGCCGGTATCAAACAGCGCCAGCGCTTCGGTCGCTTCCTGAATTGCTTTACGAGTCTTCGAGACAATCTCGCTTTCCGTGTAAACACGATCGAAAGAGTCAGCGAATAGCTCAGCTTTCAGATAGCTATCGCCAACCCAGTCAATGGCTAACTTCGCCGCTGCTGTGTCGTAATTCACTTTCTTGATGATATCCAGGCGGATTTGTTCGGATGTGGTGATCTCTGACATGTCTTACCTCTGTGCGATGTGGGGAATATTATAGAAACCACTCGGCAGAATAGCTTCTGTAATGCTTTCCCACTATCCGAGGGAGTCACTCTTATGCCCTTGAATTGCTGTCAACCGTCATTGCGGTGCTTGTCGCAGCAGCCTGAGCGGTCCGTAATTATGCTTGCACATCCGCGCTTACGACATGCGGGGGAATTAACGGTGGCATTGGTTACTACTTAGCATTCGAGGCGCAATAAAAAGCCCCGCATAAACGGGGCTGTAGATTCAGATAAATGGTTTGGCTACTGGTAGCTATCTGCAAAATGCCCTTCGATCTGAGATCTGACATCAACAGCTTCGTCTAACTTTAAGGAATCATGGCCCTTAATATGGAAATGAGGCTCATATGCATAAATCGTAATAAACGCATATGATCCTTCATCTCCTGAAAAAATCTCATATTTGACGCGAGAAAGACCGGTACCAACTAACATGTATGTATCCAGAAGCTTATGGGTATTCATCATCCATTCCTTTTCCTTTAAAAATCCTTATCAGCATACATGAATTCGATGGATGACGGCAGCTATGGATCCTTGCAGACGTCGAAATAACCTCAATATCAGAGAGTCAATACCCATGCAACCCCCCAAGAATGCCAAAAAATAAAGCGGCAATCAGCAACGCAAGCGCAGTCTTCTTCATTAACACTCCGTAAAATGCTATGGACATTGCCAGACACAGTGTTATAAAAACTGGCCACATAGTTAATAACAAAAACAAATAACCAAATAATCCACTATTAATAGTTATATTCACTACTGACTTAACCCTGACGTTCAAAATATGAACTGCATCTCATGACAGCATGCAATCTGCTTTTACTGGTGAACTATAGCATTATCTATGGCACTCAGTGAATGCTCGATGCCTCAGTTGCTGAACTCCGCTAATTGATACACGCCCGCTACGCTTGTTATATCCGGAATGTTATCTAAACTAACGTATGACTTTGCTCTGCCATGACAAAGTCTGCCGTTCTACCAGTGAGTTCAAGGATGAGCCACTCTCACCCCTTCCGGGCTCTCGGTTTTATTCTCAATTAGTAGAAAATAAACCAACTTCGTGGCTACAATCCGTCATTGGCTGGCTATACAGCACCCCGTAGCTTTGGGATTTCCTCCGCGGGGTTTTTTATCAGGTTTCAACCCGATTTTTCGGTTTAGCATTATCGAAGCCCCTTGCTAAAGAGCTTCTGTAATGCCTACTGCTGGGCCCTGTGTTCGTAACGGGAAATTGTCTTCCCGTTTGCGTTCATCACGTACGCCACCTCTCCCTGTTTCAGGAACACGTTCTGGTCCATTCCCGACACTGCGATACTCTGCTGATTGGGGTTGAAACCAACGCTTAGGCCGCTATGGATTTCTTCGCCGCCGCCAGGCGACATCACTTTTACTGTTAACATACTTATTCTCCTGCTTCTTCTGGTAATAAAAAGCCCCGCTATTGCGAGGCCAGTAATGTGCGTTATTTATCCTTTTCTACGGTTAGCGCATCGGAAAGTTAATGAGGAACATAAGCCCGATAAACGCGCACAGTATCCCAATAGCGCCGCCCACAACAATGAGCGCCCAAACGATAATGGTTCCTATGGTTGCAATCATTTCTTAGACTCTTCGGTTGGCTGTGGATAAGCAGCAGAAAAAAAATCATAAATATCTACCGCTTACGCTTGTTGTTTCTGAGCTGTCTCCTAGGCTAAAAGAGCCATTACATGAAAGACCTTGCGTTTACTTACCCGTGGACCTCAAGGATGAGGCCATTCTTTTAACTCACTGAGTAGGGGTAATGCTCTGGCAATTGGCCTGCACTGCTTTGTTGTGCGCCAGAATGTCGCGTTTGGTCTGACGGTCCATTACGTCGATATCGTGGTCGGTCAGGTAGATAATCCGCACCCAGCTGCACGCGGTCTCAACGCCTACTGGGGCGGGTAAACTTTCCGCGCAGCTCCCGATCAACATCGTCATCAGGCATATGGCTAACAGTCTGCTGTACATCGCTGGCCTCTTTCGTGACTTCTGCCTTACGTTCTGCCGCGGCGACGGTGGCGACTGCGTTCTCTTCGGTACGCTGCTGATCGGCTTTGGCTTCAGCCTTACTGGTCCCGCGAGCATGACCGATGCCGAACGCACCAGCGATAGCACCCAGGATGACAACCACCAGCCCCGCGATAATTTCAAAGCTCATTGCTGCGGCTCCTTCAGTTCGTCGGCCTTTTCTTTCAATGCTGGCTGGCGTACGTATTGCGATAGCACGGCCAGCACCACCAGCACAGGGCTAATCAGTGCCACAATGTTTGGCGGCAGGATGTTTTTGATATCCGGCGGCAGCACAGCCCAGGCGTGCAGCGCAGCATCCGGGAACGACTGCGCCCACATGCCAACCAGCGCGCCGATAGCACCCAGCTTTACAGACCACGTTTTCTGCAGCAGGCTGGCATGGCCAACAAACTCCAGCCGGGTATATTTGCGCAGAAGTAACAGAACGAGCACAGCCACCAGCACGAGCAAAGCGAAAATGATCATCTTCATACGGACACCTAGCCTTATAGGCCTGCCAGTTCAACCGCGCGCACGAAAACATCAAAGCCATAAGGCTGCTGCCCGTTCTCGTGCTGAATGATTGCCTGCAACAGCTTCATCATGAAACGGCTGTCTTTGGTATCAATGCGCTGATCCGGACTAACCCCCGTAGCTTTGGCGACACTATTGATATACGCTTGGGTGTTGTTCTCGTTAGGCGGCGCCCAGCGCTTGATAATGCCGCTTACTGTGCTCAGTCCATATTTGCGCTGATAATTGCGCAAGATGATAATCATCGCCCGGATACCATATTCCGGGGTTTTGAACTGACAGAATGATTTGTCGGTCCGCTGAGACTCAGAAACCAGCCCCTGCCAGTCGTCCCCCCAGCGAATATTTCCCGGATTATTATTTCGAATGCCTCGTGGTGTAGTCATGATTACGCCTTGTTATCGCCGCCACCGATACCGAATCGGCTGCCAAGATATTTCATTGCAAACGCCCTGATGGCGTCTACGCCTACGAACCCAACCCCACCGCCAATGGTGATTGAGAGAGATTTGGGGAAGTCGAAGTATTCAAGCCCCGATGCGAATGTCAGCGTTAGCGCCCCACACAGAAGCCCCTCAAGAAACATCTTTTTCCAGCCACCGCCGCTATAGGCGATACGTAGACCCGCCATAACAACTGAGAGCAGCACGGCCCCCAGCGGCGTATCTCCGCGCCACCAGCTCTGCAGCAACTCCAGCAGATCAGGCCAGTTATTCGGGTTAGTTGGCATTTTCATAGTCTCCACCTCCGGGTTAACGGGGTGCTGTGTGAATGAAGGGGGGCAGGCCCATCGGGCTGATTTAACAACGAGCCGTATCGAAGATGGTTCCCGTGAGCCTGAAATGAAAAAGGCCACGCAAATGCATGGCCTTGGGATTTGAATCCATTGTTTACAAAATGCAATAGAGACGGTATTTTTCAACTTCCGGACAAAAAAACCATATACCGGAACAGGATATAAACATAACTGCCTTGCCTGCATGTAACTATGTGGGCTTTTTTTATGAAAAAGTTTCGATCAGCACGTATTTTCCCGAGTTCCATGAACGACAGGGCCCCAGCAAGTGCTGAGGTTGAAAAAAATAATGGTTGCTTTGCGTGGATTTAAAAGGAAGCTGCAGGTTTACTTCCCTGCTGTCACCGTTGTCATTATTTAAAGTCCTAAACGTCCGGACTAATGCTTCGGTAGATTCGAATCTACACCTGCTGTGTGTGGTGCCGGGTGCCTCCCGGTGAGCATGCCCCAGTCGGCATGGCCCGCGCTGCATTTACAGGTTTCTGTAACTGACTGGTCGCCCCTCCGCTTAGGGGGATTCACCACAACTCAAATTTAACATTCAGCCTTTCATGTTTCAACACACGGCCTGTGCGATGTGTTGACTCACCATAACTGCCCAGCCCAATGTTACCAGCATGTAGCGACCTGTTTTCATCTTTGATAACATTAATTCGCAAAAGATTAAAACATCACTGGTGCAAAATATGAGTAAGTACTCAGACCTTTTACAGGTAATCAAGTCCCGGGTTTGTCAAAATAACAACTTCCCCCAAACATTACTGGCAGACTCACACAGTTACAGAGCCAGGCAGGTTTGGTATCGAATAGGACAAATATTCACTCTTGAATGTATTCTCGATGAGTACAGGAAACATTTTTCATCAGATTATTATTATCTTGATAACGATAAGGCTCTTCATCACCTTATCTTCGAAATGACCAAGTGGAAACCTGAAGAGATTAGAAGACTCTCGCTAAACGACTGTCTTTTTATCATTGCCAGTCAACTAAAGCCCAGTTATATGTCAGAAGATGCTGCCGCTGTCCTGGCGTCACTCAATCTGCCGACTGGCCACTATCCTGTTGAGGATTTTCCACAAGAGGACTGGGATCCCAGGGAAAACTCAGCATTCCTTCAAAGCTACCAGTAGCGACTCGCCCAATCTCCGCAGAGATCTGACTCAGCCGCTCCTCAAGAGCGGCTTTTTCTGCTATCAGACGGTTAAAATGGGCAAGATAGATTTTCTGTTACCCAAGCCAGTCTTCAAGCTGTTGAGTGGTCATGCCCGGGTTAAAAAAATATGGCTGCTGCATCGCTTCCCCCAGAAAAGCAAAACCCCGCCGGTTGGCAGGGTTCAGAATCAGTTTCATTTGGATGTACGTATCCATGATTAGAAGAATACAGGACAATTTTATGCAAAGTCAACTCTATCGTGCAAAAATTTGCCGCCATCTGTTTCGATCACATCAATAAATGGTCGCCTTCTCAAATTCAGCCGCTGCCTGTCTCTCTCCTTTGTGAAGCATATCCACCAGCCCTTCATAGAACGGTTTCCAGTTGCGTGACCACGAAGACTGATGGAGATCCGGTAGACGCTTCAGAATGGCGCGGTGTACCGTCGCAGATGGCACTACAGAGAAGCCATTACCAGAGCAGCGCTCACATGTTTTGAAAACCGGTGCGCCAAGTTCTTTGGTCGCTTTGCGATCTAACACCTCCCCTTTGCCACCACACCTGCATCGCGCATGGATCACTTTCTTTCCTCCGCAGACTCCACAGACCCTTTTCACCAGTTCATTTCTAATCTTTGGGGCCTTCACTTCGACACCGTCAGCATCGAAAATACCGGGGTGCTTAATTACATCTTCATGGCGGGAAATAAAGCCGGTACCGCTGCAGCTTTGACACGTTGCTCTGGTGGCCGCCGAACGTGAGTATTCCGCAAAGGCAAATTGCGCCAGCGTCAACATGCAGGCGCCGAGCTTGTCACCAGCGGCTTTGCGGACATTTTTAGGAGCGTTTTTGATGGCAAACTGCGCCAGCGCCTGAATTGCAAGCTGTTCGTCCGTTTTGCTGATACCAGCCTTTCCGAGGAAAGCGGCAAGGCCGAAGCGCGCACGACTGCTGGTGGTACCGATGGCCGCCATAACATCTGTTCCGGTCAGTCGATTCGGCGATGTGCTTTTCACGTCGTCGCTGATATGCATCCCCTGCGGGCTGAAATGCTTTAACGATGCTTCCAGTTTCATGCGGCCACTTCTCCGATATCAGAAATTAAAATTTGTCCGGATTCACCCCAGACTTTTGTTACACGAAAGTCCCAGATATGTGCGTCATCAGTAAACAGAGCATCCATCAGCGCTTTGATCATGTTATCGGCGTCTGGTTTCTGCTGGTGTGCCTGTCCGTTCATCGTTACTCGCTTCTTCTGGCTCCAGCTCTTTGGCATGGGAACCACGAAGGTTATGTGTCCGCCCTGCTCCGGCATAGCAACGTTCTTCAGACGGACCTCATCGCAGAATGCCCGGTAGCGCATTACCGCCGGACGCTGCTTCCAGTTATCAGCTCTGGTCATCCTGGGTTTGCCGATGGGCGTGATATCGTAGATTTTCATGATTTAATGAGTCCCTCTTTCCGCCAGATTTCCAGGGTGCGCATTACCCCCTCCGCGTGCATCAGGCGCAATTCGTCGTAGGTGAAATCGGTGGTTTTAGTTCTGCCGTCGATTACGTCATGGCACCCGTTGCAGGCGATCGCCGCCTGAGTATCGTCAGGCTTGCATCCTGTGCCGCACGTACCCGCCAGGCGGTAATGCGCCAACACGCTGGTTTCCGGGTTGCCGTTGCAGTAACCAGGGATCCGCACTGTACATTCGCGACCTCGGGCCGCTTTGCGAAGGTTCGCCATACTCACCCCCACATCCTGTTGCGCCAGCGAGAGTCTGGCCGAGGCGGATTTTTGTCCTCCACCAGCTGCGCGCTGACGGTCCATGTCATAAAGTCAGGGTTTAAGCTTCGTTCGACCTTTACGCCCCGCTGGCGATATCTCGCCATCAGTTCGTCGGCCTGTTGCGTTGTGCATTCGAGATGGTGAAACCATGAATGTTTCATCGGCATCACCCCGCAAAGCTTAAAAGCTGGTTTGCGGCGTTCTCAGCTTCCTGCAGGCTGTTGAATGAACGAGAGAGGATCCACCGCCAGAGAACATCCAGCGATGCTTTGTACAGTTCCTGGAACTCGCATTCGTCCATGCTTGCGAAAGAAATGCTGCGAGGGTGTTTTTTCAGCGTGCCGTCCGGCAGCTGTATGGCGTCATAGTGGCCGGCTTCAACGATGACCCACGCCCGGTAAGCATCGAAGGATTTGCAAATACTGATATAGCCGGATCGCTTCTCAGCTATCCGGTCGAGATATTGCCCGGCGGCATCAAGCAACGCCGATTCACTCCCGCCATATGCAGCAAGGTATTTGGCGTAACCTGTGATAAGCCTGCGCTCGTTAGACGAAATCGCCCCGCCGGTAGGTTCCCAATATTCAAAGCCGAGATTGAGTAAAGCAAAGTAACGGCGGTGAAACGCCGGATTGCGGACAAGCTTATAATCGGCTTCCAGAACGGATCCGAGCTTGCATTTTGATTGCAGAAAATCACTGGTCTCCGGCGTCGCGGGGATCAGGATACCTTGAGATTGTTTTATTAAGTGCAATTGCGCCATGGCTTCTCTCCGTGGCGCAGTAGGTAACGGTTGTTCAGGCCGTTGATTTCATATTATCAGAAGGTGGGAGAACTCGGTAGCCAAGTCGTTCCGCAAATTTCATAAATCCGTTTAGAGTAAAAACTTCTTCTTCGGGCAATAAAGGTCGCATTGAAATTATGCCATTAACCCTGTAAATCAGATGCCTTCCTTCGGCCGGGAAGCTACAAATAATGGTGCCATCCGATCTCCTGACGACATCGTACCAGGAATGATTAGTAGGAACCTCAATACCATCACTCACACTACCCCCTGAGCGACATACAGACGCAAATAAAAAGTCCGGTGACAGCACGCTCATTGCGAAGCTTAGGGAAATGCCAGCCACCAAAAGGTGAATCAGTAAAACCAGTCGTCCGCGCTTTCCCACGTCTCTTGCAGGATTTGTTCAACGCGTTTTTTATCGCCATCAGCGCCACCCAAAACGCTAAGGCCATCGTTGCTTGTGCGTCGAATGGTTAATTTGCAATCATCATAAGACTGGGACAAGCGACTCAGCAATTCTTGCTCAAGCGCAGGTATGGCGCCATCAGGGAGTTTTTTATGTTTATCAATTGTGACTTCAACTTTCATGGTTAGCACCTCACATGGATACTGTATAAATAAACAGTATACCGGTTATGTGAAATGTTCAACCCCTCTGCCGCACTTTTTGCCAACACCATGCTTATGTTTAGATTGATGTTTTTCCATAATAAAAAACCCGACGAAGCGGGCTTTATCATGCTGCAATGTCTTTTTTCAGGCTCATCTCCGGTAAGTTAGCTCTCACCAGCGCTTTAGCATGCAGCGGAGTTACCCACATGGTGGAGATTTGACGTTAAACGCACTCTTCAAGGTTTTACCAGACTGAATTTTATTGTATCCCGATACACCCCTCGATGGCCTGGCACAAACTTACACTTTTTAATAGCAACCTCAGTTTCCCTGAAGAAAACCTCATCGCCCGTTATGTCTACTGAGTACACTTCGCCTTTATCATTAACCCACGCCGCATAATCGACACTCCCTTCAGTTCTCAATGCCTGAGCCTTCACTGGCATCACTGGCGCAGGACAACTTATACGCACTGGTGATATTTCTTTTTTATTATCAATAGCAAACACCACGTTTGATATAAGAGCAGCACTAACCAGAAGTATTAATTTTTTCATAAACGATACCAACTTTGTTTTCCTTGCGTCCACAATTCACTAATGCGCATTTTGCATGCAACACCGTAGGTGTGTTCCGCTTAGGCACCGCCCCTAGGGTATGGGGGGATTATAGTTTAAGCAACTACTCGCGTCCGACATGTCGCCGGCAAGTTTGCCCTCACTGATGTCTCAGCGAACGGCGGCGGGACGGAGTTTGTATAGCGTGAAAGCCACTTGCCTTTAGCGAGCTTAACACTGCGCGGGAAACAGGTCCGATTATGTACCGCTGCGAGAGACCCCTGAGCCGCGTAGATTTTTACTTTCATCAGCAATAAAAAAGCCCTCTCCGAAGAGAAGGCTTTTCATTTTTTTGCTCGGAAAACAGAATTGACGACGCAGTAGACAAGACCACAGATGTGGGGCATCGAGCATCCAGCGAAAATCTTCAGGACCTCATCAGATAGCTCCAGAAACCCAAGCCCAACACAGATAAATACCGCATTCACTACAACAACTTGCACAATTATTAAAATCAGCAACGTTATTGCATACAAGTCTTTTATCCGAGTTTTTTTAACTTTGTGCGCCATGTGTCCCCACTTGGCGCCGGATAATCGTGTCAGTTGCTCAGGCTGACGAGGTAATTATGGCTGGTTGATAACGGAAAATCAAAACTAAGACACATCTTCCTTTAGTCGCTTTGTTTCTAACGCTTTGATCTTCAACGTCATCGCTGGGATTTCCCAACGATATAAATCTCCATCTGGAAAATTATTTTGCTTTCTGATGTCTGACGCGATTTGCGCAGCTTTCAAACCTAAGATTGAGTAATGATACTGTCGCGTTTCAAAATACTCTGGGTAGTTTGGAGGTGTAGCCACATACTCCAAGGATGCTGAGATATGTTTTTGAGCATCCTTCTGTTCTGCAGGCAAACTACATAATCGATACATAATGTCAGAACTTAATGAACGCCAATTACCTTTAACTGATGAATAATCTAGTAGATTAGGAGGTGTAACTGCTGGTTCAGCATCTCCAAGCTCTCTAGTGCTTTCACCGTAATCCTCTGAAATTTCTGCACATTTTTTGGCATACTCTTCTAGAAGAAATACAAGCTCAGCGCAAATAAATTTTCTTTCTGGTGATGATTGCTTGTTCTCTTTATACCAACCAATGCAATGATTCGTTATATGACCTATGACAGCACCAACGGCACCGCCAATCATTGAGCCAATCCATGCGTCCATTTTCACTCCTATTTTTTGCTTGCTTCTTCCATTTCGATGTAGCGCGGGTCGAAAGCGCGCGGGAGTTGTTCGCTCCACTCGGGGTAGTAGACGACGCCGGACACCGCAAGGTCAACGTTGACCTTGTCCTGCTCGTCTTTCGATTTGGCTGCAATGTTCCAAGATGATGTAGTCAATCTGCCGTCCTCCCTCTTTTCTTGCGCGTTTCATAGGGCGATCTGAAGGTGTCAACGGAAAGCACTTCTTTCTCGTAAAATCGCTTGGCGTTAGCGATATCCATTTGAAGCCAGATTTTTTTATACCGCTTCCGCGATGCTTTGAGCTTTTCGGCAGGTGTCATTTTTTTGTTTGTCATAAAAATCCCCTCTGCTGTGGAGGGGATTATATATCATTATTTCCCAGCTTTTTTGACCCTGATGACCGATGGCACACCTACGCCACCAATAACTGGTCCACCTATGGTCATTACCATGTAGTCATCTTTCACGACATCG
>OGDG01001101.1_pt1 | contig 11344 bp, 9 predicted proteins | sample 1570391 | NCBI WGS metagenome assembly OGDG01 (sample SAMEA2582186, study PRJEB24529) | metagenome | biome: Human gut stool | place: China | collected 2011 | reverse complement strand
ATTACATCAATGTCAACTGTAATCTTATTTGTCATGTCTGCATCTGCACCAACATGTAAATTGAATGAAAGTGTGTCAGCTACTGTTGCATAACCTTTTGTAATTGTATAGGTAGTCTTTCCAGCCGCGTCATCTGCTCCATCAGTAACTTCCACCTGACCATCCGTTACTCCAATTTTGTTGGCTGCTAATAATTCTGTTTTGATTTTTTCTTTAGCTTTAGTTGCTGTAATAACCGAAGAGTCATCGTCATTTATGCCATCTCCATCTCCATCAAGCATTGCTACATAGTCTTTTCCATCAACTTTTGCTGTTGAACCATCTTTTACAGTAGCAGCAACATCAATTGCTGTTCCATTGGTCTGATCACCGTCTTTATACCAACCAGCAGGTTTAGCACCTGCAAGATCCTTGTATGTATAACTTGATCCATCAATTGTGATTTCATTATCTGCTTTTTCGTATTTTTGAATAGCCGTAACAATATCGCCCTTATCAATTCCAATTGTATACTCTTTGCCTGCGATCTTATACTTATCGCCTTCTTTAAGCGTATCCATAACAAAAGTTGCAGATTTTGCACTGTCTGTTAACGTTCCTTTCAGTCCTGCATCATGACCTTTCATATATACATTCTTTGTAGATGCATTGTCACCCTTTAACAGATAAATCTCATTAAACTTGGTTGTCTCAGCAACACGGTCGATCTCTGTTGTTAACTGATCAATCTCATCCTGGATTGCCTGACGGTCAGACTCTTTAGAGTTTGTTCCGTTAGCTGCCTGAACTGCCAACTCATTCATTCTCTGTAACATGGAGTGAACTTCTGTCAAAGCACCCTCGGCTGTCTGTACAGAAGATACGCCGTCCTGAGCGTTTGTGGAAGCCTGATCAAGACCACGGATCTGTTTTCTCATTTTTTCAGAAATTGTTAATCCTGCTGCATCATCTGCTGCACGGTTAATTCTGTAACCAGAAGATAATTTCTCTGAAGATTTTGCCTGCTGACCTGTTGTGATTCCTAACTGTCTGTTAGCGTTCATCGCTGTAAGATTGTGCTGTACTACCATTATTTTTTCCTCCTTGAATGTAATGCAGCGTCCATGCTGCATCTGTACTTTACGTACTTGTTTTTTGTTATATTAGGTTTCTATTCTCCCAGCCGTACGCTCTGCTTGAACTTCCACCTGCAAGTAATTTTCTTTACTTGACTTATATATCGGAGATTCCCTCCAATACTTTATAGTAAAAAAGATTTTTTTCTTTTTTTCTATCAATTATTTTTTATTGTCAAGAAAATGCGGCTCTACATAACCCTTCTTCATCATATTCTTGTAGTATTGGTTCACAACTTTCTGGCTGGAACGGATTTCTTTTACCTGTTTCTTCACACTTGCGAACTTCTGCTCCATCAATTGCTTATTTCTGGCTTCCTGTGCCTGAATTTCCATGCTTCTGTCTGTTAACGTGCGTATACAGCCTTGCATCTTAAGAATCTCATCCTTATAAATTTCCTTATTCGTCTGCAGTTCTTCACGTACTTTTTCATACAGTTTCTCAAAGCCGTTATCCAGCAGTTCTAATTGTTCTATGAGTTCTGACTTTTCTTCGACTGTCTTATCAAAATCGTCCGGATCCAAAGAAGGATTCTCCAGTTCTTCTTTCTGACGCTTATTGATCTGTATGATGCTGTTTAAAACCTTCTCTTTCTTCTGAAGGCTTTGTAGCATGATTGTAATATACTGGTTGTCTGCCATAGTACCATTCTCCATTAATGTGTTCTGCCGGTACGCATCACTTCTTTCCAGGTGTCACGCATGGTACGCAGATGTTTTAACACTTCTTCCATAATCTCTTTGTCTTTTTTCATATTAGCTTCACGAAGCCGGATCATGAGATAAGAATAAACCTCGTCAAAGTCTTTCGCAACCGGATATTTATGATCCAATGTGGATTGAAATTCTTCAATAATCCGTTCTACTTTGATAATATTCGTATGTGCTTTCTGAATATCCTTTTCCTCAATCCCGACGATTGCAAGATTGGCAAATTTAATTGCTCCTTCATACAGCATCAGTGTCAGCTCCGCCGGTGATGCTGTCATAATTTTGTTGTTAGCATACGCTGCATATCCCTGATTCGCTAACATAATACCCTCCTGGTCTTTATTGTGTATTAAGCAGAGCAGATAAATTTATATCTGCTCTGCTTTGTAATTCTCACTTTCGTTCATTATCTCATACATCAACCACCAAATAAACCACTTAATGATGATGTCTGGCTGTTCAGTTTAGAAAGTGCCGTCTCCATAGAAGAGAACTTTTTATAATAATAATCTTCTTTGTCCTGTAATTTTTCTTCCCATTTTTTGATCAGATCTGTGTAATCACTATACTCTGATGCCATCTCCTTATCATTATATACAGTGTAAATACTGCTCAAGGGTGAGGACTGCATTTTGGTATGAACTGACTTATATAAGTTATCTGCCAGTCCCTGCATGAAATTGATCACCGTATCCGGATCATTGGTAATTGCAGTCATCAGCTTATCTGTATTACCGGAAGAATTAGCATCATCTTCATCGCCATCAATATGATAAGCATTCTGCTGATTTGCCGGTGCATTCAGATATCCTAATGTCTTGATTCCAAAATTGGACAAATACATTTTCTTTCCGTTTACCTCAACCGCACCGCTCATTGCAGAAGTCATAGCGCTCATAAGGCTTTCCAGATTATCATCTCGTCTCAACAGAGAATCTTTAATCTTCTGCTCCCACTTCTCTACTTCTGTGTCAGACATTGCATCTTTTTCATCATCTGTCAGAGGCTCATAGCCTTTTGCGGAATCTGCATTGTACAGAGATGTGATCTCATTGATCAGGCTGTTGTACTGTGACAGGAAGTCCTTAATCTTATCATAGATTCCCTGTGTATCGGTGGCTGTTGTAATGCTGATCGCATTCGCATCTCCATCACCAGTTACAACCTGTGCCGTAATGTTTAATCCATTGATTGAGAAAGAATTGGAGCTTCCTATATACTCGATTCCATTTAATGTAATCTTAGAATCGCAGCCGTCGATTTTCTTTGCATCTATGTTGTATTCAACGCTCGGATTGGTTGTAATGTCTTGAACAGTTTTTACCTGGCTTACGAAAGACTCAATGGCTTTTGTCTTCTCATCTCCGTCTTCCATAGCTGCAATATCTGCAAGCACCTGATTATCATCCATGATTTTCTGGCTGTCAGTCATTGCTGTTTTATTATCACTGATAATCTGTGCGTATTTGTTTACCTCCGCTGTAACCGCAGTTGATCCACCAGTTCTATATGCCGACTGGATATTGGCAATCACTTTTTCTCTGGTGTAATTACTGTCATCTCCTAATGTATCTGTTCCATTCTCATAGGAATTTACGGTGCCAATGTTGGTTGTCAATGTTGAGAGATATGTGCTCATCTCATCATCTGAAAGTGACATTTTCTTCTGTGCGCTCTCTGCTAATGAAGTATATGCCTTTGTTCCTGTCACAACGTCACTTAACTCTGCGCCTTGATTGTAAACTGTCTGTTTTGCTTTGGCTTTCTTATCTGCATCAAAGCTTACCTCTTTGGCATTTGCAGATTTTACCCAGGTTCCATCGTCAGCTTTCTCTCCGGTAGTCTGAATCAGCTTACCGTTTTCTTCATAATATTTGTTTCCGCTTTTATCGACATAGAGTAATGTATCATCCTGCGCATAAGTATTGCCATCTGCGTCGGTAATCTGATAGTAATTTGTTTCTTCCTCAGTTGCAGTTGTAGCGTAATAGCTTGTGTTAACCTTAATAGAAACTACATTGCCATCCGCATCTTTGTATGTGGCATTACCATCTGCATCCTTCTCGCCTGTAGCAGTATATTCTTTTCCGTCCTTGATAAGCTTGGTTCCGTCTACATCTGTATGTGTATAACTATTTCCATTTGTATCTGTGAAAGTATTCACTGATTTAATGTATTTCTTATTGTCGCCTTCTCCATAAGAGAAAATGGTATTGCCATCCGCATCGCTTGTCTCAGCAGTGTAAATAGTGCCATCACTTGTGACAACTGATTTTGCACGATCTGTTGCAGACATCTGGAGCAGCTTTGTCAGTTCTTCCTGCTGTGTTGTATTTAATCCGCTCTTTTTAAATGCCTCTTTCATTGCAGAATAAGCAGATGCATAACCATAAGCTGCGCTTAAGTTACTATTCTCTGCACTTGCCTTTTTGTAGGCTGCCTGTGCATCCTGATAAATTTTGATAGCCTCATTTACCTTTGCAGTGATACCAGCATCTGTTCCATCACCATAATACTGCATGTAGGTTTTATAGGTTGCGTCTGTCGCATCTGATTTTACATTCAGTCCCAGTTTCGTCAACGCATTCGCCCCATCCACGTTGCCACCGGTCAGTGTAAAGTCATTGTCCTTACCGGTATCTTTGGAGCTCACGAAGATACGTTTGTTGATATCATCATAGCTTGCATTCACGCCGGCTTCTTTCAAAGAATTGATAAAGCTGTTGACCGTAGTGCCCTGGCTGACTTCGATAGTCTTCTTTGTGCCATCACCTTTTGTCAAGGTGATCGTACCGTTTCCGCCTGTGTAGCCCAACTCAGCGAGTGTGGTTCCGGTTGTAGTGCTGTCATCTAATTTACCACCGGTCAAGTATCCTGCCTGTGCTACCTTAAGGATGTTGAGCTTCTGGGTACCATTTGGTGCAGAGCTGCTGGCTGTAACCGTCGCTTTTGTGGAATCAGATACTTTGGTTGATTTCAAATTGTAGTTTTTAGAGAAACGCAGACTGTCCAAGCTTGTATAGAAGCTGTAAACTTTTGTGTTTAAAGTCTTCCATGCGTCCTGTTTCCAGGAGAGCTTGGTCTGTGCTTTTTTGTATTTATTGGTCTTGTAACTGTAAGAAGATACTAATGCGGAAATGATTGCTTCGGTATCTAATCCTGAGTTCAAACCTGTGATTCTGATTGGCATAATCCTGCTCCTTTCAGTTTTGTAACTTATTTATATCATTTTCTGTTTGCATCTGTCACTTGTCTATTGCTGTTCCTGCCTTCTGGACAGTGATCTACAGTTTCTTATCCACTAATAATCCGGCCATCTCCCAGACTTTTGCGATCATGTCCAGGGTTTTCTCCGGCGGATATTCTTTCAGGACTTTCTTCGTGTCTTTGTCAACGATCTTGATGGTAACACGGTTGGTTGCATCATGGATTCCGAAGACTGCCTCGGAATTGTGTGCCTTCTTATTGATTTCGTCAACTGCTTTCTTGATCTGGGAATTCTCGGAGATCGTCTGCTGTGCCTGACTGTCGTCCCGGTTTCCGTCTTTGCCGTTTTTGTCAGTCTCTTTCGTGTCGATCTGAATGGTTTTCTTCATGAGATCGTCAGAAGCTGCTGCGTTGGATGCAGTTTCCACTTTTGCCTGACTCTCTGCTTTTACATCTGATGCGGATGAACTTCCCGCGTAGGACATCCCTGCCCCTTTCATAGCCTCTATTGCCATTGTTCTACACCTCCGTGTGCATAAGCCTGTGTTCTTCCATGGTTGCGGTCCGGATCTCTGCAAATGCCGGAACACTTATTTTTCTAACTCATATATCGGTAGTTTTCCTGTAAAATTAATAGCTGTCATGCAATTTCCTGCGTTGTGCCGGTGCTGTTTTCTGATCAGGGTTTCATTTTAACAAAATATAGGATATAATTCAATCGCACCGGGAATTGAGTCGGCAATGCGTTTATGATTTTTACTATTATAAGAGGAAAGGATATTGTTTATTATGTTATATATCATGAGACACGGAAAAACTGACTGGAATGCAGTCCACCGCCTGCAGGGAAGCGAAGATATTCCTTTGAATGAAGAAGGCCGCCAGATGGCGAGAGACGCGCGGAAAAAGTATGGGGATCTGCGATTTGATATCTGCTATTGTTCTCCCTTACAGCGTGCGCAGGAGACTGCTGAAATTTTTCTGGAAGGGAGCGGCACGCCGATCCTGACGGACGACCGTCTCCGCGAGATGGGATTTGGCATGTATGAAGGAACAGAACATGTCACACAGAAACCAGATTGTCCGGTATATACGCTGTTCCATGATCCTGTCCATTATCATGCTGTAGATGGTGCGGAAAGTCTTGAGCATTTGTATGCCCGCAGCGGCTCTTTTATCCACGATGTTTTAACGCCGGAAGTTGTTTCCGGAAAAAATGTACTGATCGTTGCCCATGGAGCCTTAGACTGCAGCCTGATCTGCCAGTATGAAGAGATTCCTCTTGAGCATTTCTGGGATCAGCTGCTCGGAAACTGCGAGCTTAGAAGATTAGTTTCATCAGCCAATGTGTGAAAACAGATACTGCAGAACGTCATCTGTAAATTTTATCGCATGCACACCAATGAATGTGGAGCCGTCTTCCTGCTTTTCTTCGCGGGAAACCTCCGCATACATGATCAGTGTTTCTGCCACAACGATCACCTGTTTTCCGAGAAGGCCTTCATGCCCCTCCGGCACACAGATTCCCATGCCTAACGGACTGATGTCTTTCACGTCCACGTATATTTTTTCCTGTGTATCGCAGATTACGACAACACCATTTGTCTTGTATTCTACCCTCGATATTTCTCTTCTTTCTTCCATGAGTACCCCCTGTTTTTATCATTTCTGTCCTGACTGCCCTGTACAGGCAGAATTGTCTGTATCAGATCGTCTGCATTATTCGAAGATCTCCTGTACATCATCCAGATTTCCGTCTCCGGTGAGAAGCAAGGTCACTCCGCTCTCCGCCTGGCTGATATCCGTGGTTGCCTCAACGCAGAGTTCACCGTTCTGATTATAAAGCGCCCACTGAAAATCTGTGATCTCCACCGGCCACTCTACCGGCATGGAAACAGACTGTCCATCTGCGATTGCACTGATATTGTATTGTTCGCCGCTGATCGGATCGATCACAGAAAACATCCCAATGTCGATGCCGCACTCGTTTGTGGCTGTGATGATGATGCTTTTACGTTCTGCATATTCAGAAGATTCTGTGCTTTCCACGGCTTCTACTGCCGCTTGGGCTGTCCCGGCTGCTTCCGTTGACTCTTCCGATCCGCCGACGGTTTCCGCAGGTTCTTCTGTCGTTTGCCGGCTGTCTCCGGATGTCTGCTCCGTGGCGACTGGCGCCTGATCCTGATGATCTGTTTTTCCGCAGGAAGTCAGGAGCATTATGCCAAGAAGCATGCAGATTATGAGTGTTTTCTTTTTTTTCATAGATTTTGTTTCCTTGTATACAAATTACGAATCATATTTTTCCTGTTTTCAGAATACTCCGTATTTTATTTTTTTGCAATGGATGTTTTAGAAAAGGCGCACCTTTTGGATGCGCCTTACTGTTAAAATTTATTTCTCATCTTTCTGAGCTGCTTCTGCTTTTTTCTTTTTATTTCTGCGGTACATTTCCTCGCCGGTTACACCAAGAAGTGCAATGATGAGTAACCACCACCAGGACATTTTCTCCTGCTGCATGTTTTTCACTGCGCCAGCCTCTGCTGCAAGTGGAGTTTCTTCATCGGCAATTGTCGAGCTCTCCTGTGCTCCGTTCGCTGCAAGAGGTGTCTCCTCGTCCGCAATTGTCACATCTGTGTCAGCGTCCGCATCTGTATCAGCTGCGGCATTTGCATTTGCAACCGCTGCTGTTCTCGTTGCTGCCGCCGGTGTTGCAGCTGCTGCAAGCGCTACCGGTGTCTCTGCGATCTCAACCGGTGCTGCAGCTGCTGTGGCTGTTGTAACAATTGTGGCTGCACTTGCCGGAGCCGCTGCTGTAGTTACAGTGCCTGCAGGTGTTGTGGCTGCGCCGCCCGGTGTCGTCTCAGTACCGGATGGGGTAGTTGCGCCGCCCGGTGTCGTTTCAGTGCCGGATGGGGTAGTTGTGCCACCCGGTGTCGTTGTGGAACCGCCTTCGCCCGGAGCCGGTGCAGGGGTGAGTTCTGCGATCTTATCAGCCAGTGTTTCTCCTGCAATTCCTAACTTATCTGTCAGGTCTTTTGCCATGTCCTCTGCCTCTTTTAATTTTATCTCTGCCGCGCTGATCTGTCCCTCTAACTCTTTTACCTGATCTGCTGTGTAGTTCTGGCTTGTAAGAAGTGCTGTAAGCTTATCCTTTAAGCTGTCCGCATCTGCTTTTGCTTTATCAACTTTTTCCACCGCATTCTTTGCTGCGTCAATGATCGCATCCGCTTTTGCTACTTTCTCTGCTCTTTCAGCCTCCGCTTTTAATGCTGCATCTTTGAAATCATAGAAGCTCTTTAAGCTTTCATGTCCCGGGAAACGATTATCATCTTTTCCGGTGAGCCAGATTCCTTCATTGATTTCTCCTGTTTTCTTATATTCATCATAATATTTGTTGCTTGTATAAGCTGTTTTTTCCTCTGCCTTGGCAGTCTGATTGTATTTCTGTGTTTCCACGGTCTGCGCACCAAGATCTTTGGAATTTTTCTGCTGATAAGTTCCGGTGTAGGAAACGGATAAGGTTGTGGAGCTGTTCTTCTCGTCAACAACTGCCTGATCCGTTGTCTTCTCTCCCTCTGTGAATGTGTCATCGGCATAATGGATTTTGATTGCTACGTTGGAGTTATGTTTTCCATTCCAGCCTTCATAACCGTTAATATGCAGATCTCCAGTTTTCAGGTTGTCTTTAATCTTCTTATTCTGGGAAACTGCATCTCCAAGAAGTTTTTCTGCATCTGCTTTTGCAGCATCATATGCCTGATCCTTTAACGCTTCCAGATTCGTATTGTCTGCTGCATTTACAGCATTTGTCTTGGATTCCACAGCGTTTGCTTTTGCAGTCACTGTCTGCGAATAAGTAATAACGATCGTGCCTGAAAATACGTTTTTATAGGCAGCAGAATCTGCACCCCAGTCTACCCATCTGCCGGAAGTATTTTTGTACTTATCTACAGCATTCACTTTTGCATTATCTGTATTAATACTTTCGATCTTATAATCGCCGCCAAGCAGGTTCTTTAACGCCTCTTCGTTGGTGAATTTAGCAAAAAGTTCCTTTGCTGCAATCTCGGCATTTTTCTTCTCGTATTTATCGTTATCATTATTGATTTTTTTCATTTCAACAACAATTTTCGATAAATCAATAGTTGTCGTAAATGTAGTTTTCTGGCTTACGGTCACATCTGCAGTCGCTGTTGCGCTCATGGACGTCTCGACATCTTTATCTCCGTCTTTCAATGCTGCTTTTTTATCGGCCAGATCCTTTTCTGCTGCCTCGACACTGTCATATGTCTTACCAGAAGATAAGTCAGCTTTCGTGTATGTGATCTCGGAAACGTTTTGTTTTACCGTTTTGACCAGTTTTCCATTTTCATCCACTGAATAGGTGGTCTTTTTCTCACCGGAAGTTTCATATTGTTCACTGTTATAGTTATTGTTCACCTCAACGTCCTTAGAAGCTGAGTCGACCACATAGAACTGTCCACCTATATTTACGATTGTGTATACCACTCCGTTATTCTCATAAACTGCGGTATCCTGATCATTCTGAAGCTTATCTGCCGGGAAGTTCTCTGCATTGATATTGAATGCAAGGCTTCCGTCTGTGCCCTTCACATCATAGGAAACCACTTCTTCTGCCTTCTCGAAAATAACAAGATCATCGCGGGTATCGTTGAGCTTGTAGTTCAGATATACGGTGTGTGGGGCACCTGCCACATCTTTGTATGTCACCTCACAATAGTTTTTGTTATCATTCCGATTCCAGGTCCACTTGCAGTCAACAAGTTCTCCCTTGGCAAGTTCCGGAATGTAGTAATTCTTAAGGATCACTTTGAACAGCTCATCTTCTTTTCTCCAGTTTGTGGAGGTATCCCCTGCACGTTCTTTTTCCAGAGCGATGATCTCAAGTGCTGCTTTCTGTGCATCGGTAAGCTCCGGAATTGCTGTTTTTGCTTCCTCTGCTGCCTCCTGAAGAGCCTTCGCTTTCTCCTGAACTGCTGCAAGATTTGCTGCGGCTGCCGCTGCCTCGGTACTTGCTTCGGCAACTGCTGTATCATAAGCTGCCTGTGCCGCCTTAAGCTCGTCTAACGCTGTATTGTATTCGGCTACTTTGCTGTCATAAGCTGCTTTGGCAGTCTCATACGCTTTCTGTGCATCGCCTACAATACCAGCTGCCTGATTGTAAGCATTCTTCGCCTCCTCAATGTCTGTTGCAGAATCAATTCCGGCTTGTGCTTTATCAAATGCGTCTTGTGCTTCCTGCTGCTCTTTCTTTGCATCATCCGCAATTGTATTTGCCTCATCTGCTTTTTTATCTGCCTTATCAAGAGCTGCGTCGGTATCTGCTGCGGCATCTGACGCATCTTTTATGCGATCCATTGTTTTGTCAACTATTTCTTCTGCCACATTCACATCTGTACCGCCTTCGAATGTTCCGTTTGCGGTAGCATCCAATACGCCTGCTGCATCTTTTGTTGTCTGGTCTGCGCCACTGTCATCCGCAATTGTTGTATCAACTGCTGCATTTACCGCATCCTTTGCTGCTTCTGTTGTTTTGCTCGTTTCTTCAGCGGCTTTCTGAACTTCTCCCACCTGTTCTGCTGCAGATTTCTGTGTTGTTACAGTTGTTGTACTCTCTTCCGGTGTTGTTTCACTGCTATTCTGTCCATCTGCATCCTCAGCAAATGCTGCAATCGGAGTAGATAATGCCATCATTGCTGCCAGTCCGACCGATAATGATCTGATCACGTTTTTGCTGGCTTTTTTGGTTAATTTTACGCCTGTAGCGTTTTCCATCATTTCCTTTTTCATCTGCGTAAACCTCTTCCTTCCATTTTAATGTTTATCTCGCTGCACTTTTGCCAAGGCTGCAAAAAAACATATTTATCCTTTTTGTTATACTAACTATAACATTCAGGGCGTTACATAAAGTGTTATAAAAAGAACTAATTTTTGAAAAATCAGAGGTTTTATAGTAGTTCTTCTAATAAACGACGCAGCATTTATAATTTAGCAACGCTGCTCGGTCTCTTTTGTGTAAGTTGCAAGATATTCCTGGGCTTGCTGCGGAGTTATTGCAAGTTTTTTCTGTAAACGTTCTAAAATGGTTTTCTCTGAAAGACCAAATTCATATCCTGCCGCAATGATTTCTTCTGCTCTTCCTTCCGCTCTTCCTGCCTGTTCTCCCTCTTTCCATGTCTCTTCAAATACGGTAAACATTTCATTTTCTCCTTTCCGCTCCAATAATTGATAATCCAGTTTACTGTTCACTTACCATTTGCTATATAGTTGTGGATATTGGGAATCCATGC
>OGDG01001100.1_pt1 | contig 11360 bp, 12 predicted proteins | sample 1570391 | NCBI WGS metagenome assembly OGDG01 (sample SAMEA2582186, study PRJEB24529) | metagenome | biome: Human gut stool | place: China | collected 2011 | reverse complement strand
GTGGTGGGGCTGGAGGTTAACGCCAACCACATCCGTTCGGCGCGCGGGGGCCGGGTGCGCGGCGTCTGCAAAGCGCTGCACGTCGGGACGCGCCATCAGGTCTGGCAAATTGAAATCTTCGACGAACAGTCGCGGTTATGTTGTTCATCACGACTAACCACCGCGGTAATATAAGCCGCATGGCGGGAGGCGAATAGCCTCCCTTTTTTTAAGGTAATAAGCGAGAGCCGGCCTGCCAGAGCCAGAGAGGTTGTCACAAGATCAGCCGGGCGTCGGCAGGGAATTATCTAATATTTATATTATTACCGATCCACTCTCGTTATTTATGCTACTCTTTTCAATACTAAATGCTTAAAGGTAACAAGAGGACGGTTAACCATGGGTATTCTTTCCTGGATCATTTTTGGACTTATTGCCGGTATTTTAGCCAAGTGGATTATGCCGGGAAAAGATGGCGGCGGATTTATCGTGACCGTTATTTTGGGGATCATCGGCGCCGTGGTCGGCGGCTGGATCAGTACCCTGTTTGGTTTTGGTAAGGTCGATGGGTTTAATTTCGGCAGCTTCGTGGTAGCGGTTATCGGTGCGCTGGTGGTACTGTTTATTTACCGGAAAGTGCGTAGCTAATTTTCAGCTGCTCAGCTGTAAATAAGTACATAAAAGCTGCCGCGATATGCGGCAGCTTTTTTATTGCTGACAGATGACAGCGTAGATCTCCTTTGGGCTATTGTCTGTCGGTTCCCTCGCCAACCGGCACCACCTCAACGTGCACTTCGTAGTGTTTCGCCTGGCCGGCGGGGATCAGCGCGGTCAGTTTGTTAATGGTTTCCGCTGGCGTATCGGCGGGCGGACTCCGTTATCGATGACAGGCGCCGGGACGTCGGTTTTATCAGCCGCAAAGGCGCTGGCGGCGGTAACGGTGGCGATAGCGAACAGGGCAAGCAGAGCTTTTTTCATCCGGGATTCCTCAATAAGCAAGTCCCAAAAGAGTAGAGGGTGCCGGCAGGCGGAACAATCCCAGGCGGCGCGAATCCTCTGAATCTTCTTTTTTCCTCGCGAATGTGGAGGTCAGATGAGAGCGAGTGTCATTGCGTTCGGGAGCCTCTTAATTCAGCAGTACGCTCATAATCAGCAGTACGGCCATGCACATCGACATAATACTGATATCAACAATCATTCTGTACGACAAAAGCTCCAGCTAAACGGGTACGGCGGGCAGGTAAAAGCCCATCTTATAGTGGTTAAAGAGTGTACCCTGCCTACTTCCATTGAACAAACGTTTATTGACTAATATTGTCGGCCTGCGTCGGCCATCGGCCACCGCCTGGAGCAACATGAGGATGGCTCATGTTGCATTGAATTTAAGTCGCTTTCCCTCCAGCGCTGACTCTGGCAAAAATAGGTTCATTAACGAATCAACAACATTTACCGGTTGAAGCGCGCCCGGCCTGACTCCGCGTCGCCAGGCTGGTGGAGAGTATTCCGCCAGGTTCGCTTTATGCCCGCCATCAGGATGGACAATCGCCATGAATAATAAATTTACCTATACGATTAAGCGCACCCGGTTTGATGAAAACTATAACCCTGCGGAAAATACGCGTATTACCACCAACTTCGCTAATTTAGCCAGAGGGGTGAACCGTGAGGAAAATCTGCGCAATACGTTAATCATGATGAATAACCGTTTTAATAGCCTGGCCCACTGGGATAATCCCCATAACGATCGCTATGCGGTGGAACTGGATATTATTTCTGTCGAGATGAATATTGCTCAGGATAGCGCCAGCTTCCCGGTGATTGAGATCCTGCAAACGCATATTGTCGATAAAAAGAGCGGGGAGCGTCATGCCGGTATCGTCGGCAATAACTTCTCCTCCTATGTGCGGGATTACGATTTTAGCGTACTGCTTCTGGAACATAATAAGGACCAGAGTCGCTTCAGCGTACCGGAAAACTTTGGCGAGTTGCACGGCAATATCTTTAAGGATTTTGTGCAATCCAGCGCCTGGCGCGCCAACTTCAGCAAGGCGCCGGTGATTTGCCTGAGCGTCTCCAGTAAAGATGTTTACCATCGCACCGGTAACGAACATCCGGTCCTCGGCATTGAATATGCTCAGGAAGGCGTCTCGCTGACCGAGCGCTATTTCAGCAAAATGGGGCTGCAGGTACGCTATTTTATGCCAAAAAACAGCGTCGCGCCGTTGGCCTTTTATTTTACCGGCGATCTGCTCAGCGATTACACCAGCCTGGAACTGATCGCCACCATCAGCACGATGGAGACGTTTCAGAAAATATATCGCCCGGAGATCTACAATGCCAACTCCCCGGCGGGGCAATACTATCAGCCCAATCTCAGCCACCTGGATCATTCATTAACAAAAATCGTCTATGACCGGGAAGAGCGCAGCCTGTTGGCGATTGAGCAGGGGAAATTTACACAACAACATTTTATCAACCCGCACAAGACGTTGCTTGAGCAATGGTCTGCTAATTTCGCGCTTTGCTAAACCCATATAAAAGGCTAATGACTATGAAAACATGGCTTCCGACATCGACCGCCGGCAGTTTACCGAAACCTTCCTGGCTGGCGCAGCCAGAGACCCTGTGGTCGCCCTGGAAACTGTCCAGCGAAGAATTACTGGCCGGCAAGCGCGACGCCTTGCGGTTATCCCTCGACGACCAGCTGCGGGCCGGGATCGATATTGTTAGCGACGGCGAGCAAACGCGGCAGCACTTTGTCACCACCTTCATCGAGCACCTCAGCGGGGTGGATTTTGCCAAACGCGAGATCGTGAAAATTCGTAACCGCTATGAGGCCAGTGTTCCGACGGTGGTGGGCGCCGTGGAGCGCCAGAAACCGGTCTTCGTGGAGGACGCTCGCTATCTGCGGCAGCTCACCAGTCAGCCGATCAAATGGGCGCTTCCGGGCCCGATGACCATGATCGACACGCTGTATGACAACCACTATAAAAGCCGGGAAAAGCTGGCCTGGGAATTTGCTAAAATCCTCAATCAGGAAGCGAAAGAGTTAGAGGCTGCGGGGGTTGATATTATTCAGTTCGATGAGCCGGCCTTTAACGTCTTCTTCGATGAGGTCAACGACTGGGGGATCGCCGCCTTAGAACGAGCCACCGAAGGGCTGAAGTGTGAGACAGCGGTGCATATCTGCTACGGCTATGGCATCAAGGCCAATACCGACTGGAAAAAGACGCTGGGCTCCGAGTGGCGACAGTATGAAGAGGCTTTCCCGCAGCTGCAGAAATCGTCCCTTGATATTATCTCTCTCGAGTGCCACAACTCGCGCGTGCCGATGGATCTGCTGGAGTTGATCCGCGGTAAAAAGGTGATGGTCGGGGCGATCGATGTCGCCAGCCATGCTATCGAAACCCCGGAAGAGGTGGCTGGAACCCTGCGCAAGGCGCTGGCGTTCGTCGATGCCGACAAACTCTACCCGTCCACCAACTGCGGTATGGCGCCGCTGCCGCGCCATGTCGCGACCGGCAAACTGCACGCCCTGAGCGCCGGCGCCGAGATTATTCGTCGCGAGCTGGCGGCAAAGTAAGGCGGGGCGCGCCCGTTATCTTCCCCAGGCGGTGTACTTTATCGTCGGTTCACTTCCAGAGCGGGCTGTCGCCCGTTCTGCGTCATGTTGCCGCCAGCGGGCGACAGATCGCCCGCAGGGCGACGGCGCTGCACAGCGGAAACAGCGCCAGCAGAAGCCAGGGATAAACCGCCTGCGGCGACGGAATGAGCGCCTGGTCAAGTAAATGACCGAGCAGTAAATTCCCGGCTAACACCGCGCACCCTCCTGCGGTGGCGAGCGCTCCGTAGTGGGCGCCCAGCGTCGACTCCTCGGCGAACAGCGGGATCAGATCCTTGGCTGCGGGCACTAACAGCATCTGGCCGAGGGTGAGCAGCGTGACAAAACCAGCCGCCGGCATTAACCGCAGCCAACCTTCGGCGGGTGGGGCGGCGGCGAATAACGCCACGCTGGCAAAGGAAGCCGACAGCAGCAGAAAGCCCACCGGCAGGATGCGCACGGCGCCCATTCGCCGGGCGAAGCGGGCGAGAGGGAGCTGGAGGGTGATAATCAACAGCGAGGCCAGCATAAAGAGCGGCGCCAGATCCTGCTCGCGGCCGCCGGAACGTTGGATCTCCACCGGCAGGGCGAGGTACAGTTGGTTGTAGCTCAACAGCCATGAGCTGTAGGCGAGAATAAACGCGACAAAGCGCGGCTGGCGCAAAGGCGTCCACCATGGGACTCGTCTGCGCGTTGTTGTCGTGTGCCCGTCGGCGGGCAGACAGAAAAAGATCACCGCCAGCGCCAGAAGAAATATTCCCGCGCCGGCGAGGGCGATATGCCGAAAGCCGATCCCGCTCAGCACGCCTCCGGCCACCGGGCCGATCACCGCTCCCAGTTCACCGCATACCGCAAACAGCGCAAACCACTCGGCGCGGCTGCGTTTCCCGTTGGCCTGGCTGAGGGTGCCGGCCCGCGCCAGCAGGGCCTCTATCGACGGGGAGAACAGGGCGCCGCCGACGCCGGTCAGGCAGGCGCCGAGGATAATGGGCCACAGCGACGCCCCGCACGCCAGCAGGAGAAAACCGGCGACGCGAACGACGCAGCCGGCGAGAATGATCGCCTTAGCGCCATAGCGGTCGGCCAGCGTCCCGCCGAGGATAAACATGCCCTGTTGGGAGAAGGTACGCAGCCCGAGAATCAGGCCGATAAGTCCGCCTGAGAGCAGCATGTCGTCGCGCAGGAAGAGGGCGAGGAAAGGAACGACCGCGTAAAAGCCAATATTAAAAACGAACTGGCTTCCCAGTAACACCGGAGGCCAGAGGGTTGCCGCAGGGCGCAGGGAGAAAAGAGGCATATCCGCCCAACCTAAACGATGAAATGAATGTGCTTTTTGCCGTGGTAAGGGGAGATCTCGATTTTGGTTTTCACCCGGAAAACGTCCCACAGCAGCGCTTCGGACAAAATCTCCTCCGGCGTCCCGCTGGCGAGGATCTGCCCCTGCTGCATCACGATCAGCGAATCGCAGAACATCGCGGCATGGTTAAGATCGTGAATGGCCACAATGCTGGTTACCGGCAGCTCGCTGATCAACTGCATTAACTGCATCTGATGGTGTATATCCAGATGGTTGGTCGGCTCATCCAGCAGGATTTCGCTCGGGCTCTGCGCCAGCGCGCGGGCGATATGCACCCGCTGCCGCTCGCCGCCGGAGAGGCTTAACCATCCCTGTTCGCTTTTCTCCAGCATCGCTACCCGCTGCAGCGCGGCGGCAATCGCCTCGTCATCCTGAGCGCTCCAGTTTGAGAACGGAGAGTGGTGGGGAATGCGTCCCAGGCGCACGACGTCGCGCACCCGCATATTGGCCTCGGTCATGCCGTGTTGCTCGACGAAAGCCACGCGGCGGGCGAGCTGCTTTTTCGCCATCCGGGCGATATCCTGGCCGTCGAGGGTGACGCGACCTGCATCCGGGCGGCGCAGGCCCGCCAGAACGCGCAGCAGCGAGGATTTGCCGCAGCCGTTGGGCCCCAGCAGTCCGACCGTTTCGCCGCGCGGCACCCGCAGCGAGACATTATTGACGATGACCTTTTTGCCTGCCTTCCAGGTGATATTTTCAGCGCAAATACTCATCACTTATTCCTTGAGCGGTAGATAATCACGGCAAAGAAAGGCACCCCAACCAGGGCGGTTACTACCCCAACGGGCAGACTTTGCGGGGCAATCAGCAGGCGCGACGCAATGTCCGCCAGTACCATCAATATCGCCCCTGCCAGCGCGCTGGCGATCAGCAACGTTCGGTGCAGCGGGCCAAAGAAGAAACGCATCACGTGCGGCACCACCAGGCCAACAAAGCCGATTGAGCCGGCCATGCTGACGATGGTGGCGGTGATCAGCGCCGCAGTGGTGAAGAGGATCAGGCGCACGCGCGGCACAGCAATCCCCAGCGAGGCGGCGGCATCGTCGCCGAAGGTGAACGCGTCCAGCGCCCGGGCATACCACAGGCAGACCGCCAGACCCGCGAGCACCACCACAATGACCAGCTGGAATTCGGGCCAGCGAACGCCGCTGAAGCTGCCCAGCAGCCAGAACATCACATCGCGCGCCTGCTGCGCGCTGGCGGAGGTGCTGATGGTGTAAGCCGTGATGGCGTTAAATAACTGCGAGGCGGCAACGCCCGCAAGAATCGTACGCTCATTGCCGCCGCGCGCGCCGTTAGTCAGCAAGGCGACAAAGGCGAAGGCGGCGAAGGCCCCGGCAAAGGCGCCTGCCGAGAGGGAAATTGCGCCAGCGCCAAGGCCCAGCACCACGATCGACACCGCGCCGGTGGAGGCCCCGGCTGAGACGCCGAGGACGTAGGGTTCCGCGAGGGCATTTTTCAGCAGGCTTTGCAGCACGACGCCGCAGATAGCGAGGCCTGCGCCGCAGCAGGCGGCGACCAGCGCGCGGCTGAGGCGGAAATCCCAGATAACGCTCTCATAGATACGGTTGAGAGGCTCAGCGGTTAAGCCGGTTCTGTTGCTGATAGCGTAAAAGACATTCTGCAGCGGGATGGCCAGCTCGCCGACGCTGACGCCCACAGCGATCACCAGCGCCAGCACGATCGCTGCCAGTAAACACCAGCCGGTGAGCAGCATGCTGCGGCGCGTCTCAATCGCGGCGACGCTCATCAGTTCAGCCCCATTTTTCTCAGCTGCTCGCCCACCTGTTCCGCGCCGTAAAGCGTGCGGATGGTCGGATTCATCGCCTGACCGTCCATGACCACGATATGGCCTTTTTTCACCGCCTCCAGCTGGCTGACGGCGGGATCGCTTTTGAGGAATTTGATCTTCTCCTCGGCCTTATCCAGCGCCCAGCGGTTACGGTCCAGGCTGGCGACCACGATCACATCCGGGTTGGCGGCAATAATGCTCTCCCAGCTCACCGTGGCCCACTCGGTCGGCTTCACGTTTTGTGAAATCGGCAATCAGCGCATGACCACGATCTTCGACGTTGAAAATGCGGGCGAAATCGCTAATTTCCTGATACAGCCATGTCATATCCCACAGCTTTTGCCGGCTGCCGTACATATCGCCGGTGGCCTTTTTGGTGGCGCACATCCCCGGTGAGACGTAGCTGTTTACGCCGACGGTAGCGAGATCTTCACGCCTGGCGACTTTGCTTTCCGGCCCCAGCAGCAGCGGCAACTGGGCGGGAACGAAATCAGGATTTTGCGCCAGCACCGATTCCAGGCTCGGAATTTCCACCGTCAAGGTTTTAATCTTCGCGTTTTGCTCAGCCAGCTGCGGTAAAACGCTGGTCGGCCAGAAGGCGCTGGCGACCACCTGCTTTTGCAGCCCGAGCAGCAGCAGAATTTCGACCGTATTTTGCCCCAGCGCGACCACGCGCTCCGGCGGCCGGGTGAAGGTCTCCTGATAGCCGCAGTTTTCAATCGTCAGGGGGTAGGTTGTTGCCAGCGCGGAACTGACGGCGGTGAACATCAAGCCTAACGCGCAAAGGACCTTCTTCATTAAACGCTATCCTTGTAAACAGGCGAGTGGATGACCAGCAAATGGGAGTAATGCAAATGAAACTCATTATTGGGGCGGGGTTTTATACAATGCCATATTTACAGTGTCAATGAGTGACTATTTCCGCAGGCAATGAAATGCCCGCGCGATGGGGTGGGTCAGCTCGCCAGTGGGCCACGAATATACGCCTGCAACCCCTGGGCGAGAAAATCAAATACCTGCTTGCAGGCAGGGCTGTGGCGCAGATCCTCATGCATTACCAGCCAGGTATCAAGATACAGAGAAAAGTCGGCCGCCAGCACTCGCTGCAGGGGAATAATGCCATCCGCAAGAGGCGCCTGGCAGATGCCGATCCCCGCTCCGGCGCGGATCAGGCTCAACTGGGCGAGGTCGCTATCGGTCCGCATCGCGAACGCCTCGCGCTGAAAACGGGGGTAAGCCTGCAGCGCCCGGCGCACGAGAGGGGTGGCGCTATCAAAACCAATTAGCGCGTGGCTGGCCAGATCGTCGAGGGTCGCGGGCAGGCCCTGGCGCGTCAGGTAGGCGGCGGTGGCATGTAACCCAAGCTCGATCCTGCCGAGACGGCGGGCGATAAGCTGCTCCTGCTGCGGGGCGACCATCCGCACCGCAATATCCGCCTCCCGGTGAAGCAGATCCTGAAACCGATTGGAGAGCATCAGTTCGATGACGATATTCGGGCACGCCTGCCTGAGCCGGGCAACCAGCGGCGGCAGCACCTCGGCGCCGACCACCTCGCTGGCGGCCACCCGCACCACGCCACGCAGCTCGGCTCTGTCGCGACTGAAGTTAGCCGCCGTGCGTTCCAGCGCCCGGGCGGTATTGTCCATCGCCTCGGCGTGCACCCGCAGCGCCAGCGCCGCGTCGGTCGCCAGCAGGCCGGTTTGCGAGCGGGTAAATAAGGCCTGGCCGAGGGCGTTTTCCAGCCCGGCAATATGGCGCCCCGCCGTCGGCTGAGTGATGTTCAGGGTACGCGATGCGCCCGATAAAGAGCCTTCCTGCAGGACGGCGAGAAAGGTTCGGTACCACTCCCAGGGAATAGAGGTATTCATACAAATATGTATAGCCGCTCGACGATGGTATGCAATTTCATTTGATATGAGCCACAGGTAGGCTGTCAAGCATCCATTAGCGAACGGGGAAAGAGGATGAACAGCAGCGGCAAGGTACTTATTCTGGGAGCAAGCGGGGGCATCGGTGGGGAAGTGGCGCGCCGGCTGGTGGCAGACAACTGGCAGGTTCGGGCGCTGAAGCGCGGCGCCCAGATACGTGATCTCGAAGATGGCATACAGTGGATAGCCGGCGACGCGCTGGATGGCGGCCAGGTCGCGGCGGCGGCTGCCGGTTGCGACGTCATCGTCCATGCGGTGAATCCGCCGGGCTACCGGCACTGGCGGCAACAGGTACTGCCTATGCTGCGCAACACCCTGCAGGCCGCCGAACGGCAGCGGGCGCTTGTAGTCCTGCCCGGCACGGTCTACAACTATGGACCGGATGCCTTTCCGCTGATTGCTGAAGAGGCCGCACAACAGCCGGTGACCCGCAAAGGCGCCATCCGGGTGGCGATGGAGCTGGCGCTGGAGGATTACGTGCAGCGCGGCGGCCGGGCGTTGATTGTCCGGGCGGGCGATTTTTTTGGCCCGCGCGCCGGAAATAACTGGTTTTCGCAGGGGCTGGTCAAGCCTGGTCAGCTTCCCCGCATCATTAGCTACCCGGGGACGATCGGCGTCGGGCATCAGTGGGCCTGGCTGCCCGACGTCGCCGCCACCATTGCCGCGCTGCTGGCCCGCAGGCATGAGCTTGAGCCGTTCGCCCGCTTTCATATGCAGGGCCACTGGGACCCGGACGGCAGCGAAATGAGTCAGGCGATCCAGCGGGTGGTCGCCCGCTATGGCGGCAGGGCGGTAGTGAAGTCCTTTCCCTGGTGGCTGGTGAAGATGGCGGCGCCCTTCAACGCCACCCTGCGCGAAATGGTCGAGATGCACTATCTCTGGCGTCTGCCGGTACGCCTGCGCAACGATAAACTGGTTGATTTTTTAGGCGCGGAACCGCATACCCCGCTCGACAGCGCGGTTTATCAGACGCTGCAAGGCCTGGGTTGTCTGCCCGCCGGCGCGATAAACACCGAGGCGTGACGCGGCGAAGCGGATCGCAAACCGGGGCGTTATTGTGACCAAATCATAATAACGTCACTCGTTGTCAAACGATAGCGATCGCATTAAGCTAAACGGATGACGAAAAATACCCCCACCCCTGCAAGCCGTGGTCCCCATGACCACAGCGTTCGGGACCAGATTCTTGACGCGGCCATGGCGCACTTTAGTCGCTATGGCTATGAGAAAACGACGGTCACCGATCTCGCCAAAGCGATAGGCTTTTCCAAAGCCTATATCTATAAATTCTTTGACTCCAAGCAGGCGATTGGCGAGGCGATTTGCGCCAGCCGGCTGGAGAAGATCATGGTGGCCGTCAGCGAGGCCATCGCCGATGCGCCGTCCGCCAGCGAGAAACTGCGCCGCCTGTTCCGGGCGCTGACCGAGGCCGGCAGTGAACTGTTTTTCGAGGATCGCAAACTGTACGACATCGCCGCCGTCGCGGCGCGCGATAAATGGCCTTCAACGGAACAGTATGCCGGTCATCTGCAGCAGCTGATTGGTCAAATCCTTGTCGAAGGCCGCCAGGCGGGCGAGTTCGAGCGCAAAACCCCGCTGGATGAAGCGACCCTGGCGGTGTATATGGTGATGTGTCCTTTCATCAACCCGGTGCAGTTGCAATACAATCTCGACACCGCGCCCACCGCGGCGGTGCTGCTTGCCTCCCTGATCCTGAGAAGTCTCTCCCCCTGATTAGTGACTATTGACTTTATTGGTCACTAGTCTGAGAATGCGGTCACCATCCGGTCTTTTCATTAAGGTGACCCATGCTCAGGCTCAACGCCGTCCATCTTGCCGTCTGCCTCCTGCCGCTGGCCCTCGCGGGCTGCGGCGAACCTGCCGATCATGACGACCCCCGCATCCGGCCGCCGCTGGTCCGGGTGGCGACCGTCGAGCGCGCGGAGGCCGGCTCGCGGGCCTTTACCGGCGTGGTAGTGGCCCGAACCCAAAGCGACCTCGGCTTCAGGGTGGCGGGAAAAGTGCTTGAACGGCGGGTGGAAACCGGGCAGAGCGTCAAGCGCGGTCAGCTGCTGCTGCGCCTGGATCCGGCTGATCTAGCCTTGCAGGCGCAGTCCCAACAGCGGGCCGTAGATGCCGCGCGGGCGCGAGCCAAAAAGGCGGCCAACGATCTGGCCCGCTATCGCGGCCTGGTGGCGAGCGGCGCCATCTCTGCCGCGGAATTCGATCAGATTAACGCGGCAGCAGAGGCGGCGAGAGCCGACCTCAGCGCGGCCCAGGCGCAGGCCAATGTGGCGCAAAACGCCACCGGCTATGCCGGACTGCTGGCGGATGCTGACGGCGTGGTGGTGGAAACCCTCGCTGAGCCGGGACAGGTGGTCAGCGCCGGGCAGGTGGTGATCCGCCTGGCGCGGGCGGGGCAGCGCGAAGCGCGGGTGCAACTGCCGGAGACGCTGCGCCCGGCGGTCGGCAGCGAGGCGCTGGCGACACGCTATGGCAGCGAATCTCAGCCGGTCACGGCGACCCTGCGCCTGCTTTCGGACGCGGCTGACGCCACCACCCGCACCTTTGAAGCGCGCTATGTGCTGAACGGCGCGCTGGCGAATGCCCCGCTGGGGTCTACCGTGACCCTGCGCATCGGCAACGACCAGGCGCCAGGCCAGGTGATGGCGGTGCCCCTGGCGTCGGTCTACGATCCGGGTA
>OGDG01001096.1_pt1 | contig 11396 bp, 8 predicted proteins | sample 1570391 | NCBI WGS metagenome assembly OGDG01 (sample SAMEA2582186, study PRJEB24529) | metagenome | biome: Human gut stool | place: China | collected 2011 | reverse complement strand
ATCGTACTAAAGTACGAGCGTGCCGCGTTTCTTATACCCTGCCAAGGGCTACGGGGATTTGATAGCATTTCTTTACTAACTCTCTATTTACATCTCTGTGCTGATAGTACCACTTGTAAAGTCTTGTCGGAATCGGTATAATATAGATAGATTGGGAGGTAAAAATATGCTGCTTACATTAGTACCGCTTTTTGATGAAAATATGGCCGTTTGTGCCTACTCCTTTTTTACCCAGAGGGAGAATTTCCTGTTGAATCCTCTGTTGCTTGGAACCGCACAGTTCGACGGGGCATCCCAGATCACGGGTCTGGAACTGATCCAGAAAATGGGTATTGATACCTTGTCTCAGGGAAAAGAAATCTTCGTACCGATCAGCAATATCTCGATTTTTGCGGATATTCCGGAGCAGTGCGATGCACCTCATGAAAAAATCGTACTTTTGATCGATAATACCATTCCGCCGATTGAAATGTATGTCAATCGTCTGAAGGAATTGAAACAGCAAGGCTATAAACTTGCCATTCGCAAGCTTGCGGTCAGTGATTTTGAAAATTACAGAGAAGTCCTGAAGCTGATGGATTATGTTCTTCTGAATAATCGTAAAATCGCCATTGACAAAGCCAAGATTTATTTCGGAAAATTATTCCCGAATATCAGTCTGTGTGCCGGTAATATTGATACCATGGAGGACTTCGAGAGACTGAAGGAGACCGGCGGATATCGTTTCTATGAGGGTAAGTTCTATCGAGTTCCCATTACGAAGGGACAGACGGATGTGGCACCCTTGAAGGGTAACTATATTGACCTGCTGAATATTGTGAACAGCCCGGATTTTGAACTCACGACAGCGGCGGATATCATCAGCCGTGATACCGCACTCACGATCGATCTGCTGAAAATGGTTCAGCCACTGGCTGTAAATTCGGAGATTACATCTATCCGTCATGCGGCTGCCATGCTGGGACAGCGGGAACTGAAAAAGTGGATCAACACGGCAGTAGCCAATGCTTTGTATGCGGATAAGCCGAATGAGGTTACCAGACTTTCTCTGCTTCGTGCGAAATTTGCCGAGAATCTGGCGGAAGCGTTTGGCCTGAAGGCGCAGAAGGATGAATTGTTCCTGATGGGATTGTTCTCCGTGCTGGATGTGATCCTCGAGAAACCCATGGCAGAGGCTTTGAAGGTGGTCCATGTGGCTGGCGAGATCAGCAATGCACTGATCTACCGCATCGGCGTACTGGCACCGGTGTACGATTTTATGCTGCAGTATGAGACAGCCAACTGGGCGGAGGTATCCCGCCTGATGCTATTAAAGAATATTGATATGAATACAGTATATGAAGCCTATACATCGGCGTTGAAGTGGTATCGCACCGTACGTTGATTGTATTAAAAAATGTACTTGTATTTTGTATACATTTATGTTATTTTCTTCAAGAACTTGTAATTATATCCTCCATAAAAGGGGAGGAATAGTAGCAAAGGCGCAAAAAGCGCGGAAAGGAAATTTCATATGAAAAAAAACAAGACACTTGAGATGGTACAATTGGCCGTACTCATCGCGATCATGCTGATTCTGGCGTTTACCCCGCTTGGGTATCTGCGCATCGGACCGTTAGCAATCTCCCTGATGACCATTCCCGTAGTAATCGGTGCAATGATCTTAGGACCCGCAGGCGGAGCCGTACTGGGACTGGTATTTGGACTTACTAGCTTTTACCAGTGTTTTGCAGGAGACCCTTTTGGAGCAGCTTTGGTAGCAATGAATCCGTTTTTCACTTTCCTGGTATGCATCCCTACCAGAACTCTGATGGGATGGCTGTCCGGCGTGATCTTCAAGGCACTGTGGAAGATTGACAAGACGAAGACCGTAACTTACTTCGTGACCGGTCTGCTGGGAGCATTTATGAACACCCTGTTCTTCATGTCTACTCTGATGATCTGCTTCGGTCATACCGAGTATCTGCAGAGCATGAATGCAACCGGAGCGAATCTGTTTATGTTCGCCGTAGCATTCTGTGGTATCAACGGAGCACTGGAGATGCCTATGAGCTGTGTAGTAGGTGGTGGCGTTGCGAAGGCAGTCAGCGTAGCACTGAAGAAGAATGCAGCAACAGAAGAGAAATAATCAGATTTCCCGAAACGAAAAATATATAAAATATACAAACAGACCCCCGGAGTATGACAGATGGTCATGCCGGGGGTTTTCCATGTGGAAATTTTGAATACGGAATTCATGTGCCGAAATGCATATATAGGCAGAAAGTATGGTCATTACAGCGACACCCACATTGTCTGCAGGGTATCTGCCGTGACAGCAACATTCCCCTGGATCATGGGAGCGGATCCGCCACCTTTTGCGGAAAGCTCCCGGCGCATGCGGTCTGCCAGTTCCTGACAGTTACAGGAAGCACTGCCTACAATAAATCGATAACCGTTTGTATCGTCTCCGGCAAAGATACCACAGTAACCGGAATATTTTCCGGTCAGGGTATTCACAGCGTTTCGTAGGGCGATGGCATCCAGTTCACCGACGAAGAGAAGCACGTGGCGTACTTTTTCCGGGGAGGGAAGTGCGTCCATCTGTACGTTCAGTAGCTCTGCCTGCAGGGCATTGGCGCGCTCTTTTTGCAGCCTTGCATCCTCTTTGGCGCGGGCAACAGCACCTGCTACTTCCGGCTGTTTCGCTGAGAGCAGAGAAGAAATTGCCCAGACAGAATCCTGTTTTTCAGTATAATCTGCCAGAGCACGGTTTCCGCAGAGAATATTGATGCGGACACCGCCTCTGTGGCTCTGCACATTTACAACTTTGATGAGACCGATCTGTCCGGTGGTATCTACATGCGGAGCACAGCAGGCACACAGATCCACGCCGGGGATCTCGACGATACGTACATTTTCCGTGAGAGCCAGCTTGCTACGGTAATTTAAGCTCGCCAGTTCTTCGGCGGTGGGCCAGCTGATGTTGACCGGAAGATTTTTCCAGACATAAGCGTTGGCCTCCTGTTCGATGAGACGCAGCTGCTCCAGAGAGACTTCTCCGTTCATATCCAGTGTCACTTCTCTGTCGCTTAAATGGAAGCCTACGTTTTCCAGTCCGAAATGAGAGTGCAGTAAGCCGGAGATCATATGCTCACCGGAGTGCTGCTGCATGAAATCAAACCGGCGGTTCCAGTCCACATGACCGGTGACCCGGGTGCTGACGGGAAACTCACAGGCCACTTTATGATACAGGATGCCCTGCTTGATGCTGACATCCAGTACTTCCTGTCCGTTTAAGGTGCCTTTGTCGGCGGACTGACCGCCCTCTTCCGGGAAAAAAGCGGAAGCGTCCAGAACGATCCTGTAATATCCCTCTTCCTTGTCGGGAACACATTCCATCACCACAGCGGTAAAATCCGTCTGGTGCACATTTTCATAATAGAGTTTGCGGGTTCCCTGGGAGTTCATTTGAGCATTTTCGATACGATCCATAGATGCCTGTCCAATCTGCTGTATGAAAACAACGTTTTGTGATAATTGAAAAATAGAAAATATATATCTATTCTATATCAGACCCGGTGGAAAAAGCAATGGAAAATGTAAGCTTTTACACAGCTTTGTCAGATTCTCCAAGGAGTATTGGGATTGCGTAATTGTTTTTTGTAGGTTTTTACGCAGACAGGGTCTATTGCGACGCATTTTTTTTTATGATATAATGAATCGATTAAGCAGTAGAGAAACACACTGGAAATACAAACGTCGCAAAAAGCGGCAGAATGTGAGGAAAGAATGAAGGCATTTTTGATTTTGGAAGATGGAACGGTGTTCGAAGGAACGCACATCGGTGCAGACAAAGAGATCATCAGTGAAATCGTATTTAACACATCCATGGCCGGATATCTGGAGGTCCTGACGGATCCGTCCTATGCAGGACAGGCTGTATGCATGACTTACCCCCTGATCGGTAACTATGGCATATGCAGGGATGACTGCGAGTCGGAGAGACCCTGGCCGGATGGATTCATCGTCAGAGAGCTTTCACGTATTCCCAGCAACTTCCGCTGTGACTGCACAATACAGGAATACTTAGAGGAGAACGGTGTGCCCGGTATCGCCGGAATCGATACCCGTGCGCTGACCAAGATCCTGCGTGAGAAGGGTACCATGAACGGTATGATCACCACCAACGAAGCCTATGACCTGAACGAAGTGCTTCCGAAGCTGAAAGCATATACCACAGGCAAGGTCGTGGAAAAGGTGACCTGCAAGGAGAAGTATGTAGTGAATCCCACCACGGATCTGGCACAGAACGGCCCTCTGTCCGGTGCAGCGCGTTTTGATAAAGAAGCTTATGAAAAGGGTGTCAGAGAGCCCAAGCCCGCACTGGTAACGGAGCTGTCCGGACAGGGACTAAAGGTAGCTCTGTTAGACCTGGGAGCCAAGAGAAATATCGCCAGATCCCTGGCAGAGAGAGGCTGTGAGGTGACCGTATACCCCGCTGGAACTCCCGCACAGGAGATCATTGATGATAATCCCGACGGTATCATGTTAAGTAACGGACCGGGAGACCCCAAGGAGTGTACCGGTGTGATCGCCGAGATCAAAAAGTTATACGATACCGAGATCCCTATTTTCGCAATCTGTCTGGGACATCAGCTGATGGCTCTGGCTACCGGCGCAGATACCCACAAAATGAAATATGGACACAGAGGAGGCAACCATCCGGTAAAGGATCTGATGACCGGAAGAGTATATATTTCTTCTCAGAACCATGGATATGTGGTAGATACCGACAAGCTGGATCCTTCCGTAGCGGTTCCCGCATTTATCAATGTCAACGACGGTACCAACGAGGGCCTGTCCTACACCGGCAAGAACATTTTCACCGTACAGTTCCATCCGGAAGCATGTCCGGGACCCCAGGACTCCGGTTACCTGTTTGACCGGTTCATTCATATGATGAGAGGAGAGAACTAAGATGCCCAAGAATCCTAATGTAAAACGAGTAATGGTAATCGGCTCCGGTCCTATTGTCATCGGACAGGCAGCGGAATTCGACTATGCAGGTACCCAGGCCTGCCGTTCCCTGAGGGAAGAGGGAGTAGAGGTAATCCTGGTGAACTCCAACCCTGCGACCATCATGACTGATAAAGATATCGCAGATAAGGTATATATTGAGCCCCTGAACGTAAAGGTTCTGGAGCAGATCATTGAAAAGGAAAAGCCCGACAGCATCCTTCCCACCCTGGGAGGACAGGCTGGTCTGAACCTCGGCATGGAGCTGGAGGAATCCGGTTTCCTGGCAGCTCACAATGTAAAGCTGTTAGGTACTACCGCAGCTACCATTCGTAACGCCGAAGGACGTCAGGAGTTCAAAGACCTGATGGAGCGCATCGGTGAGCCCTGTGCAGCATCCAGGGTCGTTGAAAATGTGGAAGACGGTGTGGAATTCACCAATACCATCGGCTATCCGGTCGTACTGCGTCCCGCTTATACCCTGGGCGGTTCCGGTGGCGGTATCGCCCACAATCAGGTAGAACTGGAAGAGATCCTGGAGAACGGTTTACGTCTGTCCCGTGTAGGACAGGTACTGGTAGAGCGTTGTATCGCGGGCTGGAAAGAGATCGAGTACGAAGTAATGCGTGACAGCGCAGGCAACTGCATCACCGTATGTAACATGGAGAACATCGATCCCGTCGGCGTGCATACCGGAGACAGTATCGTAGTAGCTCCTTCCCAGACCCTGAGCGACAAGGAGTACCAGATGTTACGTACTTCCGCTCTGAAGATCATCAACGAACTGCAGATCACCGGTGGATGTAACGTACAGTTTGCACTGCATCCCACCAGCTTTGAATATTGTGTTATCGAGGTGAATCCCCGTGTCAGCCGTTCTTCCGCACTGGCAAGTAAGGCGACCGGTTATCCTATCGCAAAGGTAGCAGCGAAGATCGCACTGGGCTTTACTCTGGATGAAATCAAAAATGCCATTACCCACAAGACCTATGCCAGCTTCGAGCCGACACTGGACTACTGTGTCGTGAAGATCCCCAGACTGCCTTTTGATAAATTTATCACTGCAAAACGTACTCTGACCACCCAGATGAAAGCAACCGGTGAGGTTATGAGTATCTGCAATAACTTCGAGGGAGCACTGATGAAGGCTATCCGTTCCCTGGAGCAGCATGTGGACTGCCTGCGCAGCTATGATTTCAGCGCTTTGTCTGTGGAGGAACTGTTAGAGCGTCTGAAGATCGTGGATGACCAGCGTATTTATGTCATTGCGGAAGCTATCCGTAAGGGCATCAGCTACGAGCAGATCCACGACATTACCAAGATCGACCTGTGGTTCATCGACAAGATTGCCATTCTGACCGAGATGGAGCATGCACTGGAGACACAGCCTCTGACAGTGGAACTGTTGAAGGAAGCCAAGAGAATCGAGTTCCCAGATAACGTGATCGCAAGACTGACCGGCAAGACCGAGGAAGAGATCAAGAAGATGCGTTATGACAACAGCATTAAGGCTGTCTACAAGATGGTAGACACCTGTGCTGCAGAGTTCGCAGCTTCCACTCCTTATTACTATTCCGTATTCGGCGGCGAGTGCGAAGCCAAGGAGACTACCGGACGCAAGAAAGTCCTGGTACTGGGTTCCGGTCCTATCCGTATCGGACAGGGTATCGAGTTCGACTATTGTTCTGTACATGCTACCTGGGCATTCTCCAAGGCAGGCTATGAGACCATTATCATCAATAATAACCCGGAGACCGTAAGTACCGACTTCGATATTGCGGACAAGCTGTATTTCGAGCCTTTGACTCCGGAAGATGTGGAATCTATCGTAAATATTGAGCATCCCGATGGTGCTGTGGTACAGTTCGGCGGACAGACCGCTATCAAGCTGACTGAGAGCCTGATGAAGATGGGCGTGCCTATCTTAGGTACCAAGGCGGAGGATGTAGATGCCGCTGAGGATAGAGAACTGTTCGACAAGATTCTGGAAGAGACCGGGATCCCCCGTGCAGCCGGCGGTACTGTATACACCGCAGAGGAAGCTAAGGCGGTTGCTAACAGACTGGGCTATCCCGTACTGGTGCGTCCTTCCTATGTATTGGGCGGACAGGGCATGCAGATCGCTATCTCCGATGAAGAGATCGAAGAATTCATGGAGATCATCAACCGTATCGCACAGGATCACCCGATCCTGGTAGATAAGTATTTACAGGGTAAGGAGATCGAGGTCGATGCCGTATGCGACGGTACCGATATCCTGATCCCCGGTATCATGGAGCATATCGAGAGAACCGGTATCCACTCCGGAGACAGTATCTCCGTATACCCGGCTCCGACCATTGATAAAGTAGTAAAAGAGAAGATCGCAGAGTACACCAGAAGACTGGCAAAGGCACTGCATGTCAAGGGACTGATCAATATCCAGTTCATTGCCATCGGTGACGAGGTATATGTCATTGAGGTTAACCCCCGCTCTTCCCGTACCGTACCTTATATCAGCAAGGTAACCGGTATTCCTATCGTGGATCTGGCTACCGAAGTGATCATCGGCAAGACCATCCGTGAGCTTGGCTACGAGCCCGGCTTACAGCCTGAGGCAGAGTATTTTGCCATCAAGATGCCCGTGTTCTCCTTCGAGAAGATCCGTGGTGCCGAGATCAGCTTAGGACCGGAGATGAAGTCTACCGGTGAGTGTCTGGGTATCGCCAAGACCTTCAATGAGGCTCTGTACAAGGCATTCCTGGGAGCAGGCGTAGAACTGCCCAAGTACAAGAACATGATCATCACCGTGAAGGATGCGGATAAGGGTGAAGCCATTGAAGTCGGAAGACGCTTCGAAAAGCTGGGATACACCATTTATGCTACCAGAAGTACCGCAGCTGCTCTGAATGAAGCAGGTGTGAAAGCAAGAAAGGTCAACAAGATCTCTCAGGAATCCCCGACCGTTATGGACCTGATCCTGGGACACAAGATCGACCTTGTCATCGATACCCCGACCCAGGGCCGCGACAAGACCAGAGACGGTTTCCTGATCCGCCGTACCGCTATCGAGACCGGTATCTACTGCATCACTGCAATGGACACCGCCAATGCTCTCGTGACCAGCATGGAGCATATGAACGATTGTAAGGAACTGACGTTGGTGGATATTGCACAACTGTAAGATATAAAATGGATAAGAACAGTGGAGTCGCGAAAGTTGCTCCACTGTTTGTGTTTGTGACAAAAACAAAGTGTTGACAAATGTCCGCGAAAGGAATAAAATACAAACAGTTAAAGACATAAAGGCTGTGAAGAGAAGAGTAGGAGAAGAGATACGTCGCAGAGAGTCCCGGCAGGTGGGAAGGGATATGGAAGGCTTCTTTGAACATGGTCTCGGAGCTTTGCACCGACTTCGTATTCGGACAGGATATCCGGCAGATGCGGACAGGCTGCAACGGGAGTACCCGTTATCGTACCTGACTATCGATGGGCGTTTGTTTATCCGTAGTTGCAGAGGCCTGATCCCGTGAGAGATGGGCGAATTAAGGTGGTACCGCGGAAGAATGTTCCGCCCTTAAATTTTAATTTAAGGGCGGTTTTTTATTATGTCAAAAAGAGAAGAACTGATCAGAGAATATTGCAGACAGGTAAATGAAAGCCTGCATTTTATACAAAAATACATGGAAGGGATCGTTCCCGCTGGCCGATGCAGCGAAGAACTGTATTGGGAGACCAAGAAGATCAGTGAGGAACTGCAGAAGAGCAATCATGAACAGACCGCATTGATCCGGGCCTATCTGCGGGAGGCGGCACAACTGTACGTAGAGGGGGAGCCCTGGAAGACCCGCATTACGGACCGAAGACTTTGCTGTAATACGATCCTGAATCATTTACAGATGCTGGCGAATGTCAGCTTCTGGCTGAGAGAACAGGGAGAGCCACTGGCAGAGGAAGTCTGTGGATGGCTGTTAGCCCAGGAGACAGCGGATGTGCAGAAAGTTAGATCCGGACAAAGTCTGGAAGTTGCCAGAGAGATCTATCCGGCCGTGCAGAGAAAGAGAGCATAGGAGCGGTCGGCTGTAAAAGCACAAATTTGAAAATAAAATCCGTGGGGACAGCATATACTAGGTGTATGGTAAATATTGTATGATCGTAAGCCTGTATCCCGCAGGCGGATTGGAGTCTCATGTTAGAAGAACATTATCCTTTTGTTGCGCAGCCTCTTCCCTACGAATATGATGCCCTGCTTCCGGTATTAGATGAGGAAACACTTCATTTTCATCACGACAAGCATTATCAGACCTATGTGGACAAGCTGAATGCAATTCTTGCGGATTATCCTCAGTTACAGCAAATGACCTTGACGGAACTGCTCACTTCGGAGGATAATAAACTTGCATCCTTGCAGGAGGAAGTCCGGGAAAGCATTCACAATAACGGAGGCGGCGTATACAACCATCAGCTGTATTTTGACAGCATGCGAAGCCCTGTGGGGCAGGAACCCTGCGGAACATTGGAAGAGGCACTGATCCGTGATTTCGGATCGGTGAGACAATGGAAAGAGCAGATGTCGCAGGCTGCCGCGGGAGTATTCGGTTCCGGATGGGCGTGGCTTGTAAGTGATCAGGACGGTACCCTTATGATCCTGACCACAGCGAACCAGGATGTGCCGGATCTGAGATTATATACACCGATATTGCTGATAGATGTGTGGGAACATGCCTATTATTTACAATACCGGAACCGCAGACCGGATTATGTGCAAGGGTGGCATAAGCTGATCCACTGGAAAAAGGCGGAGAGACGTTATGAACAGGTCCTCTGCAGACGGGAAAGAGGAAATGAAAATGGAGAACAGACCGATCATAAAAAAAGAACAGGTAGAGACCGTCTATGACAGCAGATTCATCAAGGTATTTGATCTGCAATATGAGCCGGGAAAACATTATTTTGATGCCACCAGAAGAAGCGTTGAGAATCTGGCGGCAGTAAAGAATGACGAAGAATTTAAACAGATGCTGCCGGATGCGGTGAGCTGTGTCGTGATCCTGAACGTTAAGGATCAGGAACCGAGACTTTGCCTGAGCCGTGAGTATCGTTACCCGGCGGGACAGTTCCTGTTAAGCGTTCCGGCAGGACTGTTAGATCCGGAGGATGCAGCACAGGAAAATCCCGTATTCCATGCAGCCATCCGGGAATTGCGGGAAGAGACCGGCATCGCACTGGAAGAGAGTGACAGCATCCGTCTGGTGAATCCGCTGGTATTCAGCACCCCGGGCATGACGGACGAGAGCAATGCACTGGTGCAGATCACGCTGAACAGGGAAGAAATGCCGAAGGTAAGCCAGGAAGGTGCCGTAGGTACGGAATGCTTTGACGGCTTTTTATTGTTGACCAGAGAAGAAGCACAGAAAATCCTAAAAGACGGCGTGGATGATCAGGCGCTTTTCTATCCCTTATATACCTGGGCGGCACTGATGTGCTTCGTGACGGGAATGTGGGAATAAGGGAACCTATCCCCGGAGCGTTATCACCGTGTGGAAGGTCAGAGTAGCATCATTATAGTACATTTGGATATCCCCGTGGTATTTTTCGCAGATCTTGCGGATGCTTTTCAGCCCGAAGCCGTGAGAACGCTTATCCGCTTTGGTAGTGGCTGGATCTGCCGCATCATTTTTAAAAGGGTTTACGCGGCAGGAATTGACCACTGTGATCAGAACAAAAGGTGTATTTTCCCGCTTGCTGCCATTAACTTCGATATAAGCGTCGGGAACTTTCCCGGCAGCTTCCATGGCATTATCCAGCAAATTGCAAAAAAGAGAAGTAAGGTCACTGCCCGGCAGAAAATGCAGTACACCACTGCGGATGTCAGCGGTAAAACTGATTCCCTGTTCAGTACACTGCCGCCTGTACCTTGCCATAATGGCGTTCAGAAGTTCGTTGTCGCAGATGCGGGCGGACTCTTTGAAATCCGAAGAGAGAAGCAGTTCGTTAATATAGGCGTTGACTTTGTCCGGGGCATTCTGCTCGTTCAGAGATGCAATGGATTGCAAATGCTTCTTAATATCATGAATGAGAATTGCCTGGTTTTCGCTCTGCGAAAGCAGCATCTTATAATATTCCGTAAAATCTGTTTCCTTCTGCAGTAACAGCTGCACCTCTGTATATTTCCGATTTTTTTCCCGATTGTACTGATTGATTCCAAATACCAGCAGATTCATAAGTAACAGGAAAAAGGCACTGAGAGAGATCATCCGGTTCGTCCCGGGAGTCAATGTATACTGATCACCCATTCCCACAAAAGTAAGCATGATGAATATCGATGTGACGGGAATGATCATCAGCAGCAAAACAGAGTTATCGTAGGGATCCGTTGTTTCCTGCAGACTTTTGAACAAATGCGTAAGCAGATAAAT
>OGDG01001089.1_pt1 | contig 11427 bp, 9 predicted proteins | sample 1570391 | NCBI WGS metagenome assembly OGDG01 (sample SAMEA2582186, study PRJEB24529) | metagenome | biome: Human gut stool | place: China | collected 2011 | reverse complement strand
GAAAGAGGTGGAGATCATTACTCCGTCCGTAGCCCGTTGGGGTTCCAAAGCCGTATACGAAGATAAGAAATATGATTGTAGCGTGAAAGGATTGTATCCGGATTATCTCCACATTGAATCACAGGAAATGGCATACGGCAGGTTCATCAATGAGGTGGATATAAAGGAAGCACGCAAAGTATGTGTCATCGGAAAACGAATTTATGAAAGTCTTTTCAAACCGGGAGAAGACCCGTGTGGCAAATATGTAAGAGTAGATGGCATTTATTATCAAGTGATTGGCATGTCTTCTTCCGAAGGGGACATGAATATACAGGGACGGGCTTCGGAGGCCGTCACTCTTCCTTTCACTACGATGCAGCAAACATATAATCTGGGAGGACGAATTGATGTGATCTGTTTCACTGCGAAGCATGGAGTCAAAGTGTCTGAAATACAACCCAAAATGGAACAGGTCATTAAAGCCGCACATTATATCTCCCCGGATGACAAACAGGCTGTTATGTGCCTGAATGCCGAAGCTATGTTCTCTATGGTCGATAACCTGTTTACCGGTATCAACATACTTGTTTGGATGGTAGGATTGGGAACTTTGCTGGCAGGTGCCATCGGAGTATCCAATATTATGATGGTGACCGTTAAAGAACGTACCACTGAAATCGGTATCCGCCGGGCGATCGGTGCACGACCGAAAGATATTCTGCAACAAATTCTATCAGAGAGTATGGTACTTACCACCATTGCAGGAATGTGTGGAATATCCTTTGCCGTCATGGCGTTGCAACTTGTAGAGATGGGAGCCAACGCTGACGGAGGGGACACCCGTTTTCAAGTTACTTTCGGACTGGCAATCGGTACTTGTGCCCTTCTAATCGCACTGGGAATGTTGGCAGGTCTGGCACCTGCTTACCGGGCCATGGCTATCAAACCGATTGAGGCGATTCGGGATGAATAAGGAAGTGGAACAGTTATCTGGATATGTGAGGAGTTTAGTTTCAATCATCAATCGTAAATAATAAAATTATAAATAAAATCATGAAAAAGTATCTGAAAATCACATTATTGGTAGTCATTGCTATCATTCTTGTCGGAACATTCGTATTCCTTTATCAGAAATCCAAGCCTAAGGTAATCACTTACGAAACAGTTAGACCGGAAATGACTGACCTCCAAAAAACTACAGTAGCTACCGGAAAGGTGGAACCGAGAGACGAAATTTTAATCAAACCGCAAATTTCGGGTATTATCGACGAAGTATATAAAGAAGCCGGACAAGCTGTAAGAAAAGGGGAAGTTATTGCCAAAGTAAAAGTAATCCCTGAACTCGGACAACTGAATTCTGCAGAAAGCCGTGTGCGCCTGGCAGAAATTAATGCAACCCAGGCAGAAACGGATTTCGCCCGTGTGAAGAAGTTGTATGACGGTCAGTTAATTAGCCGGGAGGAATACGAGAAAAGTGAAGTGGCTTTGAAACAGGCTCGCGAAGAGAGACAGACGGCCAAAGACAATCTGGAAATCGTAAAAGAAGGAATTACCAAAAACAGTGCCTCTTTCAGTAGCACGATGATTCGCTCTACCATTGACGGGTTAATCCTGGACGTACCTGTAAAAGCTGGTAATTCGGTGATTATGAGTAATACGTTCAATGATGGAACCACGATTGCTACGGTAGCCAACATGAACGATATGATTTTCCGCGGTAATATTGATGAAACAGAAGTGGGACGTATCCACGAACAAATGCCAATCAAGCTGACCATCGGAGCTTTACAAAATCTGACTTTCAATGCCATTCTGGAATATATCTCTCCGAAAGGGGTGGAAACCAATGGAGCCAACCAGTTTGAAATCAAGGCTGCGATTACCATTCCGGATTCTGTTCAGATTCGTTCCGGATATTCGGCTAATGCGGAAATCGTATTACAAAAAGCCAATCAGGTATTGGCAGTGCCCGAAAGCACTGTTGAATTTAGTGGTGACTCTACATTTGTGTACATCATGACAGATTCAGTGCCCGAACAAAAGTTCCAGCGTACACAGGTGACTGCCGGTATGAGTGATGGAATCAAGATAGAAATCAAGAAAGGGGTAACCGTTCAGGACAAAATACGTGGTGCAGAGAAAAAAGATAAATAATTGAATCCGATGAAAATAATTCGTAAAACCATATCAGCCCTTCTGCTTGCCGGAGTCGGAATCACCTCCATTCAGGCACAGAACAACTCTTCGCAAGCGTGGACGCTGCGGCAATGTATCGACTATGCCATTGAACATAATATAGAAATCCGTCAATCGGCCAATAATGTCGAAGCAGGCAAAGTGAGTGTAAACACTACTAAATGGGCACGCCTTCCGAATCTGAGCGGTAGTGCCAGCCAAAACTGGAGTTGGGGTCGTACCGCTTCTCCGATAGACAACTCGTATAGTGACATTAACAGTGCCAATACCAGTTTCAGCTTGGGAACAAACGTACCTATATTTACCGGTTTGCAATTGTCCAACCAATATTCACTTGCCAAACTGGATTTAAAAGCTGCTATAGAAGATTTGAATAAAGCCAGAGAGGATATTGCAATCAATGTCACTTCGGCTTATTTACAGGTTTTATTCAATCAAGAATTAAGTAAGATTGCTCATAATCAGGTCGATTTAAGCAAAGACCAGTTAAAACGTATTCAAGGTCTTCAGGGAGTGGGTAAGGCATCCTCTTCTGAAGTGGCCGAAGCACAAGCCCGTGTTGCACAGGATGAAATGACTGCTGTACAATCAGACAATACGTACAAACTGTCCTTACTGGATCTCACCCAACTCTTGGAATTACCCACGCCTGAAGGATTTGTACTCGAAAGCCCTAAGGAAGAATTAGAGTTCGAATCTCTCACTCCGCCGGATGACATATATACACAGGCGCTTACTTACAAACCAAGCATTAAGGCTGCAGAATATCGTTTACAAGGTAGTCTTAATAGTATTCGTATTGCCCAAAGTGCGTTTTATCCACAACTCTCTTTCAGTGCCGGTCTGGGAAGTAATTATTATACGGTTAGCGGAAGATCAGAGAGCAGCTTCGGCAGTCAGATGAAAAACAATCTGAATAAATATATAGGATTTAATTTGAGCGTGCCAATCTTCAACCGTTTTGCCACAAGAAACCGGGTACGCACCGCTCGTTTGCAACAAATAGATTTATCCTTGAAGTTGGATAACAGTAAAAAAATACTCTATAAAGAAATTCAGCAAGCCTGGTACAATGCTCTGGCAGCAGAAAGTAAATACAACTCCAGTGAAGTGGCAGTAAAAGCCAACGAAGAATCTTTCCGCCTGATGAGTGAGAAGTTCAATAACGGCAAGGCTACCTTTGTGGAATACAATGAAGCCAAACTTAATCTGACGAAAGCTCTTTCGGATAAGTTGCAGGCAAAATATGACTACCTGTTCCGGACTAAAATTCTGGATTTCTACAAAGGACAGGTCATTGAATGAAAAAAAATAAAGTTGAGTTTAGTATAGTAGTTCCTTAAAACATATCCGTTGGTTCATTCGTTATTATAGAAAGAACTAACGGATATGAAGTATTTTATCGTCCTAGTGATTGTAATGATTAGTAATACATTTTTAGGAGTTGCTAAACCAATGAAGAATCAAGCAGAAATCTATTTTGCGGGAGGATGTTTCTGGGGGACAGAACATTTCCTGAAACAAATTCGAGGAGTAGAAAATACTCAGGTAGGGTATGCCAACAGTAATGTTGCCAATCCGAGTTATGAACAGGTCTGTTCAGGAAAAACCAATGCTGCCGAAACAGTAAAGGTGGTTTATGATCCGAAAACGGTAGATTTGAATTTACTGCTCGATCTATATTTCAAGACAATCGATCCTACCAGCCTCAACCAGCAAGGTAATGACCGGGGAACGCAGTATAGAACCGGAATTTATTATGTAGATAAAGAAGATCTCCCTGTCATCAAGCAGGCGATTCAACTATTATCCGCGCAATATAAAACTCCTATCGTCCTAGAAGTAAAGCCATTGACAAATTTCTATCCGGCAGAGACTTACCACCAGGACTATCTGGATAAAAATCCGGGTGGATACTGCCATATCAATCCCGCTTTATTCGAAATGGCACGCAAAGCGAATGCGCCGAAAGCTAAAGCGTATCAAAAAGCGGATGATGCAACCCTTCGTAAGGAATTGTCGGCGGAACAATATGCCGTAACCCAAAAGAATGCCACTGAACCTGCTTTCCACAATAAATACTGGAATGAGCATCGTCCCGGCATTTATGTGGATATTACTACCGGAGAACCTCTGTTTGTCTCTACCGACAAGTTTGATTCAGGTTGCGGGTGGCCAAGCTTTTCCCAACCGATTCAAAAAGATCTAATCGCAGAAAAGAAAGATACTTCGCACGGCATGATACGTACGGAAGTACGCAGTAAAACCGGAGATGCTCATTTGGGACACGTATTCACAGATGGGCCGAAAGAGAAAGGTGGATTACGCTATTGCATCAATAGCGCTTCACTTCGTTTTATCCCGAAAGATAAAATGAAAGAGGAAGGTTATGGAGAATATCTACCACTCGTTAAATAGATATTGAAGAGTTACAAAAGCTAATCGTAACTGTTCATTAGAAAAACAGAACGGTGGATTATCCCATAAGGAAATCCACCATTTTTAATGTAGTTAAATTAAAAGAGAGAGAAGGAGTTTCACAACTCCGATTTATTTTTATCTGCTGGCAGTCAGCAGAGTTGCTTCATTAGTTGCCGGAGTAGATACATTCATAGCCCAGCTAGCAGCGGATTCTTCAATCCATTTATCATTCCATTTATAGTTCATATAAGCAACCGGCATATTAGCGTCGTTCAGTTCATAAACGCTCTTTTCAACAGATGCGTCGTAAGCTCTGTGAGAGTCATTCCAGCGTGCATATACCAAAGTGATTTCATTAGATGAATAAGTATAATCAATTTTAAAGTACGGTATCCATTTTTCAGTAGAAGCATCCCATTTGAAAGCTTCTTTGGAGGACATTCTCTTCTGATCGTCATAGGTAAAATCATATTTCATGTGGCGATAGAGAGAACCATCGAGTCTGTAAATCACTTTCGATACTACAAGTTCATCTACTTTTTCTTCATTAGTAATGAAGTTATTACCCTGTGCCTTCACTGTTGTATTAGCGATTCCTGCAAATACCATAGCAACTAAAACGATCATTCTGAATAATACTGTAGTCTTCATAATTGTATATTTTTTATTTGTTCAACATTCTGTTTTTGTTCTTCTGTTTATTAGACGGATCAAGCGTCTCAAACGGTTGCAACCTTCTGAAGTTTTTTTCATTTTTCTTCGTTGTCCGCTTGCGACTATAGAGATGCAACGAGCGTGCCAAAACGATAACTAGCTAATAATCAAGGAAATCATAAAACAGAACGGTGTACGAAAACGAACAGTTGTACGCTTAAAAGCGAACAACTAACCATTTTTTTCGCATTTTCTTCTTTCTACTGATGAATATAACTCTAAAAATGGGAAAATACTCCGCTTGTTGCCCGAATTATTATCTACCTTTGCAGCGATTATCATATCAAGAAAAAGAAGATGGAAACGTCCAACAAAAAAAGAATTATCATTCTATCGGCTATCGGTATCTTGCTTACCGGCCTTATTTGTCTCTTTGCATTCCGCAATGTCATTTTATGCCATATCGTTGACAAACGAACTACACGTGCCGAACAAACATACGGTCTACAAATTCATTATCAGGAGTTACGAATGAAAGGCTGCAATGAAGTGGCTTTACAAGGACTTTATATTGTTCCCAACCAACGCGATACCCTCCTGACATTACAATCCGTCAATGTAAAACTAAGTTTTTGGGAATTGCTAAAAGGAGAAATCGAAGTACGGAATGTGCTTATGAATGGCCTGGCAATCAACTTCATCAAGTATGATAGCATAGCTAACTACGATTTCCTGTTCTTTAAACGGCAACAAGAAGCAGAACCCCAACCTGTCATAGAAAGTGACTATGCCAACCGTATTGACCGGATATTAAACCTCATTTACGGTTTCCTGCCTGAAAACGGGCAACTCAGGCAAATCAATATAACCGAACGTAAAGATAGTAATTTCGTTGCAGTCAACATTCCTTCTTTTATTATTGAGAACAATCATTTCCAATCAACCATTCAGATAAAAGAAGATACACTGCCTCAACAACTATGGGAAGCCACCGGCGAACTAAACAGAAGAGACTATACATTAAAAGCATCTGTCTTTGCCCCGGAAAAAAGAAAAATCTCACTACCTTATATTACCCGCCGTTTTGGAGCAGAAGTCACTTTCGACACCCTATCTTATAATATGACTAAAGATAAGCGTGCATCCAATCAACTGCTCCTCAAAGGAAAAGCGAGAGTGAACGGACTTGACGTATTTCATAAAGCCCTCTCTCCTGAAGTAATTCATCTCGATCGTGGACAACTCTGTTACGAGATGAACATTAGCGGGCACTCACTCGAACTGGATAGCACGACCATCGTTGATTTCAACAAACTCCAGTTTCATCCTTATTTGCGAGCCGAGAAAGAGAAAGGAAACTGGCATTTCACTGCTGCGGTCAACAAATCCTGGTTTCCGGCAGATGATCTGTTCAGCTCTCTCCCCAAAGGATTATTCAGCAATCTGGAAGGCATAAAAACAAGTGGCGAGTTGGCCTATCATTTTCTATTAGATATTGATTTTGCACAACTAGATAGTCTCAAACTGGAATCCGGACTGAAAGAGAAAGACTTCCGCATCACAAGCTATGGAGCCACTTCACTCTCCAAAATGTCCGGCGAGTTCATTTATACAGCTTATGAGAATGGAATACCGGTGCGGACTTTTCCTATTGGTCCCTCGTGCAAACACTTTACACCATTGGATAGCATTTCACCCATCCTAAGAATGTCCGTTATGCAAAGTGAAGATGGAGCATTCTTTTACCATCGCGGTTTCCTGCCCGATGCCCTACGGGAAGCATTGATTTACGACCTGCAAGTGAAACGCTTTGCACGTGGAGGAAGCACGATCACCATGCAACTCGTAAAGAATGTATTCCTGAACCGTAATAAGAACTTTGCACGTAAATTGGAAGAGGCATTGATTGTATGGCTAATAGAAAATGAAAGATTAACTTCTAAAGAACGCATGTACGAAGTATATCTGAACATTGTTGAATGGGGACCGCTCGTTTATGGTATTCAGGAAGCTTCTGCTTATTATTTCAATAAACGCCCTTCACAACTGAACACGGAAGAAAGTATTTTCCTGGCTTCCATTATCCCGAAGCCCAAGCATTTCCGCAGCTCTTTTGCTGAAGGCGGACAGTTAAAGGAGAATATGGAAGGCTATTATAAGTTGATAGCCAAGCGGCTTGCACAGAAAGGAGTAATAAGTGAAATCGAGGCGGATAGTATCCGCCCCGATATCCAAGTTACGGGCGCTGCCCGGAATAGTCTAGCCGGTGAAAACCCGGAGTCTAGTTCTCCTTCCGCTGAGGAGTAATGAGATTGATATAAATAATAAAGGAATAGGTTATCTTCTTGAACTGCTGCTGTTTCTTTCAGAGGAACGGGAAGAACTTTGAGTGCTATTGCTTCTCGTACTTCCGGAAGAAGAGCGTCTTTCTGTTTGTCCACTAGAAACATTGCTCCGGGTAGAGCTACCGCCGCTTCGAGTAGAGCTCGAGCTACCGCTACTCCGGTTAGAAGTGGTACTGCTGCTACGACTAGTAGTACTACCGCTACTGCGACTGGAGCTACTACGACTGGAACTACCGCGACTGGAACCGGAAGAGCTATTATTTCTCTCGGAACTGTTATTTCTATTATAGGAACCACTATCGTTTCGTTTACTTGAACTTTCTCTCGAACTGCTACTTGTTCCGGACGACGACCAGAATTACGATCACTTTCTACTCTATTCGTATTCCCATTTTTATCAGGAGCAACATTGTTACCAGGTCTCCCACTTCCGGACGGTGTAGATGGTCTGACAGAAGTCGAAGGCCGATCTCCTCCAGATTCCGGACGGGGACGTGTTGACGTACCAGGTCTTGTTGTCGTTCCGGGACGAGTAGAAGTATCAGGACGAGTAGAGGTACTTGGGCGAGACGTACCAGGACGCGTTGTCGATGAACCCGGACGGGAAGAATTACCCGGACGTGTCGGTGCATTATGCGGACGAGTGGAAGTATTCGGACGGAACCGGACAGAACCGAAATCCGAACGACGATAAGAGTGGAATACTCGCTGATCTCTCACCCGATGCGGTGCAGAATAATGGTTGAAATTAGTATATCTGCCCCGATAATAACTCACATGGTGAAAGTGTGGACGATAATGTGCTCCACAATAAGTACGGTAATGGTAAGGCACACCAAAATAAAACAAACTGCGATTCGGGTAATTAACATAAACCCTGAAACTCCATTTCCCTCCGGTTACATAGATTGGCCGATAGAAATACTCGGCACCGAGGAACCGGCGATACTGTGCATCACTCAATACCCAGCGAAGATCGTCGTTACGGATATCCAACGCTTCATAATAATCATCCAATGCCCATTCGTAACCACGTGCTACGTAATCCATGATATTACGGACAGAATAAATAAAGTCGTAATTAATTTCATACGCATCATTATATTGCTGTGTACTCAAGCTCAATTCATATGCCATCTTATCGGTAAGAAAACGCGTCTCCTTACGTACCTTGCTAGTGCTCATTCCAGCCATTACGGTCATATTGGCAGTCAGACCGACAGCAAAGAGTAAAAACAGTATTCGTTTCATAATTCAATCTCCTATCATTTATTATTCTGATGATATTCCTCAATAAACTTACGCATCTCATCTTTATATGCATTAGAAAATAAAATATCGATCACCTTATTAAAATATCTTTTATCCCTTACATAAGGATACAGCTTCTTCATCATCTCCACCTGGTCAGGAGTATACGAAATCTCCTTCACTATTTTCACACATTGATTTGAAGTGACATCATACGTTCTCAACATCCGATCGACAAGCTTCTTCTGGTCTTCATTCATAACCGTTATTTTGAGCTTATTGATAAATTCATCAAACTCCGGATCAGTCATCAAACGAGCTTCTTCCACTTGTTCATGATTAGGAAAGACTTCAACGGTAGTGTTCACAGCAGGCGGTACTACAACGGAATGCATTGGTGCAGGTCTGCCATAACCTTTGAACGTATCCATACTAACCACCTCTCTATTTACAAACTGAACGATTATCGTCACAGGTTCCGAAGTAAGTACAGGCGTACCGTTATCACGATGGAATTCCCATTCTTCCATATCACCGTCAAAACGCCGGAAATCAGGTTTTCCTAAAACGGACTCTACCTGCGATTGAGTCATTCCCTGATATATACCCATCATCTGTTTGGTAGATACATAGCTGGTAAAACAGCCACTGACCAATATTCCCAATGCCAAACACAGCATAATATGTATCTTTTTCATAACCGTATCGTTTTTAGTTAATAGTATCAACGTTTACCGTACCCTATGATAAAATCCTTCATCTTTTCCTTACTGGAGCCAAATGTCAGGGTATTAATCACCGTAAAGAAAGCTTCCTTATCTACAATCCGGGGATACATGATCTTCATAATCTCCATCCGGTCATCATCGAATGTATATAGTTTGGTCAGTTGGAGACATTGGGCAGATGTGAAATCAGAACCAGCCAATGCAGCATTGAGCAACTTCATACGGTCATCTTTAAAAGGCTCATTCTTCATCTCTTTATAAAACGTTTGGAAGAGCTGATCGTTCATCACCCTGTTGTAACCATATCCCGGACGATGTTCTCCCTGTTCGGGACGGCTGGGTCTTTCCGGGCGCATGTTATCACGTCCGTCTACCCATATTTCTGTCACTCCTCTCCCATCAAAATAAACGAGATCTTTATATAATTTTTCTCCTTTCCATACTCGCTCTCCCGCACGGGTAAAGCGGGTGGCAAACACTTCAACAGTATAATGTCCGGGATTTAAATTGGCTATAAAGCAGGTAGTAGTAGGTAAACATATCTGGTTCCCTCCCAGGTAAACAAGAATCGGAGTATTCCCGCCATCGATACGGATTCCGTTAACAGACTGCGCTTGTAAGGAGAGGGCAGCGAACAGGATGCAGAAACTTATTATTATCTTACGCATAGCTTATCTAGTTTTTATTATTTATATCTTTAATCTGATAGCACAAAAATAGGGTGAGGAAACTCCCCACCCCAATGATTCTCTCTATTCGTATGTAGGGAAATCCCTATTCTGTTTAGGAATCCGCCAAAGCAATGCCATCCTCATGCAAGGTAATCAGACGTTTCTTATACAAGTCGCCCACTCCTTTCTTAAAGGTTTTCTTGCTAACACCAAACGTGTCATAAATATCTTCCGCAGGACTTTTATCATTCAGTCTGATCCTTCCGTCATTCTCCCTGATATAATTCAGCAAGGTTTTCGAGAAATCATCTATCTTCTCAAAGCCTGGTTTCTGAAGGATCAAATCCACCTTGCCGTCTTCGCGCACCTGTTTCACAAAAGCCTTCATCTCCATACCTGTCTGCAATGTAGAAAATATCTCGTTTTCGTAAAGCAAACCGCTATACTTATTGTCTATGATTGCCTTGAAGCCCAAATCCGTTTTCTGCCAAATGAGAATATTCACTTCATCCCCCGAAGCATACTCCGGCCTGTCTTTCGACAGATAGCGTTCCACCTTTGCTGAAGCCACAATACGATAACTCTCTTCATCCAAATGCGCATGGACCACATATTTCCGCCCAACCTGCATTTTCATCTTCTGCTCACTGAACGGCACAAAAAGGTCCTTCATCAACCCCCAGTTCAAGAAAGCTCCAAACTGATTCACCCATGCCACTTCCAGACAGGCAAACTGCCCTACCTGCACCAACGGAGTCAGCGTAGTGGCAATCAATCTCTCATCCATATCCAGATAAAGAAAGACATTCAAAAAGTCTCCTATTTTACAGTCTTCGGGCACATAACGGGTGGGCAACAAAATCTCCCCCTCCTCTCCTCCGTCGAGATACACCCCGAAATCGACTTCCTTTACAACTTCAAGCTGATTGAATTTTCCTAATTCGATGCTCATATTTATCCATTTATATAATATAGGATACAAAGATAATCTATTTTAGACAGATCCTTCAATCAGCCAGCTATAACTTTTCGTTATCTGATAAAACTATTTTCAATGAACAATCAGGTCAATAAAGTGTTAACTTTGTAGCGACAAAAAGAAATAACAGATTATTCACCTTTAAATAGATAGCTTTATGGAATTTTTAACCAACGAGAAACTTACGATTGTAGGAGCTG
>OGDG01001085.1_pt1 | contig 11469 bp, 8 predicted proteins | sample 1570391 | NCBI WGS metagenome assembly OGDG01 (sample SAMEA2582186, study PRJEB24529) | metagenome | biome: Human gut stool | place: China | collected 2011 | reverse complement strand
CGCGGGGCAGGTGGAATTCTGGCGTAGCGCCCTTGGCTCGCTGTGGCGGATTGCCGCAGGCTTTTTGCTGGGAGCGGTTTTGGGACTGTTGTTAGCGGCGGTAAGCTACAGATACCGTCTGGCAGAGGAAATCCTGCGCCCGTTCATGGTATTCTGCAAGGCAGTGCCGGTTGCAGTATTTGCGGTGCTTTTACTGATCTGGTGGGGAGCTTCCCCGCTGGCGGTGGCGGTCTGCTTTTTCGTGGTGTTTCCGAATATTTATCTGAACACACTGGAAGGCTTAAAAAGTGCGGACGCAGAACTGATAGAGATGGCAGAAGTGTTTCGTCTGCCGTTTGCCACCCGCTTTTTCTATATTTACCGTCCGGCATTAAAGACATTCCTGCTCAGCGCATTTCAATTATCCCTGGGAATGAGCTGGAAATCCGGAGTGGCAGCGGAAGTGATCGGTACGCCGTTGCATTCCATCGGCGGAGCACTGTATCTGGCGAAGATTTATCTGGATACGGCGGATCTGTTTGCCTGGACAGCGGTGATCGTAGTACTCAGTGTATTTTTTGAAAAAATAATATTCTACGGGATTGAAGTCTTTTTCCGGTGGGAGCCTGCCTGTAAGGATCCCTCCATGCCACAGAAAATCGCTGGTAGAGAACAGCGCACCCTGTGTGTAAGGAATCTTGGAAAAAGTTTTCACAATCAATGGATCTTCCGACATGTGGATCACGAATTTCACAGCGGGGAACCGTATGTACTGGATAACCCTTCCGGCAGTGGCAAGACCACTTTTTTCCGGTGTCTGTGCGGACTGGAGCGGCCGGAGGAGGGAGAAGTGTCGGAAATGGATGCTTTTGCCATGCAATTCCAGGAGGATCGTTTGTGTGAAGACTGTAGTGCCGTGAAGAATCTGGAAATGATCCTGGGAGATGCTTCACAGGCGAGAACGGCATTGACGCAGTTGTTGCCGGAAGAAGCGTTGGATCAGCCCTGCCACGAACTATCGGGAGGCATGAAACGGAGAGTGTCTCTGGTACGGGCCATGGAGGCGGGAGCGCAGTGTGTTCTGCTGGATGAGCCTTTTACCGGACTGGATGAAGAAAACCGCAAAAAGGCCGAAGACTATATCCGGAGGAAGACGAGAGGCCGGATCGTGATGATAGCTACTCATATCAGAACCGGAGAAGAATTTTCGGAAATGACGCAGATGCAGATATAGAAACCACAGGAGGAAGACCGATATGGAAAAAGGTACGGAAAATACAAGAGTGACCCTGATCGGCATTATTGTGGAGGATCCGGAGGCGGCAATAAGGATCAACGGACTTTTACACGAATATGGGGAATATATCATCGGCAGAATGGGGATACCTTATCATGAAAAGCAGATGAACATCATCAGTGTGGTCATGGATGCCCCCCAGGAAAAAGTCAGTGCCCTGTCGGGGAAGCTGGGAATGATCCCCGGAGTCAGCACGAAGTGTCTGTATGCCCCGGACGCGCAAAAAGCCCCAAAATAAAAAGGTTGTCAATTCCTCCAACTTATGCTATAATTGCAAAATGACTGCGACTGGATACAGACCCGCAAGGGTATAAAGGAGGAAATGTTATAATGAGTTTACAGGTTGAAAAGTTAGAGAAAAACATGGCCAAGCTGACCATCGAAGTATCTGCTGAAGAACTGGAGAAGGCAATCGAAGGTGCTTACCAGAAGAATAAGAACAAGATCAGCATTCCCGGTTTCCGTAAGGGCAAGGCTCCCCGTAAGATGATCGAGCAGATGTACGGCAAGTCCGTATTCTATGAGGATGCAGCAAATGCTTTGATCCCCGATGCTTACGATAAGGCTCTGGAAGAGTGTGAGGAGCAGATCGTATCTTCTCCGAAGATCGATGTGACCCAGTTAGAGGCCGGCAAGCCTTTCATCTTTACCGCAGAGGTTGCTCTGAAGCCTGAAGTTACTCTTGGCAAATACAAGGGTGTGAAGGTTGACAAGATCGACGTTAAGGTAAGCGATGAGGATATCGACGCTGAGATCAACAGAGAGCGTGAGAGCAATGCCAGAACCATCAGCGTGGAAGACCGTGCTGTTAAGGACGGCGATATGACCGTTATCGATTTCGAAGGTTTTGTAGACGGTGTTGCATTTGAGGGCGGCAAGGGTGAGAACTATCCCCTGACCATCGGTTCCGGTTCCTTCATTCCCGGTTTTGAAGAGGCACTGGTTGGTGCTGAACTGAACAAGGAGACCGAAGTAAACGTAACCTTCCCTGAGGATTATCATGCAACCGAGCTGGCCGGCAAGCCTGCAGTATTCAAGTGCACCGTTAAGGAGATCAAGGAGAAGCAGCTTCCTGATCTGGATGACGAGTTCGCAAGTGAAGTATCTGATTTCGATACTATGGCTGAGTATAGAGAAGATGTACAGAAGAAGCTGACTTCCAAGAAGGAAGAGGAAGCTAAGATTGCCAAGGAAGAGGCAGTTCTGGATGCAGTGATCGCAGACGCTCAGATGGAGATCCCCGATGCTATGTTAGAGACCCAGCAGAGACAGCTGTTAGAGAACTTTGCACAGAGAATCCAGGCACAGGGAATCACTCTGGAGCAGTACATGCAGTTCACCGGTCTGACCGCTCAGACCATGATGGAGCAGCTGAAGCCCGAAGCACTGAAGAGAATCCAGTCCCGTCTGGTTCTGGAAGCTGTAGCAGCTGCTGAGAAGATGGAAGCTACCGAGGAAGACTTCGAAGCTGAAGTTAAGAGCATGGCAGAAGCTTACCAGATGGAAGCTGACAAGGTAAAAGAGCTTCTGGGTGAGCAGGGCGCTAAGCAGGTGAAGGAAGATATCTGTGTAAGAAAGGCAGCTGATTTTATCGTAGACAACGCTAAGGAAGCAAAGGCTGCAGCCAAGAAGACCACCAAGAAGGAAAAGGCAGCAGAAGAGAAGCCCGAAGAAGCATAATATATGCTTTAAGATACGATAGAAAGAGAAAGCGGATTCCCACATCCGCAGGGAGGTGGGGATACGCTTTCTTTTAAATTTTTATTAAATCTTCGGAATCTCGTTGAAAAAGCTTACTAAGTAGGATACGATAGTAGTATTAATCAGAAGCAATGGAGGTTTTAGAATATGAGTTTAGTACCTTACGTCATTGAACAGACAAGCAGAGGAGAGCGTAATTACGATATTTACTCCAGATTATTAAAAGATAGAATTATTTTTCTGGGAGAAGAAGTGAATGAGACAACAGCAAGCCTTGTGGTTGCACAGTTACTTTTCTTAGAGTCCGAGGATCCTGGAAAAGATATTCATTTATATATCAATTCCCCAGGTGGAATGGTAACAGCAGGTCTTGCTATTTATGATACGATGCAGTACATCAAATGTGATGTATCTACTATCTGTATCGGTATGGCCGCCAGCATGGGAGCATTTTTACTTGCAGGTGGAGCAAAGGGCAAGAGACTTGCGCTTCCGAATGCAGAGATTATGATCCATCAGCCATCCGGCGGAGCAAAAGGTCAGGCAACGGAGATCCAGATCGCAGCGGAAAACATTTTAAAGACAAAGAAGAAATTAAATGAGATTTTAGCTGCAAACACCGGAAAACCTTATGACGTGATCGCAGCGGACACAGAGAGAGATCATTATATGTCTGCTCAGGAAGCAATGGAATACGGACTGATCGATAATGTGATCACAAGCCGCTAATAAATAGAGACATTGGAGAATAAGAAATGACAGGAAGAAATGACGAGAGACTGCGCTGCTCATTTTGTGGTAAGACTCAGGATCAGGTCCGTAAACTGATCGCGGGACCAAACGGAGCCTATATCTGTGATGAGTGTGTAGACGTTTGCGCCGAGATTATAGACGAAGAGTTGGAGAATGATGAATTTGACGGAAATCTGGAAGAGCCTGCGGAGCAGATCAATCTGATCAAGCCGGAGGAGATGAAGGCATTTTTAGACGAGTACGTCATTGGCCAGGATAAAGCGAAGAAAGTTTTGTCCGTTGCAGTTTATAATCATTACAAGAGAATTATGGCAGGATCAGATTCAGATGTAGAATTGCAGAAGAGTAATATTCTTATGCTCGGACCAACCGGTTCCGGTAAAACACTTTTGGCACAGACTTTGGCGAGAGTGTTGAATGTTCCGTTTGCAATCGCAGATGCAACCACACTTACCGAGGCAGGTTATGTGGGTGAAGATGTCGAGAATATCCTTTTGAAACTGATCCAGGCTGCTGATTATGATATTGAGCGTGCACAGCACGGTATCATTTACATTGATGAGATTGACAAGATTACAAAAAAATCTGAGAACGTTTCCATCACAAGAGACGTTTCCGGCGAGGGTGTACAGCAGGCGTTACTTAAGATTTTAGAGGGAACGGTTGCTTCTGTTCCGCCACAGGGTGGAAGAAAACATCCGCAGCAGGAACTGATCCCGATTGATACTACCAATATTTTATTTATCTGTGGTGGTGCTTTTGATGGATTAGAGAAGATCATTGAGACACGTCTCGACCAGAAATCCATTGGATTTAATGCAGAAGTACACGCCAAAGATGAGTACAATGTAGGGGAAGTATTAAAACATGTACTTCCACAGGATTTTGTGAAATTCGGACTCATCCCTGAATTTATCGGTCGTGTGCCGGTAACCGTAACACTGGATATGTTAGATAAGGATGCGATGATCCGTATCTTATGCGAGCCGAAGAATGCACTTGTAAAACAGTACAAAAAGCTGTTTGAATTAGACGGTGTCAGTCTGGAATTTGACAGGGATGCACTCGAAGCAATCGTGGACAAAGCGCTTGAGAGAAAGACCGGAGCGCGTGGTCTTCGTGCAATCATGGAGGCTGTTACATTAGATCTGATGTATCATATTCCATCCGATGAGAGCATTACAAAATGTGAGATCACCAAAGAAGATGTAGAAAAGAATCTTGCAATTGAAGAGAAAGAAGAAAAAGCACTTGTTGAGAAGTTAGAACAGGCTTCTTAAACAAAAGATAACAGCAGGAAAAGCTGTTACAGATAAAGGAATTATAGAAAATGGATACAATGATTATGAAAATGCCTGCAGTTGCCCTTCGTGGAATGGTGATCCTGCCGGGAATGGTAGCCCATTTTGACGTAAGCCGTGCAAAATCCATCAAGGCAGTGGAAGAGGCGATGATGGATGAGCAGAAGATTTTTCTTGTGGCACAGAAAGATGTGGAACAGGAAAATCCTGATATCGAGGACTTATTTAAGATCGGGATCATTGCTGAGGTAAAGCAGGTAATTAAGTTACAAAATAATATTGTACGCATTTTGGTAGAAGGGAAAGAGCGGGCAGAATTGTCCGCTTTTCTTGAAAATCCGGACTATCTGCTTGCGGAGATCATTCGATTTGACGAGGAAGTGGATGACGGACTGCCAGAAGAAGCGAAGGAGGCAATGCTTCGGAGCATTCAGGAGACATTTGGTAAATATGTGGTCGTCAATCCCAAAATGGGAAAAGAGCTGCAACGCCAGTTAAGTGAGATCACAGATCTGGAAAAACTGATGAATCAGCTTGCCAACAGCCTTCCGGTACATTTTGAGGAAAAACAGAAAATCTTAGATGCGGTTTCTATGACCGAACGTTATGAGGTTCTGATGGCACTCTTATTAAAAGAGATCGAGATCATAGCCATCAAGAATGATTTTCAGGCGAAAGTCAAGGCGCATGTGGATAAAAACCAGAAAGAATATCTGCTGAGAGAGCAGATGAAAGTAATCCGTGAGGAGCTTGGCGAAGATAATACGGAATCAGACGCAGATCACTTTATGGATGCTCTGGGTAAGATCAGGGCAGACAAAGAAGTGAAAGAGAAGATCAAAAAAGAGATCGACCGTTTTAAAAATATCAGCTCCAGCTCCTCTGAGAGCGCTGTGGCGAGAGGGTATATTGAAACACTTTTGGAGCTTCCGTGGAATAAGACATCCAGAGATAACAAGGATCTGAAGAATGCCGAGCAGATTTTAAATGCGGATCATTACGGTCTGGAAAAAGTAAAAGAGCGTATGTTAGAATTTCTGGCTGTCCGCAATCTCACCAGCAAGGGCGAAAGCCCGATCATCTGTCTGGTAGGACCGCCGGGAACCGGTAAAACGAGTATTGCACGATCCGTTGCAAAAGCGTTAGATAAAAAATATGTGCGGATCAGTCTCGGTGGTGTGCGGGATGAGGCAGAGATCCGCGGCCACAGAAGAACTTACGTCGGAGCAATGCCGGGACGTATCGTGAACGGACTGCGCAGCGCAGGCGTGAAAAATCCGCTCATGCTGTTAGATGAGATCGATAAGATGAGCAGCGATTACAAGGGGGATACGGCGTCTGCATTGCTGGAAGTGCTTGACGCGGAGCAGAATAAGAAGTTCCGGGATCATTATGTCGAGATACCGATCGATCTTTCAGAAGTGCTGTTTATTGCAACAGCAAACTCTGTGCAGGATATCCCAAGGCCGCTGTTAGACCGTATGGAACTGATCGAAGTGACCAGTTATACAGAGAATGAGAAGCTTCACATTGCCAAAGAGCATCTGCTCGCAAAGCAGATGGAGCGCAATGGGATCAGACCGGAGCAGCTCGCCATCACAGACAAAGCGATGGCAAAGATCATCAGTGGTTACACAAGGGAAGCTGGTGTGCGTAATCTTGAGCGTAAGCTTGGTGAGATATGCAGAAAAGCAGCAAGACCGCTTTACGAGGGAGAAAAAGAGAAGATTAAAGTTACAGAACAGAATCTTGAAAAGTTCCTCGGCAAAGAGAAATACAGTTTTGATAAGAAAAATGATACGGATGAAGTAGGAATCGTCCGTGGACTTGCATGGACAAGTGTTGGTGGAGATACTTTAGAGATTGAAGTCAACATCATGCCGGGAAAAGGTGAGTTCCAGCTGACCGGACAGCTGGGAGATGTGATGAAGGAATCTGCACAGGCGGGAATCAGCTATATCCGTTCTGTCAGTGAAGAGTATCATATTCCGAAAAAGTTTTTCCAGGAGAATGACATCCATATCCACATCCCGGAGGGTGCAGTGCCGAAGGATGGACCGTCTGCCGGAATCACGATGGCGACAGCCATGTTGTCGGCGATCACGAAGACACCGGTCCGCGCTGATGTCGCAATGACAGGTGAGATCACACTTCGCGGCCGTGTGCTTCCGATCGGTGGACTGAAGGAAAAAACACTGGCAGCCAAAAATGCAGGAATTAAGACCATCTGTGTGCCAAAGAAGAATGAGAAGGATATTGATGAGATTTCACCGGAGATCAAAAAAGGTCTGAAAATCGTGTTTGTAGAGCAGATGAAAGACGTGCTGGATGTGGCGTTTGCAAAGAAACAGAAATAGGTTAAATATAGGTAGGATGTGGTGTGCAGTCTGCACACTGCAATAAGTAGAGGAAAAGATAATGGTAATTAGAAGTGTAAATTTGGAGACTGTCTGTGGTATCACAAGTAAAATACCGGACAATCCATTTAATGAAGTAGCATTTGCAGGAAAGTCAAATGTAGGAAAATCGTCCATGATCAATGCGCTGTTAAACCGCAAGTCGCTCGCAAGGACGTCGGCGCAGCCGGGAAAGACGCAGACCATCAATTTTTACAATGTCAACGATGCCATGTATCTGGTCGATTTGCCCGGTTATGGATATGCAAAGACCTCTGCCAGCGAGAAGGAAAAATGGGGAAAAATGATCGAGAATTATCTCCATACTTCAAAAAAACTGCAGGCAGTCTTTTTGCTGATCGATATCCGTCATGATCCGTCTGCAAACGATAAAATGATGTATGACTGGATGGTTTATCAGGGATTTACACCGATTATCATTGCCACAAAGCTTGATAAGATCAAACGAAGCCAGATCCAGAAGAATGTAAAAGCAATCCGCGAAGGTCTGAAAGTAAAGCCGGGTACGGTGATCATTCCATTCTCTTCCGAGACAAAGCAGGGAAGGGATGAACTGTGGGAGGTTATTGATTCCTTTGTTCTGCCACAGGAGGAAACTGAGGAAGAAGATAAATAACAGTTCGCAGAATGCCTGCGGCCTGTAATGTAAAAATGACATTGCACTGCAAAATCGTTCATGGTAGAATAGCAGTATAAGTGTCAGACAAGACAAAAGCAGCCGGAGATACTTTCCGGCTATTCTGTGAATATAAAGGCGCATCGGAGGATGGTAGAGATGAAAAAGAAGAAAATTGTGATTGCTCTTGGACATGAAGCATTGGGAACAACACTTCCTGAACAGAAAGAGGCAACGAAACGAACAGCAAAGGCAGTGGCAGATTTTATCCGTGAAGATTATCAGGTTGTGATCACACACAGCAACGGACCACAGATTGGTATGATCCATACTGCTATGAATGAATTTTGTAAATTATATCCGGAATATACTGCAACACCAATGTCTGTATGTTCTGCAATGAGTCAGGGATATATCGGTTACGATTTACAGAATGCGATCCGTGCGGAATTATTGAACAAGGGAATCTATAAACCCGTTTCTACGATCCTTACACAGGTTGTGGTTGATCCATATGACGAGGCGTTTTACAAACCAAGCAAAGTCATTGGACGTGTGCTGACGGAAGAGGAAGCAGAGGCAGAGGAGAAAAAAGGAAATCACGTTGTCAAAACAGAAGGCGGGTACAGACGAATCGTTGCAGCGCCAAAGCCAATGGATATCGTGGAGATCGATGCAATCAAAGCATTGTCCGATGCTGACCAGATCGTAGTTGCCTGTGGAGGCGGCGGCATCCCGGTATTAATGCAGGACAACAACTTAAAGGGTGCCAGTGCTGTTATTGAAAAAGACCTTGCAGCAGGAAAACTGGCAGAACTGCTGGATGCAGACATGCTTGTTATTTTGACAAGTGTTGACAATGTATGCTTAAATTATGGACAGCCGGATGAAAAACCATTATCAACCATGACTGTTGCAGAAGCAAAGAAATACATGGAGCAGGGACAGTTTGGTGAGGGCGATATGCTTCCTAAGATAGAGGCAGCCATCAACTTTATCGGTGACTCTGCGATCAGGTCCGTTCTGATCACAAAATTGAACAAAGACGGTTCTAATATCCATGGCGGTATGGGAACCATGATCACAAAATAATGTTTTTGACATAATGTTTACAAAAAGAGCAGGTTTTTTTACAAAAGAAAGCTTGCTTTTTTTATGTTTATTTCGTATAATCTCTCCGTAGATGGAGTCGCCGTACCAAAGAAGAAACTTAAAATTTATTATACATTTTTCACAAGAATACGAATAAAAACGGAGAGAAGAGACTGTATTATTGTGAAAAGTGTATAAGTTTTAAGTTTTGCAGAGATTGGTTCGCCGACTCCGTGCTGATTTAAGGAGATTGTTAAAACTATAACAGAAATCAGGAGAGGCATACGCATTTTGAATGAATAAAAATCAGCAGGAACACTTGAAAAATGAAACCATAAAAAGAAAGGAAGAATTTATGACAAGAAGAACAAAAATCATCTGTACGTTAGGACCATCCACCGACAATGAAGCGGTGATGAGAGCATTGATCGAAGAGGGAATGAACGTTGCACGTTTCAATTTTTCGCATGGACCGCATGATGAGCAGATGGGAAGATTAAAAATGCTCCGCAAACTGCGCAAAGAATTGGGAAAATATGTTGCAGCTTTACTTGATACAAAGGGACCGGAAATCCGTCTCGTAGAATTTGAAAAAGGAAAAACAGAGTTAAAGACAGGCCAGACTTTTACACTGACAACCGATGATATTCCTGGAACTGATGAGCGCGTATCTATTACTTACAAAAATCTTGCAGATGATGTAAAGCCGGGCGATCATATCCTGATCGATGATGGTCTGGTAGGTCTGGAAGTTGTAGAGATCAAACCGGTTGCAAAACCAGTGAATACCAAGGTCAACGCAAGAGATATTGTCTGTAAAGTGTTAAATGATGGTGTGATTTCCAATAAAAAAGGCGTGAACGTTCCGAACGTTGACCTCACGATGCCATTTATCAGTGAAAAAGATTACGGAGATATCTGTTTTGCGGTAGAAAATGATTATGATTTTATCGCAGCTTCCTTTGTCCGTACCGCAGAGGATGTTATGGAAATCCGCAAAATCCTTGCAGAAAAAGGTGGCGAGGATATTAAGATCATTTCCAAGATCGAGAACATGCAGGGTGTCCGCAATATCGATGACATCATCCGTGTGTCCGATGGTATCATGGTGGCGCGTGGTGACATGGGTGTTGAAATCCCATTGGAAGATGTTCCGGTTATGCAGAAAATGATCATCAAAAAAGTATGTGAGGCTGGAAAAATCGTTATCACAGCCACTCAGATGTTAGATTCCATGATGAAACATCCAAGACCAACAAGAGCAGAGTCCACAGACGTTGCAAATGCAATTTATGACGGAACGAGTGCGATCATGTTATCCGGAGAGACTGCTGCAGGAATGTATCCAATTGAAGCAGTAAAAACAATGGTTCGTATCGCAACCCGCACGGAGCAGGATATTAACTATTTACAGAGATTCAGACAGCGCAGGACCATGTGTAACCCGGATGTGACAAACGCAATTTCACATGCTACCTGTACGATGGCAGGCGATTTAAGCGCAGCCGCAATCGTGACGGTAACAAAGTCCGGACGTACTGCAAGAATGATCTCCAAATACCGTCCAAACTGCACGATCATCGGCGAGTGTCTGACAGAAAAAGTATGTCGTCAGTTAAATCTTGAATGGGGTGTAGAACCGGTTCTTATCACAGAGGAACAGGATGCAAGCCAGTTATTTGAAAAGGCAGTTGATGTGGCAGAGATGGCAGGATTTGTTTCCAAAGGGGAATTAGTTGTTCTGACCGGTGGTGTTCCACTTGGTGTATCCGGTACAACGAACCTCATCAAAGTACAGGTTGCAGGACATATTCTTGTGACAGGAAAAGGGTTAAACGGAAAGAAAATTTCCGGAAATCTTTGTGTGTGCCACAGCAATGAAGATTTAAAAAGCTTCAAAGACGGTGATATCATCGTCGCAGCAGACACCACAAATGAAATGATGGCACAGATGCGTCAGGCTTCCGCACTGATCGTAGAAGCAGAGGGTGCAAACTGTCATGCAGCAATCGCAGGATTAAGCCTTGATATTCCGGTTCTTATCGCAGCTAAAAATGCATTGGATGTCTTAAAGACCAGTGCTTACGTTGAAGTGGACTGCGAGAGCGGGGTTGTAAGTGCGAACTAAACCGGAGGTTGACTTAGGAACTGTCGCCTGCAGGTGGTGTTACGGATTTTCGCAGGTTATGTTAATTGCATGCCAACAAAGTGTATAGAAATATAAAAAATAGAACTGTTTGTTTTCAGGACCGGCCGCTCCCAAAATCCTGAAAACAAATCAGTTCTATTTTTTATTGATCCAAGGCTGTGTGG
>OGDG01001082.1_pt1 | contig 11483 bp, 10 predicted proteins | sample 1570391 | NCBI WGS metagenome assembly OGDG01 (sample SAMEA2582186, study PRJEB24529) | metagenome | biome: Human gut stool | place: China | collected 2011 | reverse complement strand
ACGGGCGGGATTATTACGGCGCGTATGCCAGTACAGCCGCGACCAGCCTTTGTCCGCCCCTTCGCTTTGCAGCGACTTAATCATGGTTCTGGCAATACCCTGTCCACGGAAGGCGGGATCGACAAACAGATCCTCCAGATAGCAGATCGGCGTGGTAACCCAGGTTCCCTCATGAAGAACACAGATAGCGAAGCCGACCACCGCATCATCCACCACCGCGACTCTTCCCAATACAGACGAGTTTACATCCAGCATCCGCTGCCAGGTGCATTCGGTCACCTCTTCCGGCTGCGGGCTACCGTAAAAACGAGTGTAGCCTTGCCAAAGCTGAAGCCATTCGGCTTTGTCGTGGGGCCGTACTTCCCGGATATCGATGACCATGAGAGTTTCCTTACAGATGAATGCATTAGCCTGCGAATATTGGCAGGAGATATGAGTTGAGGTCATTATTTTCCTGCGCAGATATTTGTTCAAGCGCTTCGGCCATAATTCTCCTGCTGTTCGGAACGATTTGGCACTAAAAAGCCGTATGCAGAGGAGCCACTGACCGGCTGTTACAGGTTAGTATAATAGTATGTTGTAACTAATAAAAATCCTGCACAACCCGGCCGCAGCCGGGTGTATAGATGGACTATCAGCAAAGAGGTTTGACGGCGTCGCGCATACCGCAGGTCAGGATAGCGTCAAGGTCGGCAGTCACCAGCTCCACCAGCCCCGGGATCTGGCTCAGATCCTGCTGCCAGTGATCCGCCACGCTGAGCACGGCGGTGACCAGCTCGCGAGTGCTCATCTGGCCATCGCGATGGCGGGCCCACAGCGTTTGATAGCGCGATATCCAGTCGGCGTCATCCTGTACTGGATAGCTCTCACCATCCCGCTCTCCCCGGTAAAAGGCGATCAGCGCCGCCAGGGCAAAGGTCAGACGCGGCGGCAGCGCGCCATGCGCTTTCTGCCCCGCCAGCAGCTGCGGCAGAATACGGGTGCGGTACTTGGTCATGCCGTTGAGCGCAATCGAGAGCAGCTGATGTTTAATATAGGGATTACGGAAGCGCCCTGTCACGGCGCTGGCGAATGACACCAGCTCATCGCGCGGCAGATCCAGCACCGGAATAATCTCGTCATAAATCGCTTTTTCGACAAACGCGCAAATCTCCGCATCGTTCATCGCCTCACCCACGGTGTCGATCCCGGCCTGGAAGGCCACCGGCACCAGCGCGGTGTGCGCCCCGTTAAGGATCGCCACTTTGCGTTCTTTATACGGCTTGATATCGTCCACAATGCGCACATTCAGCGGCAGTTTATCGAGACGCAGCTCGGCCTCCAGCGAGGCAGGCCCCTGGATCACAAACAGGTAGAAATGCTCGGCGGTATCAAGGAAAGCATCTTTATAGCCGGTCTGCGCCTCGAGAGCCGCCACTTCATCACGCGGATAGCCGGTCACAATGCGATCCACCAGCGTCGAACAGAAGGTATTCGCTGAGGTCAGCCAGGTGATAAATGCCTGCGGCAGTTCCCATTCGCTAGCATAGCGCAGCACCAGCGCCTGCAGCGCCTCGCCGTTATAATCGATCAGCTCGCAGGGAATAATCACCCATCCCTTGTCGGCCGCACCGGCGAAATACTGGTAACGCTCAAACAACAGACGGGTCAGTTTCGCCGGATAACTGACCGGCGGCGCGTCGTCAAACCGATCCCCGGCATGGTAGCTGATGCCCGCCTCGGTGGTGTTGGAGAAGACAAACCGCATCTCCGGGTTATGCGCCAGGCGTAAAAAAGCGTCGAAGTCTGCGTAAGCGCTGATCTCCCGGTTGACCGAGCGGATAAGACGCGCATCGCTGACCGCTTCGCCCTGCTCGTTCAGGCCGCGAATAATAGTCGTGTACAGGCCATCCTGGGTGTTCAGCGAAGGCGGAAAATCTGTGGCGATAGGCCGCACGACCACGATGCCCGCATTCAGGTCGGTATGCTCGTTGAGCAGGTCGATCTGCCAGTCAACGAATGCGCGCAGGAAGTTACCTTCCCCAAACTGGATGATACGGTCAGGGTACTGCGCGCCGGGGAAATCACGACGGTTTAAAGTTTTCACAATGGGTTCCCTCTAATAGTAGTCATACAACCTGAGTAATTGGTCCAATAAGTTATCAGGTTTTGCTACCAGTGAAACCCTGTTTTGATCAAAGCAATCTGCAATAGCGGCCGTCAGGGCAGAAACTTATAGAATAGTGAGGTGGCAGTCATTTCGCCGTCGGGCATCAGCGCATAGCGCGGAATTTCCCCCACTTTTTCCCAGCCGCAGCGGGCATAGAACTGTTCCGCCCCGCTACCGGTCGCCGTGTCCAGCACCAGCACCGTCTTCCTTTCCCGCCGGGCAATGCGCTCCAGCTCGCTCATCAACGCCTGGGCGATCCCCTGGCGGCGGACATTTTGGTGAACCAATAATTTGGCGACATCCGCTCGATGGGGCTGGTTTTCCGGTTGACTGGTGATAAGTTGCACGGTGCCAACGGGACGTTCCTCCGCGTCGAAGGCGGCCAGCACAATGCGCTCCCCGGCCGCCACGCTGTCGGCAGTGCGTTGCCAGAACGTTATCGCCGTTTGCGGCGCGAAAGGCAGCATAAAGCTCACCGAGGCGCCGCCGTTGACGCAGCTTGCCAGGATCTCGCTTAATGCCGGGAGGTGATGGAGAATATCGTCACGCGAGAGCGTGCGCAGTGAAAAGGATGTGGTCATAAAAGCTCCCTGTTATCGACCACATCACTATGTTTTTAACCAAAAATTAGCACAAGTAGGATCCCGATAGGATTTTCTTATGGCGCGCTTTCGGTCAGCGTCGGCATACAAATTTGGTTACGACCGCTTTGCTTGGCTTTCACCATCTCATCGTCCGCCGCCAACAGCAGCTGGTTAAACAGCTCGGTGATGCGGGCGTGGCCTACCTCGCGCGTCTCCAGTCCCAGACTGATGGTCAGGTGGATCGGGTTCTGGCCCAGGCCGAAAGGCTGCGACTCCACCCCGTGACGGATCTTTTCCGCCAGCAAATAGCCCTGCTGGGCGCTGTCGACGACGGCGGCCACCGCAAACTCTTCGCCGCCGATACGGGCCACCATCCCCTGCTCACCCACCAGCTGTCGAACCTGCTGGGCAAACTGGGTCAGCACGCAATCGCCGCCTTCATGGCCCAGAGCATCATTCACCCGTTTGAAGCCATCGATATCCAGCACCATCACCGTCAGCAGCTTATCCGCCGGCAGCGTCTGACGCTTCAACGCTTCGCTCAGTCCGGAACGGGAATAGACGCGGGTCTGAAAGTCAAAATCGGCGCGCAGGGCCAGCTGCTTCACCAGCGTGTTAATCGCTTCGACACTGGATGCGACAATCACCGGGCTAATCAGCATGGCGGCAATTCCGAGGCGGGTGGAGAACAGCTGCCACGGCTGCATTCGCGCATCTGGCGAAAAGTGAATTAACGAATTAGCGACCAGCAGTATTTCGCCGATGCCAGTGAGAAAAGTCAGCAGACAGGTCAGCGGCAGCGGATAGCGTACAGCGCACCAGATCAAAGCCGGTAACGGGAAGGTAATGCTGCCCGCGCCGCCTACCGCCACGCCAAGCGCAATTGACAGGACCAGCGCCAGCACCGGCAGCAGCTGGCGAAAGCGAAAACCGCTTAATGCCGAAGGCAGCGTCAGGGTCAGAATAAAGGGCAGGATTAATACCGCCGTCGAGAACTGTTCGCTAAACCAGTCCGCCAGCTGGGGAACGAAGGTGGCGCGTTCAACATCCACCGACCCCAGCGCGCCGACCGCTGCGCACAGTAAGGCGGCTAACAGGCAGAAACAGAATAAATTAAGCGCGTTTATCGGGCCCGGCATGGAGTCGGCGCGACGTTTATCCCACAGCACCAGCTGCGCCAGCGTCACAATAAAGACAATATTGGAAAAGTTAATCAGCAATGAGGCAAAGCCCATTCCCCAGCGCGAGGTTAATCCGTCATAGACCAGCATTGCCGCAAAACAGACGGCATAAAAATAGCTGCGGTTAAGCCATACATAGCGTGCAAAAATCCCGGCCATCACTGCATTGAGCGGCCAGAAGAAAGAGAGCTCCTGCACCAGACGCAGCATAGCGCCAAGAAAATGCAGCAGTAGCGTTAACGTAAATAAGACCAATGCATCGCGCACGGGTTGTTCTTCACGAAACAGCGTAAATGACCGAATCGACAGTGAAGACATTCAGTAATTATCCGTCTAATTGTTTCAGGAAATTATTATGTTAATAGTTAGTTAGCGGATTATCATAACATGAGAATATTTATCAGGCATACTCCGGCGCCGATCAAATGCAAATTAGCGCACAGACGGCGCATTCATTTGTAGCACCAGCCAGCGGTGGATGACCTGCACGATATAGTCCTGCTCCGGCTCGCTCAGCGCGCGGCCGTGGGGAATGGCATGCCATTTTTCCAGGCAGCCGCGACAGCAGGTAGCGGTCGCGTGCTGGGCGATAAACACCGGGTGACCGCGCATCGGCGTCTGCTTGCCATCATTGATCGGCGCAGCGGGCGCCAGCCGCTGGCGAATAAAGTCTGCGGCATGCCGATCGATAATCTCCGGTCCCTTATCGAGACAATATTGCCGCTCTTTCCCCCCCAGACGGAAGCGTGAGCGAAACGTCGAGCGCGCCAGGCGCGCAAACAAGCGATCCTGATCGACCATCAGAACACCGACCTCCCCATCCGCTGAGTCAGTTTTTCCAGCATCGCCACGCCGGCCAGCGAGTTCCCGGCGTCGTCAAGCTCCGGGCTCCACACGGCGATCGCCATCTCCTGCGGGACAATCGCCACGATCCCGCCGCCGACGCCCGATTTCGCCGGCAGGCCAACGCGCCAGGCGAATTCACCGGCGTTCTGGTACATGCCGCTGGTCATCATCAGGGCATTAACCTGGCGGGACTGGATGGGCGCAATAACCGGCGCGTCGAGATGCGGGGCAATGCCGCGGTCGGCGAGAAACAGAAAGGTTCGCGCCAGCTCAACGCAGCTCATCTCCAGAGAACAGTAGTGGAAATAGTTCTGCAGCACGGTGGCGACGTCGTTATGGAAGTTACCAAAGGATTTCATCAGCCAGGCGATGGCGGCGTTGCGCGCCGAATGCTCAAACTCTGAGCGAGCCACCACCGGATCGTAGGCGATATCGGCCACGCCGCTCAGACGGCGGACAATCTCCAGCATCCGCTGACGCGGGGCGCTGAGCCGGCTCTGCAGCATGTCGCAGACCACCAGTGCCCCGGCGTTGATAAACGGGTTGCGCGGTTTGCCCTGCTCGATCTCCAGCTGCAGAAGCGAGTTAAAGGGCTGGCCGGAAGGATCTTTCCCCACCCGCTGCCAGATCTCCTCCTCCTGATAGTGGTTCATGGCCACCACCAGGCTCAATACCTTGGAGATTGACTGGATGGAAAAACGTTCATGGGCATCGCCAGCGGCAAAGTGCTGACCGTCCACCGTACTGATCGCGATACCAAGCTTGTCGCCGCTGACGCTGGCCAGCGCCGGAATATAATCCGCCACTTTTCCGCGGCCAATCAGCGGCCTGATTTCTGCCAGAATGGCTTCCAGCATTGCATTATTGATTACCGTCGCCACACGCGGCTCCTTGCCCACCATCAAAATTCGGTGGGCGAGTATAGCAGACGTGGACGACGGTCGTCAGGGGCTAACGTTGATTAGCGACGGTCTTTCCAGACGGTCTGCGCATTACAGAACTCGTGCAGGCCAAAATGCGACAGCTCGCGGCCAAAACCGCTCTTCTTCACGCCGCCGAAGGCCACGCGGGCGTCGCTGGCGCAGTAGCCATTGAGGAAGACGCCGCCGCACTCCAGCTCGCGGGCAAAGCGCTGGGCCTGCGCCTCGTCGGTGGTATAGACCGTGGCGGACAGGCCAAACTCGCTGTCGTTGGCGAGGGCCAGTGCATGGTCAGCGTCGCGAGCGGTGGTCAGGGTTGCTACCGGACCAAACAGCTCCTGACGAAAGCCGGTCATCCCGGCGGTGACGTTGCCCAGCACCGTTGGCGCATAGTAGTTGCCCGCTCCTTCGATTTTTTCCGCGCCCAGCAGCAGAGTCGCTCCTTCATCAAGGGTCGCCGTTACCTGCTGGTGCAGTTCATCGCGTAAATCGAACCGCGCCATCGGTCCGACGTAGTTTTGCTCATCGCGCGGGTCGCCCATCTTCAGCGCTGCCACGGCGTCGACAAATTTGCGGGTGAAGGCCTCGGCAATGCCGGCTTCGAGAATAAAGCGTTTCGACGCCGCACACACCTGGCCACTGTTCTGATAGCGGCCGGTGACGGCAGCTTTCACCGCTTCATCGAGATCGGCATCGTTGAGCACGATAAAGGGATCGGATCCCCCCAGCTCAAGCACGCATTTCTTCAGCGCCGCGCCCGCCTTCACCCAACCAAATACACCATCCGGCAGGCCGGCGGCGGCAAAAATTTCGCCCAGCAGACGGGCGCTGCCCATCACGTTCGGGGCATGCTTCAGCAGATAGCTGTTGCCGGCCAGCAGGATCGGCACCGCGCCGCGCATCACCTGCCAGACCGGGAAGTTCCACGGCATCACCGCCAGTATGGCGCCCAGTGGACGATACTCAATCACCGCCTGGTTATTTTCCACCAGGGTAGCTTCCGTCGCCAGCATCGCCGGGCCGTGTTCAGCGTACCAGTCGCAGAGGTTGGCCGATTTCGCCACCTCGCCGCGCGCCTGAGCGATCGGCTTGCCCATCTCAAGGGTGATCATCTGGGCCACCTCTTCGCCGCGGGCGCGCAGCGCGGCCCCGATGCGGCGCAGGGCGTCGGCGCGGTCGGCAAGCGGCGTCTGACGCCACTGGCGATAGCCCGCCGCGGCGAGCGCGATGGCCGCGTCGACCTCGCGTTCGCTGGCCCACGGCAGCGAGGAGACCACCTCACCGGTAGTCGGATTGACGGAGACGGCGTGCGTTGCAGATAAATTCATCATTATTCTCTCTCGTTGCTTGCGAAGTGTCCGTATTCTGGCTTACCTTTCCATTCATTGAAAATGAATAATATTAAGCAACACATTCACAAAAGAAGAATATCATGGACCTGACTCAGCTAGAGATGTTTAACGCTGTCGCCAGCACCGGCAGCATTACCCAGGCGGCGCAGAGAGTGCATCGCGTGCCGTCCAACCTCACCACCCGCATCCGCCAGCTGGAGGCCGACCTCGGCGTTGAGCTGTTTATCCGCGAGAACCAGCGCCTGCGCCTGTCGCCTGCGGGACACAGCTTTTTGCGCTATAGCCAGCAGATCCTCGCCCTGGTGGACGAGGCGCGAATGGTGGTGGCGGGCGACGAACCCCAGGGGCTGTTTTCTCTTGGTTCGCTGGAGAGCACCGCGGCGGTACGGATCCCCAGCACTCTGGCCCACTTTAATCAGCGCTACCCGAAAATTCATCTGGCGCTCTCAACCGGCCCTTCCGGGACGATGATCGACGGCGTACTGGAGGGCGCCCTGAGCGCCGCGTTTGTCGACGGCCCGTTGGTGCATCCGGGCCTGGAGGGGCTGCCGGTGTTCCCTGAAGAGATGATGATCGTCGCCCCCTACGGCCACGCACCCATCACCCGCGCCAGCGAAGTGAACGGGGCCAACGTCTACGCCTTTCGCGCCAACTGTTCCTATCGCCGGCATTTTGAGAGCTGGTTTCATGCCGACAGAGCGACCCCGGGCAGGATCCATGAGATGGAGTCTTACCACGGGATGCTGGCCTGCGTCATCGCCGGCGCCGGCCTGGCGTTGATCCCGCGCAGCATGCTGGAGAGTATGCCCGGCCATCAGCAGGTTTCCGCCTGGCCGCTGGCCGAAGAATGGCGCTGGCTCACCACCTGGCTGGTGTGGCGCCGGGGCGCCAAAACCCGCCAGCTGGAGGCGTTTATAGCGCTGCTGAACGAAGATCGGCAAACAGTGGTTTCTCCATAAACACGCTGAGCGGATCGGGTTGATACGGCGCAAACGCGCAGCGGGTCTGGTAGCCGTTGCGCGTGTAGAGGGCGATGGCCGCATGCTGATGGATACCGGTCTCCAGGCGCAGGGTATGGCAGTCGCGCTGACGCGCTTTCGCTTCCAGCGCCGCCAGCAGCTTTTCTCCCAACTGCTGGCCACGGTGCTGGGGATCGATATACACCCGCTTCATCTCGCCAAAGCCTTCCTCACTGAGAACAATAGCCCCGCAGCCAACGGCCTCGCCCTGCGGGCTGCGGATCGCCAGGGCGATGACCGTCTGCGGCGGCAGCTGGCTAAGGTCCAGCAGGTGGTTGCTCTCCGCCGGGTAGAGGGTCTCCTGCCAGGCGTCGAGGGCGGCAATCAGGGCGATAAATTCGGCGTCGGTAGGGGCGATGTCGGTGATGGTGTACATAGGTGAGCTCCTTTTTTACCCCACTGTAGCGCGGCCGGCGGCTTTTCCCGACATAGCATTAACTTATATTGCCGCCCGCCTATTGCGCTAACCCACTGAAACACAGTAATTTTATCCCCTGCCGTTCGTACTTGAGATCTGAATATGCACACCAAAGCCCGTAAAGTGATGATTATTGGCGCCGGCAATGTCGGCGCGTCGGCGGCCTACGCCCTGCTCAACCAGAGCATTTGCGAGGAGCTGATCCTCGTCGACCTTAACCAACAGCGCGCTGAGGCCCACGCTCAGGACCTGAGCGACGCCGCGGCCTACCTGCCGGGGATGATGACCATCTCCACCCGCGAGGCCAGCGACTGCGCCGATGTCGATATCGCGGTGATCACCGTCTCCGGCGGCGCGCTGCGCCCCGGCCAGAGCCGGCTGGATGAACTGACCTCCACCGCGAAGATTGTGAAGAGCATTGTGCCGACGATGATGGCCAACGGATTTAACGGCATCTTTCTGGTGGCCACCAACCCCTGCGACATCATCACCTGGCAGGTATGGCAGCTTTCCGGCCTGCCGCGCAGCCAGGTGCTGGGCACCGGCGTCTGGCTGGATACCACCCGCCTGCGTCGCCTGCTGGCGCAGGAACTGGAGATTGGCGCCCAGAGCATCGACGCCTTTATCCTCGGCGAGCATGGCGATACCCAGTTTCCGGTGTGGTCGCACTCCTCGGTATATGGCACGCCAATCGCCGACCTCTACCAGCCGGCCTGCCGCTCGATCGCGAGGCGATGGCTGACAAAGTGCGCAAGCTGGGATTTGAGATCTACGCGGGTAAAGGCTGCACCGAATATGGCGTGGCAGGGACCATCGCCGAGATATGCCGCAATATCTTCACCGGCAGCCACCGCGCGCTGGCGGTCTCCTGCATTCTTGACGGCGAGTACGGGGTCAGCGGCGCGGCGGCTGGGGTGCCGGCGGTGCTGGCCCAGGGTGGCGTGAAGCAGATCATTGAACTGCAGCTGGCCGGCGAAGAGCAGGCGAAGTTCAGCCAGTCGATCGCGGTGATCAAGGCCAATATCGCCCGTCTGCCCTGACGGCAGCCTGCGAGTCAGTCGGCAATGATCAGCTGCGGGGAAAGGGTCTCCAGCGCCTCGCGGGTTTTATCCGGCAGGTGGGCGTCGGTCACGATATCGGTCAACGACGCCAGCGGAGCGATGTTGAACAGTGACCAGGCGCCGTATTTGGAGCTGTCCGCCAGCAGGATACGCCGCCGGGCATTGGCCATCAGATCGCGCTTCAGGGCGGCCTTTTCCTCCGTCGGGGCGGTGATCCCCTTCTCAAGGTCCCAGCCATTGCAGCTGACGAAGGCGAGATCGGGCCAGATGGTCTGCAGCAGGCGGCGGCCGTGATCGCCGATGCACGACTGGCTGCTGTCATCGATGCGCCCGCCGATAATCGTCACTTCGATCTGCTTAAATTCCGATAGGAACAGCGCGATATGTAAATCGCTGGTGATCACCCGCAGCGGCAGATGGGTGATCTGCCGCGCCAGCTCAATCATGGTGGTGCCGGCGTCAAGCACAATGGCGTCGCCGGCTTTCACCAGCGCTGCCGCCGCACTAGCGATAGCCTGCTTCTCAAGCGGACTGCGCTGGGCTTTCTCCAGCGTCGTCGGCTGGGAAGGAATAAACCGGTTCAGCGTCACCCCGCCGTGCGTTCGGCTGATCACCCCTTCCTGATCGAGTTTGATCAGGTCGCGGCGAATGGTGGCCGGCGAGGCGTTGGTCGCCGCCACCAGCTGGTCGACTGTCACCAGATTATGGCTTTTCAGGAAGTCCATAATCTGCTCTAACCGGTTATATCCCTTCATGTTATTCCTGCGCGATGTGCATGGCGAGCTCAATGGAGGTTGCCATGCTCTCAGACTTCGCTTTACCTGTCCAGGCAATATCAAACGCAGTGCCATGATCCGCGGAGGTACGGATAAACGGCAGCCCGGCGGTAATATTCACCCCGTCATAGAATCCCAGCAGCTTCAGCGGAATATGCCCCTGGTCGTGATACATCGCCACTACCATGTCGTACATGCCTTCGTGACACTGCATAAACACCGTGTCCGGCGGACAGGGGCCGGTCACCTCCACTCCCTTCGCCCGCATGGCGGCGACCGCCGGGGCGACGATACGGATCTCTTCATCGCCAAACAGGCCGTTCTCCCCGGCGTGCGGGTTAACGCCGGCGACCGCGATGCGCGGACGTGGATAGCCGACGCGGCGCAGAAAGCGATCCGCCACGCCAATCACCGTCTCAATCCGCGGCTGGTTGAGGGTATCGAGGAACTGGCGCAAGGAAATATGGGTAGTGATATGGATAACCTTAAGCTTCTCGGTATAGAGCACCATGGCGTAATCGGTAGTCTGCGTCAGGTGGGCCAGCAGTTCGGTATGGCCGGGATAAGCGTGCCCGGCGAGATGCAGCGCCTCTTTATTCAGCGGCGCGGTAGCGATGGCCGCGACCGCGCCCTCCAGCGCCAGCGCGGTCGCCCGCCTGATGCAGCGAAACGCGAGATCCCCTGCCTGGGCCTGGACTTCGCCAGGGCGCAGCCCCTGCGGGTCGCTGAGTGGTTCATCAATGACGTTGATGGTCGCTGGGGAAAAACTCGCCTCGGCGGGATGGTCAATAATGCGCAGCTCCGCCCGCGGTGTGATATTTAGCGCCAGGATCCGCCGCAGCGTCTGCGCGCAGCCCACCACCACCACCGGCGCGCCGCTCAGCGCCCCCTCGGCGAGGGATTTGATAATAATCTCCGGACCAATCCCTGCCGGGTCGCCCATTGTCACTGCAATCATCTTAGACACTCAGTTTCTCCTCAATAAAATTCACAACATGTAACAGCGTGGTGTCGGTGCCGAATCCTCCGGCTTTGGTCATCACCGGCCGCGACCAGCGGCCGCCGAGAAAATGCCCGTATGGAACGCACTCCGCCACCCGGCCGCGGATCTGAAACCCTGTGGCGCCGAGCGCGTGCGCGACGGCGATGGCTACATCGCCGCCAGAGAGGTACAGGG
>OGDG01001081.1_pt1 | contig 11491 bp, 10 predicted proteins | sample 1570391 | NCBI WGS metagenome assembly OGDG01 (sample SAMEA2582186, study PRJEB24529) | metagenome | biome: Human gut stool | place: China | collected 2011 | reverse complement strand
CGGATGGATTTGAGTTCGGATTTGGTGCGGAGATCGGAATCTCCACACAGAAGCTCCATGCAAGAGGACCGATGGGACTGATTGCCCTGACCAGCACAAAATATATTATTTACGGGAATGGACAGATCCGGAAATAAATGATAAAATACTGACTTGCGGTATGTTCTATAAAAAAACAGAACATATGTTTGCTAAAGCGATAAAAGTATGCTATAATTTAAGAAAAGATAGGATAATACAATGAAAGAAAAGAGAAACATTACCATTATTGATAAAAAGCAGATTCCTTCCGAGGAGCCGGCAAGACAGTATTATTTCATGGATATTGCAAAAAAATATGTGGCAGAGTTAGCAGAGCAGAAGGGAGCACCGCTCACATTCTGCGTGACGACCTTCGGGTGCCAGATGAATGCCAGGGATTCCGAGAAGTTAGTCGGTATTCTGGAAAAAATCGGTTATGTGGAAGCACCGGATGAAAAGGCCGATTTTGTCATTTATAATACCTGTACTGTTCGTGAGAATGCCAATAATAAGGTTTACGGCAGACTTGGTTACTTACATGGCTTTAAGAAAAAGAACCCATATATGATGATCGGGCTCTGCGGATGTATGATGCAGGAGCCGACCGTTGTTGAAAAGATACAGAACAGTTACCGGTTTGTGGATCTGATTTTTGGAACACATAATATTTATAAATTTGCAGAACTGATCGTGACAGCACTGGAGTCTGATTCCATGACAATTGATATCTGGAAAGATACTGACAAGATCGTGGAAGACCTTCCGGTCGAGCGGAAGTATTCCTTTAAATCTGGTGTGAATATCATGTTCGGCTGCAATAATTTCTGTAGTTACTGTATCGTTCCTTACGTGCGTGGACGTGAGCGAAGCCGTGAGCCGAAAGAGATCGTGCGTGAGATCGAACATTTAGTGCAGGACGGCGTTGTGGAAGTGATGCTGCTGGGACAGAATGTCAATTCTTATGGCAGGAATCTGGAACATCCGATGACGTTTGCACAGCTTTTGCAGGAGATTGAAAAGATCGAGGGACTGGAGCGTATCCGGTTTATGACTTCCCATCCGAAGGATTTATCGGATGAACTGATCGAAGTGATGAAGAATTCCAAAAAGATCTGCAATCACCTTCATTTGCCATTGCAGTCTGGAAGCAGCCGCATTTTAAAAATCATGAACCGTCATTATGACAAGGAACATTATCTGGAATTAGTGGATAAGATCAGGGCGGCAGTGCCGGATATTGCACTTACAACCGATATTATCGTAGGTTTCCCGGGAGAGACCGAGGAAGATTTTGAGGAGACGATGGATGTTGTGCGCAGAGTCCGCTATGACAGTGCGTTTACGTTTATATATTCCAAGAGAACCGGAACACCGGCAGCGACAATGGATGACCAGATTCCGGAAGAGGTGATCAAGGAACGATTTGACCGTCTGCTGCATGAGGTTCAGACAATTTCTGCTGAGAAGGCGGGAAAACTTACAGGTCAGACACTTCCGGTATTAGTTGAGGAAGTGAACGGACAGGATGCATCTCTTGTCACCGGAAAACTGACTAATAATTCAACGGTACATTTCCCGGGAACGGCGGACATGATCGGAACGATCCAGAATGTTGTGCTTGAGGAATGTAAAGGATTCTATTACATTGGCAGACTTGCTTAATGATTCGTGAAAGCAGGATAAAAAAGGATGTATGCATATATAAAAGGAACATTAGAAGAGACAGGTGAAGATTATATCGTGGTCGAGGCTGGCGGGATCGGGTATCAGATCTTTACGACCGGTCAGACCTTTCAGTATCTTCCGTCCATGGGGGAAGAGGTAAAAGTTTATACTTATCTGCATGTGCGGGAGGATGCGATGATCTTATTTGGATTTCTCACCAAAGATGATCTGTTTGTGTTCAGACTCCTGCTTGGAGTGAGCGGAATCGGACCGAAAGGCGCACTTGCGATACTCTCTGTCATGACGACAGATGACCTCCGGTTTGCTGTGCTTGGCGATGATGCAAAGGCAATCGCAAAAGCACCGGGTGTCGGGGCAAAGACGGCACAGCGTCTGATTCTGGAATTAAAAGATAAATTGAGCATTGAGGATGCGTTTGAACAGAAGTTAGCGAAGAATGACAACCCGGTTCAAAACAAAGCCAAAGGAGCCAAGAATGAGGCTATCGAGGCACTGGTTGCGCTGGGTTATTCCTCCTCAGAGGCATTAAAAGCATTAAACGGTATTGAGATTACAGATGATACCGATGTGGAAGACATCTTAAAGGCTGCATTGAAAAATATGGCTTTTATGTAAAAAAGGACAGGTAACATGGAAAAGAGAGTAATTTCCACTCAGGTTCAGGATGAGGATATTAAAATTGAAAAAAATCTAAGACCGCAGACGTTAGACGATTATATTGGACAGCAGAAAGCCAAGAAGAATTTAAAGGTTTACATTGAAGCGGCAAAACAGCGTGGAGAATCTTTGGATCATGTCCTGTTTTTTGGACCTCCGGGACTTGGCAAGACAACGTTGGCGGGCATTATTGCAAATGAGATGGGAACCCACATGAAGATCACTTCTGGACCTGCAATTGGAAAGCCGGGTGAGATGGCGGCAATCTTAAGCAATCTGCAGGAGGGAGATATTTTGTTCGTGGATGAGATCCATCGCCTGAACCGTCAGGTGGAAGAGGTGCTCTATCCGGCTATGGAGGATTACGTGATCGATATTATGATCGGAAAAGGGGCTACCGCACGTTCCATCCGTCTTGATCTTCCGAAGTTTACGCTGGTAGGGGCAACGACAAGGGCAGGTCTTTTGTCTGCACCGCTCCGGGACAGGTTTGGTGTGATCCATCATCTTGAATTTTACACGGTGGATGAATTGAAAACCATTATTATCCATTCGGCAGAGAAGTTAGGTGTTGAGATTGACGAGGATGGAGCCTACGAGCTTGCAAGAAGATCAAGAGGAACACCTCGTCTTGCAAATCGGCTGTTAAAACGCGTCAGAGATTTTGCGGAAGTGAAATATGACGGAAAGATCACAAAAGATGTTGCTTCTTTTGCGTTAGATCTTTTGGAAGTCGACAAGTTTGGTCTTGATCAGAATGACAGGAATATCCTGATGACAATTATTGAAAAGTTTCAGGGAGGACCGGTGGGACTGGATACACTGGCAGCTTCCATCGGGGAGGATTCCGGAACGATCGAAGATGTCTACGAGCCGTATCTTGTCCAGAACGGTTTTGTGATCCGGACACCAAAGGGCAGAATGGTAACAGATCTTGCCTATCAGCATTTTGGAATTGAAAAATAGTGCAAGTTGTTATTGCTTTTACAATATCTTGCTTATATAATATATAACATATACTATAGCTTGTACGTATAATGGGAAAGGCAAAAGCCTGCCGGGAGGAGATCGTTATGTCTGAGAAGTCCAGTGCTGAAGTGATCATTGGCGGTAAAGTTTATACTTTAAGCGGCTATGAGGGAGAAGAATACCTACAGAAAGTAGCGGCTTATATCAACAATAAAATAAATGAGTTTGATTCCATGGAAGACTATCGGAGATTTCCAACGGATATGAAGGCAACTCTGTTACAGTTGAATATTGCGGATGATTATTTTAAGGCAAAAGCACAGGTGGAGAAGTTAGAACAGGATATTGAGATGAAGGATCGTGAGATTTATAATCTGAAGCATGATCTGATCTCAAACCAGATTAAAACTGAGAGCGATGAGAAGACTCTGACAGAATTGCAGGCTGAGAATAAAGAACTTCTGTTGAGCAAAGCCAAATTAGAGGCTGCGAACAAAGAACTTCTGTTAAACAAAACAAAACTGGAGGCTTCTTTAGAGGATGCCCTGCTTGGAAAAGTTCCTGGTGCAAAGAAGCACGGAGAAGAAAAGAACGCAAAAAAAGAAGAATAGATACGGGGACGATTTTATCGTCCCTTTTTCCTTATAGACAATGTTCAGGTTTGAAAATAAACAGGTGAAAAGATGAAAAAAAATCAATTAGAATTATTAGCACCGGCCGGTTCGTATGATATTTTCAGGGCGGTACTAAATGCAGGGGCAGATGCTGTGTACGTAGGTGGCGGACAGTTCGGCGCCAGGGCATATGCCAATAATTTTTCCGAGGAAGAACTGCTCCGTGCAATTGACGAAGCGCATATTCATGGAAAACAACTCTATCTTACCGTAAATACGCTGTTGAAAGAAGAAGAGTTAGAAGCTCAGTTATATGACTATCTGCGCCCGTATTATGAGCAGGGATTAGATGCTGTGATCGTGCAGGATATGGGGGCTTTTCAGTTTATCCGTGAGTATTTTCCGAAAATGGATATTCACACAAGTACCCAGATGACTATCTGTAACCGTTATGGTGCGGAAATGATGAAAGAGCTTGGCGCAACAAGAGTCGTGACAGCGCGTGAGATGTCGTTTGCGGAGATCCGGGATATTGCTGATCATGTGGATATCGAGATCGAAAGTTTTGTGCATGGAGCATTGTGTTACTGTTATTCCGGACAGTGTCTGCTCAGCAGTATGCTTGGAGGCAGGAGCGGAAACCGCGGCAGATGTGCGCAGCCATGCAGGCTTCCCTATGAAGTTTACGATGCGAAGCGGAAAAAAATTGCCTGTGAGCCATTTGTGTTAAGCCCGAAAGATCTCTGCACGATCGAGGATATCCCAAAGCTTGCAGAGAGCGGTATTTTCTCGTTTAAAATCGAAGGCAGAATGAAACAGGCAGAATATGCTGCCGGTGTTGTGTCTGTCTATCGTAAATATATGGATCGATATTTCGAATATGGTGCGAAAGACTATCATGTATCCAAAGAGGATATGCAAAAGCTTTATGACTTTGGAAACCGGAGTGGTTTTACGAAGGGTTATTATGAGAAACATAATGGAAAAGATATGATCACGTTCCAGAAACCAAACCATGCAAAAGGAAATGAAGCGCTTCAGGAGAAAGTCAGGGAAGATTTCTGCCGTGGTGAAATAAAAGAAAAAATCAATGGAAATTTAATATTATCCCAAGATTCCCCTGCTATACTGGACGTGACAATGGGCGATCTTCGTTATACAGCATGCGGTGATGTGGTACAGCCTGCATTAAAGCAGCCTTTATCCATGGAAAAGGTACGTGAGAACATGGAGAAAACAGGAAACACGCCGTTTGAGTTTGAGAATCTTACCATTGCGATGAGGGATGCCATTTTCCTTCCGATGAAATCCTTAAACCAGCTCAGAAGAGATGCGTTAGAAGGACTGGAAAAGCTTTGCGTGGAACAGTTCCGCAGGGAGGTGGAACAGGTGGATCGTGCCGGAATGAAGGCGCAGGAGAGTACAGCCGGTACACCAGAGAAATATTTGTCTGCTCTGACAGAGCAGAGATGTCAGTTACAGCCGCTTTTGGAGAATGAACTGGTTTCTGATATTTATCTGAATCAGGCCTGCTACCGCAGAAAGGATTTGTGGGAAGAATTAAAAGCGGATATTGCAAAAATCCATGCGGCGGGGAAAAAGGCATATTATGTGTTTCCATCTGTTTTTCGGAAAAATACCTCGGATTTTTATCTGGGATCCCTGAAACAACTGGACAGCTGTTCTGTGGATGGAGTGGTGGTAAAGAGTCTGGATGCAGTCTGGTTTGTACACAGGTATCTGCCGCAGATGCCAATGATCCTGGATCAAGGGCTATATACTTACAATCACAGGGCACAGGAAATGTTCCGTGAATTTCATCCGGTCCGTATGACGGCGCCTTACGAATTAAACCGTGGTGAACTGAAAAAGAGGGATAATGCAGACAGCGAGGTGGTACTTTATGGATATCTCCCGTTGATGACATCGGCGCAGTGTGTGCATGCCAATACCGGAAAATGTGATACGACATCCGTAGTAACATATTTAAAAGACCGCTATGGAAAATTTTTCCCGGTCAAAAATAACTGTATGGAATGTTATAATACAATTTATAATACGACACCACTGATGTTGTTTGGCTATGGGAAGGAGCTGCAAAAAGCAGATTTTTCCAACTTCAGACTGAACTTTACAGTGGAGAGTGAGGAGGAAGTGCGGCAGATCCTTGCGATTTATGAGACTGTATTTTATGAGGGAAGAAAAAACCTCGCAGATGTGTACCAGGGGGAGTATACCAATGGTCATTATAAAAGAGGAGTAGAGTAAAACATGACGAATCTTATCATAGAAATATCAAAATATTTCATGATTTTTATGTTTGCTTTTTATACGTACGAGTGCTTTGCGGCATTTCGTCAGAAAATCAAACCGGAACAAAGAGAACATATTTTAAGCAGACAGTGCGCAGCAATCTTTCTGATCCACTTTGATGCCTTTGCGGTGATCTATCTGGTGACGGAGGATATCAGTATGCTGATTTTTTATGCGGCGCAGGCGGTACTTCTGGCGATGATACAGACCTGTTATCAATTGTTTTACAGCAGATCATCGAGACTTTTGACGAACAATCTGTGCATGCTTTTGACGATCGGGTTTATCATGCTGACAAGGCTTTCTTTTGACAGCGCCAGAAAACAATATTTTATAGCACTGGTGTCGATGATATTTTCGCTCATCATCCCGGTATTGATCAACCGGGTTGGATTTGTGCGGAAATTATACTGGTTATTTGCAATCGTTGGGATCCTGGCGCTTTTGGTTGTGACGATCGCCGGAAATACAAGTTATGGAGCTAAAATTTCGCTCTCCATTGCAGGAATTTCGATCCAGCCGAGTGAGTTCGTAAAAATTTTATTTGTATTTTTTGTGGCGGGCATGTTATATCAGGATACTTCTTTTCAACGTGTGTGTGTGACAACGGTGATCGCTGCGATCCATGTGCTGATCCTTGTGGCATCCCGCGACCTCGGTGCAGCACTGTTGTTTTTCGTGACTTATGTGGTCATGCTTTATGTTGCAACGAAAAAAGTGCTTTATTTTGCGGGCGGACTTGCCGCCGGAAGCGCAGCTTCTGTGGTGGCTTACCATCTTTTTTCCCATATCCGGGTGAGGGTGAGAGCATGGCAGAATCCGCTGGCATATATCGATAAGGAGGGATACCAGATCTCGCAGTCACTGTTTGCCATTGGAACAGGCGGATGGTTTGGAATGGGATTATATCAGGGTCTGCCGGATAAAATACCGGTCGTAAAACAGGATTTTATTTTTTCAGCAGTCTCAGAGGAACTTGGCGGTATTTTTGCACTGTGCCTGATCATGGTATGTTTTAGCTGCTTTCTGATGTTTTTAAATATTGCGATGCAGATGAAAGATCAGTTTTATAAACTTGTGGCACTCGGACTTGGAACGATTTATGCATTTCAGGTATTCCTGACGATCGGAGGCGTCACAAAGTTTATTCCGTCTACCGGAGTGACACTTCCGCTTGTGAGTTACGGAGGAAGTTCCCTGTTAAGTTCTATGATCATTTTTGCAGTGATCCAGGGATTGTATATTTTGAGACAGGATGAAGGAGAGATAAATGCGTCTAAAAGCAGGAAAAACAGACAAAACAGAAAAAAGACAACCGGATTCGAAAACGCAGACATCGAAAAACTCTCGTAAAAACAACCGGGAATTTACGGTCATTACCTATGCAGTTCTTGTACTTTTTGTCTGCATGATGGGATATTTTGCATATTTCCAGTTTGTAAAAAGTGAAGATTTTATCAATAGTCCTTATAATAAAAGACAGGATCTTTTTGCAAGGAAGGTGACGCGCGGCGAAATTATTTCTGCCGATGGCCGCATACTCGCAGAAACGATCACAGATACGGATGGGACAGAGACAAGATATTATCCGTATGCCAATATGTTTGCGCATGTCGTTGGTTTCTCTACCAACGGAAAGTCCGGACTGGAATCGATTGCTAATTTTAACCTGCTGCGCTCCCACACGATGACTTTGGAGAAAGTGGTCAATGAACTTCAGGGAGAGAAGAACATTGGTGACAATGTGGTGACAACGTTAAATTATGATCTGCAGGATACGGCATACGAGGCATTAGGAAAATATGATGGAGCCATTGTCGTGATGGAGCCATCGACCGGGAAAATACTTGCCATGGTGTCAAAACCGGATTACGATCCAAATAATATCGCAGAAGACTGGGATGAACTGACAGCAGAAGACAGTGAGAGCTCTGTGCTGCTAAACCGTGCGACGCAGGGACTTTATCCGCCGGGATCTGTGTTTAAAATTTTTACGACATTGGAATATGTACATGAAAACAGAGATTATGAAGATTACTCCTTTGACTGCAACGGCAAATTCACAGAGGGGGATTCTGTCATTCACTGTTACAAAAACAAGCGACACGGACAGGAAGATCTGATCGGCTCATTTGCCGATTCCTGTAATTCTTCGTTTGCATCGTTAGGTCTTACTCTGAATCCGGATTCTTTTACAGAGCTGTGCGACAGCATGCTCTTTAATACGAGCCTTCCACTCAGGTTTGAATCCTCAAAGAGCAGTTTCTCGCTGGATGCGGATGCAGATGTGTCTACGGTGTTAGAGACGTCCATCGGGCAGGGAAAAACGCTGGTGACACCGATGCATATGGCGCTTGTTGTGTCAGCGATCGCCAATGACGGAGTACTCATGAACCCTTATCTGATCGATCACACGGAAAATTATAATGGTATCGTGGTTGATGCATATGAACCGACAGAATATGGAACACTTTTGTCAACGGAGGATGCATCTTTAATGCAGACCTTTATGAGAGAAGTTGTGGAGGATGGAACCGGAGAACGTCTCTCGGGGCAGAGTTATACTGCCGCGGGAAAAACAGGAACGGCAGAGTTTTCAACGTCCTCAAAGGCTTCCCATGCATGGTTTGTGGGTTATGCCCACCGTGAGGACAAGGAAGATATTGCGGTTGCGATTATAGTGGAAGATTCCGGATCAGGCAGTGAGTATGCAGTTCCAATCGCAAAAAAGATTTTTGATGCATATTATCAGTAAACGGGGCAGGAAAGATATTTCAGTATTGGTTGCATGAAAAAACGAAAAGTATTATACTTATAACAAAAAACCACATCAGGAGGTATTGCAATGATCGAGGCAACAAGTTGTGGCGGTGTGGTAATATTTCGAGGTAAGATACTTCTCTTATATAAGAATTATAAGAATAAATATGAGGGCTGGGTTCTTCCGAAAGGAACGGTGGAACCCGGTGAGACCCATGAAGAGACCGCATTGAGAGAAGTATTGGAAGAGAGTGGTTCCCGGGCATTTATCGTGGACTACGTCGGTAGAAGTGAATATTCATTTACCGTACCGGAGGATGTGGTAGCAAAAGAGGTTCACTGGTATCTTATGAGTACCGACAGTTATTACAGTAAACCGCAGAGAGAAGAATATTTTTCGGATTCCGGTTTTTATAAATATCATGAAGCATATCATTTACTGAAGTTTGCCAACGAAAAACAGATTTTGGAAAAAGCTTATGCGGAATACCAGGAAAGAAAAAGGAATAATCAATGGATGAATTGATTATTCCCGCTTCTTATTTTTATTTATTATATTTATACGTTTTTAACGATTTCCAGATCGGTTCTCTGCAAAAGATCCACAAATTCATTTTTTTCATTTTTCAGAATCGGGCGGGAGAACTTATTGGGATGAATGATCAGGACTTCCCAGACACTTCCGTCATTCAACTGCACATTGGTACCGATTTGTGCGTCTGCGATCCGTTTCATGATTGGCATTAACAATTCCACATCATACTTGTCCAGACTCTTTTCGAAATTCCCCAAAATCTGTAACGGTGTAAGTGCGTTGCGGTAAGTTCTCGGCGATGCCATTGCAATATAAGCGTCAATGATCGCCATATATCTGGCATAGACATCAATTTTCTGCCCCGACATATGATAAGGATAACCGCTGCCATCCAGACGTTCGTGATGCATGATCACTGCATTTTTAACATGTTCGTTTAAATCCTGGTTACGTACGGAAGTATAGCCTACCACCGGATGCGTTTTGATGATCTTGAATTCTTCCTCTGTGAGTTTTCCCGGCTTCCACAACAATTCATAAGGAAGCTGTAGCTTTCCGATATCATAATAGAATCCGCAAAGAATCAAAGTGTTTTTTTCTTCTTCTGACATAGAGAGCCAGTCGGCGAACGTACCTGCCAGCAGTGCAGCATTCAGGCCCTGCGTATACGTCAGTTCATCCTCACTTGGCATAAGGTTATACAGATAATCCAGCAATACGGATCCGGAAGTAATATAATAGTATAATTCTTGATATATGGTAAGTAGAAAAATATCCGCCGGCTTTCTTCCCATGACCAATAATTGTTTCATGGCCAGTTTATACTCAGCCAGAAAAATCGGATAAGCACGTTCAAATGCCTTAAAATTGGAATCAAAGCGAATTTTCTCATAATGGGTCGTGGCGAAATCAATATCCTCCATAATCGTAACGCATACCAGATTGTATCGCTTTAATTTTTCTATGATCTGCGGAGTTACTGTGGTACCGGCAGGATAAATGACATGATTCTGATCCTGAATGTCTTCTCCAAGAACCATATCCGGCTGAAGCTCCATCTTCGTTATAACTTTCAATGGTTTTTCCTCCTCATTAGTACTGATTACAGTATAAAATATCATCCGGAAAAGTCAAGCGACAAAAATTGTAATATAGAAGAATCTATGCTATAATAAGCTCATCTTGGCAGCAATAACCTATGCTGCAGGGCAGGTTAACAAAAAGGAATTTATTTATGGCAGGAAAGCTTACGTTTGCTCCCAATCTCTATCTGGGAGAAAGCATTGCATCTGAAAAACTGGATAAACTAAAAAAGAGACTGGAAAAAAAACCTCTTTTGGCAAATGTCTATCTCATTACTCCGGCGAAGAACCCGGCCGATCAGCTAGATATTTTTGATGCCAGGCAACTCATACAGCCTCATTACAAAAAAGAAGAATTTCTGATTCTTGGTATTGCAGCGGGATATGAGGAGGCATTGCAGCTGATCGAACAGATCACAGGAGAATGTCTGGACGCCAGAGGCGACTGTAATCTTCGGGAGTATTTACTATGTTAACGATTCTTTTTAAAATATTGGGCATTTTAGGAATTCTGTTGCTGGTACTTCTGGGGATTGCACTTACGGTAATACTTTTGGTATTGTTTTTCCCTCTTTGTTATAAGGCATCCGGACAGAAGAGTGTCGATGAAATGCGTTTTTCCGTAAAAGTCCGATGGTTATTCGGTCTGGTGCGAATCTTTTACGATTATCCGCAGCCGGGAAAGCTTCTGGCAAAGATCCTTTTTTTTACCGTATATGATTCCTCGGACGAGAGAAAAGAGAAAAAGCACGTTTCCACCGGGAAGTCCTCAAAAAAAGCAGTGGTTCCTCCCACAACGAAAATACCACAGGAAGCTGTGCCTCCCGCTTCCGATTCGCAGCCATCTGTGAAAG
>OGDG01001072.1_pt1 | contig 11544 bp, 9 predicted proteins | sample 1570391 | NCBI WGS metagenome assembly OGDG01 (sample SAMEA2582186, study PRJEB24529) | metagenome | biome: Human gut stool | place: China | collected 2011 | reverse complement strand
CCGGGTTGGGGATGAATGCTTTGGCAACCAAACGATGAATTTTGTATTCGATACAAACACCTTTATTCGGCAGTATGACAGTTTCGTAACCGGTCCCCATGATTTTGGCACAAAGGATCAACTTTGATCTGCCCTTGAAACTCAATACCCGTCCGTGATCTGAAATCATATAGTCGGGGTTTTCTTCAATAAATCTCCAATTTTCCATACTTGATATTGATAATGTTAATAAAATTATACTCTGTTAAAAAATAATCGTTTTTCTGAATCATGCGGGGAGAAACGGCGTTTCCTCCATCTGTTAAACGGCGCTTTCTGGTGCGGAGAAACGCTGTGGTCTGTATGTGTTAAACGGCGTTTCTTCCTCCTCCTCCGTATGAGGTTCGAGCCGTTCGGCACAATGAATCAGAAACTCCAGTTCTTCCCGGCAGCCTTGAATGGCCTCGTATAGCGAATCTACGTTATACTGTCTGCAAAGCGCCTCCCATTCTTTTCGTTCCTGCCCGTTCATTCCGTTCTTTTGCAGATTCATTTTTACTTGTTGCTGTCTTGCCCGTCCGTTTCGATATCCAGAAAATTTTCAGCGTGAAAGGTGCGCCAGCCTTTGGCTTCGATATCATAGTAGACAACGAACGTATTTTCCGGTTTGGGTAGATACGGACGGTGGAAACTATGTTCATATCCGGTGAGGGTGCCGGTGGCATGTCGGATGGTTCCATCCTGTTTGGTGTAGCGGAAACAGACATTTCCGTGATGCATCGTGCCGGTTCATACCGTTGTTTTGCCGGATGACGGCAGCTTGCTTCATTAGCTGTACCCGTTGGAAGGAATGATTTTTTTCAGTTTCAGTCATTTTGATTCGTTTTAATGATTTGATTATGGGGACAAAGGTAGAGAGCAGGTAATGCAAAGGCTGTCCAAGCTTGAACCATAATGAAACGTTGAAACTTTTAGTGCAGGAATGCTTTCTCTTTTTTAGCGCAAATCACAGCTTTTGGAACGAGTGATTTCTTTCCTCTTTGGCAGATTTTATTTCATCTATTTTCTTGATAATACCGGTAAGGTAGAAAATGGGTACCCCAAACCCTCTTTCTTTGTGAAAATATGGATGAAAAATATAGAATGTGTCATGCTTGAACATATATGTTAAAATAAGCATTGTACTTTTGTCGTGAATTTTATATGTAAATATTAAATAAAATGTAAAAAAATGACTAAGGTAGAAAGAGAAGTGGTTTTTAACAGTGAAAATGGTCAGAAAGAAATGACCGGTGTACGTCACAGCGACGATGATGTTAAGAAGAAAGTAATTGATTGTGTTTTTAAGTTGGGGCAACTGAATAATATTCCAGAAAAATATGTTGAAAAGAATTCGGATTGTTCGCGTTCGTCCGTGGGGCGTGTGTACAGGTGTAATTTCGACGGTCGGAGTCCTATACCAAATTGGACAACTATCTTTAATTTTTTCTCTTGTGTGATTGGAAAGGCAACGATTATTGTCAATATTCCGGAGGTGTTGTGCTGGATTCTGAAGCTTTTTCTAGGAGATTCTGCGGATGTAGGCTATACAGTTGATGATAGTCATCATATTCGTATAGATATTCAGTTTCATGACGATAAAACACTGTTCCTGGAGACTGGTGAAAAGGAAGGAAAGGTGAAGAAAAAAGATGGAAAATAGAGGAAAGCGGGAGGGGAATTACCAAGTTCTTGATGAACTTGGTACATTATTGATAACGAACTTTCCATCGAGGTCGGTGGTGGTTCCTATAGATGTACCTTTAACTAAAACGGATGCTCCTATGACGGGCTGGTTGTCTTCCTCGGAGAAGACAACGCCCATTACCTTTCTGGAGGTTTGAGCGATTGCCAGGCTAATGCCTGCTAGCAGGCAGGTTAATAACAGCGTTAGTTTTCTTTTCATATAGTTTTTATATAGTAGAATAGTCTGTTTTGCTATCTTACGATTCGCAAAAGTAACCACTTTTTTAGAAAAACAAAGAAAAATATGAAAAAAATATGAATTTGTGCTGTCGATACAAAATACTTGTAGCAAAAGGACTTAAATACAAGATAAGTACATGAAAGGCGGTTTCTTATTTCTTTTTGGTGATTAATAAACGAAAATAAGTATCTTTTTGATAAATAAATGTGGATAAATTCGTAGATAAGATGTTTAATAACACATAATAATCTGCAAATAAATAATTGCAGGTAGAAAAAAGATAGTTTATTGGACAAAGAAAGAAATTCTATCCGTAGTCTCTTATATTAATACCCTAATTGGGGAGACGAGAGTTGCTGCCGGACTTGAAGTTTGCTACATGAAAGATATTTTCTACCTTTTCAGTAAGTAGATAAAAAGCAAAAAAGGACGATTTATTTTGCGTTTCACTTCCTTTTTTGCTTTTCTTATTCCCCTTTCTGTATTTTCTTTTTTATATTTATTAAATATTTTGTGCTCAAGCACTTATGGAAGGAGGGGCAGAAAATGCATGAGTTCATCAAGAACTTTGCAAATCACCTATGTCGGCATGAAGTCGCAGGATGTTCCCATCAAGTCCGGGACCATCAAGGTAATGATGAAATCCGATTCCGAAGTATTACAGGAAGTGGTAGTGACCGGTATGCAGAAAATGGATAAACGTCTTTTTACCGGAGCCACCAAACAATTAAATGCCGATAATGTGAAGCTGGACGGTTTGCCCGACATTAGTCGCGGACTGGAAGGTCGTGCGGCAGGAGTTTCCGTTCAGAATGTTTCGGGCACTTTTGGAACTGCCCCCAAGATTCGTGTGCGTGGAGCCACTTCCATTTACGGAAGTTCCAAACCGTTGTGGGTTGTTGACGGCGTGATTCTGGAAGACGCCATCGACGTAGGTCCCGATGATCTTTCCTCCGGTGATGCCGAGACACTGATTAGTTCCGCCATAGCCGGACTGAATTCCGACGATATCGAGAGTTTCCAAATTTTGAAAGACGGTTCGGCAACCTCCATTTACGGTGCACGTGCGATGGCAGGCGTTATCGTAGTCACCACTAAGAAAGGACGTGCCGGAGTCAGCAAGATCAGTTATACGGGCGAGTTCACCACCCGTGCTATCCCCAGATACAAAGAATTCAATATCATGAATTCGCAGGAACAGATGGGAATCTACAAAGAAATGGAACAGAAAGGCTGGTTGAACAGTGCCGACCTTTTCCGCACCAGAGACACCGGAGTGTACGGTCGTATGTACCGCCTCATCGACGAATACAACAACAGTAACGGCCAACGCGGACTGCTCAACACCACCGAAGCCCGTAACGCTTACCTCCGCGAAGCGGAAATGCGCAACACTGACTGGTTCGACGTGCTTTTCACCAATGCCGTTTCGCAGAACCATTCCGTCAGCATCACCGCCGGAACGGAAAAATCCTCTTTCTATGCCTCCTTGAGTGCCATGCTCGATCCGGGTTGGTACAAGCAGAGCAAGGTGAAACGCTACACGGCCAATGTGAACACAACCTATAATATATATAAAAATCTGTCGCTCAACCTCATATCCAACGCCTCCTACCGCCAGCAGAACGCGCCGGGAACGATGAACTCCACCCTCGACATCGCATCAGGAAAGATGTCCCGCGGATTCGACATCAACCCTTATTCATACGCGCTCAACACAAGCCGCACACTCGACCCCTCTGTGGACTATATCAGCAACTACGCCCCATTCAATATTCTCCACGAACTCGACAATAACTACATCGAAATCAATATGGTCGATGTGAAATTTCAAGGCGAGATGAAGTGGAAAGTGATTCAGGGACTCGAATTGAGTGCCCTCGGAGCCGTTAGATACCAGACTTCATCGCAGGAACACAACGTGCTCGACGACGCCAATCAGGCAATCGCCTACCGCACCGGTATGGACGACGCCACCATCCGCGAGCAAAACAAATTGCTCTATACCGACCCCGACAACCCATACGCCCTGCCTATCACCCTGCTGCCCGAAGGCGGTATCTACCAGCGTCAGGACCGCCGTATGCTGGGACTCGATTTCCGTGGAACACTCTCATGGAATCATCTTTTCGCCGAAAAGCACATCACCAACTTCTTTGCCGGAATGGAAGTGAACAGCCTTCAAAAAACATATTCCTCTTTCCAAGGCTGGGGAATGCAATATTCGATGGGGGAAATTCCGTCCTACATCTACCAGTTCTTTAAGAACGGCATCGAATCCGGTTCGCGCTATTACAGCCTGGGACACTCCGAAACCCGGAGTATAGCCAGCTTCTTCAACGCCACGTATTCTTACGACGGACGCTACACCCTCAACGGCACTTTCCGCTATGAAGGAACCAACCGCATGGGACGCAGCCGTTCATCCCGCTGGCTACCCACATGGAACCTGTCCGGTGCCTGGAACGTGCATGAAGAATCTTTCTTCAAAGCGCTGCAACCCACCCTTTCCAACCTGACACTGAAAGCCTCATACTCCCTCACCGCCGACCGCGGCCCGGCGGAAGTGACCAACTCGCAAGCCATCATCCGCAGCTTCTCGCCCTACCGCCCCTTTACCGACATTCAGGAAACGGGACTTTATATCGATGACATCGAGAACAGCGAACTCACTTACGAGAAAAAGCATGAGCTGAACATCGGCATCGACCTCGGCCTGCTCGAAAATCGCATCAACTTCTCCGCCGACTGGTACCAGCGTAACAACTACGACCTGATCGGTGTAGTCCCCACACAGGGAGTAGGCGGCGTCATCAACAAATATGCCAACGTAGCCACCATGAAATCTCACGGTGTGGAATTTACGCTCTCCACCCGCAACATCCGCACGAATGATTTTTCATGGAACACAGACTTTATCTTCTCCTATGCCAAGAACGAAGTCACCCAGCTGAAAGGACTCACAAGTATGATGGAACTCGTTTCCGGCAACGGCTTTGCCCGCGAAGGATACCCCGTGCGCGGACTCTTCTCCATCCCTTTTGCGGGACTTGATGAAGACGGTATTCCGCAATACCTCATCGACGGAAAAGTGACTAGCACCAGCATCAACTTCCAGGAACGCGAAAAACTGGATTACCTGAAATACGAAGGTCCTACCGATCCCACCGTCACGGGAAGTTTCGGTAATGTATTCACCTATAAAGGCTTCAAACTAAATGTCTTTATGACTTACTCTTTCGGCAACGTAGTCCGCCTCAACCCGGTGTTCAACTACAAATATTCCGACCTTACCGCCATGCCGCGTGAATTCAAAAACCGCTGGACTGTTTCCGGCGACGAAGCGAGAACGAATATCCCGGTGATACTTAGCGACCCGCAATATAGGACGAATACATCGCTTTATCTTGCCTACAACGCCTACAACTATTCTACGGAGCGCATCGCCAAAGGCGATTTTATCCGCATGAAAGAAATATCACTGATGTATGAGTTCCCGAGAAGCTGGATCGCTCCTGCCAAAATATCCAACCTGTCGCTCAAGTTGCAGGCTACCAACCTCTTCCTGATCTACGCCGACAAGAAGTTGAACGGGCAGGACCCCGAATTTGTGAACACCGGAGGGGTGGCATCCCCCGTTCCGCGTCAGTTTACCCTCACCCTGCGTCTGGGACTGTGATTGTAACCCCCAATAGAGAACCCGAAAAAATATACGATAGATGAAGACGAAAATAAACCATATACTCCCTGTGCTGCTGCTCACCGCAGCTTCCGGTCTGACTACCGTTTCCTGCAATGATTTTCTGGACAAAACACCGGACAACCGCACGGAACTGAACACCGACCAGAAAATAGCCAAACTGCTTGTATCGGCCTATCCCGACGTATCGCCCAACGAACTGTTCGAACTCTACAGCGACAACTCCGATGATAGCGGCCCCACCTACGGTTACTACCAGCTTTCCGAAAAGGAATGTTACAACTGGGAAGATACCAAAGAGGAATATCAGGACACACCCAATTCCCTTTGGGGAGGTTATTACGGTGCAATTTCAGCCGCCAACATGGCACTCAAGGCGATAGAGGAGAAAGGAAATCCGGCATCGCTCAACCCGCAGCGCGGTGAAGCACTGGTGTGCCGTGCCTACTGCCATTTCATGCTGGCAACTATCTTCTGCAATGCTTATGACACTCATGCCTCCGAATCGTTGGGAATCCCCTATATGGAAGACGTGGAAACCACCGTGTCTCCCCGTTACGAGCGCGGCACGCTGGAAGAAGTGTACCGGAAAGTGGAGCGTGACCTCCTGGAGGGAGTGGAACTGATTTCGGACGACGGATATTCCGTCCCCAAATACCATTTCACCCGCAAGGCCGCCTATGCCTTTGCCGCCCGTTTCTACCTTTATTATATGAAACCCGATTTCTCCAACTGCGACCGGGTGATTGACTTTGCCACCCGTGTGTTGGGCAGCAACCCCGACGACCTGCTCCGCGACTGGGAAGCATTGAGCAATCTTTCCGTGAACGGAAATGTGCAGGCAGATGCGTATATTGCTTCTTCCAATGAGGCCAACCTGCTGATAAGCAGCACCGTCTCCAACTGGGGCGCACTCGGAAGCGACTACCTGGTAGGCCCGCGTTACTTCCACAACCAAACGCTCGCCACCAGCGAAACCTGTCTTTCTGCAGGACTGTGGGGCAGCTCGGATTATTTGTATCTGAAACCTTTCTCTACCACCGGATTTGTAGCCAGCATCCTGCGCAAGAGCGGACTTTATGATGGCGGCTACCTTTATTATATGCCGGTATTGTTTTCAACGGACGAAACCCTGCTTTGCCGTGCCGAAGCATACGCGTTGAAGAAAATGTACCCCCAGTCGGCTGCCGACATCACGAGCTGGCAACGTGCCTACACCCGCAACAAATCGGCCCTGACACCCGACCAGATCAATGCGTATTATGATAAAATGAATTTCTACACGCCTTTCACGCAACAGACGCCCAAGAAACAGCTAGCTCCCGATTTCACTATCGAGGAAGGGATGCAGGAAAATATTCTTCACTGTATTCTGCACATACGCCGTGTCACTACCCTGCACGAGGGGATGCGCTGGCCCGATATCAAACGGTACGGTATTATGATTTACCGTCGCAACATGGCTACTCAACGTGTCACCGACGAAATGCCGCCGAACGACCTGCGCCGTGCCATCCAGATTCCGCGAAACGTGATCGTGGCGGGAATGCAACCTAACCCGAGAAGAAACTAACAGAGAAAAAAGTGAAAATTATGAAGAAACAGATCATTTACTCTTTGCTTGCTCTCACCACAGTCTGCCTGGGGGCTTGCAACAATAACGACGAGATAGACACCGCGAACAGCATCTTCTCTACCGAACCTCTGGAGAGAAATGCTTTCGATTACTGGCTGCTCGACAACTACACCTATCCTTATAACATCGACTTCATGTACCGCATGAAGGATATCGAGAGCGATCATAAATACAACCTCGTGCCCGCCGACTATGACAAAGCGGTGGCACTGTCGAAAATCATCAAACACGTCTGGATGGACGCTTACGTCGAACTGGCAGAAAATCACCCTCTACAACGTGAACGACCTCAACATAAAGAAGATCAATATCGAAAAGCTCAACGAGTATTATTTTGAAACGATGCATCATGAATTTGCCCATATCCTGCATCAGAAACGGAATTTCGACCCTTCTTTCAACCGCATCTCGGAAGGAAAATACGTGGGAGCCGACTGGTATTACTACATGACCGCCCAGGGTGCCATGCCCCGCACGGACGATGTGGCCTGGTCCGACGGTTTCGTGACGGCTTATGCCATGAGCCAGTCCAACGAGGATTTTGTGGAAAATATAGCCATGTACGTCACACATACGCAGGCCTACTGGGACAATATGATGACGGCAGCCGGAGAATCGGGCGCTGCCATCATCAACAAGAAATTCACGATTGTCTATAACTATATGCGCGACACATGGGGGATCGACCTCAACGAACTTCGTAAAATCGTGCTGCGCCGCCAGCAGGAGATTACCGAAATTGACTTGAGCACTATTCAATAAGTGCCGGTCACCTCTTGTTTTTTTGATTGACGATTGGATGATTATTTAATTACACATTATTATGATGAAGAAAAATAGAACGATATATTTCCTGTTGGCCCTTGTCTGCCTGGGTTTGCAGTCGTGCCTCTTTCAGGAAGAAGATTATTTTGACGATTCGTCTGCCAACCGTGCCACGGCCGATGTGAAGCGTTGCAGCGAACTGCTGGAAGCAGCACCCAACGGATGGGTGATGGAATATTACGTCGGTAAGGACTACTCGCTGGGAGGTATTACCCTGCTTTGCAAGTTCGACGGCCAGCGGGTGACGATGGCTTCGCAGATAGCGGGAGCGGATGAGACGGTCAGTTCGCTTTATAGCGTCAAGTCCGAGCAGGCAACGATGTTGTCTTTCGATACCTACAATTATCTGGTGCATTATTTCGGTCAACCACAGGGAAGTATGGCCGACGACCCGAACGGAACGCTCGGAGGCGACTACGAATTCGTGATCTCCGATGCCACCGCCGACCGTATCGAACTGAAAGGCAAGAAATATGGCAACCGCATCGTGATGAAGGCTTTTTCTGCCGACCAGACGTGGAAGCAATATCTCACCCGGATAAAGAAAGTGGAAGACGATGCTTTCTTTTATGAATACGACCTGCGGATGGACGGACTCTACACCGGGCAAATGCTACGCAGCAACTATACGTTCATTGTGACCTATTATGACGAAGTTGGAAAGGTGCATCAGAAAACCGTACCTTTTATGTTTACCACCGACGGAATGCGTTTTCACGAACCGGTGACGATAGACGGACAAACCATGCAGAATTTTGTCTGGAAGAACGAGGAGATCAGCTTTGTTTGTACCGACGAAGGAGCTACGGAGGTGAAACTGGCGGGTGTCTATACTGCCGGGTATCAAAGTTACGACTATTATCCAGGCACTTACCAGATGGATTTTTATCGTCTGAACGATGCGACGAACCAGATGGAAGTGGCTTCGCAGGAGATTCAACTGGTGAAGGACGAGGACGGCAAGAGCTATTGGCTCAAAGGACTCGAATATGACATTCTGGTAACTTATGACAAGCCGCGTGGCGGACTTTCCATCTTGCCGCAATTTTTGAAGAAAGTACAGGGAGGTTACGTGTATCTGGCTATGTGGGATTTGATGAATGATTATGTTTTGCGCAGTTCGGCAATCGGTCTTATCAGTTATCCTACCACCGACGGCATTTATCTGGTGGACAATGGAGTGTGGATGGGTGAAATCTCCGGATTTATCTTCGGTGTGTACGACTCGCAGGATGAGGAGGCCTCTTTCATGGGATACACGGATGCAGTTGCAGCAATCAGGTTGATTAAAAAAACAATAGAAGAATGATATGATGAATAAGTTAGTTATACTGTTATTATCTGCGTGCTGTTTGCTGATGACAGCGTGCGACAAGGAAAACGATGAAACGGCACAAGGCTTCCGCATCATGAATGCGGACGTCGATCTGGCAGCCGGAGGCGGAACGGTGGAAGTGGCTTTGCAGGCTACCGGAGAACTGACTGCCGTTTCGGGTGCGGACTGGTGCAGGGTAATCGAAGTGACAAACGAAAAGATAACTTTGCTTGCCAGAGCCAATTATGAATATACGTCACGTGCCACGCAGGTGACCGTGAGCGATGGTAATAGCGAACAGAAAATTGTAGTGACGCAGGAGGGAAATATTTTTGCTCCCGACTCCGACCAGCAGGTGATACGCTTCGGAAATGCTCCTTCACAGACGATTGTACGTGTGAATAGTTCGTTTGATTTCAAAGTGAGCGTGCAGCGGGGAATCGACTGGGTGGAGGTGCCGGCTGCTTCAAAAGAAGATGGTTTCTTGCTTGTGTTGAAAGAGAACAAAACCGGAAATCCCCGTGCCTGCCAGTTATTGGTCAGCACCAATGAGGGGCGGAAGTTCCTTTACTACGTCTACCAGTATGAAGCGACGGACCTGCTTGGAGTGTGGGGAAATAGCCGGATTTATGTGAAATGGGATACGAAGAATATCGAAAACGCCTATCCCTTGTCGGCTACTGAAATTTCGAAGAATGTCGATGGCGAGGGATATACCATTAAGATGTCGTTGGCAAATACTCCGGCAGCGCAATATCTGAAAGACCCCGCAAAGGCTACGATTTCATTGCAGGCTACCTATGAAAATGGATCGTTTGTGGTTCCTATCGGTGCGGCACAGAAAGACTTTACGGTCGTGGAAGAAGTTGCTGATGAGGTGGCAGAAGGCGCTTCGGACGGAACGTCAGGTGGAGTATCGGACGGAACATCGGATGATGGGGCAGGTGTTGTTTTGCAAACCCTGTACGGCTTTTCTGTAGCGGCTTCTTCCAATATTTATTCGAAAGGAAATTTCGGTTTCGCTCCTGTGCTTTATCAGGACGGTTCTGTCGGAGTCAGTTTTCAGGACGTGACCGGAGCACCGGAAAGCGGATGCTACCTGGCGATAGCATTGTTTGACGGACAGCAGTTCCTGACCGGGACACTGAAAGATTGTATCCTTTTCCCGGATATTGCACTTTTCAGATAAAACGAACATAACATTGATGAATAAAGAAAAGAACTACCGTTGTGAAACGGAATGAGAATTTACTAATTCTCTCTTAATTTAACTTTACTATATGACAGGCGGGGATACTCGTGCGAAGAATGGGAATCCTTTTCCCGAGCTTACTCCGCCTTTTTTATGATTCCCGGTCGCTACGGAAGTTCTTTTCAATGATGTAAAATATATAAATCAGTCTGATATGGATAAGAAAATAATGAAGTTATTGGGTGTCTGCCTGTTCGCTGTTGCGTCTGTGGGGGTGTTGACCGCTTGCAGTGACAATGACGCCGAAAATCCGGAGGGAGGAAAACCCGGTGGAGAAGACGTAAACCCGGCGCCGGAAGTGGTGGAGTTTGTCAACTCCAACCTGGTGTACTGGGGAGATAAAGACGGAGTGGGCACAGATCATTTTGTATTGACGCTTTATACGGATATGGAAGTAGATGCTACTGGTAATCCGATAGGACCGGGCAAGATCATGGCGTTCAGCCTGAATGTCCCGCCATTTGCTTCGGAAGCTACGGAATTTCCGCTCCCTGAAGGCACTTTTGATGCAGCATTGAACGGATACACGTTTGATGAATGGACATTCAACCTCGGATATATGAATCAAATCGATCTCCCGACCGGAAAGGTGGATATTCCTGCCGGAACTTTCTACGGTGATGTGAAATCTTACTCTACGAGTGTCGATGCCGATTTGCTTTCCGGTGGTAAAATGACGGTGAAACGGCTGTCCGGTGGTGAATATTCGATTAGCGGAACATTGGTGGGCGATCTTTCCTTGAAACGTTATTTCACCTATACGGGAAAAGTAATCACCATCGACCGTCACGAAAGCAAGGATGAAACTCCTAATTCTACGCTGACCACCGATATTGCACTGAATGGATGGACGCAAGCCCGCCTGCAGGAT
>OGDG01001067.1_pt1 | contig 11579 bp, 9 predicted proteins | sample 1570391 | NCBI WGS metagenome assembly OGDG01 (sample SAMEA2582186, study PRJEB24529) | metagenome | biome: Human gut stool | place: China | collected 2011 | reverse complement strand
ATATGAAAACTCTCCTTTTATTTTAATCAAAATCGCGTTTTGTTGACGAAATGTGCACTCTGGCACATTTACTGGCTCAAGTATAGCGGGTGGAGGTGACAGATGCAAGCAATTTCCGATTACAAATTCTTTACAAATCCCTTGTATAATTTATAAAAAAGTAATGCTTGTTCACCAATTTTCCCCTGCTTGCGCTGTTTTTCAAAGAAGAACACTTACTTCCCTTCCACGGCGCTATTGCCCGCCACGTTGGAGGGGCCAAAGCCGAAGGGCAGCAGCTCGTCCATGCTGCGCTCGATGAAATCGTCCGGGCTTTTTGCCATAATGACATTCAGCTCCGGGCCGCCGAACTCGAACAGTGCCTGACGGCAGACGCCGCAGGGCGAGGTGATCTGCTTGTTGACTTCGCCCCGGCGCGCACCCACCACGGCGATGTCGGTGAACCTGGTCACGCCCTCGGCCACAGCCTTGAACAGGGCCGTCCGCTCGGCGCAGCTGGTGGGGGTAAAGGCGGCGTTCTCCACGTTGCAGCCGGTGAAGATGCGACCATCCTCGGCGCGCAGGGCCGCACCCACCATAAAGTCGCTGTAAGGCGTGTAAGCTCTCTCCCTGGCCGCAAGGGCCATCCGGATGAGCTCCTGCTTTTCTTCCAGAGTCAGTTTTGTCATAGTCGGTTCTCCTTTTTGCAATTTGTAGATATAGCGTTCTTCGTCCTGTGGGACGAAGCCAATGGATTCAAACATTTTCTGCGACTGGGTATTGAAGGAATAGATGTGCGCGAAGCACTCCGCCAAGCCCCTTTCCCGAGCCAGCTCCAGCATTTTTTCGATGACCTTCCGCCCGATGTGTTTATTCTGGTACTCCTTGCAGATGACGATGGCCAGCTCGCCGGTCGTCCGCAGGCTGACGTCACCACAAAGCACACCCCGATACTCGATATAAAACAGTTCCCCGTGTGTGTCCAGATAATGATACATCCGCTTCAGCAGTGGCAAATCATAAACGAAGTCCCTGTTATCTACCTGTTTGCAGAGCTGTGCATCCTGATACCACGCAAGTGCTGTATCGTAGGCCGGATAATACGGAACAAGCCGGATGTTCCCCTCCACAGAAATCGGACTGCGCACCATGTTCACCGTTTCTCTGTTCATCGGCCTCATTCCCTTCTGTGTCGTACATTCTTCTGTGTCGTGTATTTAAGTATAAATCATTCTTTTAGGAAGTGCAAGCGGCGATAATTACGCAGCATTATGCAATGACAGCTCTTGCATTTGTCATTACAAATGAATATAATAGAATTACAAAGGAGGCGCATCAGAATGGCAAATGCAGTCAACGTGAATTTTCGGATGGACCCCGACCTCAAGCGGAGCATGGAGGAGGTCTGTGCCGAGATGGGGCTTTCGATGACGACAGCCTTCACGATTTTTGCAAAGAAAGTGTCGCGCGAGCATCGGATTCCCTTTGAAGTCTCCGCCGACCCCTTCTATTCCGAAAGCAACATCAACCATCTCCGTCAAATCGTCTATGATATTGACACCGGCAAAGCCAAGCTCACCGAACATGAACTGATCGAGGTGGACTGATGAGGCTGCTGTGGGAAGAGGAAGCGTGGGAAGATTATTGTCTTTGGCAGACGCGGGACAAAAAGCTGCTGAAGCGAATCAACTCCCTCATAAAAGACATTCAGCGGAACACCTATGAGGGCATCGGCAAGCCCGAGCCTTTGAAGGGAGATTTGAGCGGATGGTGGAGTCGGCGTATCGACGACACCCACCGCATCGTCTACCGGGAACAGGATGGAAACATCATCATTGCGTCCTGTTACGGTCATTACACGGATACCTGAGAAACAAAAAGACTGCTGTCGGCCGACAGCAGTCTTTTTGTATTATGGTTAAATCAATACTCCGCACCCAGTGCGACCTTCATCATATCGGTGAAGCTCTTCTGGCGCTGCTCTGCGGTGGTGATCTCCGGGGAAACAAAGCTGTCGGAGATGGTCAGCAGGCAGGCGGCGTTCTTGCCCAGCACCTCGGCGTTGGCGAACAGCGCAAAGCTCTCCATCTCCACGCAGAGGCAGCCGCGTTCGTCGCGCAGCAGCTCCCAGTAGGTGGGCTTTGCGTCGGAAGGCTGACGGTAGAAAACGTCGGAGGAGTGGATGTTGCCCTCGATGAGCTTGATGCCCTGCTTCTTGGCGGAGGCGCGCAGCTTGTCATTCAGCTCCTCACTGGGGAAGGTGATGTCGTGGTCGTTGCCGCTCTGGACGCGGGCATAGTTGGACTCACTGACAGCACCGGTGGCCAGCACAGTGTCGAACAGCTTGGCGTCGGCAGTGTAGCTGCCGGCGGAGCCGATGCGGATGATGTTGTCCACATCGTAGAACTTGAACAGCTCATAGGAATAGATGCCGATGGAGGGCATACCCATGCCGCTGCCCATCACGCTGATGGGACGGCCCTCGTAGGTGCCGGTAAAGCCCAGCATCCCGCGGACGCCCGTCACCTGACGGACATCCTTCAGGAAGGTGTCAGCAATGAACTTTGCGCGCAGGGGGTCGCCCGGCATCAGGACAGTCTTTGCGAAATCGCCCTTTTCGGCGCTGATGTGAGGAGTAGCCATAACAATTATCTCCTTTTTATAAAATTATTTCTTCCCCGGGAATACGTTCTGCGGGGGAATGTACGAACCATTGAGACGTATCTCGAAGTGGCAGTGGTTGCCGGTGGAACGGCCCGTGCTGCCCAGATAGCCGATGAGCTGGCCCTGCTTGACGGTCTGGCCCGCGCTGACGGTCAGGGACAGGCAGTGCGCATACACAGAGCTGTATCCACCGCCGTGGTTGATGATGACCGAGTAGCCATAGCCCGTACCTGCACCGGCCTTGTTGTAACCCGCCTTGGTGACGGTACCGCCTGCGGAGGCGTAGATGGGCGTACCGGCCGGGGCGCAGATGTCCACGCCTTTGTGGCGTCCGCCGTACCAGCGCGAGCAGTAGCGGTAGTTCGGCACAGGCCAGATGAACTGGCCGCTGCCGGTGATGTACTTGGTGCTGGAAGTCACCTTCTTGGTGCCTTCGACCACCTTCTTGTTCACCGGCTCCTTGATGACCTCGGTGGAAAGCACGCTCTGGTCCACAAGGATATTGTTGATGTCGTAGACGTTCTGGAGGGTCACACGGCGCAGGCCGTTCTTACCCTCCTGGAGCACCTTGGTGGTCCCCTTCGTATATTCGTTGGATTTTGTCGTCTCCGTGGAGAATGCGATCTCTTCCTCACGGGTCTCGATGCGGGTGATGCGCACCTCAAGGCCAGCCTCTTCTTTGGTGATGACGAGATGGTCGCCCTCAAGGATGCTGGACGTCTCGCTCAGCGGCTCACCCTTGAACGCCGGGTTGAGGGCGCACAGCTCACGGAAGGTCAGGTCATTGTTATGTGCGATGGACCAGAGGGTGTCGCCCGCCTTGACGGTGTAGACCTTCTGAGCCTGCTTCACGCCCACCAGCTCCTGCCGGACGGTCTCAAAATCCTGCAAGCCTTCCTTGAAGTAAAGACCGTCTTCCAGCGTGACCTGCTTGTTGAAGCCCACGCTCACATCGGGGTCGTCCTCTTCTTCCTCGTAGGGGTCGAGCATGGCGGCGAGGTAATCCCGCAGCGCGTTGCCGTCGCTGCACACTGCCGTCAACTCGCCGTCCAGATAAAGAGCCGTGCCTTCGCTGATCTGGTCGCCAGCGCTCTGGATGATGGCGTTTGCCATCTCGTTTTCGTCCATCATGTGGTGGGCAATGGCGAGGGTGTAGCTCGGCTCGATGGTCCACTCGGTCTTGTCGGTGCCGGCGTAGCTGATACGCTCCATCACGTCCTCGCGGGCCGTGTTGAAGACGTCCTCATTCGCCACATAGCCCACGGTTTCACCGTTGACCCGGACGGCCAGCGCATAAGGCTGGTGGATGACATATTGGAACACTGCTGCGCCCAGCGCCAGTGCGCAGACGGGCAGGGCATACATCGCCATGCGGGGCAGCAGACTGAGGTTGCGGCGGACGCCGTTTTTGAAGTAGTGGACGCTGGCCTCAAATGCTGCACCGAAGCCCTGCTCCCTGCGGATGCGGTGGGCATGGATGAGAAGGGACACGATGCCCTTTGCAAACAGCACGATGGGGCCAAACAGGTCTTTGGCCACCTGTGCTGCGCCGGGGAACGCCGTCTCCGCCAGAGCCTTTGCAAAGCGGCGGATGCCTCCAGCAGCCCAGAGAGCGGAGTACTTGACGGCACGCCCCACCCGCACGGCAGCATACTCCGCGCCAAAGCCCAGCGCGTAGAGCACTGCGCCAACGCGCAATACCAGCTTCGACGAGCGCAGCTTCCGGGAGGCATTGTCCAGCCGGTGTCTGCGGCGGCGATACCGCCGGTGGCGGCGCAGCAGATGGACGCACTGGAGCTGCGCCCAAAGCGAGCGCAGCTTTGCGCGGAAGCCGGTGTGCCGCGGCGCACCGGCTGGCTCGTCCTGCCGCGTTTCAGTTGTTTTATCTTCCAGCAAAAAGGATGCTCCTTCCTGTATCTTCAGGAGATTCTGATCTGTCTCTTTTCTCTGTTATCGACACGCTGCCGCATAAGGACAGCTTTTTTGACAAGAATAACTCTATTTATTATACACCCTGCCAGCGCCGAAACAAGCACTGACACAAAATTTGGGCTTAGCTTTCACTTACTTTTCACGAAATACACAAATTCAGTCAAAAAGGGCTGCCATATCCTCCGGCAGCGGGCTTTCCACCGTCACCGGCCTCAGGGTCGTCTCGTCCACCGGCACTTCGATGCGGATGCCGTCCGGCATCCGCTCGCAGCGCGGCACCCAGAACGTCTGTTTTGCGCAGTGGAGCGCCTGCCGCCCGATACGCGCCCGGCTCCCGCCGTAGAGGTCATCGCCGGCCAGCGGGTGGCCGATGGATGCAAAATGTACCCGTATCTGGTGAGTCCGGCCCGTCACCGGGACGCAGGCCGCGAGGCTCAGGCCGTTTTCGGCTTTCAATATGTTATATTCCGTCCGGCTGGGTTTGCCGTCGGGGGTGACGCACCGCCCGATGATGCTCTCCCCCTGCCGCCCGATGGGGGCGTCGATGACGCCCGGCCCGAGGGGAAGTTCTCCTTCTGCAACGGCGTAGTAGAGCTTCTCCACCCTCTGAGCCAGCAGCGGGGCGGCGTAACCATTCTGGGCCGCCAGCACGAGGCCGCTGGTGTCCTTGTCGATGCGGTTCACCGGGCGGAAGACGGAGCTTCTACCCTGACGCAGCGCCCAGGCGGCATAGCCGTTCGCCAGCGTATCCAGCGGGTAATTCAGGGTTGGATGCACCGCGAGATGGGGCGGCTTTTCCACCACGAGGGCAAAAGCGTCCTCGTAGACCACATCCACCGGGATGTCGTCCTGCGGCGCAACGCCCTCCCCCTCCGGCGGCAGTTCAAAGGAGATGACCTGCCCGGCCTCCACCCGGCGGTTGGCCAGGACGGGGACACCGTCGGCAAAAAAGCCGCTGCCCCGGAATTTCACAGCCCGGGACAGGTCGGTGGAGACACTGCACTTGCGCAGAAAACCGCGCAGCAGCATCCCATCCGCCTCGGGCGGGACTTTGAAATAAAGCTTCATCTTCCCACCTCCAGCGCGGGCAACATATAAGATAAGTATAGCAAAATTCTCTTTCTCTTGCAAATCTTGTTTTTTTATGGTATCATGAGGAGCGGAAAACGAGTGGAACATACGGCGGCGGGGCGGCTTTGACCGCTCTGAGGAAAGTCCGGGCCTCACAGAGCACGGTAACTGCTAACGGCAGCCGAGGGTGACCTCAGGGAAAGTGCAACAGAAAGGAAACCGCCGCAGCAATGCGGTAAGGATGAAAGGGCGAGGTAAGAGCTCACCAGCGCATGGGTGACCATGCGGCTTTGTAAACCCTACCGGAAGCAACGCCTATATGGGACGTACAGCGCTGCTCGCGTGTCCCGAAGGCGGCACGAACCTGTCAGCAATGGCAGGTCTAGACAGATCGTCGTTTAATACAGAACCCGGCTTACGGTCTATCTCGTTTTCCATCTTTTGTTTTCAGCGCTGTCTGCGGTGTGCAGGCAGCGTTTTTCGTTTCTTTAACCACACTGTCACTTTTCGTTTGGGCCGGTTTGTGGTATACTGAACAAAACCCCGCAGAGCACGTCTCCGCCGGGGCCTTAATTCAACAGACAGGATGTGAAATCCTCCGATGAAAGATGGTTTTTTGAAAGCAGCCGCCCTCTCGCCCTCACTGCGGGTGGCCGACTGCAATTATAACGCTTCCCAAATCGTATCTCAGTTACAGGACGCTGCCGCCCGCGGCGTCAGGCTGGCGGTGTTCCCCGAGTTCTGCCTCACCGGCTACACCTGCGGCGATCTATTCTTGCAGCGCACGTTGCAGCAGGGCGCGCTGAACGCTTTGCAGACCGTGCTGGACGCCAGCCGGGAGCTGGATGTCGTGGCCCTCGTGGGCCTGCCGCTGCTGGTGCGGGGCAAACTGTACAACTGCGCCGCCGTCCTCTGCGGCGGGCGTCTGCTGGGCCTTGTCCCCAAGACCTACCTGCCCAACTACGGTGAGTTTTACGAAAAGCGCCAGTTCACCCCGGGCAGCACTGAGGTAGAGACGGTAACAGTCTGCGGGCAGGAGGTGCCTTTCGGTACATCCCTGCTCTTCCGCTGCCGCCAGATGCCCAGCTTCGTTCTGGGCGTGGAGATCTGCGAAGACCTGTGGAGCGCTCTGCCCCCCTCCACCTTCCATGCGCTGGCCGGTGCCACCGTCATTGCGAACCTTTCGGCCAGCGATGAGACGGTCGGCAAGGCCGAGTACCGCCGGGCGCTGGTGTCGAACCAGTCCGCCCGCCTGCTCTGCGGCTACCTGTACGCTTCTGCTGGCCACGGCGAGAGCACCCAGGACATGGTCTTCGCCGGCCACGACCTCATCGCCGAGAACGGCGCCCTCCTCGCCGAGACATCTCCCTTCGAGGGCGGCTGGGCTGAGACGGAGCTGGACTGCCAGCGGATGGAGTCGGAGCGGGCGCGCAACACCAGCTTCGAGCCCAGCGCTGAGGGGTATCTGACCGTCGATTTCGACCTTGCCCTCACCGAAACGAAGCTCTCCCGCTGGGTAGACCCCACGCCTTTCATCCCCCACGACGAGCGCCGCCGGGCCGAGCGCTGTGAGCTGATCTTGAAAATGCAGGCCGACGGCCTCGCCAAGCGCCTCGAGCACGCCCACGCCAAGACGGCGGTCATCGGCATCTCGGGCGGTCTGGACAGCTGCCTCGCTCTGCTGGTGGCCGTCCGCGCCATGAAACAGCTGGGCCGCCCCACCAGCGATGTGCTGGCCGTGACCATGCCCTGCTTCGGCACCACCCACCGCACCCGCAGCAATGCGGAGATCTTATGCGACGAGCTGGCTGTCAGCTTTACCGAGATCGACATCGCCAACACCGTCCACAGCCACTTCAAGGACATCGGCCAGGACGAGAGCGTGCTGGACGTCACCTTCGAGAACGGACAGGCCCGTGTGCGCACCCTCGAGCTGATGGACACTGCCAACCGCACCGGCGGCCTCGTCGTCGGCACCGGCGACCTCTCCGAGCTGGCGCTGGGCTGGGCCACCTACAACGGCGACCACATGAGCATGTACGGCGTCAACGCCGGTGTCCCCAAGACGCTGGTGCGCCACCTCGTCCAGTATGAGGCCGACATTGCCGCCTCCGCCGAGCTGCGCCGGGTGCTGCTGGACATCCTCGACACCCCCGTCTCCCCGGAGCTGCTGCCTGCCAAGGACGGCGAGATTTCTCAGAAGACGGAAGACCTCGTGGGTCCCTATGAGCTGCATGACTTCTACCTTTATTATGTCCTCCGCTTCGGCTTCGGCCCGTCGAAGATATTCCGGCTGGCGAAAGCGGCCTTCGCAGGCCGGGCCGAGTACCCGGACGAAGTGCTCTACAAGTGGCTGCGCAACTTCTACTGGCGGTTCTTCGCCCAGCAGTTCAAGCGCAGCTGCCTGCCCGACGGCCCCAAGGTGGGCAGCGTCACCCTCTCGCCCCGGGGCGACTGGCGGATGCCCAGCGACGCAGCCGCCGCGCTCTGGCTGGCCGAGCTGGAACAGATCCCGCTCAAAGGATAATTTTTTATGAAACAACACAAAAAACTGTTGATGAATCTGGTCTTTGCTGCCGTCATTCTGGCCGCAGCCGTCGTGCTGCTGCTGGTGCGGAAAGCAAACCAGACCGGTGCGCCTCTCTGCGCAGAGCTCATCTACGGCGACAGCAACACCAGGCTGACCTTTCCCCTCGAAAAAGACGCCGATTACGATGTGGACACCGGCTACCTCACCGTCCACATCAGGATCCAGGACGGTGCGGCCCGCTTTGTGGATTCGCCCTGCCCTGACCACATCTGCGAGTCCTTCGGCTGGCTCAGCGAGGAAGACCAGACGGCCACCTGCCTGCCCGCCCGGGCTGTGCTGAGCATCATCCCCACCACATGATGGCATACACATCCAAAGGAGTGAACGCCTATGTTTGACGAAAACGAGCATACCCATCCCCAGAATAACGACGAAGGCCCCCGGCACATCCACCGGGGCATCAAGCGCAGCGAACCCGACGAAGTGGAGGTAGACAGCGCCGATTTCTTCTCGCCGGAGCCTCCCCGCCCCAAAGCACCGACGCCTCCGTCTGAGCCGCCGAAATCTCCGGTGCCGCCCCGCAAACAGTGGGAGCCGCTGCGACCCAGCGAGCCCGCCCCCGCTGACGACAAACTTCCGAAAGGAGGAATGGTCTTGCTGGTACTGCAGGCCATCCTGAGCCTTGCCGCGCTGGTGCAGCTCTGGCGCACCCAGATGCTGCCGGTGCTCTACCTCGTTATCATCACCGCGCTTCTGGTGCTGCTCTGGCTGCTGGTGCGCAAGTGCCTCGCCTCCCACAGCGGTGCCGTCGTGGCCCGGGTGCTGTCCGTCCTGCTCTGCGCCGCGCTGGCCGTGGGCTGTGTCTGGGCGCAGCAGGGTCTGACCGCACTGGACAGCATGACTTCCGGCCTGCTCACCGGCGCAGAGGCGAATAAGATCACGAAAGAGCCGTTCGTCGTCTACCTCAGCGGTGTGGACAACCGCGGCGAGCTGACCGAAAAGGCCCGCAGCGACGTGAACATCCTCGCTGTGGTCAACCCCACCACCAAGCAGGCGGCCCTCATCAACACCCCGCGCGACTACTATGTTGACCTCGCAGGCACCGACAGCAAGGACAAGCTGACCCACGCCGGCCTCTACGGCGTTGAGACCAGCATGGCCACGCTGGGCACCCTCTACGGCGTGAATGTGGAGCACTACCTCCGCATCAACTTTGCGGGCTTCATCAACATCATCGACGCCATCGGCGGCGTGGACGTCTACTCCGACCAGGCCTTCACCTCGGTGGGCAGCCCCGGCTACTACGACCCCACCACCTTCGCCGAGGGCTGGAACCATCTGGACGGCAAGAGCGCGCTGGCCTTTGCCCGCGAGCGCCACGCCTTCGCTTCCGGCGACATCCAGCGCGGCATCAACCAGATGAAGGTCATCGACGCCATGGTGAACAAGCTCAAGTCCCCCACCGTCCTGATGAGCTTTTCCAAGCTGATGGACGCCGTGTCGGACTGCTTCGTCACCAGCCTGTCGCAGGAGCAGATCTCCGCGCTGGTCCGGATGCAGCTGAGCGACCTCGCCAACTGGGATATCCAGAGCTACTCCGTCACCGGTTCCAGCGGCAAGAGCTCCCAGTGCTACTCCGCCAAGGGGCAGAGCCTCTACGTCATGAAACCGGATGAAAGCTCGGTGGCACAGGCCAAGGAGCTGATTGCCTCCGTGCTGGGTGGTGAGGGCACGGTCAGCGACACCCAGCAGACCCCGGAGAAGACCGAAGTCCACACGCCGACGGCAGACCCCAACGCCGCCGTTTCCGTGCCGGAGACCCCGGCGGACAGCGTCGTCCTGGATGAGCCTGCGGAGAGCGTCCCGGAGGAGACCCCTGCCAGCAGTGAGCAGCCCGCAGAGGCTCCGGCTGAGACCCCTGCCGAAACACCGGCCGGCAGCGAACCGTCTGCCTCCACCGAAGTGCCCGCCGAGGAGCCCCCTGCCGAGAGCAGCAGCTCCACCGAAGCACCGTCCATTTCCCTGCCCACACAGGAGCAGGTCGAGCAGGCCGCCTCCTCGCTCCATCAGGCGGCGTCCACCGTTCTGGATGCCCTGTTCGGTTCCAGCAGCTCCGCAGAATAAGACCCAGTTACAAAAAAAGTCCCGACCAGACCGGTCGGGACTTTTTCTTGTTTCATGTTGGAGCGGATTATTCAGCGGACTCCAGCTCGAAGGTCTTGACGGAGGCGGTGCCGTTGCGGCCAGCCTTGTCGGCGCGCAGATACTGGCGGGTGGTCTCGCCGTTTGCGGTCACGTCTGCCACATACACGGTGTTCTCCTCAGCCTCGATGGGGAACTCCTCAACCATGCCCTTCATGGGCAGGGCGCTCAGGTCGTCGTATGCGCCGTTCAGCTTCCACAGCTTCATGGTGTCGCCGTTGGAGAGGGTGAACTCGCCGTAGCAGTCGGCATCGTAGGTCTTGCCGTTCACTTCGAGGGACTCGGTGCTGACCACGCTGGCGGCGGCAGCCTCGCTGGATGCGGCCTCCGAAGCAGCCACAGAAGAGGCAGCCTCGCTGGAAGCAGCAGAGGAGGCGGTGGAGGAAGCGGTGGAAGATGCGGTGCTGGAGCAGCCGGTCACAGCAAAAGCCAGAACAGCAGCGGCCAGTGCCAGACCCATTGCACGATTCAGTTTCATTGTATGATCTCCTTTGTTTGAACCAATCCTTTGTCTGTCCGGAAGCAGGAGCGGTTCTGCTCTTCCCTCACGAACAGGCACAGGGCCTAGTCTACCACAACCCCAACCATACTTCAAGCATCTTCAGCACATTTGTTTTCAAACTGTGACTTTTACTTCCGGATCTTCTCCCATACGCTCTGGCCGTCCAGGGTCGAAGCGTCTACGCCGAGGTACTCGCAGACGGTGTGGGCGATGGTGCCGAAGCAGAGCTTCGTGCCCAGGTCCACGCCTGGCTTGACGCCCCTGCCGCAGATGAGGTACGGCACATACTCGCGGGTGTGGTCGGTGGTTTTGGTATAGGATGGGTCGCAGCCGTGGTCTGCCGTGATCATCAGCAGGTCGCCCTCCCGCATACCGGGGATGAAGTCGGCCAGGAACGCATCGAACTCGGTGGCAGCGGCGGCATAGCCTGCCACGTCGCGGCGGTGGCCGTAGAGCATATCAAAATCGACGAGGTTCACAAAGGCCAGGCCCTCAAAATCGCGGGTCTGCAAGGCTTTGGTGAAGGCGATGCCGTTGGTGTTGCCGGTGGTCTTGATCTTCTCGGTCACGCCCTCGCCATCAAAGATATCGAAGATCTTACCCACGGCGATGACGTCCTTGCCTGCATCTTTCAGCAGGTCGAGCATGGTGGCGCGGGGCGGCTTCAGGCTCAGGTCGTGGCGGTTGGTGGTGCGGTAG